>Ga0185299_10002169_pt1 | contig 31932 bp, 26 predicted proteins | sample PaiPotPPA55metaG_FD_128002 | JGI IMG/M metagenome (GOLD analysis project Ga0185299, IMG submission 128002) | Iron sulfur acid spring bacterial and archeal communities from Banff, Canada, to study Microbial Dark Matter (Phase II) - Paint Pots PPA... ...
ACGTAACCGATCCCGCGGCCGCGGGACAGCCGCCGGCCTATTTTCATCGCAACCCTCCGGGCCGTGGCCAGTTGGCTGTTTTTCCGCGTTGCTCACTCCTCACGTATCAATTCAGATATGCTCGTCGCTTGTGCCAGTGCGGCTCGCACCGCCTTGAAAAACAGCCAACTGACCCCGCGGCCGCGGGGCGAAAGCCATGCTATTTATGGGACAGGACACTAGCTTGGTGTGAAAAGGCTAGTTTTAGTTTTCACGCTAGTCTTGTTGCTGTGCTGGGTGCGGACGGGGTTGGAAATACCACTATGCGCCAGCTTGGCAATGGTAGCGCTGATTCGGTCGGGGATTTCATCATCGTCGATCTGGTGCGTAATCAGGCGGAAAAGCGAATAGCCAAACAAAAGATCCATCAAGAATTTTATGTCCGCGTCTTGCGGAATTTCTCCGCGATCTTTGGCTGCTTGGAAGGCGATGGCGACGAAAGCCTGACGTCTCGGAAAAAACACCTCCCGCAGATAACGGACCCCTTCCTTGTCGAGTATCATTTCGGATAGAATGAGGCGATACATCGAGCCCACCGACTCCTTTCGCCAGAGCCGCCAGACCCGTCGAATGTTAGTGGCGAGATCCGTAGCCAGAGCCTTTCCTTCGCCCGGAACCAGCTCGTGTTGAACCATCTGTTCGTAGACTTCCAATAGCAATGCAGGCCGGGAAGGCCACCATCGATAGATGGTCGGTTTGCCGCATCCGGCCAATTTGGCCACTGCCTCAATCGTAAAACGAGTCGGCCCCTCCTTGGCCAGTACCTCAGTGGCCGCAACGATAATCGCCTGATGCAGCATTGGATTGCGTCGATTCCCAGTTCTGGGGCGGCCAGAACCCGATTTTTTGCGAGGCATGGGAAAAGGTCGATTGAAGAAAACCTCGTCGCAAGCAAACAAAGGGGCGTTCGACGACGGCTCAGGAGAGTGGCTGGTTGGCGGGCTAATCATAAAGGAACTTGACCCTTTATTGCTGTTACGTTACGTAACGACATATCATGAGGCTTGCGTTCTGGCCAGCAAAAATGTTTCACCCCGGTAACTTCATCTTCTCCTCTCCCATCGCTTCTCAACCGCTTAAACACTTATGCTAGTCAAAGAAAAACCGATTGCGCGCGACCAAATCGCAGCTCAACCGCCCGTTCCGAAAATCCAGCGAGCCGACAAAGCAACGAATGGGCCGCGTCGCCGTATATTGATCATTGGCACCGCGATTGGCTCCTTAGCTATTTTCTTCGGTGTCCGTTACTGGCTGTATGCGTCTGTCCACGAAGACACCGACGACGCTTATGTCACCGGTTACACGCACCAGATCAGCTCGCGTATCACTGGCACCGTCGAACAAGTCTTAGTCGACGATAACTGGCATGTTACCGCCGGGCAGCCGCTCTTAAAATTAGACCCCCGCGACTACCAAGTAGCGTTAGAAAAAGACCGCGCCAGTTACCTGCAAGCCCAGGCCCAGCTTTTGCAGGCGACCGCGCAGATACCGCTGGCCGAGGCTCAGTTAGCGCAGGCTCAAGCCCAGGCTGATTCGGCCAAAGCCAACTCCGACTACCTGCAGCGCACTTTCGAACGGAACAGCCAGCTGTTTTATCAAGGTAGAGGAGTCATTTCAAAACAGGACCTGGACACGGCCCAATCTCAGGCCCAAACCAACGTGGCCACGTACAAAGCCAATCTAGCGGCGGTAACCGTCGCCCAGGAGAATCTGAAAGTCGCCCACGCCCAAGAAGAAGCTGCGCGCGGCCAGACGGCAGCCGCTCTGGCGCAAGTTAAGAACTCGGAACTCCAACTTTCCTACTGCACCATCGTCGCTCCAGTTTCAGGGCGCATTGCTGAGAAAACAGTTCAAACCGGGAACCGGCTCTCCGTCGGCCAGGCTTTGCTGGCGGTGGTGGAGGACAATGTCTGGATCCTGGCGAATCTGAAAGAGACTCAATTGGAGCGAGTGCGGGTCGGGCAGCCGGTCGACATCAAAATCGATGCGCTCCCGCATTACCGGTTCAAAGGCCGCGTCGACAGTCTCCAACCTGGCACCGGCTCGAATTTCGCGCTGCTTCCGCCGGACAACGCCACGGGCAATTTCATTAAGATTGTTCAACGTGTACCGGTAAAAATTCTGTTCGATCCAGAAAGCATCAAAGCCGTTCGGGACAAGATTGTTCCTGGGCTATCGGGGACTCCTAGCATCGCCGTTACCCAACCACTGATCGACAAACCTTATCCGGAAGCGCCGGAGAATGAAAAACCGTCACGCCAATCCGCGAGTCAGCCGATCACGCAAATTCGTGACGTTCCCGCAACCGGAGTGATGCAGTGAAGGAAACGCCGGGAACGCCGAGATCGCCGGGAACGGCCAATCACTAATCACTTCTCGCAAAATGTCAGCGTCATCAGAAGAACATGTCAGCTTGCGCACCTGGGTCGCCGTCGTGGGTACGGTCCTGGGAGCATTTATGGCGGTGCTCGACATCCAGATTACCAATGCCTCCCTTCGTGAAATCACCGGCGGGATCGGCTCCACTTCGGTCGAAGCTTCCTGGGTTTCCACCAGTTATTTGATCGGGGAAATTATCACGATTCCGCTCACCGCCTGGTGGGGACGAGTTTTCGGGGTGCGCCTCTACCTTCTGGTAAATGTTTCTTTGTTCCTGGTGTTTTCCGGACTTTGCGGGACAGCCAGCGAACTCACGCAGATGATCATTTACCGGGCGCTCCAAGGATTCACCGGAGGTGTGATGATTCCTATGTCGTTCACGGTCATTAACACCCAGCTGCCACCTTCAAAGCGCGCCGTTGGGTTGGTTCTCTTCGGAATAACGGCCACGCTGGCACCGGCCATCGGACCTTACATCGGAGGGTTGCTTACCGACAATTATGGCTGGCCGATGGTCTTCTACGTCAATTTGCTACCCGGCGCGGTAATGCTGGCCACGATCCTTTTCGCGATCGATCCAGAACCTCTGAACCTACCGTTACTCTGGAAAGGCGATTGGCTGGGAACGGTTTTCATGGCCGTCGGACTTGGTTCGCTCATTGCGTTTCTGGAGGAAGGGCAAAACGACGATTGGTTTACCAGCGTCTTTATCCAGCGCTGTTTTACGCTCGCGGTGGTTTTCATTCCTCTCTTTATAATCTGTGAGCTCGTGAGTAAGACTCCGGTGGTCAATCTCCGGTTACTCCGGATCCGCAACTTAGGCTTGGCCTCGGCAGTAAATTTTATTTTGGGCGCAAGTTTATACGGCTCCGTGTTTCTTTTGCCGGAATTTCTTGAGCAAGTCCAAAATTACAGCGCCAGCCAAACCGGCGAAGCCATGGTGCTGATTGGGCTCCCACAACTTCTAATATTCCCGTTCGTCCCGCGTCTCATGAAAAGGTTCGACCTGCGTTTGATCGTCTTTGTCGGGGCGCTGATTTTCGGTGGGAGCTGCTTGATGAATATCTACATGAATCCCCAGTATGGCGGACCGCAGTTTCAAATCGGTAATATTGTCCGCGCGGCGGGTCAGCCGTTCACCATTGTGCCTTTATCGGCGCTTGCTACCGCCGGGTTACTCAGGGAACAACAGGCGGACGGATCGGCTCTTTTCAATATCATGAGAAATCTGGGAGGCAGCGTCGGCACGGCGCTGTTGAGCACGATGATCACGCAACGTGAACAATTTCATGATTTCCGGATTGGAGAACGCATCACGCCTTACAGCCCCTATGTTCAACAGTTTTTAGCGAACCAATCCGCCCATAACCTGCAACATTCGGGCGATCCAGCCGGCGCATTGCAACAAGCCTACCGCATGCTCCAATCGTCGGTTCAAACAAACTCTTTTGTCATGGCATATAGCGAATGCTTTCTGGTGCTAGGCGTGATCCTGTTAGTCGGGTCTGCCTCCATCTGGCTCTGTAAGAAAACCAAAGCCAGCGGCGCTGCTGCCGCCCACTGACTATCGGTTACAAGTTATAGGTTATAGGTTCTACGTTTTAGGTTTTGCCTTTTGGGTTTTGGGTTATAAGTTTTGGACGTGGCGGCTTCGACAAGGACACCCGGCGGCCGACTTGCACATCCAGAAAAGCGGTCTTCTGCGAACCTTTGGGCGCAGCCCGTACCATGCCGCAGCCGAGACCATGCTCACGCTGGAAGCTCTGGTTCTTCGTTTGACGCAAATTCACGGAAGGTCCTATGAATCAAACTACCGAACTTCATTGGATCGACTACCTGATCATTGTAATCTATTTCTGCTTTGTTCTCGGGATTGGTTTCTTTCTTCGCCGCTTTATGCGGACCAGTTCCGATTTTCTGGCTTCTGCCCGATCCATTCCCGCTTGGGTAGCCGGGCTCGCTTTTTTGTCAGCCAACTTGGGTGCTCAAGAAGTGATCGGAATGGCTGCTTCGGGCGCAAAATACGGAATCGCTACCAGCCATTTTTATTGGTTGGGCGCGATCCCCGCGATGGTTTTCGTTGGAATTTTTATGATGCCGTTTTATTACGGCTCCAAGGCTCGCTCGGTACCTGATTACCTGTCATTGCGCTTCGACGAAAAAACGCGCGGTTTCAATGCGATTACCTTCGCCGTGATGACGGTAATGTCCTCCGGAATCTCGATGTACGCGATGGCATTGCTCATTCAGACGCTGCACATCTTTGACTCGCCGATCCGGGCGCTGGGCTTACCGAACGAATGGGTTTTCCACGCCAGTATTATCGTTTCCGCAGTCATCGTACTCGCGTATATCTTTTTAGGCGGCTTAACCAGCGCGATCTACAACGAAGTCATACAGTTTTTCTTGATCGTAGCTGGATTCTTTCCGCTGGTCACACTAGGCCTAATCAACGTGGGGGGATGGCAAGGTCTGCAACAAAAGTTGCAGCCGGCTTATCTTCATGCTTGGGCGGGCCTGAATAGTCCTCAGAACAATCCGCTGGGAGTCGAATGGTTCAGCCTGATTATGGGACTCGGTTTTGTCCTCTCGTTTGGCTATTGGTGCACGGATTTCCTCGTGATCCAACGCGCCATGGCAGCCAATTCGATGGCATCCGCCCGGCGCGTTCCCTTAATAGCGGCGGTTCCTAAGATGCTTTTTCCGTTTTTGGTGATTCTTCCGGGCTTGCTCGCTTTAGCTTTAACCCATCCGGCTAACGCAGGGGGACCCGAGGGAGAGAAAGGCGCTTCTCCCGTCGCTGCCGTCACTGACAATAGCCCAGCCAGTTTGATCCCAGCGGAAACTAACCCGCAGACTGGTGAAATACTAAAGGACGAGAAAGGCCAGCCAGTCCTGAACTATAACCTGGTGATACCAAACATGCTGTTGAAGTACTTCCCCAGCGGGATGTTGGGGATTGGACTCACCGCGCTCTTGGCCAGTTTCATGTCCGGCATGGCGGGTAATGTAACGGCTTTCAACACGGTTTGGACCTACGACATCTATCAATCTTACATCCGGCGTAAAGCCGACGACCGGCACTATCTGCGGATGGCTCAGTTTGCCACCGTTTTTGGCGTGGCGCTCTCGGTCGGAGTGGCCTACTTCGTCGCTGCGTTTAACAACATCATGGATGTGCTCCAATTGGTATTTGCCTTCGTCAACGCACCTCTTTTCGCCACCTTTTTGTTGGGCATGTTCTGGAAGCGCGCTACTGGACACGGAGCTTTTTGTGGGCTGCTAAGCGGCACTCTGGCAGCGGCTTTGCACCATGGTCTGACCTTGAGCGAGGGTGCGGTCCCCGGGATAAAAGGCGGTTGGATCACGGTTTTGCATACTTATCCTAGCCAGATGGCGCAGAATTTCTGGACAGCTATCTACGCCTGGGTGGTTTGTTTAGTGATCACGATCGTGGTCAGCCTGTTCACGCGTCCGCGACCGGACGAAGAATTGCGCGGGCTGGTCTACGCTCTGACGGAGAAAGAAACTTCATCCCGTGGACCTTGGTACAGTCGTCCCGTTCCACTTGGCATCGGTGTGCTGATTTTGACTTTACTCTTAAACATCATTTTCTGGTAAGCGTATGGGAATTGATCTTCGTTACCCGATCGGTGTTCTGTTCGTAGTCTTCGGCCTCTTGCTCGTGCTGTATGGGTTATTCGGCGGAACCGCCGATGATTCGAGATCCCTTGGAATTAACATTAACCTGTGGTGGGGCCTGATCATGCTGCTCTTCGGAGCGGTGATGTTTTTTGCCGCCTATCGAAAGAGGCAAGGGAGAATTGGTGAAAAATGAAAGGCCTGACTCCTTCAGTGAAACACCGCCTCGATGATCGAGAAATCATCGTTGAGATGCGGTGATCCGCGAAGATGCTCCACATGGTTGAGAAGCTCGTCCATGAGATTGCCTTCTTCTTTTCCGAGTTCGGTCAGATACTCGATACACTCCGCCAGGCCCCACATTTGGCGTTTCTCGCGGAAGATTTCAAAAACTCCGTCGCTGAAGATGAGCAGACGCGCTCCTTCGGGAACGGGACATGACTGCGCCGGAAATTCGGCTTGGCGAAGCACCCCCATCATTGCCCCTTCAGAAGGGAGCACCATCGGTCGGGGTTGGCCTGGAAGCAACACAATGGAAGGATGATGCCCGCCACCGGCCCAAGTGAGCGTGCGGCTCGTCGAATGATAGACGCCGTACCAGATAGTGAAATACTTATTGCCGTGTTGTTGTCCACGGAACGCCTCGTTGAGCTGGACGAGCACCTGATCCGGCCGCTTCATGTCGACACCGGACAACGCTCCCGTCCGGATTATGTTAGTTAACGTGACGGACAAAAGGGCTGAATCCAAGCCATGACCGGTGACGTCGATCAGGTAGAACGCCAAATGATCTCGATCCAACCAGTGGTAGCCAATGGTATCACCCCCGAGGGTTGTGGCCGGAACATAACGCCAATCGACTGATACCGGACCAGCCATAGGAGGGGGGATACATTCGCGCACGTATTTAAGGCCGGCCGCGAATTCAGCGCGCATGCGTTCGCCGATCAAGCTCTCGTGCAGCGCGGCAGCAGCAAGTAAATCCGGAGTATGGCGGCCTTCGGTGAACCACCCATAAACTGCGCTCAACGCGACGAACGCTTTTTCTCGGTGCTCTTGCCTTTGCCATAGCCGGGCCAGACTGGTCGTCGCGCGAAGTTTCCACGCTTTACTCCCCTGTTGGTCAGCCGTTTCGATCGCTCGCCGGAAACACTCCTCGGCCCCGGTTTGATCGTCCGACACCGCTAACCGTAGCTCGCCTTTGAGCCGGTACAGCTCCGCTTCTTGAAAACGCTCATCGTTCTGATCTGCTAACGTAATGGCCTCATCTAACGCAGAGCCAGCTTCAGGAAAACGGCCCGACTGCATGCAGGCGTCCGCGAACATACTGAGATAATATGGAAGCCCCAGTTTAGCGCCGGTCCCGCGATAAGCTTGCAGACCTTTCTGTAAAAGCCCCAACCCCCGCTCGATTCTTCCCTGCAGCAATAGACCGCTGGCGGCGTAAAGAGTACCGGCCGCCTGCCAGAATAGAAAACCCTGCTCTACGGCGATTTGCACCAATTCCTCACCCGCTATCTGCGTCTGTACCCCGAGCCGACACTGTTGATGAAGCCAGCTAGAATGATGCAGCGCGTACGCCAGACTAAACGGATGGTTGATTGACCGAGCGAGCTCCATTAACTCACGATCGATCTCTAGCGCTTGGTCCGGAAAACCGAGGTGCCAGCGAGCGAGCGCTAGATAACAACGGTAAGTAACGCCCGGATCTTCACCAATGAGTTTGGCCAGAGCGGCGGTACGCTCCCGATCGTCAAACCGGGCGAGACCTTCCGCACAAGTGGCTCGAGCGCCAGTGAAGTCCCCTCGATAAAGGCGGGTTATCCCCCTAAGGAAAAATGCTTCCATGAGGATACCCGGATGGTTAAGGCGTTCGGCGAAGGCGATCGCTTCCTCAGCAAGTTCGGCGCAGACCCGGAAATCACCGCGCACGATGTGGTAGGCAAAATTCCCCCACACGATCCCGAACACCTGCGGGGTTTGTCCGACCCGTTCGCAAAGCGCGTGCGCACGGCGAAGTATCGGACTGACTTCGGGATCGGCGTAACCTCGCCACGCAATAAGAGCGGTACCCAGCGGAGCCAGCAACTCGAGTTCGAGAGCATCGCGCTCGACAGAGGGGTCGAGCGTATCCAGCAGTTGAAGCCCTTTCTGAAAATGACCGGCTGCCTCAACGTTAGCAAACCGGTCACGCGATCGTAATCCCGCTTTCAGACAATATCGGACCGCCCTCTCGTTGAACCCGGCTTTCCTGCAGTGTTCGACCAATAATTCGGGATGCAGTTCCGTAGCTTTGGGGAAGCGCGTTTCCATCGCCTCAGCAATTCGTTGATGAAACCGCCGGCGTTTCTGCTCGTCGATCGCAGTATAAATCGCCTCCTCGACCAACCCATGTCTAAAAACATAACTAGCATGAGGCCACTCACCTTTGGCGTACAAGATGTCGGCAGAAACCAGCTTGGCTAATTCAGTTCGCAGAGTCATCTCGTCGACCGCCGCGGTTGCTGCTAGCAATTCGTGGTCGAACCGATGGCCTAAAGCGGCGGTCAACAAAGCTATCTCTCGGTCGCATGCCATGCGGTCCAGTCGCCCCATCACCAGGTCTTGGAGGGTGGCCGGAATTTCTCTGGGCGCCGCCGCCACGGTGTCGGACCCAGCCAGAGCCGGTTCAGTTGCTACCGATTCGCGAACCATGCGAGTAAACTCCTCCACCAGGAGCGGCACGCCGCCGGTGCGCTGGTAGATTTGCGTGACCAAAGACTCCGGCAACACTTTGCTTGAGCCGGTTCTGATCCACTCGGTCACCTGTCGCCGGTTGAGCCGGTTCAAAGCGAGCACGGTTTGATGAGGCGCTGCCGGCCACGGCGCCTTGAATTGCGGACGAAAAGTCAGAATAGTCAGCATCCGGCTACTGTGTCCGCCACTAACCCATTGCCCGAGAAACTCTAACGTCGAAGCATCGCTCCAATGTAAATCTTCTACGACGAAAAGCGTCGGGCGTTTGGCGGCACCGGCATCCAGCCATTGCCGAAGCACGCGGAACGTCTCCTCCCGTTCACGTGCAGGTGTTAAACCGGCCGCCAAATATCGATCATCCGGTGGCAGGAACAGCAGCTTGGCGAAGAGGCCGACCGTTTCGGGCGAATTCAAACCGTAACCCTCTAAATATCGAGCTAGCCGCTCAAATCGAGCGCTCGACGTTTCATCAGCGTCGAAACCGAGCATACGGTTCATGAAATTCGAAACCGGGTAGAGCTCCGAATTCTGGAAATGCTCGGCACAGCGCCATTCAATGACCAAAGCGGGCAGCTCACCCGCCAGACCGGTCCCCGCGCTAGCATTTTCCTGAATAGCTCGGGCGATAGTCTGCACCAACCGCGATTTGCCTAGTCCTGCCTCCCCGAGCACCAACACCGCTTGGCCTTGCCCTTCCAGAGCCTGTTCCCAGCGGTCTTCTAACAGCCTCAATTCCGCTTCCCGCCCAATGAGCGGGCTAAGCACCGCAGAAGCCGGGGTATCAAGACCTTGATCCTCATTCGGTGATCCGGTGGACACTGCCCTATCGGATCCGCCTCGATCCGCAAAGTCGATCGGGGTCACGAGGTGCGCCTCCTGGCACCGCGACCAATCTCTACTGCTTTTGGAATCTGGAAAAGATCTCGTTTCACGTCAAGCAACCCAGACTCTAACGTCTCCATACTCACCATCATCTTCTCTGAGCCTGGGAGCAGTTTCAACCGGGGAAATACAAGGCGGCAGCGTATGATTGCCAGCAGCTGCGGCTTTTATGCAGCTCTCGTGTCGGCGGCTGCCGGACGACGTGTCTCGGGCTATCTCTTTTGTGAAAACAGCCAGGAAAGTAGTTCCGGTTCGGCATACGCTCGGTCCCAGGAGTTATGTCCGACCCCAGGATATTCGGTATACCGCGGATTTCCGCCGGTTTGCTCGAGCGTCTCGATCATCGACCGGCTACAGATGACCGGTACCACTGGATCTTCGGCACCGTGAAATGCCCATACCGGAACCTGTTTGATCCGGTCAGCAAAGCTCACATCCCCGCCCCCGCAAACCGGGATGGCGGCAGCGAAATTTTGCGGATGTCGAATCAGCGCTTCCCACGTCGCAAAACCGCCCATCGAAATCCCGGTGATATAGACACGATCCGGGTCGACCGGGTATTTTTTCTGAATCATAAATAACAGCTCAAGCGCGGTCTGCAAAGGAGGCGCGGGTTCTGGCGCCAATTTTAAAGAGTGCATCTTTTCGCGTTCTCCCGTCCACATGATCGGTTGGCCATCCAGGTGCGTCGGGCATTGCGGAACCAGCACAAAACCGGGATAACGAGACCGCGCGTCAGGCTGGGCGAATCTCTCCACCCCATTCGACAATTGCTTCGCGTTGTCGCTTCCACGTTCTCCCGAGCCATGGAAGAGAATGACGAGAGGATGTTTCGCGCCTGCAATCGAACCCTCAGGTATCAACAGCCGGTACGGCATTTGTAAATTAGTCGAACCGACAAATTCGTAAGAACCGAAGTCTTTAAACATGGTTGGGAACCAATAGCCGCAAAAAGGCACAAGAAACGGAAAAAAAGCAGATTTGGCACAGAAGGACACAAAGGTCACAGAGACTGAATTATTTTACAGAAGTTAACGAAGGCAACGAAGGTCTGACTTGATAGGATTCCGAGGCTGTTGCCGTGTTGTTTTCCTTCGTTTGGCTTCGTTCTCTTCTGTAAGAGAGTCTGTCTTTGTGACTTTTGTTGGAGTAACCCGGGTATTTCTTTACTGGCGGCAACGGAGCTAAGGAAGTAGCTCATTCGCAAGGTGATCTCAGAAGCCCGCCATCTCAGACCTTCGTTGCCTTCGTTAACTTCTGTAAAAAATCAGTCTTCGTTTTCCCTAGCGCAAAACAGGTTCAGCACTTTCGAGTCGCTCCGCTATTCTAACCAGGTCAGCAACGGACTCGGCTTTCATTTTTCGCATTACCTTGCCTCGGTGAGCTTTCACTGTGATTTCGCTAATGCCGAGTTCCCCACCAACCTGTTTATTTAAAAGGCCGGAGACGACCAATGCCATCACCTCCCGTTCACGCCGGCTGAGTGACGCATAGTCGCTCCGGATCGACCGGAGTTTCGCCACCTGACCAAGCGCGGCGCGACTGCGTTCGAGCGCTTGGTGTATCGCAGCGAGCATCACGTCGCAGCTATATGGCTTGGTCAAGAATTCGATCGCTCCGGCCTTCATCGCCTGGACGGTCATGGGCACGTCGCCAAACCCAGTAATGAAGATAATTGGCATGTCGGTCCGATAGACAAGGCGTTTTTGCAGATCCAAACCGCTCAGGTCCGGAAGCTGAACGTCCGAAACCAAGCAGCTTGGAGCGACGACTCGTGGACGGGCCAGAAAATCTCTGGCGGATTCAAAGGTCTCTGCTTCCCAACCGGCGCTGCGGACAAGTGACTCCAGTGATTCGCGCACAGAAATATCATCATCAACAACGAACACGATCGGCCGGGGAGCCGACGATAGTTTCGATCCGCACTCAAGTGGGTTCGTTAAAATCATAGCGCTCACCTCATTTCGGTAGGGAAAAGTTCTTCCGGTTCAGGGCGACGGAAGCGAGCGCAATCAGACAGAACAAGTTGCGTACCAACCCGAAAGCTTGCGTTGTTTCAGGCTTTCGCTGAGGCGTTTACGCAAGAATAGCTTCAAGTTTACCAGGGTACGAGATTTCGAACTTGGCGATTTCTACCGGCAGGAAGCGCTGAGCCTCAAGCAATCGAGTTTCCGACCGATACCTTCGTCTAATTGATCGGGCTAGGTTTTTGGACGTAATGGTTGTGCCACAAACGCAGCCGTACGATTTGTCGGACTTACGGATTTACGTTCGTAGCAGGCCCCGGCATAAATGCTCCAGGTTGAAGGTCTAGGTGTTCATCGCCTACACGGACTGGCCGCGGGTCCGCAATTTATCGAGCGTGACGGCGAGGACGATAACGGCTCCTTTGATCACCAATTGCCAATAGAAGGAGACATTCATCAAAGTCAGCCCGTTATTGAGTACGGCAATAATTAAAGCGCCGACCAAGGTCCCGAAAACGGTCCCGATTCCTCCCGAGAAACTTGTCCCGCCCAAAATGACAGCCGCGATCGCGTCTAGTTCGTATCCGATACCCAATTGGCCCTGAGCGCTGTAGAGACGGCTAGCGCTCATGGCACCTGCCAGACCGGAAAGTGCGCCACTGACGCCATATACAAAGATCAGTATCAGTGAGACCGGAATACCGGTGAGACGGGCCGCTTGCGGGTTGCCGCCGACCGCGTACACATGCACACCTAAGACAGTACCGTGGAGTATGAATGCGCTCACCGCGATGATTAGAAGCGCAATGATCACTAACCAGGGAATAGGTCCAAGGTAACCATTGCCGATCCAAGCAAAGTCGATCTTGCTGTTAATAACCGTGGTTCCTCCCGCCGCCAGATAGGCGGCGCCCCGGATGGCGGTATAGGTGCCGAGTGTCACGATGAAGGGCGGCAATCCCAAGTACGCAATGATCACCCCGGTTAGTACGCCGATCACTAATCCGGCCAACAAAGCCGCTGGAACGGCCGCCCAGCTGAGGCCTGGGACCAAGGAAACTACCACCGCGATCACCGCGCTAAGTCCAAGTACGGAGCCAACGGCCAAATCAATTCCTCCGGTGAGGATCACAAAGGTCATCCCGGCTGCCAGCACGATATTGATAGACGCCTGGCGAACTACATTGATGATATTGTTCTCGGTGAGAAAATTTGGGGTAAGAACAGCAAATAAGATACAGGTGAGAATGAGCACGGGAAGCATGCCCGCCAGTTGAATCAGAGAACTCCTGAGGTCCTTGCGCTTCGGCGCTGCTAGATCGCCGGGTTGAGTTAAGATATCAGTTGCCATTTGTTAGTTCACTCCGGGCGACATCCGTCGCCAGTTTCATGATATTTTGCTGGGTGATTTCTATCCCGGTATCACCCCCAACTTCGCCCGAGATTTCTCCCTCTCGCATGACCAGGACGCGGTCGCACACGCCCACGACTTCCGGCAATTCGCTGGAAATGAATAACACCGCCATTCCTTTTTCTACCAATCGTTGGATCAACGCGTAGATTTCGGCTTTGGCCCCAACGTCCACGCCTCGAGTTGGTTCATCCAGAAGCAACACTTTCGGATTGATTTCCAGCCAGCGCGCTAATAGAAGCTTTTGCTGGTTGCCGCCGGACAAACCTCCGGCGACAGATGCGAGAGACGCGGTACGCACGTGCATGGCCTCTATCTCGGCGGTCGCTCGTTCCTTTAGCTTACCGAAATTCAAAATGCCGCCGACCGCATAACGCCCAATGATATTCATCGTTATATTTGCTGCCGACGACATCTGGAGAAAAACGCCTTGAAGCTTTCGGTCCTCCGGCACGTAGCCAATCCCCGATCGGATGGCGTCCTGCGGGCGGTTAATTTTTAGCTTTCGCCCGTTCAAAAAGATCTCGCCCGACTTCCGTTTGTCAGCGCCGAAAACCAGTCTGGCCAGCTCAGTTCTCCCTGCTCCGACCAGCCCGGCTAGTCCCACTACTTCGCCTTTCCGGAGCTGAAAGCTGGCGTGTTTCACGCGTTTGCCGTCGCCCACATCTTTGACGTCCAAGACAATGGGCCCTGGCGTGTGACCAGCGCGCTCATAGAAGTCCTCTACCCGCCGCCCAACCATCATCTCGATCACCTTATCGGCAGAAAATTCCGCGCGCTTGAGTTCGCCAACGTACTCGCCATCCCGGAGCACGGAGAGACGGTCAGCTAGCTCGTAAACCTCGGCCATACGGTGGCTGATGTAGATAATAGCGAGTCCTCCAGAACGGAGTTGCCTGACAATTTCAAAAAGTCGCTCGGTCTCGCGATCGGACAGAGCCGCCGTTGGTTCATCCATAACCAGCACCCGGCTCTTATGAAATAGAGCGCGCGCAATTTCGACCTGTTGCTGTTCCGCCACTACCAGATTCGCTGCGCGATCCGGTGCATGAAACCTGGCCCCAAGCCGGTGCAGCACCTCTTGGGTTTTCCGATCCATGCTGGCCGTATCCTTCATGAACCCGAAGCGTTTGAGCTCGGAGCCGAGAAAAACGTTCCCGGTCACGGTCAGATTCGGCGCAACCGTTAGTTCTTGATAGATAATGCCGATGCCAGCCAAACGCGCATCATAAGGATTACGGAATTGCACCGCTTTCCCGTCTATCAAGATCTGACCTGAGTCTGGACGATAGGCTCCCGACAGGATCTTCATCAACGTGCTTTTGCCGGCGCCGTTTTCGCCCATCAAGGCGTGTACTTCACCTGGCCAGATCCGAAGATCGACGTTATTGAGAGCCCGTACTCCAGGAAAACTCTTACTGATCTTGCGTACTTCCAGGATCGGTTGCTCGTTATTTAGTCCACCCTTGGTAGCTATTGACATTGTCTTTGGTGATCATCTGCACGGGAATCAGGGTGAGTGGTGAGGCCGGCTTCTTGCCATTGATAATGTCGTAACCAATGGACACGGCTTTCTCTGACATAGTATAAGGATCCTGTGCCGCGGTGGCGGCGATTAAGCTGGTCGGATCCTTTAAAAAAGGCACTACTTCGGGGGCACCATCAACGCTGACGATAAAGAAATCTTTTCGGCTAGCCTGTTTAGCCGCCAAATCGCAGCCGACCGCTTGCGGATCATTGATCGAAAAAACCGCGTCGATCTTCGGAAAAGCAGTCAATAAATCGGTCATCACCCGGAGGCCACCATCCCGGCTGCCACCGGCATTTTGATCTTGAGACAGAATTTTAATGCCCGGGTATTTCTTCATTACCTCAAGGAATCCCGCTACGCGGTCCTGAATGGATGAAACCGGCGGTCCATTTACAATTACGACTTGGCCCTTGCCCTTCAAACGATCCGCGAGATACTGCCCGGCCAATTCGCCAGCTTGCTTATTGTTTGAAGTAACGGTTGCATCCACGCCACCGTCTGCGGTCACATCGACGGCGACCACAGTCATCCCTGCCGCTTTCGTCCGAATAACGGCCGGCGCAATTCCTTTGCTGTCGGCCGCATTCAAAATCAGTAGCTGGTCACCGGCGGAAATAAAATTGTCGATCTGGTTGGCCTGGTTATTAACGTCGTAGTTGCTCGATTGGGCCGTGAATTTCACGGCTGGATTGAACTTTTTTGCCTGGTCTTGTGCCCCATGGGCGATCTGCACGAAGAATGGGTTCCCCAGGTCTCCTACGGTTACCGCTACCGAGTTAAGCGTTTTTTGTGCAAACGCCGGTCCGGCTACACCGACTGCAAATAGCAAGCCGACGACCTGTCGCGCCATGGCGGAGTGGCGGCGGATACCCCTAACCCGGAGCCGGCGAGTAAATAGAAAGCCATCCTTAAAATTACGAATATTCATACCAAAAGTCCAAAAACTAACTCCTAACTTCATAAGACAAGTTTGATAAAACAAGTTGCATGCCAACTGCTTCCGCTGGCTGTTTCTGCCTGACGTTGAGCGCGTTGTCCGACGAATGGATTTGAGAGGACGGTCGTCCGACATTCCGTACTTACGCAGTTCCGTTCGTCTTCGGCACAGACGAGCTTCGATGTCAGTGTCACTGCCACCAGGTGCGGCGGCTAAGCCCATCATCATCGATTCCAATTGTAATCCCCTTTTTTACACTCGAGTTTTTATGGGTTCCGTCAAGTGTTCGGCGTAGATCTATTTGCTTACCGCCTTCCTACACAAGGCGCTTCGCGTTCGGCGTTCGGCGTTCGGCGTTCGTGCTCGTGCTCGTGCTCGTGCTCGTGCTCGTGCTCGAACGTTGTTGCTTGCAGAAAAGGCGTGTCAACCCAATTAGAAGCGCCAAGCCCGAATTGCACCCCGCGTCCGCGGGGTTGGAGGTGCTGAACGGGCGGGAGATATCGATGCCACTCGCTTCGTTTGTTGAAGCGGATACCTGGGGTTAAAATCCCACGCTGAGTCCTAAGGCCCCTTCGGGGCCAGAGATGCGAATTCCCAGCGATCCAACAATCCGCTTTGCGACTTCCCGCCAACGCACCACCCAACACTTTGGTCCAATGGACTCGCTCGCCGTATCGGGCTTGATTGCGCGATGAGTCAGCCAGAATCCCAAAAAGCCAAGGTTACAGGAGCAGCTCGGACAATCGCAGAGTCTCCCGGAATAAGCTCACGTCTGCGCGAACTCGGCGTGGTTCTGCCGAAACCGCCCTCCCCTTTGGGCGCCTACGTCGAAACATCCATCGTCGGCTCCCTGCTTTTTGTCAGCGGCACATTGCCCCTCGTTGATCGCAAAGTGGCTATCTCCGGGCGTATCGGCAGAGATCTCTCCGTGACGCAGGGTCAAGAAGCTGCCAGGTTAGCGGCCTTAAATGCCTTAGCCGCCGCCGAGGAGCACTTGGGGGATTTGGACAAGCTCAAAAAGTTAGTAAAACTCACTGTTTTGTTAACCACGACCGAGGATTTTACTGAGCACGCTGCCGTTGCCGACGGAGCCTCCAATCTCTTTGTCCAACTATTCGGTCCCGAGGCCGGACATGTCCGCGTCGTATACGGCGTTTACAGTATGCCGGTCAGCACGCCGATAATCGTAGAGACGATATTCGAAGTCTGACCCTGGAGCGTCCACTGTGGCGCTAGGCTTTCGCGCGGTTCGCATTCAGTCACCCATTGGCGGGGGCGCATGCCGGCTGCTGGTAACTACAGTGGACTAGTAGCTTTTGCTGATTGTGGATCTTTCGATGTGCCACTTTAGGTACGAGATCTATGGCGAGATGAATGCACATCGAGCTCGGATCGCCTACCACAAGGTCACGCCGGATGGGTTCAAACCCTTGCTGGCGCTGGAAAATTATCTGCATCAATGTGGCCTGGAAAAATCGCGATCAGTTTTCGGACCGTACCCGGATGTTATCAGCCACGAAAGCCAAGCCCGGATAAGGCATTGGCCTAAAGCACGACAGAGGAAAGAGATTAATAGCCGCAAAAAGGCGCAAAAGACGCAAAAAAAGACGATTCTTAAAAGGTCAGGTCCGATCTATGCACAACCTGCCTCGATGAGGTAGCGATCACCGCTTCGATTAGGTCTAGTTTGGTGACGTTTGCTACTGCTCGGACTCGAAAACGTGGTTTGGGCGGTTTCAAGCCGCTATTTGTTTTGCGCTTTTTGCGCCTTTTCGCGGCTATTAGTCTCCCTGCTTTCGGTCGACATTTTTTTATGGCTGGCTTAAGGACTAGCGTGACTCGACTCTCGCTTGCCACGCTGAGCTTAGCCAAAGAAGAGGCGTCTCGGTTTTCCTACGAACGGACAGTTCTGAAGCCCCGTATCGTGCATCTTGGACTGGGTGCGTTTTTCCGAGCGCATGGCGCCTCATTCACTGACGACGTGTTGGCCAATGAGCAAAGCGATTGGGGAATTACCGGGGTAAGCTTGCAACGGCCGGATCAGCGTGATCGCCTGGCGCCTCAGGATTGCTTGTATACCAGCGTCGAGAACGGCCGGTACGGGCCGAAGGCCCGCATCGTGGGTTGCATCTTGAAGGTCCTGGTAGCACCCGAAGATCCCGGGGCTGTGCTCGACCGGCTTTCCGATAGCAAAACCTCGATTGTAACTCTGACTATTACCGAAAAAGGTTACCATCACGACCCGGCCTCGGGGCACCTTAATCCCGAGCATGCGGAAATCCGGCATGACCTGGATCACCCGGATACGCCGGTATCGGCGGTCGGGCTGATCACAGCCGCATTGGCCCGCCGGATGGCAGCGGGGTTGCCGCCGTTCACGGTAGCAACTTGCGACAATCTTCCGGGCAACGGCGCCCTTTTGGCCGGACTGGTACGCGAGTTTGCGTTGCTGCGCGATGAAAAGCTAGCGGCCTGGATCGAACGCACGGTTCCATTCCCTAGCAGCATGATCGACCGCATCGTACCAGCCCAAACGCCGGCTGACATCGCGCTGGTCGAGCAGCTAACCGGTCTCCAAGACGCTGCGCCGGTCATGCATGAGCCGTTCCGGCAATGGGTATTGGAAGATCGCTTTGTGGATGGCGTCCGACCGCTTTGGGAGCGGGCCGGAGCGCAGTTCGTATCGGACGTTGCTCCGTTCGAACATGCCAAGCTCAGGATGTTAAACGGGTCACACTCGGCCTTGGCCTACTTGGGTTATCTGGCCGGCCATGAGACGATCTTTGACGCGGTTTCGGACGAATTATTCGCCCGGTTCATCAGGCGGTTCTGGAGCGACGATGTAATTCCGATCCTGGCGGCTCCGCCCGGAATGGATCTCGAAGACTATTCCCACCAGCTCTTAGAGCGTTACGGCAATCCGGCGATTCGCCATCGTCTCTGGCAGATTGCGATGGACGGCTCCCAGAAGTTGCCGCAACGGTTGCTTTCTACCATTCGAGATAATCTCCAGCAGCAGCGCGGTTTCAAATTCGTCGCGCTCGCGCTGGCCGGCTGGATCCGGTATGTTGCGGGCACGGACGAAACTGGGCGGCCCATCGATGTCCGAGATCCTCTGGCGGCTAAGCTCCAAGAGCGAATTGCTTCCGCGGGATCCAACCCAGTCGCCCAAGTGAGAGCGATTGCTAACGTCGAAGCGGTGTTCGGCAAAGACTTGCCGGCCAACGCGACATTTATGACTACGGTTACAGAGGCTTATCAAGCCTTGCTGCACCAAGGCTCCCGGAAAACGATTGCGGATGCGTTATCTGGGACGGCGTAGGATAAAGCCGCGCGTGCATGATTGTCTGGTGAGGCGAGGCTCCCGAAAGACCGGAGAACATTACCGGCGCTTAAAATGTTCCCACACCGGACCACAATACTAAGCCTACAGACGCGCCGAGGCGTTCCCAGGATGTGCCAGGCATTTAAGTTGTTATCGCGCTTAGACCAGCGGCTCGGCAACGCTCTGGTATAGCACCCCGTTTGGTCTTTTGGACACGACTATGCTTCGCGAAAACCGAATCGTGTTGCCGGAGCGTCGCCCTACCAGAAAATCATTGGGTGCGAAGGTCCGGCGCCGCATCATTCTTCGGGTCGGCGAAACTCGTGTTTGGCAACAGAGGATACCAGTGGGGACGGCCAGGATCCCGATCGTACGGATAGCCGCCCAGGGAACGATAGAGTTCGGCGTAGGTTTCCAACTTTTCACGATCCAGCGTGACCCCGAGGCCTGGGCCTTGAGGCACCGCAATCCGGCCGTTCCGGTAGACCATTTTGCCGCCCGCGATGACGTCGTCGAGAAGGTGGTGATAGTGGGCGTCGGCAGTGAAAGTGAGGTTAGGCAAAACGGCCCCGAGGTGAAGCATGGTGGCCAATTGAATGCCAAGCTCACCCGACGAGTGCACCGCGATACCCAAACCGAACGTCTCGCAGATCTGGGCGGCCCGGATGCAGGCTCGAATCCCGCCCCAGAAAGTTGTGTCCAACAGGATCACGTCAACGGCCAGATCACGCACGTTAGTCGCTAATTGCTCGAAATCGATCACGACCGTGTTAGTCGCGAGCTGAATGGACAGCTTCTCCCGCAGCCGGCGCATGCCAGGCAAACCCCACGTTGGGTCCTCCAGATAATCGTTGCGTAATCCTGATATGGCTTGCCCGAAACGGAGCGCCTGTTCCACGGAGAGCGCAGCGTTCGGATCGTAACGCAACGTATCGTCCGGAAAAGCCGCTGCTAGCGCCCGGTAACATTCCAATTCGTACTCAGGATTAAAAACCCCTGCTTTGAGCTTATGTGCCGTAAAGCCATATTTGGCTTTTAACGCCCGGGCGTGGCCGACAAGTTGATCAACCGTCCGAACTTCGCCACCGCCGGACTCGTTATCTGGATAGCGATAGAAGAGATAGCTCGCGAACCCAACCTCATCGCGGACCCGGCCACCCAAGAGCTGATAGACCGGTACGCCCAGCTTTTTTCCGATAATATCCAGGCAAGCGAATTCCAGAGCCGCATGGAGCTGAGTCCGGTTATTATAAAGGGAAGCCGTCGGGTTACAGATCGCATTAGCGCATCCGGTTGAGATCGAACGGGTCGTGTCCGATCAAGTAGCTTTTCAGCCCGGCAAAGGCTAGAGCCGCGCTTTCACCACCGCCGCCCATTTCGCCTAATCCGGTGATACCTTCGTCGGTTTCGACTTCTACCACGGTGCGAACGAACCGTCCCCAATGAGCGCCGTTGCTGTGACGCAGCGGGGCCTCGAGCGGCACGGTCACAGTGGTAGCCCGGAGGTCACTTATCTTCATAGAAGCGAGTTTAGATGACGTCGGAGTCGCAAATAACCTGACCGAGCTAACGATCAGCCGTTATCTTGGCCTGTAAGGAGCGGAACCGTTGCGACCTACAAATCTTTGTCATTTGTCGTGGGCAAACGCCGAGGATTGTATCGCCTCGCCTGCCATTATTTTGCAATTATAGCAAGAGAAATACCATGCTCGCGGGACAATAAAGCTGACGGGCAAGCCTTGTTGTTCAAATCGTTTCGATTAAGTTCGTACGCACTATGGGTGGTTACAAAGGTCGCGTAAACGTAAAACATCGGAAACGGCGAGCCGCTAAGGCGGAGCGCATCAAAGCGGTTGCTGACGCTAAAACAGCACCAGAAAAGAAGACGGCCTAGGCCGATGCGGGTCCTGGTAACCGGGAGTTCCGGCCACCCTGGTGAAGCACTGGTCCGGACCCTAAGGCGTTTATATCATGACGTCGTTAGAGGTAGGAGGTAGCGAAGCCAACCGCTCGGCGCCTTCACGGTGGGACCTATGGGACTCATGGGACTTATGTGCGCCAGCTTATGTATGATATGAGTCCCCGTCCTATCGAGGCTTAGGTCACCGCAATTCCCCCCCTCCTAGCTCCTAGATTCTAGCTCCTAGCTCCTTTTCTTGAGAATTTTGTCCTGGAGGCCGCGTCTCGTTCGTTCGTATTCGAACTATGACCTCAGATTACGTCCTCCTGATTCGCAACACGGCTTGGCAAAAGGATTTCTCGGCTTCAGACATCGAAAAGGTGCTGAACGAATTCAGCGCTTGGGTCGAAAGTCACAAGAAAAAAGGCAAAATCAAAGTGGCCGTCCCTCTGGCGCATTCCGGGAAATTGTTCGAACGGCAAAATATCATCGTGGACGGCCCGTTTATCGAAGCTAAAGAAGCCATCGCCGGCCTGATTATTTTCCAGGCAGAGAGCCGGGAAGAGGCCATTCAGTTCGCCAATTCCGCGACCTGCTTAAAGTTTGGGCAAACGCTGGAGTTACGGCCAATCGCTACGGAAGAACCCGAGCGAAGCGCTTCACGAATCGGCAATAGCCAATAGCGCTCCCCCATCATTGGGGCTTTGACAGCGAATACGAAGTAGTATTTGAATACGAGCGAACCATTCCCCCGATTGCTGGAGGTCGACATGCCAGACGCAAGCACCGATTCCGTTCCGATCCTTATGTACCATCGAATTGCAACCGAAGGGCCGCCCGATCTGAAAAGATGGCGGCTGACGCCTGAGCTTTTTGATGCTCATATGAACGCCCTTCATCGCGCCGGGTACCATACTATCACGCTTGCGGAGTGGGCCGAAGGCTTAGTTCAGCGACGCCCAGTTCGGGGAAAACGCGTCTTACTGACTTTCGACGATGGATACAGTGATTTCCTAAGCGGAGCGATACCGATACTCCGCTACCATGACTTCTCCGCAACCGTGTTTCTAGTGGCAGAGCGAATTGGCCAAACCGCGCTTTGGGATGCAGAATTTGGCGATTGCGCACCGCTAATGTCTTTGGAGGAAATCAAATCCCTTCAGGAGATAGGAATCGAGTTCGGTGGTCATACCTGTATCCACAAGAAAATGACCGAAATGGGGTCCACGGAGTTAGCGGAGGACACAAAGAGAACTCGGGCGATTCTCGAGGAAGGTCTTGGGGTTCCGGTTCCAACGCTGGCTTATCCTTACGGCGACCAAAATGAATCCGTTCGCCGGATAGTCGGAGAGGCTGGTACCAGAGCCGCCGTAACCACCGAGCAAGGTATCAGCAAGCTAGGCGACGATCTACTCAGGCTGCCCCGAATCGAAATTGTGGGCGATTGCACGGCAGAGCAATTGATTTCGCTGGTCGAACCCACTGGATAGAAGGCGAGCCGACTCTGGGCTATCGGCTATTCGCGAAGCGCGGCTTCCGTCTTGCGAGACGCTTGGGCCGCATCGTCGGCATCAGGGATACCAAATCGCCACTCGATTTCGACGTTCTCGCCTTGCCTCTCTTCCAGCACGATCGCTTCGCTGACCCCGACTGGTAACGGATTGTTGCTCACTGAAACCGTCCAATACTTCGGGTCGGCATCGGCAGTACCGTCGACCATGTCGACGAACGCGCCGTGGAACGAGTGGTACAGCACCCGGAACGAGAAGCTGCCCGGGTGCATCGACTGAGCAATGACCATGGCCTGCAGGACCGTGATCCCGGGATACCAGGGAATGCCCGTGACGCGCTTCGGCTGTTCGGATGCTTCCTGTGAAATGAGAATACTGATTGTGTTACGAGCCGACATGCTTTCCTCCGGAGCGAAATCGTATCAACTTGAGCGGCCTCGCTCAAGAAGGAGTTGCAGGAGTTCAGGATGTCGTGATTAGCACGCGCTCGACCAAAGTTCGCTTGTTGAGGCATCATGCATCCCTGATCCTTCTGCCGACCGGATAGTCGCTTTCACCCTGATTCTTCCTGAACTCCTGCAACTCCTGAACTCCTGAACTCCTCTTTGAACGAGGCCGCTGCAAGAAAATCGCGTGTCCAGCTAGCGCATTGCACGACTTCGTTCCACTATACCGTTAGTGAAGTTAGGTGTTGATTTTGGTACGAACCGGATCGTAGTCGCTGCCGCCGATCGCGGCAATTATCCACTCGTCAGCTTCGATGGCGCTGATGGAACATCCGCCGATTGGTTTCCTTCGTTGGTCGCTCTCCGAGGCCACGAACGATTATACGGGTGGGACGCTTACGATAAACAAGGTGATGAATCCTGGACTGTAATTCGCTCGATAAAACGGTTGTTAGAAGACGCCGGCCCGCAAACTTTGCTCGATCTTGGCGACCAACAACTGAGACTAGCTAGCCTGCTCGACGGGCTCACCGGAGCTCTGCAAGCCACTCTCCGCCAGCGTTCGAACCTGCAGATCTCTCCCCAGGAGGCACTGCAGATTGTCCTGGGGGTTCCCGCTCATGCGAATAGCAATCAACGTTTTCTGACGGTAGAATCGTTTCGCACTGCCGGATTCGATGTGCTCGGCGTGCTAAACGAACCTAGTGCCGCCAGCATCGAGTTCGCCCATGGTCAGCAGCAGAGCAAAGCCAGCCCGGAAACGATCCTGGTTTATGACCTTGGCGGCGGCACATTCGACGCCTCGCTGGTAACTCTCGACGAAAACGTGCATCACGTGGTGGCATCCGAAGGTATCCCCACCATCGGAGGTGACGATTTCGACCAGATGTTGGCCGAGCTGGCTTTGGAAGCGGCGGGAGTCAGTCAAAAGGCGGTCGACAATCTCCCCGCCTCTGCCTGGTTCCGCTTGTTGGAAGAATGCCGTCTAAAAAAGGAAGCGTTAAACCCAAACACCCGGCGGATCACCATCGACTTGGAGCACGCCGATCAAAGCTGGCAGCCGATCCAGGTTCCCGTTTCCGACTTTTATGAGACCGCCCGTCCGGCGGTCGAGGAAACCATTCGGGCGGCGGAAGATTTGAGCCCTCAATGCGACGTTCTGTACATCACTGGCGGCGGAAGTGAAATGCCTTTGGTGGCGCGGATGCTTCGAGAACGATTTGGACGCCGCGTCCGCCGGTCGGCCTATGCCCGTTCGGCGACTGCTATCGGCTTGGCTATCCAAGCCGATCAACCGGGTACTTATCGATTGAGTGAGCGTCTTTCGCGCTATTTCGGCGTTTGGCGAGAAGGGTACGGCGGATCCTGTATCGTTTTCGATCCGCTTTTCGAGAAAGGGATTAAATTACCCTCTCCGGGTGAGCCGAATCTTTCGCTGAGCCGGTGTTATTCTCCGGTCCATAATATCGGCCATTTTCGCTTCCTCGAATGTAGTCATCGCCCGCCCTCGGGCGTGCCCAGCGGGGAAATCGCTCTGTGGGATGAGATCCGTTTTCCTTTTGATCCGGACCTAGCGGATGCGAAAGACCTCCAAAAAGCCCAGGTTGTCCGTCTGCCGGGCGCGGACTCGCAAAAGATCGAGGAACTCTACGAATGCGATTCCAGCGGATCACTCAGCGTAACCATCGCTAACCGTACAGCTGGTTACTCGCGTACCTACCGGCTGGGCCGATGGTCGCTGAATGCGAAGCCGGTTAAGCCGGCGCGGAAGAGGAAAGCGTAGCCAGCGTATGGGCGGAGTGGACAAAGTAGACACAGTGGACGGGAGTGGACGCAGCCATCGCAAAGGCCGCCGAGCGTAAGGACGTCCACTCAGTCCACTCGCCGATACGGCACTTGCACACACGCCCGGCCCGCGGGAAATCATCCCATGGCGACTCACCAGTTCCAGCCCACTCACTATCACACTACGATCGGCTCGCATCCTCCGGTTTTGCGCATCGCCAGTGGCGACACCGTTATCACCACCACGGTCGATGCTTTTGGAAAGGACGCCACCGACAGCGGAGTGACCCCGCGCGGTAATCCGCAAACTGGCCCTTTCTACATCGAGAACGCTGAACCCGGCGATACGTTAGTGGTCGAGCTGGACCGAATCTCACCAAACCGGCCGATCGGCTACACGGGTTCGGTCGTGGCGCCAAATGTGGTTGATCCGGAATACGTTCGGGAACTACCTGATCGCCAGCTGGTTGAGTGGCGGATCGATAAACAGCACGGCACCGCCACCTTGGTAAAATCGCAAACCGGACTCGGCAACGCATCGATACCCTTAGCGCCGATGCTCGGCTGTTTCGGGGTCGCTCCTCCTAAAGGGCAAGCTATCTCGACTGAGACCTCTGCCGAACACGGCGGCAATATGGACTACCGCGGGTTCGTGGCCGGTGTAACCGTCTATTTTCCCGTCTTCGTAGCGGGCGCATTACTGCATGTCGGCGACGGGCATGCCACCCAAGGCGATGGAGAGATTGTCGGCACCGGGATCGAGATTTCGATGGAGGTGCAGTTCACGGTCCGTTTAATCAAAAAACAGCGGATACGCTGGCCGCGCGGCGAGAATACGAATTATATTTTTACGGTCGGGAATGCGCGCCCGCTCGATCAGGCGGTGCAACATGCCACAACCGAGATGTTGCGCTGGCTTGATGAGGACTACGGCTTGGACATCACGAGCGCCAGCATTTTGCTCGGTCAATGTATCGAATACGATCTGGGAAACGTCTTCGATCCCGCGTACACCATGGTCTGCAAACTGCCAAAAACGTTGTTGCCGAAGCGCCGGAACGGCTAGCAACAGAAAGCAGCGCAACCGCCGACTTCGGGGACGATACAGGAGCTAGGGGCAGCGTCTTGGCGGACGCATCGTGAGCTCAGGGGGCTTTGATTGATTCGTCGGTCCCGGCGATCGTTTGAATCCGTTTCCGGGGCGGGTTCAAAAGCTTCCCGAAGCCGGCTCTTAGCTATTTCAAGGTCGATTAACAGGTTGGTTGGAAAATTCATTTGCTTAGTTCCTCCGGCTTTTTGACGTCCAAGCGTGTGCCGCTTGCAGCAAATATTCCCGATCGTGTCGTCCCTGGGGGACTCAAGCGGCTCACCTCGCGATAGTTGAACCAATTGGCGCAGTACTCCGACACTCTGTCCACTCCAACCCCACTTTTCGAGCACGAGCACGAGCACGAGGACGATTTTGATGCGCCTTGTGAGGTTGCAGCCGCCACGCCCATTCGCCCTTTCGCCGTCCCGCCCATTCGCGACAGCTACGGGCTCGGATCCGCCGTAGGCGCTCCCGCCGCCGGTTTAATAATGATGATCGGCAGCCGGCCGTCGGTCTTCCAGGGGTCACCACCCCCGTTCCGACCTTGGGGTGGATCTTGAAAACTGTCTTCCCACTCGATGGCGTCGACCCGGGAAGCACCCTGCAGACCAGCAATCAGCGCGTCGCGTTCCATATCGATATCGGGCGCGATATGATGAGTAATTTGGCCGGTGGTATGACTAAATCCGACACTGCGATCGAACGTGACCGCCCCGAGCCAATATGGTTTCCCTGAGTCACTCGGGTCCGGCGCTTTCCAAAACCGGACATGGTGGCGTTGGCGCGCATCGTCTCCGACGGGTTTCTCGAAGGCCAAGTCTTCTTTGCGTCCGAAGAGAAATAGATTGCTTACGGGTGCATCGATGTAAGGCCGGTGGAGAATCGTACTTTCCGCGATTCGCAAACTGCTCTTGAGAGTAATCGGATCCGCAGGATACCAGCCGGCAGCTAACATTGCGGATACCAGGTCATTTTCTTCACCGATGATGGAAAGGTTGAGGGGATCACCGTGGATCCCGGCGCCAGTAGTCGTGATCCGGGGACCGCTCATTATTGCCCGATGTCTGGAGGTGAACGCTTTCCAGCCCATTGGCGCTAACCAATAAGCGCACACGAGCCAGAGCACCAAAAGTCCAAGGATAATCGCGCTAACCAGCGTCGCAGAACGCTTAACGTTCATAACGTGCAAAACTCGCCCGAAGCTCGTCCCGAGATAGCAAATAGCAAATAGCAGATTCCGCAATCGCTTGACCCTGCGGCGTCTCCACCGACTGGGACAATTTGCTATTGCTAAGGAGCTTAAGGCGAGTTAGCGCAGCGTCGCGATGAAAGGAGAGTCAAGGCTTCGGGTAATAGGGTATGTCTTGGCACTCGGCGGCGTACTGCTATTGACGGCGTTGATCGTCCGCGAAGGGGCGGCACGAGTCGCGGCTGCTCTCGCCGCGGCAACTTGGGCATTCCCTGCCGTCGCAGCCATCAATACACCGCGCCTCTTCAGCGACGGCGCTGCCTGGCAGGCCCTGATTCCGAAGCCTAATCGCCCACGATTCCTTGTCGCTGTCTGGGTCCGATGGTTGGGCGGATCCGTGAATGATCTTTTGCCATTCGCGCGACTCAGCGCCGATATCTTGACTGCCCGGCTAGCCACTATCAGTGCTGGCTTACCTCCCAGCCTGGCAGCCAGTGTCAGCGTCGTGAACCTGACCATCAGCGTGTTGATGAGAATCCTGGTCACAGTGGCAGCGATCCTTTTAATCGCGGTCGCAACCGGTCGAGGCAACCTCTTTGTCCCTACTCTCGTTGCAGGACTGGCTGCAGCGGTTGCGGTCTTCGGATTTTACGTACTGCAGCGTTTCGGAGTTGTCCGGTTGCTCGCAGGCTTGGTTTCGCGACTCACTAAATTCTCTAGATTGAGCTCGGTATTGCAGAGAGGTGTTAATTTTGATCACACGGTACGGACCCTGTACGCCCGCCGTCTGGCATTGTTGACGTCCTGCTCATGGTGGACGTTCTCCTGGTTAGTTGGGTGCTTACAGACTTGGGTCACACTCTTCGCGCTCGGCATCCAAACCAGTTTCATCGTGGCACTGACTATTGAGACTGCCGGACAAGGCGTCCGCAGTGTCTTATTCATTGTTCCTGCCGGTCTCGGCGTGTTCGAGGGAGGCATCGTCATGATTAGTAGTCTGTTCGGGATCTCCGGCGATAGCGCCCTGGCTCTATCTCTGATTCGCCGCGCAACGGAAGTCCTCTTTAACGGCGCCGGACTGCTTGGGTGGCAGATTGTCGAGGCGCGAAGGATTTTAGGTCGGCTACATCCTGAGGTGGCGCGAAGCGACGTGGCCCGCAAGTAATCTCCGTGTGCCTTTGCCTAAAACTTAACATCGATCCGCGCGCCCAGTATATTAATCGGTCCTCGATCCTCATTGAAAGCAGGGTTCACCGCGAACTGGTAATCGAACGTTACGTTGACGCCTTTGTGGACCTCGAAATTATAGTAGAATTCAACTACGTTCTCCCAGCCGTAGTTTGGGAGTTTACCGTCTCCAGCCAGGATGCCCAGGCCGCCTTCGGCGAAGTAAGCTTGGGCGGCGTGCCCGATTCCCGCTGCTACGTCAGCCAGGCCGACGGTGTCATTCGGCCGGCTCCAAGCTGTACCCTTGAGCGAAAGGCCGGCTTCCAGGCTTCTGGAAGCATCAGAAAATGCCCACGCCTCATAGTTCGGGTTGTGAACGCCAAACCGAAAAAAAGCGCCGAGGTCAGACGTAATTTCCTGCTCGATATTGACCACGAGTCCCTCGGTCAGCCGATACCGGCGAGTTTGCGTGAGATCGATCCCAAGACTTGGATCGTCGGTTACCGCCCGATAGCTCCCGGAGTGCGCACGTTCAAGGTATCCCAATAAGCGGAGTTTGCCGGGATGACCAAACAACGTGTAGCGCTCCTCTAGTTCCAGCACTTGGTCCCACGCCTCTAAATAATGGCCATCAGTCGCATTTTGATTGCCGCGAGCCGGGATGGTGAAAAACCCGTATCGGAGCGCCCACCCTTTCTGGTTCAGCTCAATGGTAGCGCCTTCTTCGTAACCGAGGGCGTCCGCTGGATAGTCAAAAGCGAGGGCGTCGACCGCACCCCAGTTAAGAAAATCGACCCGAGGATTGTGCGCATAGGCGTTGTTATCGAAAATGTCGGTTATCCCCATCCGGCCGACTTGAATCGTGAGTCGGGAGATGTCGACCTTCTCCGCCAGCTGCAACTCGTCCGCTTCCAACTGTTCCTGTTCTCCTCCGAAACCAATCGTCTGCCGCAGGAAAAGATGAGGAATATTCAGATCCCCGCGATACTTCCCAACTTTGTAGGCCATCGAGTTCGAGAAGTCGACGAGTCCATGGGTAAGCCCAAGCCCGAAACCCTGATAATATTCGGGATTGAAGTAGAACTCGCCTCCCGGCCAGAGATGAACATCCAAAAATAGATCGACATCGGTTGTCTGACGGAAGTTGTCCCCAGGATGAAGGCTATTCGTACCGCTGTACGGCGCGTTGAATCCTGGTTGTCCTTGTAACACCTCGATCGCGTCAAAGTGGATCGCCCAGTTCTGTTGTTCCGGCGGTTCTGCTGGTTCTGCCTTCTTTTCGAGCGGGACCGGAGTTTTGCCGTCGTCAGCAGTGGCGGTCTGCAGCAAGTTGTCCTGCGCCTTTGCTACGAAGGTGAACGGAAAGGCAGCGGCCGCTAGGATCCCGAGCAGAAATGAAGGACTCGCGGTTTTGGTCATAGTGTGGTATAAACGCGCTGGCTACTTAGCGTCAACGAATGATCTTAGCCTTAGCTAATTTCTGGGTTGATTTTCGGTTTGTAGCCCATATGACCTTCCCGGGGCCAAAGTAGAAAACTAACGATCGGATTGGGTATTTGCTTTGTCATTCTGGCGCCCAGCGTAGTCGCCCAGAATTAGAAATGCCTAGCCGCGAACATTAAAGTCTTATTATTGTGGCGGGCGCCAACAAAAGGGTCGCTGGACAGCAGTTTCCTGAATGTTGCCACGCAGGCCGCTCGCTGGATCTTGTCTCGGGAAGCGAACGAGGATTCGAAGAGTGGTTGTTGGCCTAGCCGAGCAAACCTTTCGATCGAGGAAAAGTGTGACCTCTATTACGGAAACGCTGGAGGCCACTCGTTGCCTTGTGCCTCACGATTTGCCCGAGCAAAACGATCTTTTCTACCTCGGCTGGTGTTATGGACCAGCGGGCTCCGATCGATTTTTTATGAACTGTTCGCTGTTACCAATGATTCCCAATGGAAAACTTTTGCTAATGCCGCCGCCGAGTGGGTCCTTCATTCCGGGATTCCGGAAAAGCAGACACCTGGCTATTGGAATAACTTGAGCCGTTGCTGTGGAGCGGTCGCAGTGGGGGAATCTTTTTGGCGCGTTACCGGTCAAACCAAGAATTAGCCGACCGGGCGTTCGCGATTCGAAGTGGAGAATACTTCAAAAGCCGGGCTCAGCCGGACACTGGCGACTGGAAATGGATCCAAGCGGAAAACCGTATCGAACCTGACAACGTGCAGGCCCAGACCGGCTTGATGCAAGGGGCAGCCGGCATCGGTTTGTTCTTCATTCGCCTCTGCGAATTGGATGGAGTCGGACAGCCAGAGCCGTCTGATTCTAACCTTGAGCCCAGGGCCAGCTTTCGGACCTGGGCTTTGATCTGTAACCCGCTGCGGCGGGTAAATCCGACAGGCCTTAGCGATTCACCATCGTCATCATCTCGGGCGTATACCGGTCGCCGGCGACTTTCAGCCTGCTGAAGGTCTCGTCTGTCTCCTTCAGATCGGCTTCCGTGAGCTGCACTGCTAAAGCTCCCATGTTGTCTTCCAGATACTTCAGTCGCTTCGTACCGGGGATCGGAGCCATATCGTTGCCCTGAGCTAGAACCCAGGCCAAAGCGAATTGAGCCGGTGTGCAGTTTTTCTTCGCGGCCAGCTCTTTCACGGTCTCGACAAGCTTGAGGTTGTTCTCAAACACTTCCTGCGCAAAGCGAGGATTGGTTAGGCGCCAATCGCTCGGATCCAGATCCGAAGGCTTCTGGATCGCGCCAGTCAAAAAGCCGCGTCCTAACGGACTATACGGCACGAAGGCGATACCCAGCTCTCGACAGGTAGCCAAAACGCCGTTCGTTTCGACATCACGGGTCCAGAGTGAGTACTCACTCTGCAAGGCTGAGATGGGATGCACGGCGTTCGCTCGCCGAATCGTATCTGCATGGGCCTCGGACAAGCCGATAGAGCGGATCTTTCCCGCCGCCACCAACTCTTTTAAGGCGCCGACGGTGTCTTCGATCGGCACATCGGGGTCGACACGATGTTGATAGTACAAATCAATCTGCTCAATGCCTAAGCGGCTCAGGCTGCCATCGCAAGCTCGCCGGACATTCTCGGGCGAGCTGTCAATCCCGGTCCTGACCCCATTGACGAGCTTGAACCCGAACTTCGTTGCCACCACCACACTTTCGCGAGGTACGCCTCGAAGGAATCGCCCGAGCAATTCTTCGTTTGTGTAAGGACCGTAAACTTCCGCGGTATCGAAAAAGTTACCACCTAGCTCAATATAACGCCGCAGAACCCGAAGCGATTCTTCTTCATCGGAGGGTCCGTAAGCCCAGGTCATACCCATACAGCCTAGACCAAGAGCGGAGACTCTGATGCCGGAACTACCAAGGGAACGGAAAGGAATCGATGCCATAGTATGATACGTTAGTTTCTGGATTGTTATTACTCTCAGGCGTCAGGTTAACGGCTAAGAAAGGAAACGTAAGCGGCGTAGAGGCTGGCTAGTTCTTTGCGCTGGCGTCGTCCTCCGGTCGCGGAAGCGGGTTCGAATCCCCACACCGTCGAAAGGATTACGTTGGCTGGATTACTGCGAAAAACCGCCTTCTTGCTGCTCGTTCCTGCATTAATTCTCACAACCCTAACCTAGATGCTATTAAGAACTCCTCTCTCGGGCTTTTGCGCACCCTGTCGGAGTCTTGCGAAAAAGCGACCGTCTTGTGTTCGCCGCTGGATTTGTTCGATACGTGTACGCAATTCGAGGTTCGCAGTTTTGTAGAAGACCAGCTGGCGCGGATCAAGATGAAGGAGTTCGCGGAAGAGGCGGTCGGGCAGTAGGGAGGCGTGCAGGGGGCCGGCCCGTGGTCCACGGTCGCGCGGATGGGATCGCCCCGGTCGCCCTGATATCAGTCTCGCAGTTATACATAAGCGAGCGAAGCGGCCCTACGCAGCGAAGCGGAGTGAGCTTGTGAATAACTGCGCCGCGGACCAGAATAAGGTCGGCGAACGTCCTGCCCTGGCTCGATC
>Ga0185299_10002173_pt1 | contig 31851 bp, 40 predicted proteins | sample PaiPotPPA55metaG_FD_128002 | JGI IMG/M metagenome (GOLD analysis project Ga0185299, IMG submission 128002) | Iron sulfur acid spring bacterial and archeal communities from Banff, Canada, to study Microbial Dark Matter (Phase II) - Paint Pots PPA... ...
CAATCTATGGCATCACTCAGGAAGCGGTGCGGAACGCGGCCACGCACGCCCGAGGCGCAAAGGTTTTCGTTAATTTATGCGGACCGGAACTGCGCCTAACTGTCCATGACAACGGCCCAGGCTTTGATCCGCAAGTAATGCGAACCGGACTAGGGCTTGTAAGTATGCGTGAGCGGGCACAGCTAGTGGGCGGACGGTTTGAGTTTTACTCCAGGCCGGGTCATGGCACGGAGGTCCGCGTCAGTATGCCCTGGCCTGAGGAGCCCCGGAGCCAGTGATTAAGCCTCGCGTGCTTATCATTGAGAACTATGAGCCGATGCAATACGTATTGCGGCGTATTGTGGAAGTCGACTGCGCTGTTGTTGGAGTGATGGCTGACGGCCACTCGGCGCTAGATGCCGCCGAGCGGCTCCTTCCGGACTTAATTCTGCTGGATGTATCCCTTCCGTCGTTGGGCGGATTCGCGCTGGCGAGGCAGCTCAGGGGACGAATGCCTGGAGTGCAACTGGTGTTTGTTACCGCCCACGAGGAACCGGCTTATGTGCAGGAGGCGTTCGACTGCGGCGCGAAAGCGTACGTGCTGAAGAAGCGTGTGGCGATCGAGTGCGTTGAAGCTATCCGTCAGGTGAGAGCGGGTCACCTTTTCAAATCACGTAATTTGGCCGACCCTCGCGAGTGAGTGCGATGGAGCATCGACCGCGCACGCGATGAACGGAAGCCGCGGGGTGTTTGAAAGCGGTTCGCAACAACATGCCGTCGACCAGCATTTCGAGATCATCGACCCACGTCTTGCCGGTGTCGGCGAGGAAAAACCCGAAGACCGGCCGCTGGGCCGAGCGCCATGCGGATCCCGCGGAGCATGGCGCACATGTACGAGACGGGCGGGATTGCCAGTATACAGCGCTTGGACGGGTACCGCCAAAAGCGCCGGATACTAGACGGGCGCGGAAAGCGCTTATTGGCTCTCCGGAAATTGCACGTTTTCCGCGACGAATAACGTGACTTCCACTTTACCCGATCCCGGCAGTTGCTTATATTGCACAGGCGCGGCAGCGCCCCGCACCTGGTTGCTGCGCAGGGGTACGTTCACGGTGCCGGCCCGGAGCGTCACGTGTTGCAGCGCAACGCTCTTCACGCCACCGGGAGTGTTTCCCGGGCTGACTTGGGTCACCAGCCCCGATGCGATGTCCCCCGCCCTTGCCAGCATCTTTCCGCGCAGCGTCAAGGGCTGCGCCAAAACAAAAGTGACCGTTTGGCCGGCCGCCGCCGGGTGCGTGCCGAAACCCTCGACGGCAATCAGCGTCACCGGAGTTCCCTCGCGCAACACAGGTACATTCGCAGCCGATTGACCCTTCGGCGTGTGGGTCGTCAAGTTCTTCAAGATTAGTTCCTCGAACAGGTTCAGACCGACCAGGCCGGCGAAGCGGAACAGCAAGCTTCTGCCGATGAGCGTGTACTGTGTCCGCGGATCCGGGTGGTAAGCCTGTGCAATTTCCGACGCGGCAATCGAACCAATCAAGCCGAATGTGCCATCCGGCTGGAAGATCGGGTGGTCATGCAGGAAATACTGCAGATCTCGGTCTGCGGCGGATTGAGAAGGCAACCGGAGTCCGCCGCGAAACGGCGACCGGCTACTTGAAAACGGCCGGCATTGCGGTTCGTCCGCATTCGCCACCACCCAGCGGGGTGGCGGCTTTCCTCCACCACCGGGGGCAAGTGTGGCGATATAACACCTTCGTCAGTGCAGCGATGGGGATCGAAGAAGTGGTGATGGACAGGGATGGCAGCAGAAAGGTTAAACTGCCGCCGATATACGATAGTCCCTCGTTTGTGTACTTGAACAGCCTCCCGAGCTGATCCAAGCGCTAGATGCGCTGGCTGCCTTTGTCGCTTGTTTGGCATCGGGACAACCACAGCCACTAACGCTTCATGAGGGATTCGTCGATGTTCCTGGAGCGAAGATTTTTTACAAGGACTCCGGCGGCCGCGGCGTGCCCGTTATGTTTCTCCATTTTCGCCGGGGTTCGTCCTCTTCCCCGAACGGCATCGCGTAGGTGCCCTCTTCCAGGCGCTTGGCCCACACCGCGAACCAGATACTGGTGCAATCTCTCCAGTACCGGCTGGGAGGCATGCTCGCGCAACAGGCGCAAGCTGTTTGCTTTAGAAGTGTTCGTATTGTTTCGAGCCACGGCTCTCGCAAGACAGGCTCACTTGGCGAGGGTCGTCCGAGGTATTTCCTGAAAGAAGCCGCACAAGATCCTTATCACGTGTTGTTCGCAGTCGCCCTCACCACGGGCATGCGACCCAGCGAATATCTCGCCCTCAAGTGGCCCCAACGTGAGTTTTAGCAAGGGTACGGTCAGCATTGCAAGAACACTCGAACCGATCAAGGGCGGTGGCTGGCGGTTTGCAGACACGAAACGCGCGCGCAGCCGTCGTCTAGTGAAGCTTCAGGCATCGGTCCTCAGGCTGCTCGCCGATTACCGCGACGCCCAAGTCCGGGAGCGCAACCCCGGCAATGGCGATGTCGCGGCAGCGGACCTTATCTTCGTGAATTCGAGCGGCAACCCGCTGAATGAACGGAATCTCGTGCAACGGAATTTTCAAGTCATTCTCGAGCGCGCCAAATTGCCGCGCATCCGGCTTTACGATCTGCGCCACACTGCGGCAACTCTGGCGCTCGCTGCCGGCGTTCCCGCCAAAGTTGTCTCCGAACTACTGGGGCACGCAAGTGTTGCCTTCACCCTCGATACCTATTCTCACGTGCTTCCACACATGCACGAGGCAGCGGCGGCCCAGGTTGAGGCGCTCCTGTTTGCACTCCCACCGAAGAAGCGTGCCGCCCGCAAGACGAAGCGAGCCACAGAGCACATACCGAAGGATGAGCAGAAAATGAAGTCTTCATCGAAGTGACTATTCACGGTTCGACCGGTCTGCCGGCATTTTCTGATTTGCTCGACGCATCTCTGGTGGAACATGAATATCAAGGCGGAGAGGAGTGCCAGGGCTGTCCATTCGCCGTTTTTCAATCCCAGCCCTACAGGCTACGCATTTCCTAGGAGGAAGAATACGAAAAAGCAAACGCACCCCTTGCCCGTCAGACCGCGCTAACATGCCAATCATCTCCATCACGGCTATGGCGACGTGCCTATGACTGTCAAGGCCATAAAGGCCGGAGCCGTTGAATTCCTGTCGAAGCCATTCGATGACCAAGCGCTATTGAGCGCTATTCAGCATGCGATAGAACGGAGCCGCGCTGTACTTCGTCGTGAGGCAGAGATCGGGGCGCTTCTGGACTGTTATGGAGCGCTTACGCCTCGCGAATGCGAGATGATGGCTCTCTAGTGGTTTCCGGACTGTCAAGTAAACATGTGGGTGGGGAACTCGGCATCAGTGAGATCACCGTAAAGGCACACCGGTGCAGGGTTATGCAATAGATGCAGGCTGACTCTCTGCTCCAGCTGGTCAAATTGGCAGCAAGACTGGCGCCTCGCGCGTCCCTAGCGGGAAGCTGAGACGCCAACCAGCGGAACTTCTCTGCTTGCGATCGTAGCCACTCCATCGCCGCGGCAAGCCCCAATCTCGCCCAAAGTCCGCATACGATATGCTTTCCAGCGCTCCTCTGAAGCGTCTCGGACAACCCCGGAAGTCTGATGCCGTAAGCGCGGTTGGCGATGACTGCTAAAACAACAAACACGAGCACCCAAACCAGGGCGCGATCCTCGACTTCGAACTGTGGCGGGCCGACTTTCATAGATCGCAGTCTTGATAATACTACCCAGCAGTCTCCCACCCGCTGCCACTCGAAATCAGGTCGCGCAGCCCCGGTACACTTGCCCTGGACCAATGGGACTGGCGCTGCGCCGGACGTAATGGGGCGGGTATGGACCTATCGAATATCCCAGTTATTGGACTGGCGCAACCGAATCGCCGATCTCATCCGACAGTTGTTCCCCCGGCTTACGCACGTTAGTATTTGTCAATAATCGAAGAAACAACCGTCGCTCAAAACTATCTATAGTACGGCGAGAACAATTTAATTGATTTCCGTAGGGTGCGCCGACTCGCTCGATAAAGTTCTCACAAGCGGGCTGATCGATCCCAGTCGGAATGAACGCGCCAAAGGAGGTATCAGATGGAACGTTCTGAAGTACTGACTCCCGCCTATCAGGCCGATGTGGTTACGTCTGGTGTGTCCTGGGGCGCAGTGATCGGCGGCGCGTTCGTGATAGCGGCGTTGGCCTTAATCATGCTCGCGCTCGGCGCTGGGTTCGGGCTGTCTGTGATTTCCCCTTGGTCAAACGTAGGCGCTTCGGCATTCGAATTCGGAACCCTCGGCATCATCTGGCTCATCGTGACCCAGATCGTTGCTTCGAGCATGGGCGGCTATCTGACTGGCCGGTTACGCACGCGCTGGCAGTCAGTTCACGGCGATGAGGTACATTTCCGAGACACCGCAAACGGGTTCCTAGCATGGGCCGTGGCGCTCGTTGTGACCGTAGCGTTTCTGGCATCGGCTGCGACGACGATGGCTGGCGGCGCGGCACGCGAAGTTGCCCCGAGCCGCGCATCGGGGGAAGGTGATGAACGCGCCGGAACCGCGTACTTTGTGGACCGTTTGTTTCGCTCCGATCATCCCGGCGCGGCCAACGAAGCCACCGCGACCGTGCGAGCCGAAGCTGGCCGGATTCTCGCCAGGTCAGTCGCTCAGAAAGAGGCATCTGGAACAGACGACAGCTACCTCGCTCAGTTGGTCGCAGCAAAGACCGGACTCAAACAGACCGACGCGGAACGGCGGGTGACCGAAACGATCCTGGAAGCTCGCCAAACAGTCGATCGCCTTCGCAGCGTCACTGCCCGCGTCTTGTTGTGGACGTTTCTGGCGTTGTTGATGGGAGCATTCAGTGCGAGCTTCGCCGCGACGGCGGGCGGCAGGCAGCGCGATCACGTGCAGGTCATCTGAGGAAAGAAGAATAACATGCGATCAGCCTTACTCTATTTCTTGGGCGTACCGATTCCGATCATCATTCTTATCGCTATGTTTACGCATCATTGTTGAAGGAACGCCGGTAGGTTATGCCGAGCTGTCATACCATCCGCCAATGACGGAGTGGTACAACGGCCAGCATGTCCATCATACGCGACGTTCAGGAATCTAATTCGCTCTGGCCCCAATTCGGCATCCGCTGCGGCCCCCCACACTGTATCTGCTCGGCTGGAATCCTGCTTATTCCCGCGAGCGGCTTTTGCTGCGAGTGTGCAGAGAGTGCTTTCCGTTTCCGGCAGGACCATTACTGGCTTGACGGGTTCCCTTTTCATCGGACTCAACTTCTTTGAAGGCTGGCGCCTCAACCAGTTCCCAATCTCCACCGGCGTTCCAAGGTCCGCGCGCATTAGGCTCGCCCCGGTCGCCGATTCCAGTTGAGTCATCGAAATACTGGTTGACCAGTTTCGGCGTGGGTGGAATGCTGCCGATTGAAAATCTATCCTTCCCAAGACTCTCCAGAGCAGCGGTAAACGCCTTCATATGCGTGATTTCGCGTGTCATGAGAAATTGCAGCGCGTCAATGGTGCCGCCATCGGCGCAGAAGTGAATCAAGCGTTCATACACGATCTTGGCGCGAGCTTCGGCGGCAATATTGCTACGAAGGTCCACGTCCAGCTCGCCCGTGATTTTGAGGTAGTCGGCGGTCCAGGCATCGCCCATCGAATTCTGCAATGCCACGCCGCCTCCGCCCGCGATGGCGATGAGTGGATCCATTTCGGCGGCGGTACGGTTGTTCTTCAGCGGCTTTAAATGCATGCGGGCAAGGGTGCCTACAATTTCGAGGTGGCTGAGCTCCTCGGTCCCGATGTCCATCAACATGTCTTTCCGCTCGGGGTCGTCACAATTCAAACCCTGAATGGAGTACTGCATCGCTGCGGCCAATTCGCCGTTGGCTCCGCCGAACTGTTCGAGCAACATGTTGCCAAACTTTGGATCGGGAGTGCCGATCTGGACGGTATACATCAGTTTCTTAATATGGTGATACATAAAGGATTAGTTTGAACCGCTTCAGGCTCTCTGCATTTTCGACCTGACAGTTTTGCTTTCCCTGCATTCCTCTGAGCTGGCCTGCTGCATCAGCGGCTTGCTGAGTTCGGTCAGTAGGTAGTCCGAACTCTCTTCTTCGCCCAGGATATACGAGAGTAGCGTGGTGACATCCCGTTCATTAATTTGCCGGGCCAGACTTCGAGCCGTGCCGTATCCCGAGATCTCGTAGTGCTCTACCTTTTGGGCGGCGGCGATCAGAGCGAGGTCGGAAGCGAACTCCTGTTTTTCTTCGGCCTCCTCGATTGTCTCCTGGCCCTCTTGAACCAGACCCATCATGGCTTTGCATGGTTTTGGCTGCGCCTTTTCCCCGAGCAGCTCAAAAGTGGATTTCAGCCGATCAACATGCCCTTCCGTCTGTGCAAGGTGCTTGAGGAAGGCTTCTTTGAGCTTGGGATGATGTGCAGCTTCGGCCAATTTTGGGAGCGCTGCCACCAGCTGACCCTCTGCATGGAGAAGGTCGGCGAGCTCTTCGATGAGTAATTCTTTGAGTGGATTCATGTGAGTAGATTCGGTTTCGTGGCCTTGGCCACCTCTTCGGTACGCTGAAATTGTTGGTGGAAACCGGGGACGACCTCTGCGACGAAGTCCTTGAAACGGGTGGCGGCCACGCCGATGAGAGCGCCTTTGATGTTATCCCAGGTTTCGAAAGCTTGGTGCTTCTGACGATCTGTTCCCCTAGTCAGTTCAGAGCCGGTGGCGTGGGTCGAAGAAGGTCGTTGGCGGCGACTGTTCTTGCGCCCTCCCAACATCGTGGCGAGTAGAACGCCCCCTCCGAACGCCACGCCCAAGATGGTCATTGGTTTAGTTTGAAAGTGATGCTTCCAATCGGTGACAGATTTCACCTTCTGCTCCAACTCATGGAGGTTAGACCCGAGGTTTTCTCGCGTGTCCTCGATATGATGCTCTATTTGCTGGGTTGTTTGGCCCATTCTACGTTCTCCTTTATAGTTTCAATCGTACGTTGGGGGGCAGGATGGATTTGTTTGAGCCGATACATGCCCGCTGTAAGCGTTACGCCCCCGATCACTGCTAATGCTGCGCCGACAATTAGTGTGGCGGCCCACATAGGTATGACCAGAGCGAGAGCATAAACTACCATCAGCAGGAGAAAGAGCACCGCGAACACAGCGGTCAGTGTTCCTACGCCGAGCCACAGCGCCGCCGATTTCGCTTTAACAGCCTCTTCCCGGAGCTCGGTCTTGGCAAGCCGCACTTCGGACCGTACAATCTCTTGCACATCGTGAATGATGTCCTGCATTAACTCTGAAAAGGATCGATCCTCGACTGCCATAGTATGCCTCTCGCCCTTAGCCTTAATCGTTGCTGCTGAAAGCTCGTCCAACCAGAAAGCCGATTGCCGCGGCGACCAGGACCGAACGGCCGGGGTTGTTCTTGACCACCGTCTCGACGTCCCCCATCATCCTCTTAACGTCGTGGTCTCGGATGTAATTGGCAGTGGTACTTAGTTTGTCGGCCGTGGCGTGTGCGAGATTAGTAACCTTCTCGCCGCCAGGTAGAGTCTCGGCTTTATCATGCAGCGATGTCGCGGCCTTATCCAGGCCGTTTGCCGCTGCATCTCGGTTCTCATCAATTTTGTCGGCAGCCGTCTGGCCGATGTCCGATACTTTGTCCTTCACCTTGGCGGCGGTATCGGATAACTTCGCCCCTAATACAGTCGCGTGCTCGACCGCGACCGGGTCCATAAACGTTGTTACTTTATTTGGCATATGTCGCTCCTGCTGATGGTGTAGCACCTGCAGCACCGAAGTGGCGAGACTGATCTTCATAGAGCCGCGGGTTTCAAATTTTGAGAGCGTCAGGACAAGAACTTGTTTGCTGCCAGCTAAGACTTCAAGTTCTGATTCCGGGGAACGGTCTCCGTCAGTTGCTCACCTAGGATTATCCCGCAGCGCTATTATTGCGAGCCCGGTACGAATTACCGTTATGAATTACCGAACAAGTTGGCGCGTGCTTAGACAAACGTTCTCCGCCTGGAGCGATCATGAAGCTCCGCGTTTGGGCGCAGCACTTGCTTTTTATACGATCTTGTCACTGGCGCCGTTAGTTGTCCTAGTGATCGCCATCGTTGCGTTAATCTTCGGGCAGTCCACAGCCCAGAGCCAACTCCTGAGCCAAGTCGAGAGTCTGGTCGGCCACCAGGGATCGGAAACGATAAAGGGGATGATTGAACATGCCCAAAAACCTGCAGCCGGCACGATCGCGTCGATCATCGGAGTGATCACTTTGCTGTTTGGAGCCGCAGGTGTATTCGGCGAACTCCGCTCCGCCCTCAATAAGATGTGGGACGTTAAGCCCAAGAGTGAAAACGGGGTCTGGGGGACAATCAAACAACGCTTCTTTTCTTTCGGCATGGTCTTGGCCGTTGGATTTCTCCTCCTGGTTTCGTTGGTGATTAGCGCTGCATTGGCCGCCGTCGGCGAGTTTTTTACCGGATGGTTGCCCATGCCCGAATTCGTGCTCAGCGCGATCAATTTTGTGGTTTCATTGGCTGGGGTAGCCGTGTTATTCGCACTGATCTTCAGGTACGTGCCGGAAGCTAAGATCGCCCAGAAGAATAGTTGGGTCGGAGCGGCCGTTACGGCCTTGTTGTTCACGATCGGCAAGTTCCTCATTGGCCTTTACCTGTGCAAGGCTGCTGTCGGCTCAGCCTATGGCGCTGCCGGATCGCTGGTCGTCGTCATTGTCTGGATCTACTATTCGGCGATAATTTTCTTGTTCGGAGCCGAGTTCACGCATGTGCTGGACTCCGATGACCGCAGGCAGAATCTACAACAATTTAGACGTCCTCGCCGCTGATCAAGGGCGATCCCTCCAAATGATTACGCGCGCGCGGGAGCTGACCTGACGGCTCACACGACGCTGGATGGATTCTATTGTAGCCGGCTACCCACAATAGGCTTGGCAATAAGATGTTCGCCGCCCAGCATGGCCGGTACCTTGCGACGCGCTTCTTGCCACGGCGATGTGCATTCCTAGTTTGCAGCATGTGGGAGCGAAGCTCATGACGGACTGCTGAAAACCGATCCAAACAAAACTGGAAAGTTCCAGCGTTTTCATTGGCTCTGTGAACGATGCGAAGCGGTTTGCTGACAGGGATCGCTATATCGCCTTGGCTTCCACGCGGCCAGAGTCTTCCTGGAGGTCGCCAAAATTTCATATATCCCTCATGCAGCTTTTGCCCAAGAATATCGATGGTGGAGAGCGCCGAGGGGAGGCGTCGATTTAAGCCACTCGCCACCGTTCCTGTGGAGCGTCGGTCGCTTCGCAGGCGTATCCTTATTTAATCCGTCGTGAATACGATCCTGATGATAATAGTGGAGGTAAGTAATCTTGAGCCAAGCGTCGCAGGTGGCTTTCGTTGAGTACCATCACATGGGGGGAGTAGTTCGTTGCGGATGTTTCGAACCCAGCGTTCGGCGACTCCGTTTTGCCATGAGCTCCGGTAGCTCGTCCGCACGGGAGAAATTCCGCAGGAGTTTAGGAAATCGAGCACTTCGGCGCCAAACTTCGAGTCGAGATCGAAGATGAGATACTGGTCCCCCATACTTTCGGGGAACGCCTCGCGGAGCTGTTGTACGATCCATTCACTGGTGGGATGCTGTGTGCGATTGAAATGGATGATGTCCCGCCGATCATGGCGGATCAAGAACAAGCAATACAGAATGCGGAAGTTCGCCGTCATGACCGTGAAGAACTCCATCCCGGCGATGCTCTCATGGTGATTCTTTAGGTATGTCCGCCAACGTTGACCTGCATTGCCAGCATGGCGAATTGATATATCATGCGGCAATGGGAGTCTGGAACAACCCTCGACAGTGACTTCGCCATCGATAGGAGCCGAAGTCTATAGCTGATGCAGATTCGTGGATACTCGGTTCGGGCAAGCGTCCTTCCAGTCCAGCATGCGTCCGATATGCATTAAAGTAATGTTGGAAATCAACCAGCTTCGCCTCCAAGTCGCTACTGGTCCAGAATAGAATCCTGTCCAGGTACTCGCGCCGAACCGTACCGATCAGTCGTTCGACAAAGGGATGTGAAAGCGGCACGTAAGGAACCGTCTTGATCTCGGTGACTTCCAGTACTCGAAGATTGGCCTGCCATTGGTGGAAGCGGTACAGCGGATCATGATCTGAGCTTAGGTATTTAGGAAGACTGCGCGTTCCAACCGCTCGTTGGAACATCCGGCACAGCGCTACGCCGTCAATCATGCCGCGGTGGACGCCAAACCCGATGATCCGACGGGTAAATTGCTCCATTACGACCAGCACCCAATAGGTTCGCAAGGTTGCGGATTCGCATCTGAACAAATCGCAGCTCCACAAACTGTCCTTCGTGTGGCCGAGAAAGCTAAGCCAGGAGGGACCTTCCGAACCCGATCGCGGCCGGTAATGGCCGCTCAGGATACGACGAACCACATCCTTATCGATCTCGATGCCGAAGGCTACCGCCATCTGCTGGGCAATGCGGGGACAACCCCAGTTGGGATTACGCCGTTTCATCTCAACAACAGCGTTGATTACCTCTTTCTCCGGTCCTTTGGGTCCAGGCCGACGACGGTGCTCAGGTGAAAACAACATTCGGTATTTCCGTTTCTTCAGCAGATGGTGGAAATAGAGCAGAGTGGAAGGCTTCAACACGATAGCGGAACGCAAGACGCGAGCCGGACATGTGAAAAGGGCGCACAAGCCAACGATGATCCGATCCACAGGGCGTAGGTTGGGAGCGCGTTTGCGGCCGCGATTCAAGATCAGCAGCTGATGGCGGAGAAGCACGGATTCGGCAACCACACTCCGGAGACCGCCCGGCTTTGCCAGCCGAACGAGAGTGACGATCGAATGAACTAAGAGGACGATGAACTCGCGCATTCTGGCAATGGTATCAGGGCATCAAAACGCCCGATTGAACCATTTTTGTAATTCGCCATGGACACCCGCCGGACAGTTGCCCTTTATGCTCGGGTCAGCACTTTGGATCAAGACTGCAATCTGCAACTAGGGGACCTGCGCCGGTATGCCGAACAACGGTTTGCTCGCTACTACGAGTTCGTCGATCTCGGGGTCAGCGGGGCTCAGCGTAAGAGAGCCCAACTGGATGCGCTGATGACGGCTGCAGGTCAACGTCTGTTTGATGTCATCCTGGTCTGGAAATTCGCTCGCTTTGCTCGCTCTCTTAAACACCTCATCGACAGCCTGAAGGAGTTCCGCGCGCTGGGCATTGATTTCATCAGTTTCACTGAGGGCATCGACACCACGACACCGGCCGGACAGCTTCTGTTTCACGTAGTTGGCGCGGTCGCCCAGTTCGAACGGGATCTCATTGTGGAGCGAGTGCGTGCTGGCATGGCGCACGCGCGCGCTTTTGGGCCAGCAGATCGGACGCCCGCGAGCAATCATCGACGCCGACAAAGTGTCGGGACTGCGAAAGCAAGGACACTCTCTGCGCGCGATTGCCACGGAACTTGATGTTCCCGTTTCTCGTGTTCGACGCGCACTAAAACAACCAGAAGTAAGGGATTCCAAGTGAACTCGATCAAACCCAACTTGATCTCTTGCCTGAGGCCAGTCGGAAGTCGAGGTACGTTGTGCCCGTTCCAGCAGCTAGGTTATGGTCGCCCGTTTTTCATTTCTAATCCGAAGTTCGCAAAAGATCGCATGTCATTCACGGAGCGTAGACAATCGTGAAACCAAAATATAACTCGCTTAAGAAACGGGTGCTGAAAGTTCTGGCTGAACAGCAAAGTTGGATTTCCGCTTCGACTATCGCACGCAAAGTGAATCTTCCTTATTCCGAGCGCGGCCTGTATTCATACCTCCGTCGGCTGGCTGGGTTCGGTCTGGTCGTGGTAGGCCGGGCCCCGAGGAGGCGCGTTTATTACCGGATCACCGAGCGCGGGATGGAGCGCCTGGAGTTTCTAACGAAGGAACGGCCGTCGAAGGCTGACAGATGACGGACTTGCAGCGGTAGTGAAGATGCTCGATCATGAGGCCACGCCACAGGGTAGGTCCGGCTTAGCGCAGCAGGAAGAAGGTCGTTCCTCTAGCGGAGAGCAGGTGGCCCGTGAGGTCATCGAGCAGGGTTGCGGGCGTCGGCTCACGGACGGTGAATGGGCTAAGCAACGCCGACGATTGATAGAATTCACTCTGACCCTGGCCCGATGGGACAAGGGGCAGCGCCAGCGCGGGGAGCCTGCGAACATCGACTCCGATTTGGAGGCTTCCGACCAGGCATTGGGGGACAAGGAAGCATGCATACAATCGACCAACCGGACTGAACGTGGTTATTTACGCTCGGGTAAGCAGCAAGGAACAGGAGCGAGAAGGCTTCTCAATCCCTGCCCAACTGGAACTTTTGCGCAGCTATGCAAGGACGCAGGGCATGGTCATCCTGCGGGAATTTGTTGATATCGAATCGGCCAGCGTAGGCGGCCGGACCGGGTTCGGCGAGATGCTCGCGTTCCTAAAGAAAAGCCAAAACGGGTGCCGGACCATCCTGGTCGAGAAGACTGACCGCTTGTACCGCAACATCCGAGATTACGTGGCGGTGGACGAGTACGGCTTCACCATCCATTTCGTCAAAGAGGGCTGTATTCTATCGCCCGATTCACGGTCTTCTGAGCAATTCATTCATGGCATCAAGGTGCTCATGGCTCGCAACTACTCGCGGAATCTGGGGGAAGAGACACACAAGGGGATGTTACAGAAGGCCAGGAGCGGTCTCTACCCAAGCTGCGCACCGGCGGGATACCGCAATGTTGAAGGCCCAGACAACAAGCGCACTATCGTTCCCAGTTCCGATGCACCGACGATCATCCGGCTATTCGATGCATTTGCCACGGGGCAGTATTCGCTGAAGGTCCTGGCTGCGAAGGCCAGGGCGGAAGGTTTGACGATTCGGGGCCGCCGCTTGCACAAAAGCACGCTACACCAAATCCTTCGGAAACGCATCTACAGCGGCGAATTCGACTGGGACGGGGTGACCTACGCGGGCACGCATGAAGTGCTCGTCAGCCGAGAAACGTGGCAGACAGTGCAGGCGCTACTCAACCGTCGCGCTGAAACGAACCAGCACCGGATCAAACGGGATTTTGCATTCACCGGCTTGGTTAGTTGCGGTCACTGCGGCTGCTCCCTTGTTGGTGAGCTAAAGAAGCAAAGATACGTCTACTACCATTGCACCGGACACCGTGGGAAGTGCGCGGAGCCCTACACTCGAGAGGAGGCGATGCAGGATCAATTCGCAACTTCTTTGCGGGCGCTGGTGATACCGCCGGGAGTGCTCAATTGGCTGCATGAGGCTGTTGTTGACTCCGATGTGAACGAGCAGGGTGCCCGCGAAAGAGAAGTCAAACGGCTTCAGGATCAGCATCGTCGAGTTGAGAATAAACTGGAGGCGATATACGAGGACAGATTAGAGGGCCGCATAACAACGGAGCTGTACGATCGTAAAGCAGGCGATCTCCGGGCACAAAGTCTTGACCTGTTAGGCCGGATGAATGAAATGCGCGGAAACGCGCCCGCACCGGTCCAGGATGCCGTTGATCTGATGGAGCTGACCAGCAGGGCGGCAGACCTGTTCCTAATGCAGCCCACGCACGAGAAACAGCGGTTCCTCAGACTGGTGTTGAAAATGGCGACCTGGCAGGATGGCCGGTTGTGCACCGAGTTCGAAGATCCGTTTGAAAGTCTGAAGCGCTCGAACCAGTTAAGTAAAACGAAACACCAGGAGAACGGCATTGCGATCGCCCAAATTGAAGATTGGCTCCCCGAGCGCTACATTACAAGAAATAGAAACTGGCATGCGCGAGCAGAGAGGCCGTAAACCACTGAGTCGAAAACCACCTCGGTAAAATCGGCGGCGCGGAAACAGGCTCCCAGGGCAAGTCAGCGATTCTCTGTTTCGATGTATTAGTTGGGGCAGCCAAGCGATTCATTCAAAATGCGAGGTTGGCTCCCCAAACACACGGTTTTCCAACTCTTTCTCCCAGGATTCCTCAATGTGTTTGGGGGCCCGAACTGAATGCGAACTCGCCGCCGATACCTCTTTAAGTTTGGTGAGCGCCCCTCATTGTTTACTGACTATCCTATATTGTGCGTTGGCTCGGTGACGTAAGCGTTTTGAACCTGTCGGTTTTATTCGAATCACACTTCATGAGCCTTAGATGGCGTGCAACGCAGATCGGCCCCAACTTCAAATCGTGACGATGTTGCTCGCGTGCCTGCCAACCTTCACGGTGATCGCGCCTGATTTGGCGTCTGCCGGCAATTCGATGTTGATCTGATCCAACCCCTGGAACCCCGGCGCGGGCCCAGCGTAGGTGACCCTCGCTGGCACCTCGTTCAGGAGCACGGTAGGAACTTGGTCACCTACTCCAAGACCGGTCAAAAATAATTCCACGTAATTCCCGACGCGAATCGCCGCTGCAGGGCCTTGCCCTGAGCCATCCATCGTGAACACTGCTGGAACGGCGTCGTCGATCATAATGTTTACTACTGCCTTGCCCTGGCTGTTACTCACCGTCAGCTTCGCGAGTCCTGTGACGTTTTCCGGCAGAAGCGTATTGATTTGGCGATCACTTAAATAGGTTAAAGTCAGCACCTGCCCGTTTACCGAGACGGAAGAACCTGACAGATTGTTCCCGTAGATGGAAATAAGCATTCTCGGCGCGAGACTAAGCAACGACAAGCGCGCCGCTGAAGGAGCGACCAACGAAATCTGAGGGCCTGGCTTCGAAATCTGGACAGCGTACGTGCCCACCACGGGACCTTTTACGAAATTCTGATCGGAAATCGGCCCCGTTGCTAGGTCCATGTTATCGCGATTCTGCGACAGCACGCCGCCATATTGGGACAGATAGGGGTCTTCGCTGGGGGCGTGCCCGGCGGTCTTCCAATCGTTTGTGCCGCTAAGAAACGAATCAATAATCAACCACGAAAGCGGATTCTCGGATTGGATCCTGGCAAGCGGAGGAGCGTCGCAGCCAAACCCTAGAATTGAATTGAATATGCTAGCACCGTGGCAGTACGGTAAAACCCGTGTGTGCTGGTCGGGCTCGGCAAAGGACATAGACGCGGACGTCACGGCAACCGTCCCATCGCTGCCACCTTCAAAAGGCCCGAACCCACCTGCATTGCCCACGATACCGACCGTATCCACTCCGCGCAAATCGTCATGGTTCTGATTCCAAGTCGCCAGATCGAAAAGAAACTGACTTCCCGGTACTAACTCCCTAGCTTGTGTGTCCGGAAGAATATCGGCAAAGACGCTAGGGATTAACGCGCCGTAATTCGGCGTCGCGACGGACACCCATTTTCTGATAAGAGGGTCTTTGGGAGGCCTGAAGACCCCAGAAGTTGACTGCTTTCCGGAAAGATACGATCGCACAACTAACCCGCCCATACTGTGCGTCACCATATCGACCTCCGGGACATTTAAGTCCCGAATGGTCAGCGTTAGAGCGTTCGCAATATCTTCAATACTGGGCTTCCCGCTGAGCGAGCAGGTCGGCAAATACCTAACGGACACACCTTGTGACCGGAGCCTTTGCTCCAGGTCCCCAAAGCTCTTGTTCGAAACCAGATCAGCGCTCTGGCAGAGAAGGTGATATCCGTCGATCAAGACGACCGGGGGGCGCTGGCCGAAGGCTACCCCCAGAAAGAAAAGCCCTAAAGCGGCGACGCAGCGCATGCCAATATGACGCTTGCCGTCTGGTGAATGCTTCACGCCAGCTCGCCTTAAATTATCAGACCGCTACGATGTCTGTTGTGTTTAAAGTTTGACACTGTGCTGCCGAACCATCTGCGCGTGACAGGAACGATGCCTGACGCATCACTCCTACCCGTTGTCGCCTATGACGAACGACCGGCGCCGAAGACGGTAGTAAAACATAAAAACGTCGGAAGGAGTCTATTACCGATTCGACTCTATTCTTTGGAGGTAGATCCTTTTGGATGAGGAGAATGCGGATGATATCTTCTCCCGTGATCCTCTCGGGGGCAACTTTACCTTTACCGATAAGACGGACGGTATGAGCCAAGCCGAACGACGTGGTGGATGAGTATATCCAGCCTGTGGGTAAATTGAGGCTACAGGTAGGACAGAAGTGAAAGGAACTCTTATGCTTGACATCAAGATAGAAATGCTCATTATTTTACTACTGGTTTCTCCTTCGTTCGGGGCTAAACACGACAAGAACCACAATGACGCCTTTGTCCTTGGAGATCAAAGCGAGAATCGAATCGCGAAGGAAGTCCGCCATCAGCTCATCATGCTGCCTTACTACGGCGTTTTTGATGACCTTGCATTTCAGGTCAACGGAAACGCGATAACCCTTCTGGGCGTGGTCACCCGCCCTACCCTCAAATCTGACGCAGAAAACGTGACAAAGCGGGTGCAAGGCGTGACGCAGGTAGTCAACCACGTTGAGGTGCTGCCACTGTCTCCCAACGATGACCAGATTCGGAGAGCCGAATTTGCAGCCATCTACGGGGACCCCGCAATATCAGAGCGTTATGGCTATCGCGCTGTTCCATCCATTCACATTATCGTCAAGAATGGGCATGTAGATTTGGAAGGCGTGGTTGCGAATCAAGTTGACAAGAATCTAATTAACATCCGAGCCAACGGGGTTCCCAACGTCTTTTCGGTTACAAACGATCTTATCGTCGAAGAGGAAAAATAGCGCAGTTAACACGTTTTGCGCGATTCGTCACCCCGGTCACTTGCTAAGCATCCTTCTGAAGTCACTCCCCGAGGACGCCGCCGCCAGTCGTGCGAGTGATAAAGTAAACGGGGGATTGGCATCTAATACTGGGAATCTCGATTCGAGGATGCCCCAAATAGTTACCTAGCGGGTTTCCACGATTCGCGCGCTTCTTGCTTATGAACGTTCATCTTGTGAATCCAAGTGACACATCGTTCGGAACCGCCGTTATTACGCCACGTTGGATGTTCGTCCTCGCATCCGCGACGCCGGCCTCGTTTGGCGATCCGATCCTAAGCGACGAGACACTGGAGCATTTTGATCCAGAACGCGTCCAGCACGGTGACGTCGTCGGTATCGGCATCCATACGGGCAATGCTCTTCGCGGATATCAAGTCGGTCGAATGGCCCGAGAGCGAGGTGCGTGGGTCATCTATGGCGGTATTCATGCATCCCTCTACCCGGAAGAAGTCCTCGAACGCGGAGGAGCGCATTCGGCCGTCAAAGGGGACGGAGACGTCATTTGGCAAAGGGCCCTTGACGACTGTGTGAGAGGCACGCCTCAGCGAGTCTATGAAGGCGGAAGGATCGATCCCGATCGCTTTGCCTCGGCGCGATGGGATCTGTTGCCCAACAACAAGTACATGTGGGCCTCGGTTCAGACGGTGCGAGGATGCGCCAAGCACTGCTCTTTTTGCTCGGTATGGCGAACCGATGGACAGCGGCCCCGGCAGCGTTCCTCGGACAAAGTCATTAAAGAGATCGTGGAATTGCGACGGAAAGGATTCCGCTTTATTGCGCTTGCCGACGACAACTTCTATCCAGTAACGCTGACCGACATTGCCCTAGCGCAGCGGCAGAAGAACAAGGTCAGAGTCAATCAGCTTCGGGCCATGCGCGAGGAGAGGTTCGATCTCATGGAAAGGCTGTCGGGGTTGCCTAAGGACATGACCTTTTTCACGCAGATCACCATGGAGGCCGCGGAGGATACCGGGTTTCTGGATGCCATGAAGAAAGCCCGGATCAGGGGTGCGCTGGTCGGCGTGGAAGCGGTTACCGCTGAAGGCCTGAAATCGGTCTACAAAGATTTCAACCTGTCGGGCGACAATCTCGTAAAACGGCTCAAGACGTTTTCCGATCACGGTGTGCATGTTCTTGGTTCATTCATCTTCGGCCTGCAAAGCGATCGTCCGGACACGTTTGACGCCACACATGATCTGGCCCAACGGGCCGGCCTCACGTTTGCCCAGTTCGTCATGCTGACCCCCTTTCCGGGCACCGTCGACTTTGAGAAATGGGAAAAGGGACTTGGCGACAATGTGACGCAAGTAGATGGTATCCCGTTAACGCGCTACTGGCTCATTCCCGCGCATAAGAGGCCGAAGATGTTCATGCCACATCCCAGCATGAGCTCTGAAGAGATGCGACAGCGTACCCAGCGCGTGTGGGATCGTTTTTATAACTTCGCTTCGGTCTGGAAGCGAGCGCGCTGCACGCCAAATCTCCGCGCGCGCCTGGCTTTCGTCTTTATTTCGAAACTATATCGTCAGATGTACGCCAGCACCGGGATCGCTACAGATAGCGCGCGCCGGAATCGAGCCAGCGCCTGGGCCCGGTGGCTTGCGATCCCGTGCCGCAAGCTCTTCCAGGGCCGTCCCATGCCCGAACTGCAAATCCCTTGCACGAAAACTTTGGCGCGGGACATGTTCCAAGTGATCCGATAGAAGGAAATCCGGCGAAGATACTCCCAATTAGGGGATCGCCGCCCTTATCACCTACGCAAACCGACCCCAGCGAGGGGCTCGCGCGATGTCCAAGGATATCCGGCTAGTTCGGAAGATCTCAGCGTAGGCGCGCTAGCGTTCACCAAGATGTTCGACTAGGCGAAGGCTCAGTTTCGAGTTTTTCCCACTCCTGCCGACGTTGAGGGGACTAATGCAGCGAGAACCTGTACGTTGGGTTCGGATACGGGCCGGTGACAGAGATGGGGATCTCCGCGCCATGGTGATGCTTTTTAAAAAAGGGATCGAGCGGCTTTAGAAGAAACGATTTAAAGCCGCCACCCGCATCATGAGACAGGCTACCTTCTGTTACGAGCTTGCCGCGCAGGTTAACCTCCTTCGTGATCAAGTTCTCCGCGCCGTCCAGGTAGGCAATCGCGCCTGGCACTTGGAACGTCAAATTTGAAAGCATTGCGTTCCCGTTTCGCAGCACGACGTGACCTTTCAGGTCCGACAGGACCCGTCCGGCATCTTGGTCTTTGCCGCCAGTGGCGCGCGCACTCAACCGGTCGATGTTGCTCTGGTTCTGGGGATTTCCAAAGTGGCCGTTATTGATACCGAAGTCGCCTGAGGAGTAGCTTCTCCAGAAATTTGCCCGGCCCAGCGGGAACCACGACGTGCGCACGTAACGATATCGGTCCGTAGAGCGAAGGATGAGTTGACTTGGTGAACAGGTACAGCAGGTCCTCGATCCGCCCGCGCGAGCTACGAAAATCGAGCGTTGTGGTTTTGCGTACGCCGGCGATGGTGCCCGTGAACCGCGAGAGCCGTGTGCTGAACGGTCGCCTCGACGTCCTTCAGGAGCGTGTCCCCGTTGAGCCCGTTTACCACAGCTCGAAATTCGGCATTGAGGGTCACTGCGTGATGGTTCGTAGTGATCTCAAATTTCGACACTTCTGTCCGGCCCTGCACGTTGACCCCTCCAAGTAAGCCTTCGAATTTACCCTGCGATGAGAGCCGGCCTGCAATGCCGTGATAGTGACGCAAGTCGGCATTTGTCAAACGATAGGAACCGGAGAGAGACGTTTTGCCTTGGCGCCGGCCGGAGCTTTATGGAGTAGCGCCATCCGTTAGGGCGTTTCGCAGAATTTTGATGATTCTGATCGAGTCACGTTAGAACTCAATCGGAAGCGGCCCGGCAGAATCCGCCGCTGTGAAGGATTAGTCTGCGGCCGGGCCGGTTCGGATTGAGCCGTGAGAAGGAAGCGGCTGGCGCGGCGCGCTGATCACTTCTAGCTATGGGGTTTGAATGCCGATTCTTTGGTAACGGCTCTGGCAAAACCGAATCTGTCGAGCGCAAGAATGCCTCCGCAGTCTTGGCTGGGAGCAAGAATGATCCATCCGCACGCAGCACGATGGCCGGCGAAGAGGATGATTTTGGGGAATAGAGACACTGGTGGCGTCACGTCGCGGTAGCGGCGCGGTGCGAGGCGTAAGTGATTTGTCGCTACGAGCTGTCAAGCCGTCCAACCTCGGAATGTTGGCATTGGCGAAGCTGGTTCGCCGTGAGCCGCTCAACGAGGCGCATCGGGCCGCTACAGAGAGGACACTTCCACAGAGCCTGGGCTGCGGTAGACGTTGGCGACGCGAGGGCGGGACGCACAAGTAAGAGCGTCCTGCAAAGAGGAAGCAACTCAGTGCGGCGATTGGCCAGCAGGCCAAAATAACGAATGCGCGGGAATCCGCGGGGCAAAACATGCTGGAGAAACCGCCGCAAAAACTCCTCATGGCTAAGGGTCATCACGCGGCGCTTGCTGCGATGGGCATAATCCTTCCATCGAAACGACACGTGAGTATCGGTCACCTCTACAAGCCGATGGTTGGAGATCGCGACGCGATGGGTGTATCGAGCCAGATAATGCAGCACGTGTTCCGGTCCGCCGAATGGTCTCTTTGCATAAACCACCCAATCCTCGCGGAATAGCGTACGGAGGAAAGCAGAGAATGCCTTCTCCTGCATTATTGGGAGGCAGGACCCAAAGAACGGCAGTGTTGCAAGTTTCGGAACAGAACAAGAGTTCGCAGAGAAGACGTCGTTCCTCGGGACCTTAGGCGGCCACTTCGAAGAGTTCGTTGATGAACTGATTCTGACGCCGGACGCGACTCCCGCTCAGCCTCCGAACTTGACCCTTCCGAATTATGTTCATCGCCTCATAGCCCTGAATCGTTCGTAGCGCAGCTTGGAATTCGCGAAACCCTTGTCTGGCGTTCACTCGCCGTTTGATCGCGCGATGGTCTTGCTCGATGATGTTGTTCAGATACTGGACGGGTCGGTTGCGGCACCGGCTACGGAGCGTCCCTTCCTTCTTTATATCTGCGATGGCCGAGCCGTAGATCGGCGCCAGATCCGTGTTGATGACGCGGGGTTGAGGATGAGATAGATCGCTCAGCGCGTTGCGAAACAGCCGTTTGGTGGCATCGGCGTCACGCAATGCAGACAATAGGAAATCGATGGTGGCGCCTGCCGAATCGATCGCCCGGTACAGGTAGCACCAGCGGCCTTTTACCCGAACGTAGGTTTCATCGACCCGCCACGATTTGTTGGTCGGCTTCAGGTGCCGGCGCAGTCGTTGTTCTAATTCGGGGCCGTAACGCTGCACCCATCGCCAGACTGTCGTATGATCGGCTTCCAGCCCGCGTTCCTCCAATAACTCCTCAACATCCCGGAGCGACAGAGAATATCGAAGGTACCAGCGGACCGCACAGAGAATGAGCGTCGGTTCTGTTTGCCGCCACTTGAAGATCGTCGGTCGCGTAGCCGCTTCATGATTCTTTCACGTTGTCAGCCGGACGCCTACGGAAGTTGCAACACAACCAGAGTGTTGGCCGGATTTATCAGCAAACATTCCTGGACACTTACACCAAGGTCGCCTTCGCCAAACTTTACGATCGCAAGAACGCTTTGGTTGCCGCGGACATGCTCAATGACCGCGTGCTACCGTCCTTCGAGGAGCAGAAAGTTCCGCTGCTTCGCGTGTTCACCGATCGCGGCACTGAATACTGCGGCCAGCGCGAGCACCACGAGTATCAGTTGTACCTGGCCGTGGAGAATATCGATCACACCCGCACTAAGGCTCGTCATCCTCAGACCAATGGGATCTGCGAGCGCTTTCATCGCACTATCCAGGAAGAGTTCTACGCCACAGCTTTCCGCAAGAAACTCTACCATGGCTTTGAGGAGTTACAGGCCGATCTGGATGAGTGGCTGCGCGAGTACAATCTGACACGTACCCATTTCGGCAAATACTGCTACGGCAAAACGCCCATGCAAACATTCTTGGATTCGGCCCACCTGGCCCAGGAAAAGATGCTCGACTCCCTCCGGCCCACAGCGCCGGAGCCGGAGCGGAGCCCTGCGCAGCGGAGCGCAGGCGATGGCGCGGCTGCCGACGCGGCTGCTTAATCAACCACCCATGTCAGATCAAGTCTGAGCTAATACAAGTAATATTTCAACATCCACTTGCCGTACAGCACCCGCATCCTGGTGACGCCACATCGTCTTCCTAATGCAGCCATCGGGAGTCAATACCACCGAGTCCAAAGCGATCGTTACGGTTCTGCTAACATTGCCATACGCTTCCGCGAGGATGATTATGCGAGGCGGTTCATGGATGCTCGTGTATGAGGCGATTTGCTCTCGCCATTTCCGCTGTCGCCGCCCTGCTTCTCGGTCTAGAAAAAGTGGGCCTCTACCAGTTCGTCCCAGGGGGCGACACGGGCTTTCAATTTGCGCCACTTGTTAGCCGCGCGGGATATTCTCTCCATCATGAAAACAAGGCGGGAGACCTTATCTCGTGGGTCCAATTAACTGTGCGGACGAACGGATCTCAGTCGCCCAGTATTGCGACTCTCGACTGGACTGGCGCTCCCCTCGACATCGCTTCCCATCCTCGCGGGGATGGGCGGCACGACATTTCAATTTCAAAGAAGCCCAATCCTCCTGCAGGGGAGCCATTCGTATGGAGGGCGGGAGTGCCGCTCCAGATTGTCGAGGGGCAGGGAGCGGCGTTCGAGATTGAAGACTGGGCCGTATTTCCGAGCAACCAGGCCGCGGACAATTTGAGACTTGCCGCCAGGCGTCGCAATTGGACCATGATTTCGTGGGCATTGTTGACGCTCGCCGCTATTGGAACGGTTCTGGCCGCACTGAAGGAAAAGGAGCAGATCGAGCCTGTGACGGCCCGGGCATTGATAAGCGCGATATTGAACGATATCGACGGAAGAGATGAAGCCGACACAAAAAGACTTCGTACCTTTCTCAAGAAGGTGCTCATCGAGGATGTTCCTGTCGGGCAAGCGTTAACGCATGTCGGCCTTTCCGAGGCCGAAGGCTGGCTCGCTAAACTCGCCAGGTTTCAGTTTCAAGCTCGGGCCACCAGCTTATTTCAGGCGCGCGTCGAAAATGTCGTGACAGAGCTCACACGCTATAGCGAGCGTTTGATTGCGAACTCAGAATGAACGAGCCAGATGACTGGTACGATCTTCTCGACCGTCTTGCCGAACGCCAAAGGCGGCACTCCTCAGACGAGGCATGGGCCGAATTCTTGAGAAGGCTACGCCGGATGGCGAGACTCTTCGTCGACCGAGATCATATTGACGACCTGGTGCAACTCGTGGCATTGAAAATTATCAGCGGCGACACACTGGTGAGGATGCGCGCGGCGCGGTCGCCCGAAGGTTATGCGTTCATAATGGTCAAGAACGCCAGCGTTGATCTGGAAAGGCGCCTTTCGCGAGAGCGTTTACATATACAAATCGGGACCCTCGTAATTCCAGACCCCGCGCCTACCCAAGAACAACTTATACAACAAGATGTCCAGCAAACGGAGCTTCAGGCTGCGCTGGAGGAGTTGTCTGATTCCGAGCAAGTGCTTGTCGTCCTGCGGTTCTGGGAAAACCTGTCGATTGCGGAAATTGCAAAACGCCTTGACGTACCCTATTCTACCGTTGCGATGAGAATGTTCCGGCTCCTTGGACGGCTGCGATCCCGCTTAGGTCTGGACGGTTAAACGCTTTCCATGGTATCTCTTAGCGAACATGTGAAGAAACACAACCGTGTACGTCTTTAACATAGGACAGGAAGAAGGACATCATGAAGCTTGAACCATTGCTGGACAACATCGCGGTCAACTGGCGTCAAGATTTTATCAGGTTCGTTCAAACGGGAGATGCTTCTCCCGAATTCTTGATTTACCTGGATGGCGATCCGAAAGCCCAAACTGCTGTTGAGACGGCGTTTACCGACCAGGCTCGTGCTCTGGAGGGATTGGCGAAGCTCGTTAAGACGAGCAACTTTTCGACGGCGAGCCAGGCGAGTCCTTCGGAGGGCGTATCGATTGCCCGGTCTTTCGAGCGAATCGCAGACCTCACAGGCGATGAGCGCGACGAAGCGGTGACCGTCGCCGCGAAGGCATTGGCTCATCACGCAGCAGCCCAACCTGGCAAGGCAGAGGCTCTCAAGTCTGCACTCTCAGCACTTCAAGATAAGATCGGTGCGCTTGTCCCCTAAGACCCAGCCGCTTCGACTCTACGTCGGCGACCGGATCACGGATCGATCCGTTCCAATGGCAAGAATCTAGCTGTTTTCGAGCCAACAGTTTGGCCGGGTATATCCCTTCCGGTTCGCTCCGGCAGATCGCGGAAAGTGTACGAGTCGAAGCGAACGTCAGCTTGAAAGGGCTCAACCGGTTCCGCCGGTGGCAAGAGGCTCATCGAGCCAGTATATGTCGGCTAGTTTTCGGATTCCATCAGCAAATGCCGAACGCGCGTTAGAAGGTTTCGGTGATGACTGTAAGGAATGTCGCCACGCTTCTGCAACTGTCCAACAACGATTCCGGGGTGTGTTTTGCATTTCTCTGCGAAGCTTAGAATCGCAGACCGAGAGAAATACGGCTTGACGCTTCTCACGAAGGGTTGAAGCTGCGCTTGTGGGATAAGCCACTCAGCGGCCCCGCTTGTCAGCACGTTCCTCGTCCTCCGAAGTACTTCGCTGCGCGTCATTGCCAACCAGTTGCTGATCTAGACTGTACTCGTGTTCAAGTATATGCGCGAGTTCGTGTAGCAGCGTAAACCAAAACCAGTCCACTCGGTCGTAGCGGAGTGATAGTGCAATCACCGGAATATCATCCAACCAGAGGGCGCCGCCGTCAATTCTCGTCCCACTAAGATGCTCGACAAAAACAAGACGGACACCAACAGATGATAGAGCGCCCGGAACTTTTTTCGTCTCTAGGTCCGATCTCGACCATGACGGCAAGTCTCTAATAAGCGTTAGAAGCCGATCTTTGGAATATCGAGCAGTCTTCATCGCTCGCGCTACATTCCGAACCCGACATGCCCAAGCAACCTGCGCGGGACTGTGAGGTTCTCCGCGAAGCGCCTTTCTCGCTGAAAATCCTTCGGGTTCTTCATCAAGGGACTTGATTTTGAGAAAGTCACACACGGCTCGTTCCGTTTGATCGAGATCGGAAAGATCCGCGTCGATCCACAGGCGTTTGATCAATTCATTAACCGGAGCTTTGGAGAACAGCCGAGCGCGGCGTTGAACCCTGCTTTCTTGCTTTGGATTTTTCTTGCCCTGGAGAACGTCCAACCTGTAGCGACCTTCAAGCTCTAACCAGCAGTTAGCGCTGGTGCCCAGAGCTTCCGACAAGGCGATAGCAGTTTCAGGCGTGATCGCCTTCTTACCTGCAATGATCTCATTAACTGCCTGTACAGGTCGACCGAGCACCACGGCAAAATCACGCTGAGACCAGCCTTTCCTTTGTAGCACTTCTTCGAGGAAGTCCCCTGGGGGGAGTGGTGCAAATGGTTGGAGCGGATTCATGCCTTCCGCTCCAAGATCTCCATCACAACGATGCGCCTAGGCTCGTCCCGAAGCTCTTCAGAAATGATCATATCCCAGCCCTCAATCACGCTAATGAACTTTTGGGCGGGTAGCCCGAACTTAGTTGCTTATATGAAACCATGCTCGGACACCGCAAATCGTCCAGATCCTTTGCCGCTTCGATATGCCTGATTCGGCGTCTGAAGAGCGTCACGGTTTCCGCCGTGTACCTATCTGCCCCAAAGTCATCGGTGTATAGACGCTGCAGATCTGACTTTGCGAAGTGGACGTCCAATCGGCCTCACGTACCATTAAAACGTAGTCTAAACAAAATGTTTTGGAATGTCTATAGTTGAGTATTGACATTCACCCTTAGGGTGATGTATAACTTCAACTGTAGCACCCCGAGATGGCCTGGGGAAAAGGGAATGCCGGGATTGCCATCGAAATGAGAAGGCGTCGTTTCGGTCTCAGCTTGTCGCCCACTGTGACCAGTTCATCATGGAGAGCGCTCATGAGATCAATGCACGCCTTTGAATCAAGTTCGCTGGGCACTTCCCAATCGATGTCAACACCGTCGTAGCCGTTTTCGGCGACGAACTTGCCTACGGCGCTGGCGAATTCCGTGCGCGCAGTTTTGTCGTGTGCAATGTCGGCGAAGGCATTCGCTTGCCTTTCCATGTGAACGCCACCGCCTCCGATGGATATCAATACCTTGACGCCATGCACATGGGCTCTAGATATTAGAAGCCTGCCATCAGGGTCGTTCCCCATCTCGGCCGAACGAAATGGCTCCGAGTAAGACCGCCTGCCAGCCTTATCCAATTTAAGCGTCTCATCTAACAATAGGAAAGCATGCAGTATGTGGGTGAACCTTACCTTGCCAAAAGGGATCTCACTCGCCGTATAAGAAGGATTCCCGTCCTTTGTCCACATGGCATAGTAGGCAAGCAGCCTCTTTCGACCATCCTCCGCTTGCTGTGCGCTGGTCGTAGCGTACGCGCCGCACCAAAGTGCAACCAAAAGAACGTCTCGAACATAGCCGAAAGTGCAAGTTTTGCAGTAAACCATACGCTCTGCTTCTTCAGCGCTCCGCCCACACCAGCCTGCCCATTTTATTGACTTTACAACCCACTATGGTACTTTTACATCGGTGCGTTGGCAAGCATATCTCGCGTTTGTGGTGAGCGCTCAGTGTTTTGTTGTCCACTGAGCGCTCGCTTCAAATGCGAGGCGGGTCTCACGCCGGAGGGCATCCGGCAAGCGTTAACAAGGAGATTCTCAATATGCGTGACGCGGCGTTTGTCACCGCTATCGTGACCACGCTCTTCGCGGGCCCCCGAGCCATTCCAGCTGATTACCAGGATTCGGAATGGCAAACCGCCAATAGGATAATGGGGCGGAATTTCATCGATCCTATCGCGGCGGAAAAGTTTCTCGAAATAACCTACACCGAACGTCAGTATCAGGACCTGACGAAGATCCCGTTCTCGAAAACTACCCTTGAGGAATGCAAGGACACTCATATCCTTTTCCCTGGGTATCCCCTTTCCCTAGCCGATCTTCGCGGGAAGTCCCCGATGAAGATAGGCTTTAGTGCCGAAGACACCTCTTCCTGGCTCGTCAAGCAACCCTTCGCAACAAAAGAGAGAGTAGTGCTCCGATGGTATTTAATCAGAAAGACGCCCGTCCCGACTGCTCAGCGCTGGGCTGGCGCATTACCGAAGGAGCTCCACTTCGATGAGCAAATTCCAACCGCCGTCGAGCTCGTCTACGCGATAGTCCTGCACTATCTGAGGACTGGGAAACGGATGTTTCGTTTCCCAGACAGGATATACACAAGCTGTGCCTCCGGCGACGCCGGATTGAACAGGCTGTGACTGGGCGAGATCCAGCGGCGGTATGCTGCGAGAGGACACGGCTGCAGCTAAGGCCCTTCCTTCATTGGTGCGTATGCCCCTACACAAGCTGTGCCTCCGGCGACGCCGGATTGAACAGGCTGTGACTGGGCGAGAGCACTGGAGTCTACTGGATTGCACCACACGAGGTATTGGAGGCGGAGAGCTTGGAGGTCATGCTGGTCGACACCCGGCAGCTAGCGCGAGTGCCAGGGCGCGACAAGAAGACCGATCCGGTGGATTGTGAATGGATTCAGAGGTTGCACAGTTGTGGATTGCTGACGGGCTCATTGATGTACCACAGCATCCAGGAGCGGATCAGCGACTATGACAAGGAGGTTTTAGAAAAGTTGGCCGCCATGGAGCGGGAGGAATGCCGAGGACAAGAAGCGCCGAAGGTGAAGAACCTGCAGAAGGCACACGCAATCCGGAGGCGGGGAGAGGAGCCGATGCGCCAGGCTTTGTACCGGATGAGCGGAGTGGATCTGACCGGGATCGACGCGATCGGCGTGGCAACGGTCGAAGTCGTACTCACTGAGTACGGGCCAGACTTGAGCCGTTTTCCCACTGAGAAGCAGTTCGTGTCCCATGTCACACTGGCGCCACATAGGCCCACCAGCGGAGGCAAGCCTGTGAAGAAAAAGAAGCGGAACAGCGCCAGCACTCGGGTGGCTGCCGCGCTGCGAATGGCGGCCTTATCCCTGCGCCACAGCGACACGGCATTAGGGGCCTACTACCGCAATATTGCGCGACGAACCAAAGGAGATGTAGCGGTATTTGCCACTGCCAGGAAATTGGCCACTCTGATTTACCGCCTTCTTCGGTGGGGGCAGCCGTACATCGACGAGGGTGCCGAGACCTACGAAAACCGATATCAACAGACTCGAATCAGATCTCTGACGGCCCGGGCCAAAGAACTCGGCTATCAACTTACGCCAACAACCGTGTGACTCTTCGTCCCGCGCCAGGGAAGTCACAGGCCAGATGAGCCTGAAGAGGCGATTCCGCATGCTGGGGATTGATCATCAGCATGGAAAACGGAGAACGACTGAGCCTGGAGCAGATCCGGGCCTGGGTGGAGGCCGGCGAGGAAGTCCGATTCCACTCCCAGGACCGGGGGGAGTTGTACGAGTGGGTGAACCAGACATTGCGGCAGCAGGATTACGGCCGGCTCAAACGCGGCGGCAAAGGGCTGGTGCGGCGTTACCTTGCCAAGATGACCGGACTAAGTCGGGCCCAGGCGGCACGTTTGATTCGGAGTTACCAGCAAGGCGGCGAAGTGAAGCCGCGAGCTTATCGGCGGCATCGATTTTCGAAGCCCTACACCCGGGCCGATATCGAAGTGCTGGCGGCGGTGGACGAGGCCCACGAAACCATGAGCGGGCGTGCTACGCAGAAGATTTTGCAACGGGCCTGGCATGAGTATCACGACGCGCAGTGCGAGCGGCTGGCGCGGCTCTCGGTGGCGCAGCTCTATCGGCTTCCAAAGAGCGGGACATACCGCCACCGCCGCGTCGCCTATCAACCTACCCGACCCACGCAGGTGGCGATCGGAGAGCGGCGGCAAACCCGACCCGCAAGGGCGGCCGGGATATCTGCGCGTGGACACCGTGCATCAAGGCGCCCTGGACGGAGTGAAGGGTTTGTACCATATCAACGCGGTGGATGGAGTGACGCAATGGCAGGTGGTAGGCGCCACGGCGCAGATCTCGGAAGCCCGGCTGATGCCAGTGGATCCGCAAACACATCGGTTACGGTCACATCGTCTCGGCGCATGCGGAGGCTTTCGACGAGTTCTATAGGCTGCACTTCAATCCGTATCTGAACTTCACCGGCCGTGCGGAGTGCCCGAGGTGATTGTGACTGCTAAGGGTAAACAAAAGTGTGTCTACCGCTGGTATGCGACGCCGTGGGAGATCTTGCGGCCGTTGCCCGGATTCCTGCGCGCGGAGCTGACTGTGGATCAGTTGCAGCAAACCGACGGGGCGAAATCCGACACCCAGGCCGCGATGGAAATGCGAGAAGCGAAGCGCAAGTTATTCGCCTGCAGCACAAGAGGAGCGCGTAAGAATGAAACCGGAGAGGACCGTGGAAATGACGGGCGCGTGGAAAACGAGGAAAACCACAGCCAGGTTTCCCTTCGTTTCCCACAGCCCTTGGAAATCGCTGCGCGATTCCCACATTCCCACCGCCCCGGCGGTTTGTGTGTTTCAAAACCCTTCAAAACCAAATTCAAGAAAGGAGACCCTGGCGGCGGATCGCTTCGCTCCCCCTTCAGGCTCATTCTTCAATGAGAAAATGCTTCCTGCCCCGACATCTGCAGCCTCTTTGTTGCCCTTAGTAGATCCTGTTCTGGTTGCTGTCGTCGGATTGAAGTCCTGCCCAAATCGGCAAGCGAAGAGCTACGAGGCGGCATTATCTATGGCCACTTCGTGCTAGCTTCCTCCGCAGCAGCTGTGATTACGGCTGATAATTCAACATGATGACTTGGCTAGATGAAGTCTTTCCACTTGCATCCGTGATGATCAGTTGAACGAGGTAGACGCCGGGTCCATTCACGAAGTCGACAGTCGCCTTAGGATTGTTGGGTGACTGCAACAAGGCCGGTTGTTTGCCTCCGGGTGCCACCATAAACAGATAAGTCAGGTTGCCATTTGCACTGGTTGACGCGCTCGCATCGAGAACGATGGAGGCCTGATTCGTGGTCAAGTTAGTCGGAGTTACCGAAGCATTGGTTGCGTTCGTAATGGCGATAGCGGCGGAAGACATGTTGATCGAGCCGTTCACTCCATTCGGAAAGAACCCTCCCCCTGCGACGTTGGCTTGACCTCCGTAAACGATGTAGAGTACCTGTCCCGGCGTTCGAACCTGAGTCAGGGCATTGCTGTCGACTGAAAAATACTTTTGGCCGGAAGGGGGAGGGAGAATATCTGCACCGTCCAACAAGGTGGTCGGGATTCCCAGCTTGGCTACCTGCAGCCGTATGTTTGCGGCATGTTCTGATTCCGTTTCGGCGATCCGGGCGGCCGCACCTAAGATGGTTTTGTCTTGAATCAAGGGCGCCGCACCGGCATAAGCGCTTACACCTACGTCTTCGAAGGCCCTTGCCAATTGAAGAAAATCGGTTAGACCGCTAAAGCCGATCCCTAAAGCATTTAGATTGATTGCGGGTTTCGCGACGGGTTGCGCGCCAGCGGCAGTGAGCGCGCTTCGAATGAACTTCACATGCGCTTGCTCATCAAACGCAATCTCGGCGGCAATGTCGCCCGTCAAGAAGGTGCTGTTGGTCAATGTAACTTGTTTGCCACCCGTAGTGATTCCCTGGGTACCACTTCCCGTAATTGGGATACCCAGTTCGTCAATGGTCTTTCCAGTAGTTGCTACGGTGTAAAATTCCGCCTCCAAATACTCCAGGTTGAGCGCGAAATTGAGAATGTCTGCATCGCTGGGAGCCGGCGACTGGGCATCGGCGAACTGCACGGTGCTTACAGCGGCTACAGCTGCACCTGCCATCGCGATCTTCCGCAAGAAACGCCTTCGATCCGGGGCCTCCGCGATAACGTCATCTAAAATGTTTTGTTTGGACATGAATCTCCTCGGTTAACTTGAGTTACTAGTTGGTTGGACTGCAGACAACCGATCATATTACACGCATTTCTTCCAATAACATTCGACTAAGTCCGCAAAAAAACAATGGGAGACAAACAACAGTGACGTTGGCCCGCCAACATATTGTGGAAAACTACTCGTGGCATATGATTGATTTGTTATTGACGTTCGGTAAACACGGCCGACAACGACCCGTTTTCCATAGCTCTTTACCTCCTTCACCTTGGGACTTGCTTGTCTGAGCAAGCTCCCGGTCTCCAATGAGATGGCAAAACCTTGCCACGATAAAGGATCTCAGTGAAACCCGGCGTTCGAGCTCGTGGGGTCTTTCCCGTCTCGGCTTCGGGCGGCCAATCTGTACCGTACGACCGCTGTCGTCTCGCCCGAGTGAAGACCATTCTTTTCTCCACCCGGACGCGACGCGTTTTCCTCCGACGATTCAAGATTAGCGCGAGTGGGTTGCGGATTTGTAGTCAACTTGTGGGGATCGCACGATAGACTTTGGTAGAGGTAAGTAAAGACCAAAGGCTAGCGTTGCAGGTTGATCGAGCTAGAGCGTCTCTTCTATGTGAAGAGCGACAGCATGTCGGAGCAATAGGGGCCCGCCCTACGTCATTCTACCGCGCGCGACCCTGGCTATTACGACCTCCACGCCGCGAGTCGCTGTATTGGTGCGCAATACTAGACTGGTTTGAGGACACCCGCGGCTCTTTATTGCTAAGGGACAACTAATATTGGCGTTTATGGATTCTTCGCCTGAATCAATCCAAACGTGGGTCCAACGATTGCTCGCCGCTGAAGCAGCGAACCAGTCTGCATCTGATGCGGAGGGGCACGTAATGCTGAGAGTGTTCGAGAGGTTGCGAATCTGCCTCACACAATTCGTCGGCGCAGATGGCTTCACGGCGCTCATGCGGCGCTCG
>Ga0185299_10002174_pt1 | contig 31839 bp, 36 predicted proteins | sample PaiPotPPA55metaG_FD_128002 | JGI IMG/M metagenome (GOLD analysis project Ga0185299, IMG submission 128002) | Iron sulfur acid spring bacterial and archeal communities from Banff, Canada, to study Microbial Dark Matter (Phase II) - Paint Pots PPA... ...
CAGCATACCGGCCTCGTAAAGAATCTGATGAATGGTATGCGATTCGCGTCCGGTCGCTGCCTGCAACCGGACCCGCGCTTTTCCGGTCGGGGCGGCCAGTAGCGTCACCGTAGGTCCCTCAATTTTGCGGAGTTGTTCTAGGCAAACCTTGAGCACGGAGGTCTTTCCCGTGCCCGCACCGCCCGTAAGGATGCTGATACGGTTGTTAAAGAGCACGTCGAGCGTGTGGACCTTCTCGTCGATAGCATCAATTTCACGTTGAGAAGTGGACGTGCCAAAGCCGCCCTCTTCCGGTTTACGGGTGAGCAACGTTCGCCAGTCGGGTGGAGAGCCTGACAGATCGTCGATCTTGCGGAGTCCATCAAATATCTTGGCAATTTCGACCTCTTGCCGGCGAAGCGACTTCAGTGCAACGAGTTTGATTTCCGGCGCAGCTTCATCCTCCCCCGGACCGGCGCCGAGATCTTCCAGGAACTCGTCATCCACAGTTATTGTCGCCGTTCCGCCGGTTTTCGTGATCCGCCAGGATTCGGGATACGCCTCTTCCTTTAGCCAGAGAATGGCGTCATAAAAAGTGCGGTCCTCGCCCTTCCAAAAAGCTTCGCGATCCGCCAGACAACGGCGCTTATCGGGAAAGCGTTCGTGGATCCTCCGCATGAAAGTTTCGAACGGGAGTAAAGTATCGCCCTCGGTCGCGGCATCGCGTAAGACGGCACAAGCCGTTGCCCGGACGCGTCTGTGATCATCATGAGCGATCAGCGGACCCTTGCGGAACAGGGCGGCGTCGCCTTCGGGCCACATACCCTGATCGATGGTTTCAAGGCCCATAGGCTCGCTCCTCTCCTCTCCCTTGTCCTGTTCATAGAGAAGAAACGGATTCTCGACGATCTTGTCGGCGCGAGCGGCGATGCCACGTTCTTCGCGCAGATCTTCGTTGGCAACGCCAGTGATCTGGTCCGTTGTCAATTCGAAGCGAACGAGCGTATCCAGCAGTTTGTGACGCGCTGGCATCGAACGCCATTGCTTCGCAGCGGAGAGAAGTCCGTAAGTGTACCGATCGGATGCAGGAGTGATCCGGCCGGAGAAGATGGCCTGAACGTATTCCCACGGGTTCTGCTGCGAGCGTTCAAGCTCGCGAAGCACGGTTGGGTGATAGGAATGGCCCTGGGCGCAGCCCAAATAGCGAAGCACGGAACCGATGCCCGGAAAAGCGCGGCGACCAGACCGCACTTCGTCGAGAATGCCGTTACACCACGCAACGGAGTCGTCTCAAGCACCGGTAATAAAACCATCTTCTCTGACGCGCTCGATCGATTTGAAGATGGCGAGGGTGGCCGATACAGCTTGGCCGTCTGAAAGGTGTTCGGCGACATAGGAAAACGGAAGACTGAGGCCTTCAGGCGGGCGGCAGACTATCGGCTCGGTGTCTTTCCCCAGTGCGATGTACTCTTGGTACGGAATGCGGACGCCTTCCCTCGGGAAGCCGCCTGTGATCCGCCGGGACCAAATCGGAAAATTGCCAGGCCTGTCTGCACGCTTGCCGAAATAAATTTGATCACCCATGTCAACGATGCGCGATACGCCCACGATCATGCGTGGGACCTCATCGTCGACAGCGTTGCCCCGATTGCAGTAGTAGAAGATCAGCGACACTCCTTTTTTCAATTTGCCCCAAAAATGAGTGAGGAGAGCGCGCTGGCGCTTCTCCTCACTCACCAGGTGGGTGAAGAATCGAGATTGCGCCGCTCGGGAATCTGCAGGTTTTCCTCATCGCAAATCTCACGAAAATTACCTTCCAGGATCCATCGGTAAGGCGTGGGACAGCAGGAATAAGGTGGTATTTCCTCCTCAGCACTAGGCAAGCCACGACCCTCAAGGGGATCGTCGTGCCGGATGAAGAAGCGTTCCTCTCCGAAGGCATTGGCGTCGCGTTGACACGGCGGGAGATAACCAGTTTTGGTTCGCACAACACCGAACGCCTCACCACGATGGGCTTCTCGATTTCGTCTTTCCGTGCATTCCGGACTTGCTCATGAACCATGCAGGCAGCGTTCAGCAACGGAAGCCTGCAAATTCGCCCATTCCAAGCATCTTCATGCCAAGTCAGGCGCGCAGATAAGTGTGTAGCCATACACTTTTCCCCATATTCCCGAACTTTGGCCGCCCATTTCGCCGCCCCACTATCAATCCCAACTAGAAGCCTTTGTCCTCAAGCACACGTCCCGCTCTCTTTGCTCTCAGCTGTCTGTTCCGGTCGCGAGATGACAGCGGCATCAGTTATTCCGGACCGTTTTATCAACCCTTGCTTAGGTAATCGTTCTTGTTAGCGGTCATCCCCAATGAATGGAGGGTACCGACGCAGTTATTCCCGAACCAAGCGCCTTAAAAGAATGTCCAGGATCTCTCAGTCGAAACGACGGAGCGGCTGATCTGCCGGTGGCGAACTCTTGCTCGGCAGAGCTCTTTTCGCCCCGCTCGCTGGGTTTGATCATAGCAGCTCGGATGGCCTTGAAGAAGCTAGCTTCGTAGCGGATATCTCGCGCCGAGTCGTTACCAGAAGCGGGGGCGAAGGAGAGGGCGAGAACGGTGGCGCCATAGCGGCGGTGAGGCCGTTCCTTTGCCTCTGCGTTTGTTTTTTAGTGTGGCTGCGGCCTGCTGCGTCGATAGCGCCCATTCGATTGCTTCGCCATGGGAACAAGCGCTGCCGCGGTTTGCCATCACAGAAAAGCCGAGGCTGGCTCACTATCCTTCGCCTTGTAGACACTGTTCTTCACCAGCATTCGAACGTTCGAAGCAGTCGCCGTGCGGGTTCACAGCGTGAATTTCGGTGACGCGGAAGGTCCAGTTCGAGCGCTCTTTCACGTCGGGGGCCATGGCCGCGTCCAAGACAATGCCTGCGGGGGGGGCAGTACGGCTGACACGGCGAACATCTGTCGTACTGGAGGCGCTGATTCCGCTGAAAGCCCAGCTGAATAATTAATCTGTTAAAGAACGTACGGGCGGCCTCCGATGGCCCGATTTCGGAATCTACCAAACCGCTTAGTTCCTTTTTCGTTCCTTCAACTTCCTTCCAGCGGAACATCCGCGGGGATAGGGTCGCGGCACGCAATAGGACTCCGAGTAGACCCTTGGTGCTGCAGTACTGCGCAAATGCGAGCGACCCCCTCCAAGGCGGCAACCTGAGCGCTGTACCCCAGTCACGCTGCCGCCTCGCCTTGTGAAGGACAGTACATTTGACAGACTCGGACAAAGTTTGTACAAATGTCCTAGTCGAGCCGAGCAATGAATTCGCATTCTCTTAAAATAACCTTGATTTTGTTGGAGAATTTTGGTGAGCCGTCTGGGACTCGAACCCAGGACCCTCTGATTAAAAGTCAGATGCTCTACCGGCCTGAGCTAACGGCTCACCGAGGCGGATGCCAGAACGCGCAATTGTTGCAGTCCCATGCGTCCTTGGGAAGCCCGCGAAACGATTGGGTGGCCCTAGCAGCAACCGTGTTCAGGAACCGCGCCTAAGAAGGCAGAAACGGCGGAAGTCGAGGACGTAAGCGCAGGTGTTTGCCAGTGCGTTTTGTTGTGCAGCATGGCATTGAGAATCACGAGGAGCTTGCGCATGCAAGCGGTGAGCGCTGACTTGGGATATTTCCCGCGCGCACGCAGCTGGGTGTAAAAATTCTTGATGACTGGATTGCTGCGAACGCCGGCCACCGTAGCCATGTACAGGACGCGCCGGACCTGGGCGCGCCCGCCCCAGATACAGCGGCTGCCGTGCAAGCTCCCGCTGTCACGGTTAAATGGCGCCAGTCCGGCCAGGGCGGCAATCTGTTTGCGATTAAGTGCTCCCAGCTCGGGCAAGTGGGCGAGCAGAGTACTCGAGAGCACTTTGCCGACCCCGGGAACGGAGCGCAGCAACTCGTCGCGCTCGCACCAAAGGGGAGTCTCGCGAATCAATTCAGCGAGTTCATCGTCGAAGCCGGAAAGTCGCTTTTCTAACCAACGGATGTGCTCATCGATGCTACGGTGTAAAACCTTTGGGGCGCTGGCCCGGCGATTCTTCTCCGCCGTCAGCATCTCGACCAACTGGCGCCGCCGTGTAACCAGTGCTTCGAGGGCCTGCGCCTGTTCATTCGCTAACGGCCGCGCCTCTGGTCGCACCGCTTCACCGAAACGCGCCAGCACTTCGGCATCCAGCCGGTCGGTCTTGGCCAGTCTGCCAGTGGCACGGGCAAAGTCCCGCACCTGCCTGGGATTGACTATCGCAACCGCGATCCCGCCCGTCGCCAGAGCGCTGGCGACGGGCGTCTCCAGACCGCCAGTCGCTTCAAGAATCACAAAGTCAGCCGGCTTCAGCTGTCCGAGTAACTCCCGGATTCCGACCTCGTCATTAGTCACTGAAAAAGCCGCTCCGACAGACCCGATGAACACGTCCAGAGCCGCCTTGGCAACGTCGATCCCGACAAACCGTTTCACCTCGTCCATCTTCCACCCTCCTCAGCGCGGCTTGCCCCGCCTTGCAATCCGGGATTTTCTTCCCGCACAACCGTTCGGGCTAAGCGCTAGCGGTGGAGCGGCGACCCTCGCTGCTAGACGGGATCTTTCTCCCGAGGGTGCACCGGTCTGCCGCACCACCAACTCTGATTCTTGTACCAGTTCGCCAACATACAAGGGTGTTCAGAAAGCAAGTCAACAGCGATCCAGTAGGCGAAATCGTGATCTACACCCCAAGTAGCGCGCTCGACGGCCTCACAACGATCATCGCGGTCGACATGTAACCTTTCGGAGACTCCGACCGATGCGGTACCGCACAACGACTATTGGTTCTGCTGTTGTTTTTATTGCAGTCGCTGCACTGTGGGTCGCACGCACCTCTGCAGCTGCCAGTCCGGCATCGGAAGGCGTTATTCACATTGTGTCGCAGCAGCCGCTCGCTGGTCAGACTGGCACTGATGTTACGATTCTCACTGTAACTACCTGTATTAGTCGCCGAAGAGGCGGCGGCGATCGGCCTGGTCGAACGGCTTATCGGGCCCGCTGAAATCCCTGGTCGGGCATTTGCGCGATACCCTTTAAGACTCACTACGGCACCCATAACGGTAGCTTTCTTGGTGTGCCGCCAACAGGCAGGAAAAATCCACTTCGAAACGCTGGACGCTATGCGGGTAAAGAATGGCAAAATCGCCGAACATTGGGGCGTGGCCAATATCTATAGCCTCATGCAGCAGATCGGCACAGCGGCGCCATCGTCGTAGTGCCCGTCGTGCTGCTGACCGCCGGTTTGATCAACGAGGCGTCGTCGCCGCGCTCCTTGCTATATTGATGTCATCGGCCGTAGCGCTCGCCCAGACGCCTCAGCCGATGCCTCCCGGACCCCCGCCCAATCCCGCTCGGCCTCCTCTGACGCCTATCGATCAGGCCGGCGAGAATTTCACCTTTCTTCGAGATCCTTCGAACCGGACAGATCTGTGGGATCCGCTAAAGTACGTGCCGCTGAATGAGTCAGGGAGCTTCCACCTGACGCTGGGTTTCGAAGAGCGCTCCGAATATGAGTGGTTCCAAAATGCGAACTGGGGCGCGGGTCCACAAACGATTAGCGGTTACTGGCTTCAACGAGTCATCCCTGAGGCGAGTCTGACTCTCGGGTCCCACTTCCGACTGTTTGCTTCGTTCCAATATGCGAAGGAGATGGGCAACAACGCCGGACCACGACCTGGCATCGACGAGGACCAGGGTGACTTTCATGAAGCTTTCGTTGATATCAGCAGCGGACTCGACGACCCGCGATCGGTTACCTTGCGGCTGGGCCAGCAAGAGCTGGTCTATGGAACTGGCAGGCTGGTGGATAACAACGAAGGCGTCAATGTGAAGTCGAGTTTCTATGGGGCGAGAGTCATCGCTAAAACCGAAAAGCTCCGTCTCGAAATATTCGGAGTGAAGCCAACCGAACTGAACACAGGAACCTTCGACGATCGTCCCACACCGCAGCAAACGTTCTGGGGAGCGTATGGTACGGTGCCGCTACCTCTAGTAGATCAGCACGGACAGGCGGATCTCTATTACCTGGGAATCGATACGACGCGCGCAACCTACCAGCAAGGAAGTGGCCGCGAGATTCGACACAGTATCGGCACGCGGTTGTTCAATCATCAGCCTGGCGCACCATTCGAACCTGGCTTCGATTATAACTGGGAGCTGGTCTATCAACTCGGCACGTTTGGGAAGAACTACATTAATGCTTGGACCGTTGCGACAGAAACGGGCTACACCTTCCCGGTGCGATTCACGCCCAGGCTCGCTTTGCGCGCCGATGTTGCAAGTGGTGGACAGCATCCGAACGGCGGCTCCCTCAATACCTTTAACCCCTTGTTCCCCCGAGGAGCGTACTTCGGGCCCAAACTGACCATGTTCGGACCTTACAACTTGCTCGATGTCCATCCCGTGCTGATGTTCACCCCTCTCCAGAACGTTACTTACGCTTTCGATTGGGGTTGGTTCTGGCGTGAAAGCCTCGACGACGGTGTCTATCAAATCGGAGGAGCGCTCCTGCGCCCGAGCGGAGGAAGCAGGGCGAGGTACATTGGGAGCCAGCCAAATTTCGAAATCCTTTGGGCACTCGACCCTCACACGACAGTGGATATCAATCTCGCCGGTTTTCTTACCGGGGGTTTCCTCAAAGACACCGGCCCAGCGGGCAACGTCGCTTTCTCCAATGTCGGGGTGACCTACAGGTTTTGAACGGCTTAGCCGAAAGTCGAGGACAAGTCCGAGAAGAACATTATCGGCTAAATCTTTCCGACCGGCTTGCTCTGGCAGGGAAGGGGAATGAGCGACCCTTCGACAATCGGAGCGCGTCGGCGTTGCCGTCGGGATTGAACGATTTCTTGGAATCGATATAGACGATCGGCTTCGCTTGCGAGAGCTCCGACTTATGCTCGGCCGCGGCGTGACCTCGATCACGCGCAAGTTGCGCAGCTTCCAATCATCAAGGCAGGCGATCGCTCAGTCATCGGTGGGACACGGACAAGGGCGTCGAAGGTGAGGAATTTCAGGGTAAGATACTTATTACGCGATGCTCAGCCTCGGCGCGGCTCCACGCAACTGCGATACAGAGCGTTACCAAGATGGCATAAACTATAGGAGGAACAAGGTACATCGGCGTTTAGACGGAACAATGATGGTGGCGCAAAGGGATGCCGAAAGTTCGGCGCGGTTCTTCCCAGACTCCTTGCGAGCTCCCCGGAAGAAAAAGTCTCTCTATTTCAACGAGCGGACTTTCTGATTAGCTTCCCGGCTCAGGCATTTCTGGAACCAGGCCTGTGATGTTGGCGTGCCCGACAGGTCGAGCCGCATCATTGCGGCCCAACTAAGCACGGCTGCCGCGTTGAGGTCCGCGATCGTAAAGCTCTTGCCGAGCAGGTATTCCTTGTTCTTGAGCGTTTCGTCTAGCACCTTAAGGGGCGTCTTCAAAGCCTCGACCGCTGCCTGCGCGGCTTTCTCGTCCCGCTGATCGGGCGGATTCAACACTCGATTGCGTAGGATTGCTATGAGCTGGGGTTCGACTTCTGTGATCGCCCAGAAACTCCACTTGTAAGCATCGCCGTGTCCGGCAATGTCGGACGGCCACAGCGAATTCCTACCGTATTTCTCCGCTGAAATGCGAAGCCGCTACGATCTGCGGAGGCAGGCCAGGATTTTTTCCCTGGCCAACGACGCCGCTCGCGGCGAGCCTCTACGGGAAATCTTGATCCGTTTGAACTCGATGACTGAATGGATATTCGGAAGCGACAGGCCGGCTTTCCCCTAGGTCCACAATGAGACCGTGGCCGAGCTTGGGATGGTCGTCGCTGCCGAGGCTGGTTAAAGAGCCCGAACGGTTGCCCGGACCGCTGAGTCCGTATGGTGCAAGGAACGGCGATGGACGAGGAGGAAAAGTGATGGGCGGAGGTTTTGTCGGAATTGATGTGTCGAAGGATTGGCTCGACGTGGCTTTCAGGCCTCGGGGTGAGCATCTGCAGGTCGGCAATGACCCACGCGGTATGGCCCGATTGGTACGGATGCTTGAGCGTTCGTAGCCCAGCTCGTCGTGCTCGAGGCCAGGTGGTTACGAGGCAGCATTATTCGAGCGCTTATCAGCAAAGCAGTTGCCGGTAGCGTTGCTGAATCCCCGGCATGTGCACCAGTTCGCCCGCGCGAGCGGGCGGCTGGCCAAAACCGACGCCATCGATGCGAAGGTGCTGGCGCATTTCGCCGAAGATGAAGCCCGAGCCACGACGCATGGCTGATGCCGAAACGCGCAAGCTTAGAGTCCTGGTCGCTCGCCGCTATCAGCTAATTCAAATGATGACCGCGGAACTGCACCGACAGAGCCACTCGCTCGCTGCGCTGCGCGAGGGCTTTGTCGCGACGATCCGCTGCTTCAAGAAGCAGATCGCGAGCATCGACAAACAGCTGGCGACGCTGATTCAAGAGACGCCAGCGTTGCGCGAAAGGACTGAGTTGCTTCGTACCACGCCTGGAATCGGTATAGTTGCGTCCGCGACCTTGCTCGCGCGTCTGCCTGAGCTCGGCACGCTGGATCGTAAGAAGATTGCCGCGTTGGTCGGAGTTGCCCCGTTCAATCGTGATAGTGGAAAGCTCAAAGGGAAGCGCGCGATTTGGGGTGGGCGCAGCGATGTTCGTGGGGTGCTCTACATGAGCGCCCTGGTGGCGGTTCGGCGAAACCCTCCGCTACGGGATTTCTATCGACGTCTGCGTGAGGCCGGCAAAACGCCCAAGATGGCGCTGACCGCATGCATGCGCAAGCTGATCGTCATTTTGAACGCGCTCGTCAAGCACCGAACGCCGTGGGCTCTCGCCGCCTCATGTTGAAGTTGACGGTGGCGGCTGAGGTTGACTTTCGAGACGGTTGCTCGGCCCTTCACCCCGTTATGAGGGCGAGGGAGGAAAGAGACCCGATGCGGAGCGCAGCGGAGATACCGTGTTTCCTGTCAAGCAATTTGGTTTACGAATCTGCCTGATCTCACTGGCCTATCAGTGAGGTGTCGGCAGTACCGCGCCGCCCGCAACGGGCGTAAAAATAGGCGGCAGCACAAACGGACGACGGTGCTTGGCGACGCTGTAAATCGCAGTGAGAAGTTTGTGCATAGCGGCAATGATGGCGACCTTGGGACGTTTGCCCGCGCTGCGGAGGCGTAAGTAATAGCTGCGCAGCCAAGGATTGAGTCGGATGCCTACCAACACGGGCATCCAAAGGGCGCGTCTGAGGCGGGCGTTACCCAGTGGAATAGCGGGTTTGCCGGAATATCGCTTCTTCCCGGAGTGATGGAGCCGCGGAACAGCGCCGACGTAACTTGCGAACGCCGCGGCGCTGCGGAACTGAGCCGGATCGACCGTCTCCGCGATTATTCGAGCGGCGGTCAGTGTACTCACGCCCGGAATTGTTGTGAGCAGCTTTCCAACCTTGTGCGTGTTGAGTCGGAGCTCGATGTCAGTCTCGAGTCCGCGGACTCTTGTACGGAGGGAGACGATATCTTCGCAGGCGTAACGCACGTGGAGCTGATACGGCTCGCTGGAAAAGTGACCCACAGAAATCTTTGCTGCCTCAATCAGGGCACGAGCTAGGACGTCCCCGATCCGGCGGCGGCCGTCGTAACAGAGTCCCGCCAACTTTCGGACCGATATTGTTTGCAGTGCTTGGGCCGTGGGATAGCGCAGGAGAATGGCGGTAGCGAGTTCGGTGTCGAGACCGCGCACATAGTGAGTGAATTCCGGGAAGGTGAGGTCGAGGACCCGGTGCAGATGACGCACTCGATCGCCCAGATGCTGCACCTTCTGTTCTCGCAAGCGCACCAGCTGCTTTAATTCTTCGATTGCCGGTCCGTGGAGAGCCGTTGGTGCCGGTCGCTTTTGGGCGGCGAAACGAGCGATACTCACGGCATCGACTTTGTCAGTCTTTGTCCGCTGCAGTTCTTCTTCGGCGAAGCGTCGAGTGCGCAGCGGATTAAGCAAAACGATCGGAAAGCCCTCCGCGGCAAGCGCCGCGAATAGATTTTTCCAATAGTGACCAGTTGCCTCCATCCCCGCGCTCGCGGGGGAAACGGCGTCCCTCGCGGCGGCCAGCGCGGCGGCACTGGTCTATCCCCGCGCTCGCGGGGAAAACTGGAGACATAGGAGCTCTGTCATGGCGAAAGGCGGTCTATCCCCGCGCTCGCGGGGGAAACGCCGCCGCCGCAAAGATCTCGAACTGCGGCAGGGGTCTATCCCCGCGCTCGCGGGGGAAACGGGACGTATGTGTCGCCGCGCTATGAAAATGCGGGTCTATCCCCGCGCTCGCGGGGGAAACGGGACGTATGTGTCGCCGCGCTATGAAAATGCGGGTCTATCCCCGCGCTCGCGGGGGAAACGCGATCCCGAACATGGGCAAGCGCCATGTGTCAGGTCTATCCCCGCGCTCGCGGGGGAAGCAGGTGACACTGACATCTCCGGGCGCCGTGAATAGGTCTATCCCCGCGCTCGCGGGGGAAACAGAGGAAGCCGTGGTATCGGTTACGGTTTTATAGGTCTATCCCAGCGCTCGCGGGGGAAACGACTGCTACTGCGGTTGTTTCGGTGGTCATCGGGGTCTATCCCCGCGTTCGCGGGGGAAACGGCTCTAGAAGCCATCGTGAGAAGTTGGTTTCAGGTCTATCCCCGCGCTCGCGGGGGAAACATCGCCGCCACGTCGGCCGGACCGAACGGTAACGGTCTATCCCCGCGCTCGCGGGGGAAACGCCGACCCGCTCGGCAACCTGGCTCAAGACAACGGTCTATCCCCGCGCTCGCGGGGGAAACTATTAAGTAGGTACACGCCGATGGCCGATACAAGGTCTATCCCCGCGCTCGCGGGGGAAACATCTTGGCATGCAGCGGCGCAAACACGACGCTGGGTCTATCCCCGCGCTCGCGGGGGAAACCCTTACGAAGCCTACGATAACAAAAGGCTTTCACAAACTCTTCTAAGTTTGTCAAAGACCGGCTGGGGAACCGCGGATCGCTAGACCCCTTCCGGTTCCGTAACTCCACGTTTGCGGGCCAAATAAATGCCGTCGTGCTGATACATCTCATAGTTTGGATAGCGAATGATCCGGATCGCGACGTGCGTCTTGGATCGCATGGATACCTGCGGCATTGATTCGCGCTGTGTACTGAAGATTGAACGTCTGTATGAGACCTTTGTCTTTCAGGTAATACCAAGCTGCCTGCGATTCCCCCTCGGTCAAACCGGCGTCTTGAGCCAACTCAGCTACAAAAACAGGTTCGGTCTGATCGCGGGTACGGTCATAGATACGCTTAAGCAAGCGTAATGCTCGGCTTTGGCTGCTTTGCGAATCCGTCATAATTGAGCGACCTCCCTATCGGACCCTTGCTTCTTGTTCGCATTCGGCAGTGATTTCAACGGCGAAAGCGCGGAGTCCAACGATCGGTCATACTTTCTTCGTCGTCGCCTTCCTCTTCTTCGTCCAGCTGGTCTTGAATTGAAGGACAGGTCAGTACGGTTAGGGTTTTCCCATAGCTGCCGAGCCCGATAACCTCCTCCAGCGCTTTGACCGAGCGGACGCCGCCTAGCCAATCCATGATGTTGATTTCTTCAGCCGCTCGGTCGGAGCGAGAGACACGGTCGGCGTTCGCATTTAACCGCGCCGTGGCGGTGTTGAGCGGACTGGCAGTGGCATTTGGTTTCATCGAGCATGATCCGTCGAAAGCGGCGCGACTCCGAATCGATTTGGATAATCTGGACTGCCCGGCGAGTATCACGCGGTCAGTTTTTGGGGGCGACGCTGAAGTAGTGACCCGGAGTATTCTGAAATCATTGCGCTCGAAGCCGGGAACCGTGCCGACATTCTTCTTTCTTGATCCGTATGGGCATCCGCTTCCGATTCCGCTTTTGCGCGAATTAATCGCCATTCCCAAGGCTGAAGTGTTAGTCAATCTGATGTGGTTTCGGATCAGTATGGATCTTGCGAATCCGGATCGGACGGAACACCTGGACTACTTGTTTGGTCACGACAAATGGCGCGAGCAGCGATTCAATCAGCTGTCTGGGCCGGCTCGTGAAACAGCCTTTGTGGAGTATTTTGAGCAAGAGGTGAATGCGCCATACCGGCTGCACCAAGCGATGCCGTACAGTCCGGAGGACAAGGTGGGAATCCGAGATACCCAAACGAAATACTACCTCGTCCATTTTTCAAGCCATCCGAGTGCCGCCAATGCAATGAAGCCGGTGATGAAGCGAGCAGAGAAGGCGCTCGCGCGCCTTCGCAGGACAGCTGAACAGATGCCGTCTGATTTCGCCGATCCTAGGAAGGAAAGCATCGCGGAATTGAAAAGCGCTCTATGTGATCAGTTCGGAGCCGGTAAACAATTGAGCTTCGGAGATTTGTTAGACGACACCGCGAATATGCGGAATGTGGAACCTGAATTCCGGAAGGCGCTGAAAGAACTCGAGCTCGAAGGCAAGATAAAGATCGATCGGAGAGAATCAAGCGCGATGGCTTGAACCATGGTGATGTGATCACCTTCGATCAGATGAGTGAAGGGAAATCATCATAGGTACGACCCAGCAGAAAGCGGCCGGTTTGGTGTTTCCGTACGCCTCCCCACTGCTTAAAGAAAAAAGGAACGTTTTGCTCCCGGCACTGACGGAGTATCGAAAGAACCCATTGCTGGTGCATTGGGCGCGAATGCGGGCCGCTCTCCCCTCCGACTATGACCCAATCGATATTGCGCAGATCTAGTGAGCCGAGGTTTTCGAGCAAAGGTTCAACGGAAAGAAACCGTACCTGCGCGGGAGTTTCCCGGAGGCGATCGATGCGAGGTAGCCCGTACTTACGATCCTCAACGCTTACTCCGAACCAGGACTGTTTGAGATTGCTCATCCAGCGCAGACTTCCAGAAAGCAAGCGCTGCATTCTGACATGGCGCTTTGTGAGGATCTGATAAACGTGCCAATCCGCCTGCTTCATCACGCGTCCTACGCGCGCGATGTATTCCACGGGTACATCTTCGTGGAATAAATCGCTCATCGAATTCACGAAGATCTTCTTCGGCGTGCGCCAGTCCAATGGCGCGCGCAATTTGTCTGGAATCAATCGAATGTCGAATCCTTGTTCGAAAGGATGACCGCTGACTCCACGAAAACGTTCAGCGAAGCGTTCGGCGTAACAGTGCTTGCAGCCTGGACTGATTTTGGTGCAACCCCGCACCGGGTTCCAAGTGGAATCAGTCCATTCAATGCTGCTGCCCGCGCTCATGGCATCCCCCGGACGAAATAAAAGCGAAACTCTTGCCCTAAGTCAACCGGTAGCTTTAGCAGGGCTTCGCAACTGGAGCCGATCTTTTTTGAGGAATCAAAGTCGATTCGCTGCGCAGACGCTCAGGGTTCGGCCGGGGACTCCGCGACCATGCCGGCTCTCCCGGTCCATTTCATGGCGTCCCTCCAGGACCCCATGAACGCTTGGCTCGGATGGGAAATCCAGTCCTCTACCTGCCACCCTCTACGGCGGTTCAATCCGCACGTGCCGCAGAGATACCAGTGCCCGTTGCCATGCGACCGCGTTTGATCTTCTTTTCGTCGCTACTTGCAAACGTCGCCTGAAAGTTGTCGTCTGCGAGTTTAGAAATCGGTACCGACAGTTCCACCATTCAGTCCGTCACCTAACGGAATCATCTGAAAAAGAAGCGCGGGCGATTTGTTAGGACGCTTGATCAAGGTATCGGGAACTGAACTTGCGGAGGAATCGCCGTGCGCCCGCATGAGGATCAAATCCTCGCCGGGAAGATTGGCGTCCTCGCGCTTTGCTCGTAGGCTCGAACGGTATCCTGAGGGCGCGAAGCGAATCCTCGTATTAACAAGCATGAGCGTGAGCATCGTCCGCGAGGTCTCCGGAAGTCAGGTCAACCAGGAGGTGAGGAGCGGATGCGGTTTGCAGGAATCGATATCGGAGGTGAGCGTCACGCAGTCGCGATCGTGAATGACGATGGCGCGCTGCTCGTTAGGTCAACGCTGTTCGGAGAAGACGTATTCGGATACCAACAGATGCGAGAGCTACTGGGTGATCCACAGGACTGTCTGGTGGCGATGGAGGCAACCGGGCATTACTGGCGTAATCTGTTTGCCTTCTTGGTGACCCAGGGCTTCAAAGTGGCACTCCTGAATCCGTTGCGCACGCGGCGTTTTGCGGAGGAGGAACTTGAGCGGACCAAGACCGACTCGGTTGACGCACTCGGGATTGCTCGGTTCGCGGCGCAAAAGCGACCCGCGCCGACGCCAATAGCGGATGAGGTGACGGCAGAACTGCGGGAGCTGGTGAGGATGCGAACTCGGTACGTTGACGAGCACAGTGACAGAATGCGCCAGCTCCATCGGGCCGTGGACCTGGGCTTTCCGGAATTCACACGCCACGTCCGCATCAAGACGTTGAAGGCGACCGCGATCCTGGCGCGCTATCCAACAGCGAGATCGTTCGCTAGCGTTTCTGTGCGCAAGCTCGCGGGCCTCAGCTACGACGGGCGCCACCAAGTGGGCGAGGTACTCGCACGTGCGCTAATAGAGAGCGCCAAGGTCTCGGTGGGAAGTCATCACTCCGAAGCTTACGAGCTGCAAGTCAAATACACGTGCTCGGATATGGAGTCATTGAGAAATCGAGTGAAACAGCTCGACCAAGAAATCGAGCGCACGCTTCAAGATCATGAAGTTGGCACGCTCCTTACCACCATTGGCGGCATCGGCGCGCGGACGGCGGCATGTTTGATTGCAGAGTTGGGCGACCCAAGCTGCTTCCGGGATGCCGCCGCGCTCGCAAGCTATGTCGGCGTGGTACCACGCCTGCGGCAATCTGGCAAGCGCGCATTCTCTGGCGCGCGAGGCCTTCCGCTCGGAAATGCGCGGCTGCGCCATCGGCTGTGGATGCCGACTTTGGTCGCCGTGAGGAAAAACCCTTGGTTGCGAGCGCACTACGACCGCCTCTTGGCTGCGGGCAAACGACCGAAGGTGGTCCTAGTGGCTTGCATGCGCAAATTGCTCACTGCCGTCTACAGTGTAGCCCTGAACCGGCGACCGTTTGTGCCTATGCTTCCTCTGCAAGTTGCCAGAAGCTCGGCAAGCTGATCTACTGGGCCTGTTTCACTCCCGGAATCGTCCACGTCCCATCCAAAAGTGAGGCAGGAGTTTCTTTAGGCCAGTACAGTCGCATCATCAGGATGAACTTGTCTGCCGGTGCGGGCAGCCAATTGGATTCCTTGTCCTTGCCCGGATTGTCGTGTTGCAGGTAAAGGTCGACCGAACCGTCGGCATTTTTCTTCAGCTTGTTGCGCGCGCTCAGCGTATAGCGGTTGAGTGGATTGTCCACGAAAAAATACTCGGCGTTGTACATCGTGAGCGACCAGAATCCGTTCGCTGGAGGCATCTGCCCCTTGTCGAAATGCAGGACGTACTTGTTGGCACCCGAGTAAGGCTTTCCGTCGGCATCCACTTCGGACGTTGGGTATACGGCGTCTTGCTGGCGGTTCGCGCCAAGACCAACCGCGGTAATAAAGGCACGATCGAGATAGTCGGTGCCGTAGATTCCAGTCTTGGTAAAGAACGCCCAGCCATTTTCCTGCTTCCCCGAATCCTTGAAGTAACCCATAATCTTGCCGACGGCGGCGCTGGGAACCGCCTTCAGCGCCTGCTGCGCTGCGGGTGAGAGCTTGGTCAGATCGAATGGTTGTCCAGGCACGATTCCGATCTTCGCGATTCTCGCTACGATCGGCGCATCCTCCGCGGTGGGCGGGTTGTCCTTCATTAACTGCGCCATCAGGTTGAAGTACGCCGCGGCGTCCAACGCATTTACCTGGTCACGCACGGGCGTCTTCATATCCACGCTCGGATCGACCGTCCCAGGCGGTGGTGAGTAAGGCTTCCCGTACGCGCTGAGGGGAACCGGCGACAGTTTGTCCTGCATCGCATGCACAGCCTTATAGTCGGTTGGCGTGCCGGTGCAGTAGATTCGGCCGATTATCCAGACCATGTTCGTTGGCGACGTATACTCAGTCACGCCCGCGGGTAGGGTGCCGGTCCAGCCGGGACCAGTGATCGCGTACTTCTGCGCCTTGGTGCCGGTCGTGCGTTTGCCGGGTACTTGGAATACGGTCGTCCATGCGTCCAGCATCGGCATCAAATAGTAGCGGCCCTTCGCATCCGGGATGCTGAGAATGTAGGGCTCTTTGGAGAGATTCAGAAAGGCGGATGAATAGAGAGTGTCGGCGTTAGGCGCCGTTACGTCCTTGAAGGCGGCAGTCGGGTATTCCCTCGCACTAATAAACCGGCCCATCGGAGTACGAAGCCCAACAGGGGCAGCGACGTTTGTCAGGACCCGGCGTGTCATCTCAACCGTCACGAGTGGATAGCCGTAAACGTATGCGTCCGTGGCGATCGCAGTTGCTTCATCTGCGCTAAGAGAGGCCGTCGAGGCACCCTCCTGCGCGGCTGTATGCGAGACGGCAAGCGCGATGAACACGAACGTGAGCGCGATGGCTCGCGCGCCGAAGCCAAGTCTTGATGCGCTGGAAATCCCTCTCATTGCGGCGTCCTCCGGACCTGTCCTGAAGGCTTAATCTCGGCGCCGGTCGTGGAGTCAGGTCTCGGAGATAATGCCTGTGCGACACCACATCTGCAAATTGGACTTTGGTCCAAGGTTCAGGCGCCAATGCGGGTCGAGGTCGCTCTCAAACGTTACGTGACAGGCCTCAGCGTGACCAAGCAGTACAGCGACAAAGCGAGTTCGAGGCTCGTTCGACCGTGCTATTTGGCGCCCTCGCAATAGGCGACGGTGCACCATACGGAAGCCGCGAAGCGGAAATGGCAGGCGCTCCGGCGCCTTCGTTCGGGGACGAGTTGAGCCAACGTCGGGGTGGATCGTTGGACCAAAGTCCACTATCTTTCGTTCCCACTGCGCGCGAAGTTTATATTCGCCGTTTACGATTGCTACATCCACGGCCAACGGTGAGCCCGCTTTGAACGATACTGTAATTCCGTTACCGAAGGCGCGTACCGCGCTCTGGATCATCCTATGGATGATGGGCCCTTATACGAATTTCGCCCAGGCGCAAACACCCAGTCTGGCCACTGAAGAAAAACTCATCGCAGATTTCACTGACCCTCTTACAACGTTGCCTCAGATTTCCATTAGGGACGCCTTCACACCAGCGAATTTCGGTACTCATGTTCAGACCAATCAGGTCATTGTAAGGCCAATCATCCCACGAGTACCACGATGCTCTCTGTTTCCTTGGGTCCAGCTGATCCGGCCGAGCTTTTCGCTGGTGACGGTTCCAAGTTCCAGGGGGGGCACGCGAACCGAGTACGGCGACACGCAATTGCTCGACGTGGCCGTGCTCCCGTGGCCGCCCAGGGAAACGGGGTTCGTGATGGGAGTAGGTCCCACCTTTGTGTTTCCCACCGCGACTTCCCGGAGCGCCGGCCAAGGGGCCTGGCAGGCCGGCCCGGCAATGGCAGCCGTTTATAAAGGCGTACCCTGGCTCGTAGCTGGCTTCATACTACAGGACCCAATTTCTTTCGCTTACAGCTCGTCTAATCGGCCGCCTCAGAACACTCTCGAGTTTCAGCCGATCTTGGCGATTCATCTCTGGCAAGGCTGGTACTTGCGATCTGCAGAGGCAACCTGGTCGTGTGGTTTGCATCGTCATTCCCCAACCGTGCTGCCACTGAGCCTCGGACTCGGAGATGTGATAGTTCGTCCCGGTTTGCCGCCGCTCAACTTTTATGTAACGGGGCAGTGGACAGTCTATCGGCAATCTGCGCCAGTCGCACCCCAGACCGGCGTGAACTTCGGACTGATCGTAGCCTTTCCGCAGTACAGACCATGGTGAGCCACGTTCGAAATGGAGCAGATTGCGCGGATAGCTGATAACACCACTAAGCAAATTAGGTCGGCGACCCGCTACATCTTGATCTGGCATGATGCGCTCGCTGGACAATTCTCTCGGCGGACCGAAACCTAAATGGTGCGCGCGGAGGCCGATCAGAAGCCATGGAGAGGGCGCCGGGGGCACATGGGTGGTCAAAGGAGAGCGACAGTCTTGCGACAATTTCGAGAGGCCATCCATCGGTATTTCGCGCCGCACAGACATAGTGCTCTGCTCACAGCGATCATAGCTGCGTTTGCGGTGCGGCGGCCACTGATCGGCGACACCGGAGCCGGCTCCGCGGTCTTTGCCGTCTCACTGTTGCTCCTCCTCCTGGTGGCCCTTTACAACGTCAACGTCGATGAGATGGTAGGTGAAAGAGGACGCCTTCTGGCCCAAAACAGGAGACGGCGAATCCTTGGTTGGACGCTCGCCACGGCGGCCGCAGGGGAACGAATAGGCATCATTTTTATCCAGAGTTCCATGCTCAACCTTGTCGGTTCGATTTGTTGGCTGCTGTTCATACTGTTTGTCACCTTGAGCGAACTGCGTAGCGTTCTAAAGCAGAGAGAGGTCACCAACGAAACGATCTGCATGGCGGTGTCGGTCTACCTCCTGATCGGTGTTACCTGGGGTTTCCTGTACGCCGTTATCCTTCAACTGCATCCGGAATCCTTTGGCGGTCTCGTCGCCGCAACCCCGGGCCATCCGATCAGCATTCAATCCATTTTCCCGGTTCTCGGTTACTTCAGTCTGACGACGCTATCTACCATTGGATTTGGCGACATCACTCCGTTGACTCTACAAGCCCGCTATGCGGCAGTCGCCGAAGGTATCACCGGACAATTTTATATGGCGATCCTGGTTGCTCGACTGGTTGGAATGCAGATGAGTCGATCCGCAGATCAACACACAGGAAATCCATGATGTTTTAGAGAGCTTGATCAACAAGACGTATCTTCCGCTCCTGCGGCAGGGCGCGGTTTGGAGTGTGCGGTAGCTTCAGTTGCCAGCGCACGAAGAATCGTTCAACTGCAAAGCTCGACCTATTGCTCAAGAGATTTAAGAGCTTCTTGCATCGGAGCACTAGAGACTTTGAGCACGCCAGTAAAAGGTCTATTCATTTCTTCGATCAGGAAGATTCCGCTAGAAACCGCAAGCGCGAAGAAAGCGAGACTGACAATAGCCGTTACACCGTGTGGAGCTAACAGCCCGAAGCTAAGAAAAATAATGGTCGCCCATGACGTCTCGACAATCATCAATGGCACCGCCGTGGAGCTTCTTATCCTAGTGGCACTTATCCAGCGCGTCTGTTCCAGATCAATCGCCATCCGGAGAGCGAGCATCCTTTTTGATCGCTGATCGTCGTCCTTTGGCGCTAACCCTTCAATCTTGTCGTAGAGCCCAATCCTATCCGGCGGAATCCATGGTGACGCTGCTGATGGTTCTTTCGGCCAAACATGCGTCAGCAAGTCTGCTACTTTTCGTCGCAGCATTTCGCGGGCTTCGCTGGCCTCAGGGCCGTAGTGAGCCAATACACTACCAAGAAGAACCGTTCTTGACGCCATCAAAGTCACGTCCTGTTCTTGGCTGTCGAAGTAGGTCTTTCCGGCAGACAATTGTAAACTAAGGAGAAGACCAAACATCGCAGTCAGCAAACCGACACCTAACTGCACACCTCTAAGTTGTTCATCGGACAGAAATGGGCTCGAATATTTCCCCAACAGAGCGCCACCAAACAACAAAGAGAAAACCAAGATGCTAGTTTTAGCTGAATTCAATTCATCACCGGCCTTTCACGCCTGTCTGCCCCTTTGCAGACTAGATTCCCGACACGCAGAACCCTAAGATTACTACAAGCACTCTCTACTGGTGCATTGTTCTTTCCAGACTATACTTCAAGTTTGCTCGTTCGACGGAGGGTGTTTTTCAGATGTTGGCGGAGAACGACGGAATGCTGCCGTCACTTAGTTGGCGCTTGGCGAGCCGAGCGTTCTCGGCAGTTCGGCTCGGCTCCGTGTTTTCGTACTTGGCTGGTCAACGGGACTATTATGTTTTCAGGTTTGCCCAAGGGGAATTGACAAGGCTCATAAGCGGATAGGATGAGCGGGCAGATTTTGGGTCAAGTCAAAATGGGTACAGCGGACCGGACAGCTTGAGCGATAGTAACCCGTTCGTGGGTGCAGCACGCGGCGTCGACGCCGTGTTTTCGTAGAGCAAGGTGACTCGGAACTTCCCCACCGCGCCGCTAACGGAAACGGTGGGTCGAAAGCCGCTCGCTTCGTCGTGCTGCGGAATGCCATTAACATACGATTCGCCGCCGGTGTCGTAGTGCAGGCCGATTGATGCATACATCCGCTCCCCAATGTTGTGACTGTAATGCGCCGTGAATGTGACCAAGGCGTTTTGCGAGAGTTGATGGTTTCCTCGGAACGCATCATTGTTCGTGAAGAAACGTGCACCGGCGTATAGGTCGATCCATGAGACGCCTTTATCTGGAGTGATGCACAAATTCAGCAGAGGTTTGAACGCCCAGCGATTCGCACCTACGTTCACTGAGGAATTCCGATCGTATGAACCGAGCGGAGCGTTGACTGTGAGGTGAAAGCTCAAGTACGTTTGTGGGACCGCGTGAGGATACTGATCCATAGTGAGCGCCGGAGCTCCAAAAATGTTTGCGTGGATAGTAATGGACGGGTCCCCGAATCCTGACGTTTCCAGGCTGCCGTGGGGCGTTTTGACCTTGACGGTGGCGTAATTTCCAGTTAGCGCTACACCACCGTATCTGTCGCCCAGCGGGAATGACCACAATAAGGAGGTCGAAGCGAGCCGGAGGACCGTTTCGATATCTGGCAACGGAAGCTCCGATTCGGCCGCGGTCTCTCCACTTGAGTCTATGAAATCGAGGAAAAACCGCGCTTGGTTAACAGGCGTGTTGAGATAATCGCGCGCCGATTGCGCCCAAGTCGTCATAGGGGAAAACGTCAGGGACGCTACCAGGAATGCTGCAACGATGCTCGATGGCGTCCTCAGCAACTTCATGAAGAATTCACAGGCGAGATTAAGCGAGAGCGAGACTCCCCACCCGGCACGCGGGAAAACGTGAAGGATTGGACCCTCGCACCGAGTGACGTCTTGCATCGCTTGGCTTAAAATAGAGGCTTAGGGTTGGGATGTGAAGCATTGTACCAAAGTCCAATTTGGAGCAGAGAAAATCGACGCTAAGATAGCGAACTCCGCGCGATACGCTGAAGGAGAGAGTCCAATGCGAATTGTGGTTGACCTGAATCGCTGCCAAGGATATGCGCAATGCGTTCCTCTTGCACCGGACGTGCTCCAACTCAACGGCGAAGAGGCGCTAATGTACAATCCCAATCCGGATGATTCACAGCGCCTGCGCGTCCTGCGAGCCGCGACCTCTTGTCCAGTGCAGGCCATTATCGTGGATCAGTTGGATGATGGCGAGCCACAAAAGCCATGAGTGATCCAACGTCCGAAGAAAGAACGCGTCTCGTACAAACTGTTTTCGACGCCCTTAAAGCACGTGGCCGGATCGTCATCGTTGGCGCTTCGTTGGCGGGGCTTCGGGGCGCTGAAGCCTTGCGCAAAGCAGACTTTAAGGGTTCCTTGACAATCATCGGAGATGAGCCAGACGAACCGTATGATCGCCCTCCCCTATCGAAGCAAGTGCTCAAGGGTTGGGTGCCCGCTGACCATACGAAGCTGCCGCGGTTGCGCGCGGTCGATGCGGAGTGGCGGTTGGGCGTGGCGGCCACCCGCTTGGATCGCGCGAACCGGATGGTGCACCTGGCAAACGGTGAGGAGATTCCATTCGATCGGCTGCTCATCGCAACCGGAGTCCGCTCACGGCCGTGGCCGAATCCCCCGGAGGCGGCGCTCGAGGGTGTCTACACGCTTCGCACCAGCGATGACGCAGCGCGTCTGCAAGCGGCCTTGGCCGCCAAGCCCCGGCGCGTGCTGGTCATCGGGGCCGGCTTCATCGGCTCGGAAGTAGCCTCGGTCTGCCGCCAACTCGGACTTGAGGTGACCGTCGCGGAACGCGCTGCGGCGCCACTGGCGGGCGCGCTCGGCGGCGTGGTCGGTGCGATCGCCGCAGAAATCCAACGCGCCCATGGAGTGGATCTGCGCCTCGGCGTCTCTGTGGAGGCGCTTGAAGGGGACTCAAATGGGCATGTGCGGCGGGTCCGTCTCTCCGACGGAACCACGCTCGAAGTCGATGTGGTATTGGCGTCGCTTGGCTCGCTCCGCAACATTGAATGGTTGGAAGGTGCCGGGCTGGCCGCCGGCTTCTGGGGCGTCGCTTGCGACGCCGGCTGCCGCGCGTTCGATGTCCACGGTGTCGTCACGGACAATATTTTTGTTGCCGGAGACATCGCGCGCTCTCCTCACGTCCTATATGAGTACGAGTTTCTCGCGATGGAGCACTGGGACAATGCGGTCCTTGGAGCAGAGGTCGCTGGCAATAACATGGTGAGCGACGAAACCAAACGCCGTCCTCATCTCCTAGTCCCCGCCTTCTGGTCAGGGCAGTTCGGGATCAACATCAAGTCGGTGGGAGTTCCCTCATTCGGCGACGAAATCGTCTTTACCCAAGGCTCAATTAAAGAGCGCCGCTTCGCCGCCGCCTATGGCCGTCGGGGTCGCATCGTCGGCGCGGTCACCTTCGATCACGCTAAATGGCTTGACTACTACAGAGTACAGATTGAACAGTCAGGACCGTTCCCTCCCGCTCCGGTGGGGTACGACCGGCCTGCGGATACGAATCCGATGCCGGCGGATTTTCCAGCTAGGGGCGTGCCAACAGGGATTCCCGATGTCGTTTTGACGGGCCATGATCCTCTTGAGCGACAGGCCGAGTACCGTTCGCGGAGCAGGTGACCCCAGGACGGGCAACAACAGCATGACCGCCCGACTAAGTTAAGGACCGGAACAACATTATGACCCCAGAACAGGCCTTCGCCGAAGCCATGAAGTACGAAAATCGCGCGAATCCTTACCCCTTCTTCGACGAACTCCGGAAGACGCCGGTGGCTCGGGTGACGGACGGTATATACGCGGTCAGCGGATTTGATGAGATCATCACGCTCACCCACGACCCCAGGGTTAGTTCCGATCTTCGCAATCGCGCCCAAGCTCCCGCCCAGAGAGGGAACAAGTCCGAGGACACGTCCTCGGTCATGGAGAAGTACGGCAAGGACCCGATGATGATCACGGCTGATCCGCCCGATCACGACCGGGCGCGCCGGCAGGCAATGCGGCACTTTGGCCCACCTCATTCGCCGGACCTGATCCCCAGGATGGAACCGGAATGCCAGCGTATCGTCAACGACCTGCTCGACAAAGCCATGGGCAAGACCCGAATTGATTTCGTTGACGAATACGCTTATCGGCTGCCAGTCGCGATAATCTGCCAGATATTAGGTGTGCCGCTTACGGACGAGCCCCTCTTCCATGACTGGATCGCAGACCTCATGGCGGGGGCGGATATGGGTCCGGAAGCGGCGACCCCCGAGGCAGGACGCCTCCGTGAGAAGGCCGCCGAAAGTCGGCTCGTTCTTGCGAAATATATTATTGGCCTCGTGCAAAGCGCGGAGAAGACCCCCGGCAACGGTATGATCTCGAAGCTGGTGCATGACGACGGCGCGGACGGACGCATGTCCGACAGCGAGATCGTCACTAATACAATTCTTCTCTTGATTGCCGGTCATGACTCCACGGTCAACCTGATCTCCCATACTATACTCACACTGTTGCGGAACCCCGGGTCTATCGAGCTGCTGCGCCGCCGCCCGAACTTGGTTCCTGGCGCCATCGAAGAAGCGCTGCGCCTTCAATCATCGGTCCAGTTCTTTCCCAGCCGTACCGCCCTCGCCGACATCGAGATCGGCGGCACGACTATTCCCAAGGGTTCACCGATCTTTCTGTTGTACGGCGCCGCAAACCGCGATCCGAGACGGTTTGCCGAGCCGAACAAATTCGATCCGGAACGCAAGGACAATCAACACCTCGGCTGGGGCGGCGGCATCCATGTCTGTTTTGGCGGTCCGCTCGCGCGGCTGGAAGTGAACACTGCCGTCGAAGCGTTTCTGCGCCGAGTGGAAAACCCGCGCCTAGTCGTCGACCCGCCGCCATATCGACCAAGTCAGATCTTCCGGGGCCCGCGCCACCTTCTGCTCGACGTCGATGGAGTCCGCGACTGAAGGGGGCAACTATGAAAGCGTTCCAGTTCGTCGAGTGGCAGAAGCCGGGTGAATTCCGTGAAATTCCTGTTCCAGAGCCGGGGCCGGGGCAGGTCTTAGTGAAGGTAGGGGGTGCCGGTGCCTGCCATTCAGACCTTCATCTGATGGAGATGCCTGCAGGCGCGCGGCAGTTCCAGCTTCCGTTTACCCTCGGTCACGAAAACGCGGGCTGGGTCGAGAAGCTCGGGCCTGGCACTACAGGTTGCGCGTTAGGGGACCCGGTGATTGTCTATGGTCCGTGGGGCTGCGGGCTCTGCATGAACTGTCGGGTAGGGATGGAGAACTATTGTGAGAAGCCCGGCGGTCCAAACCCCGGGGGCCTGGGCGGCTACGACGGCGGAATGGCTCCCTACCTGCTCGTCCCAGCGACGCGCTTCCTAGTCCCACTGGGAAGCCTCAATCCGCGTGATGCCGCTCCGCTGAGCGACGCCGCGCTCACGAGCTACCATGCCATCAAACGGTCGCGGCATTTGCTAGGGCCCGGCTCCACCGCCGTTGTGATTGGTGCGGGCGGCCTGGGCCAAATGGCCATCCAAGTACTGAGGACCCTTAGCGCCGCGACAACGATCATCGCCGTGGACACCGCAGTCGACAAGCTGGAGATTGCCAAGCGCATGGGCGCCGACGAAGGACTGCTTTCGGGCGATAAGGCGGTAAAGCGCGTCCAAGATATGACGCGGGGACAGGGTGCAGAGTTGGTGCTGGACATGGTTGGTGTGAATCCGACGCTCCAGATGGCTTCGCAGATGGCCCGGGTGCTCGGCCACCTGACGATTGTCGGTATAGGTGGCGGAGTTTTGCCCGTCAACTTCCTTAGCCCGCCGCACGAGTGTTCTGTTGCGTCACCCTTTTGGGGCTCGATCCCCGAGCTCATGGAAGTGGTTAGTTTGGCCCAGGCTGGAAAAATCCAGATGTTGGTCGAACACTTTCCATTGGATCGCGCGCACGAGGCTTACCGCCTCCTCCACGACGGCAAGATCCCGGGGCGTGCCGTCATCACACCGAACGATTGAGCGTAGGGACCCTCGTTCCATGCCAAAGCTCCTTAAGCTACAAAGCTGGCCAACCCTTCTCAGCGAGAGATAGAAACACATGTCGACGGAATCAATCGGTTCAGTTCTGAAAAAAAAGGTCATGAGATCCACTCCGGTGCAACGGTGTACGATGCCATCTCGCTTATGGCCGCTAAGAGCGTGACGGCAGTATTGGTCATTTCGGCGGACACTTTGGTCGGGATCATCTCTGCACGCGATTCGTGTTGGTAATGATGTGTTCATTAACGAAAGGCTACATCTAGCGTGATGCGCGCGTGCCGCGTATAAGCATCCAGGTCTGCAAGCAACCGACCAGAACGCCCCAAAAGACTGAAATCACATAGATATTGAAGAATATATTCAATGCGTAGATGACTAAGCTGTCCTCGGGAATGGCGTCGAGCAACCCGAGCCGCTCAGCTGTGGCTACGACGCTCGCGAGCGCTACAACGGGAATGCCAACCAGTACGTAAAGCTTTTGCCATCGAGGCATTGCTTTCCAACCCCATCGGATCAAAAACACAACCAATACCGGCAGAGATACGAACCATAAAATTGTAATCATTATTCGTGATTTCCCTAGGTAGCCATTTAAGGCAAGCCACTTAACCGGGCCGACGGACCAAGGAGTCAGAGATTTCATATGCCATTGTGCAATGAGAAAGTCGAGTGTGGTGGTGGCTGAGAGCTTGCGGCGTGAGCGGACGGTAGCCGAGAGCGGAGTGTGGCCGGCAAATGATGAGAAGGCCACTGCCGACGCAATTGGGGTAGTACACAATCATACTCCCGGCTGTATAACCTGAGCTGTCGACTGACCGATCAAACAAAGGTGATGCAGTTGCGGTGGAGGAGAACAAGCGTGAGCAGGACTATAGAGGTCGAACGGCTGCAAGATGCCGATAGCGGAAAGTCTCCATGGAAGAAATGGGGTCCTTATGTGAGTGAACGACAGTGGGGTACGGTCCGCGAAGACTACAGCGAGCAGGGAGACGCCTGGCGATACTTTACTCACGATCAGGCTCGTTCGCGAGCTTACCGCTGGGGGGAAGATGGGCTTGCAGGCTTTTCGGATGAAAAGCAGAGGCTCTGCTTCGCTATCGCTCTTTGGAATGGCAGAGATCCGATCATCAAAGAACGTCTATTCGGGCTAGCCAATAGTGAGGGCAACCATGGTGAAGACGTCAAGGAATACTACTTCTATCTAGACTCGACTCCGACGCATTCGTATATGAAATACCTCTATAAGTATCCACAGAGTCCTTATCCGTACGACGATTTGGTTTCCACAAATCGGGAGCGGAGTCGCGACGAATTGGAGTACGAGTTGCTTGACACTGGTGTATTTGACCAGGACCGGTATTTCGACGTCTTTGTCGAATACGCTAAGGAGACGCCTGAGGAGACTCTGATCAAAATCACGCTCTGGAATCGTGGTCCGGACGCAGCCGCCCTCCACATTCTTCCCACGCTCTGGTTCCGAAACACGTGGTCCTGGTCTGAAGGTGCTAATAAGCCCATTCTTCAGTGCGCCAAGAGTATGAACGGAGTTCGCGTAGTCAAAGCCTCACATGAGGAATTAGGGGAACGATTCTTTTATTGTGAGGGCGATCCGCCGATTCTTTTCACGGAAAATGAAACGAACAATCAGCGACTTTTCGATACGCCCAATCGCACTCCATACGTGAAGGACGGCATCAACAACTACGTAGTGCATCAGCAAACCTCCGCGGTGAATCCCGAGAGCGTGGGGACAAGAATGTCGGCGCATTACCAACTGATGGTAGTTCCCGGGAAATGTGAGGTGATACGGCTGTGTCTTAGTGACACCGGTCCTAAGGAAAGGAGGACTGCGGCTGCCATGCCGAAAGGACTACCGTTCGGGGAACATTTCGAAGAGGTCTTGAAGACGCGCCTGCGCGAATCGGATGAGTTCTACGCCTCTATCATTCCACCAAACCTCTCCGACGACGCCCGCAATGTGATGCGCCAGTCACTGGCGGGCATGCTGTGGTCCAAGCAGTATTACTATTACGATCTCAATAAGTGGCTTGAGGACCATCACGTCCATCGATTCAAGACGACCCGTGGCGGCGCGATCCGCAACGAGCGCTGGCACCACTTGTACAATGCCGACGTCATCTCAATGCCGGACAAATGGGAATACCCCTGGTATGCGACTTGGGACCTGGCCTTCCATGTGATTGCACTCACACTTGTGGACGAGGACTTCGGCAAGCGGCAACTGGAGCTGCTGCTCACTGATAGCTATCTTCATTCGAACGGTCAAATTCCCGCTTATGAGTGGAACTTTGGCGATGTAAACCCTCCCGTCCATGCCTGGTCCACGATTTTCACGTACCGCCTCGGGCAGGCTTTGCATGGCCAGGGCGATCTCGACTGGCTGGAACGCATATTCCAGAAGCTACTCCTTAACTTCACTTGGTGGGTAAACCGCAAAGACCGCACCGGCAACAATGTCTTCGAGGGTGGCTTTTTGGGACTCGACAACATCGGTGTTTTCGATCGCAGCGCGCCGTTGCCCGCGGGTGGCTACTTGGACCAAGCTGATGGCACGGCCTGGATGGCACTCTTCTGCCAGAACATGCTCGAAATCGTTGAGGAACTCGCCGTTCACCGGCCGATCTATGCAGATATGTATGTGAAATTCCTACAACACTTCCTGTGGATCGCCTCATCCCTGGCTCATGCCGGCGGGGACATCGGGATGTGGGATGAGGAAGATGGCTTCTTCTATGACGTGTTGCGCCTCCCTGATGGCCACGCGGAGCGACTTAAGGTTCGCTCGATCGTGGGACTATTGCCTTTCTGCGCAGTCACCGTTTTCCGTACAAAAATGGGAGAGAAATTTCCGCAAGCGGCACAACGCTTTCACAATTTCGTCGAGGCCCGGCCCGAGTTGACAGACTTCATCCATGACCCGCGGAAGATTGGGTCAGAGGGACGATTCATGGCTGCCGTCTTGAACGAGACAAACCTTCGTCGAGTGTTAACCAGGATGCTCGATGAGAACGAATTCCTGAGTCCCTACGGAATTCGGGCGCTCTCCCGCTATCATGCTGAGCATCCCTATGTGTTCCATGTAGCTGGACATGAATCTTTAGTGACCTACCAGCCGGCAGAGTCAAACAACGGAATGTTTGGCGGCAACTCCAACTGGCGGGGGCCGGTATGGATGCCTGTCAACACAATGATCATCCGCGCTCTGCTGCAGTACTATTCCTATTATGGGAAGACGTTCGCGATCGAATTTCCCACCGGCTCTGGTCGGAAAATGAATCTGTATGAGATAGCCGAGCAAATAACGCACCGATTAGCCAGCATATTCCTACATGATGCCAATGGACGACGGCCGGTCTTTGGAGGCACCCAAAAGTTCCAGAGCGATCCCTATTGGCGCGACTATCTCCAGTTTTACGAATACTTCCACGGCGATAATGGAGCCGGTCTCGGCGCCAGCCACCAGACCGGTTGGACAGGAGCCATTGCTCGAGCCATGCAGATCTTCGCGACGAATACGCCTGAACAAGTTATCGAACAGGGGAAGTTGGCCATCGCCGCAAGGTCGAGGAAGGAGAGGACCATTTGAAAGCGATCACGGTTGAACCCAGAAAAATTGGAAGTGCTCGATTGCAGGATGTCCCAGAGCCCGATCCGCGTGATGGTTCTCTTCTCGTCGAAGCGGTTGCTGTAGGTGTTTGCGGGACCGATGCTGAGATTGTAGAAGCGAAGTACGGTTCGGCTCCTCCTGGCAAAACTCGCCTTGTTCTGGGTCACGAATCTCTCGGTCGCATCATAGAACCCAGCTCGACCGGCACGTTCCAAAAGGGTGATTTGGTCGTAGGCATCGTTCGTCGTCCTGATCCTGTTCCGTGTCCAAACTGCGCCGTGGGCGAATGGGACATGTGCCGGAATGGCCAGTATACGGAACGAGGCATCAAGGCGATTGACGGATTCATGTCTGAACGCTGGCGCATCGAGCCCGAATACGCGATGAAAGTCGACCGCTCTCTCGGTCTCCTTAGCGTATTGCTCGAACCGACGACAGTAGTTGTCAAGGCGTGGGAACAGGTCGTCGCAGTTGGCCAGCGCGCGTTCTGGGAGCCTCAAACGGTACTCGTAACGGGCGCGGGCCCAATAGGGCTCCTCGCTGCCCTTCTAGGAATACAGAGAGGGCTGGAAGTCCATGTGCTGGACCGGGTCGAGTCAGGCCCAAAGCCCGACTTGGTACGCGCCCTCGGTGCAACATACCACACCGGCGCCGTATCGAGGGTCGGCTTCGAGCCGGATGTCATCATCGAATGCACCGGTGTTGGGGCGATCGTGGCCGACTCTATTCAATCGGTTGGCTCGGGGGGCGTTGTGTGTCTCACCGGCGTGGGGAGCGGCGGGTCGATCGCCGCGCCCGCGACCGGGGAGGTCGCCGCCCAAGTCGTACTCCAGAACAAGGTGATCGTCGGAAGCGTCAATGCTAACAAGCGCCACTGGTATAAGGCAGGCGCAGCCCTTTCGCGCGCCGATCGCTCATGGCTTGCACGGCTTGTTACGCGGCGTGAGTCCCCGGAGAGTTTTGCCCAAGCCCTCGAGCGAAGGCCGGAGGATATAAAGGTCGTCATCCAATTCAGCGGAGTGTAGGGGGATGCCGGAGTTCATCGGCTTACCCAGTGGCCGAAAAAGATTTTCGCGGTCCACTCGCTCGCTCGTTGGTTATAAAGACCAGCCCGAAAGCCACGGTGGCTGATATTGGTTAATGTTAGTGATCAACGACGATTAGCGCGCCTGGCCACGGAACCGAAATGGAACGTCTGATGATCCGCCAGCTGGCCGGGGAGGCTCAGGTTAACCGCGAGACGTTGGGGTTGCCAGAAGAGATTTCAGAAATTGAAGTTTGCGATTCCGCACAAGTCGCAGAGCTGGCCCTTCCAGGCTCGCCGACTATTCGACTTGATGACAAGGACGTGGAGACAAGATTACCTAGCTTCAGCATAGAAACGATGACATCCGGTACGCTACATCGAACGACTGAGGACGACCGACATCGCGCTGCACGCATGGAAAATCGAAAACAGACTCCGCGCGGAACACTCTACTTGCAGGGCATCCCGTCCGTCAGCTCACAGACCATTTTGCTTCGAGAAACCCGGCAGGCTTCGTCGCGCGGAACGGCTGGCCGGTAACTTTAAAACTGGCGTTACCGAGAGACATTTGTGACTGTCGTCTAGGAGAACCGCTGAATATGTGGAGCAAAGCGGGCAGCTTACTTCTTTCGTTCTGGGTCGGCGCGTGCAGCAGCATCGGTCCGGCTACAGTCTCGCGCGATAGGCCCGACTACGTCAATGCGATAGGTATGTCGTGGGAGCGCGAGACCCTGCTCAATATTATTAAGCTTCGTTACGGACATGCGCCCGTATTTCTCTCGGTCACACAGGTTGTGACCGGATACCAGTTCCAGGGGACGGTCGGAGCCGGCCTCACCGCCTCGAACTTCACCGCTGTCCGGGACGTCTTCGGCGTTACAGGCGTCGCGACGGCGCAGGGACAGTATACGGACCGCCCAACCGTAATTTACACTCCTCTGACCGGTGTGGACTTTCTCGATAAGCTGATGACGCCAATCCCGCCAAGCGCGATACTATTTGTCCTTCAGGCAGGCTATTCCAGGCAGGCTATTCCGCTGACGTCATAATGCCGATCGCCCTGGATTCTATTAACGGCATCCGCAATGAATCTAAGCGCGTCATGAGTCACTCGGCGGACCCGAGGTTCAATCGGCTGGCCCACCTGATCCGAAACCTCCAGCTGGCCGAGGCAGTGGAGGTTCGGATCGAGCATCCCAAGAACGGGTCTGAGACTTCCCTGATAACCTTTACCTCAAATCAAGATCCGCAGGCTAAAGCTGAAAGTGCGGAGGTAAGAAGTCTTCTCGGCCTGAGGCCGGATTCGCAAAGACTTACGGTAACTTACGGTGGATACTCAGGAAAACCCGACGAAATATCGATGATGACGCGTTCGATGCTACAAGTGATGCTGGAGTTGGCGGCCGGGGTACAGGTGGCGCAATCGGAGGTGTCCGAGCACAAAGTCAACCCCGGTCTGGTCGAGGGCCAAGCCCGTGCACCTCAAACCACACCGGCTGTAAACATCCAGAGCGGAAATACGGAGCCAACAGATGCGTCAGTTGCGGTCCAATACGCTGGTCGATGGTTTTGGATCTCTGATACGGACATCCGATCGAAGGACATGTTCGGAGTCGTGATGCTCCTGTTCTCGATTTCCGAGATCGGGTTTAAGGGAAATGGACCCATCGTGACCGTGCCGGCGAATGGGTAAAGTTAGTAAACTTGCGTGGGCCAAATCAGTAAATTGACCGGAATTCCGACTCAAAGACCTGCGCGCCTTTCGGCGATGATCCGCAGCACGGGTACGGATCGGGAAAATAGAGCCCTTGTCCGACTAATATCGGGGAGCTGAACCGTGAGCCCTACCGCAGTCAGTTGGATCATGTTCGGGTGCGTCTTCGGCGGGGCGCTGCTCGGCATGTTTCTTCGTGCCACCTTGCCCGAGCGCCATCAGAGTACAGATACGAA
>Ga0185299_10002175_pt1 | contig 31823 bp, 36 predicted proteins | sample PaiPotPPA55metaG_FD_128002 | JGI IMG/M metagenome (GOLD analysis project Ga0185299, IMG submission 128002) | Iron sulfur acid spring bacterial and archeal communities from Banff, Canada, to study Microbial Dark Matter (Phase II) - Paint Pots PPA... ...
TCTCCTTTCTCTGTAACCAACGCTATCGCTGAGAGCGCCGACAGGCCCACTACCACGCACGCCGCAGGCGTCCGCCGTGCCAGCGGCTTCGTTCAAGTCTGTCAGTGAGGAGTGGAGGGAATTGCCGACGTCAGAGCGGATATGCACATCATGTACTCTAGTTCGGAGCGTGGTTCGGCAAAGTCACGGTCCCACCATCGCCGATGCCCGACCTATTGTTGGAAGCTGCTCTTGGCCGTGCACTCAAGGGAGAGCCAAACGTTGCCTCCGCAGCCGGCCGTTTGCGAATCCGAAGCAGCATGTCGCTCAAAGCAACTCCCAAGTCACGGGGCAGGACGATGTTGTATGCCAATGCGCCTTTGTACGTTTTGAGTGCGGAGCCGATCGCATCTGCAAAGGGTTGATCGAAGGGATTGGGATTGTAATTCAGGTAGAAGATCGGGAATGGAGCCCGGCCGCCTGTTTTCAGCTGATCGAGAGACACTTTCTTTTCGAGTGTAACTTTCCTTCCTACGATGATCACTGCGTCCAATGGAGCCGTCTGTGGTCTCAGCTGATCCGTGAGCAGTGTTGTCACGAAATGCGTTTCACTCTGCGAGTCCCGCAGGAGGCGATAGTTTACAGTGCCCGCCGAAGGCAATTGTGCGACTTTGCTTAGGGCAGCAAAATCGATCTTGTCGGCGCATTCCTGCCTGTAAAGGATCTTCTGCGCTTGCAGATTAAAAGCCACCACGCTGAAGCGGCTCACGCCTGGCTCGCGAGTGATACCTCGGAGTATCGAGAGCAGAACCGCAGCGTCTTGGGGTTTCAAGATACTCTGCTGCGGCCTGGCCGGCGAGAGGTTCACAAGGACCTTGACGTGTAGCGGCGGGGTGGCGCCGCCCTCGAACGTTCGCTCGTCGGTGGCGGAACCCTCCTCCCGCCCTGTGACCATGTTTGGCGCAAGCGTCAGTGGCAGGTCCTGGCCTCTGCCCAGAGTTACTTCCAATTTCCAGTGGGACGAGCAGACCCGACCCCCACCGTCGCGCATCAGCCAGTCCACCTGATAACGGCCGAGGCCGAGGTCAAACCCGCCCGCCAACACTCCCTTCCCTTTTGCTCTTAAAGGAAAATCTGGAACTGCTAGTCGATGGGCGAGATATACTGGTTGTTCGCTGTCTCCGGTGGGCCTTACACGCATAACCACTTGTAACCACCCTCCAGCGTCAGCTAATAGCTTGATGGGCACGGTCACGCTGTAGTAAGCATGAAAGCGCAAATCAAACCCGAGATACGGTTTCTCCGGTGTAATTTGACAAGACAAGTATTTATGTGGCTCGCTGGATTCGAGGACCGCCATGTCGGCATCTTGAAGGCGGACTTCGGCACCCAGGCGGGTCTGCGCCCATCCGCTCGCCGCTGATGCGACTAGACCCAAGAGCACTCCGCGCCTCAAGCTGCCACTGCAACCGTTTCTCTTAAACCAACTTTTTGGAATCATGATTTGCCTGTCAGAACGGGATTGCATCGGAACTCCTCAGCCAGGCGTTGGCGCGCGCGAAATAACCTGCCTCTAATATTGGGTTCGCTGATTCTGGTTATCTCGGACAACTGTGCCACCGAGTAACCCTCTATCTCTCTCAATAGCAGCAGGTACCGATCCGCCTCGGGCAGTCGCTCCAACAGTGTGTTGAGTAGATCCCTCAACCCTCGATCAGGTTTAAGAGATGGGTCTTGGGGCATCAGAGCTGAGGTTGCGTTTGCCAACGCGTCGTTCCCATAAGAGCGCTTGAGCCGTTTCTTACGCAGAAATCCATAGCACTCATTGATAACAAGGCGGTAGACCCATGTGTAATGAGAACCGCGTGCGTGGAGCCTCTTGAGAGAAAAATAAGCCTTCACGAAGACCTGCTGGGTGATCTCGTCAGCTTCTTCGCGATTTCCGAGGATTCCGTATGCAAATTGGTAGACCTCGGACTGGTATTGTTCGATGAACTCGCGATAAGCCATCTCACTATAGGTGTTCGATTCGAAAAGATGCAAAGTAACTGCCCTCTGAATTGTCAGGCTCGAATCTGGGCGAACAAGCCTCAACTTACGACTCGCACGAAGGGTGACGTCGTTCCTTGATAATCACGCCCCGGCTAGAGACTCGTCGCTGATGATTTCGTTGAGTCGTTGCGAGGCGACCGTAACTTTCGCGATTTCCGTCCCGAATAAACGATCGAAAGTGGTGGAAGATATGCTCCCGCTAAGACAAATTGGCTGGCGGTGAGCCGATCTGCTTTTCTGCCCAGGGTCGCGTAATTTAAACCCGCGCATTGTCGCGGCGAAACACTTGGAGGGTCCATGAAGATCAGATTCATCTTTTCTGGAGCGGTTGCGGTCTGCCTGTTCGCTGCTTGCCTGTTTGGCCAAGCTACGGATGGCAACCTGGTTGGAACAATTACCGATGCGACCGCCGCAGCGATTCCAGGCGCCCAGGTGAAAATCACCAACCGCGCGACGAACATCCAAACCTTAACCACGTCGAATGCGAGCGGTGAATACCGCTTCAACAATATCCCGGTGGGCAGCTACGATTTGTCTGTAGCGGCAACGGGCTTCGGCGCAATGATGGAAAGCGGTCTAGCTGTCGAGCTAAACAAAACCGTCACCGTCAACATTTCTCTCCAAGTTGGAGCTGTCTCGCAGACGCTCGACGTCATTGAAGCTCCGGCCGCCATCGATACGACAACCCCGCAAGTGCAGAGCTCCTTCACGGCCCAGCAGGCCAAGGACCTGCCAGCTTCATCGGTCCGCTCTGGCGTATTGAATCTTTCGCTGCTTAGCGCCGGTGTAGCATCGAGTGGCGGTCTCGGCTACGGCACAGGTCCTTCGGTCGGAGGCCAGCGCCCGACCAACAACAGCTTCAACATTGACGGCGTTGACAACAATCGCAAGGACGTGACGGGCCCCGTCGTATTTGTTTCCAATGAGGCTGTGTCCGAGTTCTCCCTTTTGCAGAACCAATTCTCCCCTGAGTTTGGGCACTCATCAGGAGGTCAGTTCAACACGGTCATCAAGAGTGGCACGAACGCGGTGCACGGTTCGATTTATGAGTATTTTCAGAACCGTAACCTGAATGCGATCGATCAGTTGTTCCAGAATCAAGGTCTGACGAGCAACCCGCGTTTTGACGACAACCGTCTGGGCGCAACCGCCGGCGGGCCGATTCTCAAGAACAAGTGGTTCATCTACGGCAATTACGAATACAATCCGGTAGGCCGTAATAGCACTCCGGCCGGAGGAGTCAACGCTCCCACAGCGGCCGGCTACGCGGCGCTGTCCAGTCTTTCAGGAATTTCGCAGACCAACCTCGGAGTATTGAAGCAGTACCTTCCAGCCGCGGCCACGGCCACAGCCACCACGACGGTTAACGGAACGGCGGTTCCGATCGGTCCAATTCCGATAGTCGCCCCAAATTACTTCAACAACTATGACTATCTGATCAGCTCGGATTTCCATATCTCGGACAGGGACGAGTTACGTGGCCGCTATGTCAGCAATCGGTTCCGGGGTATCGATAACAATGCGACGTTGCCGGCTTTTTACACCCCACAAACCACGGATGCACATTTGGCCTCTTTGGCCGAGTTCCATACCTTTTCACCGAACATCACCAACGAACTGAGGCTTTCTTATAACCGCTTCAACAACCCGGTCAATGCAGGCAATTTCAAGTTTCCCGGACTCGATGCATTCCCGAATATTCTGATCGAAAATGATCTGAACCTGCAGCTCGGGCCCGACCCCAACGGCCCACAAGCGACCATCCTCAACACCTATCAGTGGAACGACAATCTGAACTGGACCAAAGGTAATCACACGTTCAAGTTCGGCTACGACGGCCGTAAGCTCATTGCTCCGCAGAGCTTTGTACAACGGTCGCGCGGCGATTATGACTACCTCAACTTGAGCGAGTTTCTCCGCGATGTGGCGCCGGGCGACCTCGGCGAGCGGTCAGTGGGTTTGTCGCCTTATTCGGGCAATCAGAATGTCACTTATCTCTATGCAAACGATAGCTGGCGAGTCCGTCCGAATTTGACTCTGAGCGGGGGCTTGCGCTATGAGTTTACGACTGTGCCATTTGGTGCACAGCTCCAGCGGCTGAATTCGGCATCGAGCGTCCCGGGATTGATCTCGTTCAACTCGCCGCAGTCCCAAAAGACCAACTTCGCTCCCCGGCTCGGCGTTGCCTACTCGCCGGGCAAGAGCGGAAACACCTCGATACGCGCCGGCTTCGGTATCGCGTACGATCAGATCTACGATAACCTTGGAATCCTCTCGCTGCCGCCGCAGTTCACCACGACTTACGATGTAACGGGCAACGAAGCCAGATTTCTTGCCAATGGCGGGTTGCCGGGAACTTACACTCCCCCGGCAAGTGTCGCCCAGGCACGGGCGGCGACGTCAGCTTTGATTCCCGATCAGAAGCTCCCGTACGCCATTGACTGGAACTTCGGCATCCAGCACATTTTTGCCAAGGACTACACGGTCGAAGTCCGCTATCTGGGCACTCGCGGTGTGCATCTTCCTGTTCAGCAGCGGATCAACCGTGAGGCAATCGTGACGCCGACCAATTTCCTGCCCACGTACCTATCGGCTCCGACCGCTTCCCAACTCGCCGGACTGAATACGAATCTGGGGCAGTTGCTTTCTGAGAGAGACGCCAGCAGTAACTTCTACGCGCCCTATGGGTTCAACCAAAACATCACTGCGTTCCAGCCGATTGGCAACTCGAGCTACGACGGCCTCGCTATCCAGCTCAACCGCCGCTTTACAAACAACCTCCAGTTCATTGGTTCGTACACCTGGAGCCACAACATCGACGACAGCACTGCCTCAGTCTTTACGACACTTCTAACGCCCCGCCGCGCGGAGGACTTCCAGAACTTGCGCAGGGACCGCGGGAATTCGATTCTCGACCGCCGGCATCGCTTCACTCTCAGCGAGGTTTACGATGCACCGTGGTTCCGCCATTCCGGTTGGTTCCTCAAGAACGTGCCTGGCAACTGGCTGGTGAGCGGGACGTACACGTTCGAAACGCCGGAGTATGCAACTGTGCAAAGCGGTGTGGATAGCAATCTGAACGGCGACGCCGCCGGCGACCGGGCGATTGTTAATCCTTCGGGCATAGCCAATGCCGGCAGTAATGTTTACGCGATCGACAGCAACGGGAACCGTGTAGCGACTGGTTCGACGTCGACGGTCGCTTATGTCGCGGTGAATCCAAACGCCCGCTACATCGAAGCCCAGCTCGGCGCGCTCACCAACGGCGGCCGCAACACGCTGTCCACGAACCGCATTAACAACTTCGATATCAGCGTGACGAAGAAGTTCAACATCACCGAATCGAAACACTTCGAGTTCGCCGGGCAGTTTTTTAACATTCTCAATCACCCGCAGGCAACCCCAGGATCCTTGAACGATGTCACCCCTGCTCTTACCTCAGTCACCACAGCAAGCCGCAACTTTCTGCAGCCTTCGAACCCCGCCTTTAATAACTTTGGGGCTTTCTTCTCAAGCAATCCCCGAACCATTCAGATAGTCGGGCGGTTCATCTTTTGAGGACTCGCGCAAAACGGGATCCTCGGCGGCGGGTAAAAAGGGAGTTCCTCCTCCATATGGATGTCCGGCGCCGGGCCCTCTGCGCTTCTAATAACCGGTAAGAATCGGAAGCGATTTGTTCTGCAAAGGAGGCAAACCCACGATTGGTTTGGCGGCTTCATTGGCGAGGATCGAACGAACCGCTCTTCGTAACGGTTCTTACGGTCTTGCGAGTTGAAATGTATACAAGCTGACACGTCTGCCAGTGGGAGAGCTGGCTCTAAATCCGGCGTTGGAGTTCACCGGCCAATTCGCCCTCCAGGTAGTTCCCGAACTCCGACATATATTGCGCAAGTGATCACAAACCCCTCCTTTTGGCGCTGATTGCGAAGTGAGATGCAAGCGCCCCGCGTAACAACAGACGTGCCCGCAAGAGACGACTTTTCAGGGTCGGAACTCCCAGGCCGAGTGCGGCAACCGTTTCCTCAGTGGACAGTTGTTCGATTTCGCGTAGCACCAACCCCACCCGGTACTAGGCTGTGAGCTTCATCAGCCCGCTTTCCACAAGTTGTCGACGCTGGGATTCAGAATAAAGTTGTTCGGGGTCGGCCCACGCCCCCACTTGCCGAGGGCGAAACTCCTCTGCTTCGGGATCAGCATCGTCGAGGCTTTCAATTCGCTTTCGCTCCCGGAGCCGTTGTAGGCCGGGATTGCTTGAGATCGTCAATAGCCATGTGGAGAATTTCGAGCGGACGTGACAGCATGCTTGTCGCTATCCAGCAGTTGAAGAATCTCATTTTCGTAATTGCTCTTGCTCGCCAGACCAATATGCGCGGATGCGATCCTGCCGTCCCGGTCAATAATGAACGTCGTCGGCAAAGAATCGACTCCCCCGTAAAGGCGCGCAACTTGGTCTGTGCCAATCGCAACGCGGTAGTTCACCTTATGCTCTTCCATGAAGGTCCTAACCACTTGCAAACGGCCGTCATCCATGGAAACGCCAAGCACGGCGAAACCGCGGTCCTGATATTTCTTCTCAAGCTCGACGAACCAGGGAACCTCGACCTTGCAGGGACCGCACCAAGTGGCCCAGAAGTTTACCAGTACCACCTTACCCTTGTAGTCGGATAGCTTGACTTGGGCGCTTTTGGCGTCATTGAGCGTAAAATCTGGGGCAGCTTTCCGGTCATTGGCAGCTCTCATCCCTTCGGGCGCCTGCGTCGTCCATGAAGAGCAGTCCACCATGAGCGCGGTCGCTAACACCGTGCTCACGAGCGCAAAACGTAACGCGACTGAAGACAAAGTAACCTCCGTCGTAAAGTTATTCGCCGGAGACGGCCGCTGGGTTACGATCGCCAGTGCGCTGCCTTCAATCGTAACCAGGTCTGGGTCTGCCACGAACTAGTTGATGAGAAGGAAAGAATCAGAACTACTGAGTAGAGGGCGAGGCAGTTGAAAGGGACTCAACATGGCACGAACGAACATCTCCTTGGATCCATCTAAAACAGGTCTTGAAGCGAAGTGGCTCGAGACGAGCCTCCGGGCGTTCATCATCGGGCAGGACGAAGCCATCGAGCAGGTCGTCGGCCTTTACCAAAAGTTCTCCACTGGGATGGCCGCGCCGGGACGTCCGATTGGAAACTTCTTATTCCTCGGGCCGACTGGCTCAGGCAAGACCCGTATGGTAGAAGCGACGGCCGAGTGTCTCGTGAAGGATCCTCGTGCGGTAATTAAAATTGATTGCGCGGAGTTCCAGCACAGCCACGAAATCGCAAAGCTGATCGGCTCGCCTCCTGGCTATCTGGGCCATCGTGAAACGCACGCGCTGTTGAGTCAAGAAGTACTGAACCAGCACCACACCGCCACGATGAAGATAAGCTTCGTGTTGTTCGACGAGATTGAGAAAGCCAGCGATGCGCTGTGGAACTTGTTACTTGGCATTTTAGACAAGGGAACCCTCACGCTAGGCGATAACCGAAAAGTCGACTTCTCGCGAGCAATGATCTTCATGACCAGCAATCTGGGTGCTGCAGAAATGAGCGCATTGGTAAGCCCTAGGCTGGGATTTAATGCGTGCGAAGCGGCAAGGGAGAACGTGTCGGGCACGACAAATCAGAAGCTGGAGGAAAGGATTACGCGCAGCGGTGTGGAAGCAGCGCGACGAAAGTTCACGCCCGAATTCATCAACCGTTTAGACAAGATTGTCACGTTCAAGCGGCTCGGCTCCGACCAGCTTAGACGAATCCTCGACATCGAACTCAAAATGGTTCAGCAGCGCATCTTCAACACTGCAACGGAGTTCTTTATTTTTGAAGTGACCGCTCCGGCGAAAGACCTGTTGCTGAGGGAAGGGACCGACATGAAGTACGGCGCACGACATCTAAAGCGGGCGATCGAGCGGCTGTTAGTGCAGCCAATCTCCAATTTGATGGCGACCGGCCAGGCGCGCGGCGGAGACTTGATCCGGATCGATTCGAACGCAGCGCTTGATCACTTGACGTTCACGAAGGAGGGGGAAGGGCTGCCCTTCCACGCCATGACGGAACTATTCGGCAGTCCCATGCCCGCGCTTGCATGCAGGGCCGGCACCGTCTTGTTATCCGAAGCAAACAAGGCACAAAAAGCGCGCTTCTCCAAGCCAAGCTAAGGCAAGACTTGGCGAAGCCGCCCTTGACCGTAACCTTGTCTTCTTCCGCAGCGAATGAACGCATGAGTTGGAAAGAATTCGAATTAGTCCTTGCCGCACTTCGCCGACCTGAACCAATAGAAAAGTCATCGGCCCGTGCCGGCGCCTTTCATCATAAAGCGGGGAGGTTCCACGACTCACCAAGGGAGATCAAACTCGACATGAAATTCGTAGTTCACACCACGTAGACCGCTGCGGAAGCATCCAGAGAAGATCTCAAGGCCGCAGAGCGAGTTTTTGGATTCGTGCCCAACTTGCTGGGCACGCTGGCCGAGGTACCGATCGCGCTGAGGGCATATATGATCTCACTGACCTACTTGAGAGGGCGAGCCTCAGCCCGGTTGAACAGCAGTTGATGAAGATGGCCATAAGCCACGAAAACGGTTGTGAATACTGCATGGCTGCGCACAGTACTGTCGCCGATATGGTTGGCGTTTCGAAGACCGTGCTAACAGCTCTCCGTTCGGGAAGTCCGCTTCCCGACGCGAAGCTAGAAGCTTTACACTGTTTCGTGGTCGACGTAGTTCGCTCCCGTGGACGCGTATCCGATCACCGGATTCGAGGAATTTCTCAAGGCGGGCTACTCGCCTCAGAATGTGCTGGAAGTCGTCTTTGCCGTAGCCATGAAGACCTTGAGCAACTACGCCAACCATATGGCGGAAACCCCAGTGGACACACAATTTCTGTCGCAGGCATGGGAGACCACGCACTCATCGTCAGCATAGGCGGTGGCCGGCCAAACAAGCGCTCCGTCTGTTGATTTAGATTTGGTATATATCAGTTCCCCGATGGCAGCTATGCAGCAAGGCTTCAGATCGGCGCCCCGGCCGAACCGCTATCTTGCCGTGCTGCTGGCCTGCGTTTTCACGCTGGCCAACCACTGTCAACTGAGGTGCAGTTTGGACGTCCCGTCCGGCAAGGACGGAACCGAGTCGGCGACTTCTATGGGTAGTTCACCCGCACGTTGACCCGATCATTGGGTCCCCTGGTGAGAAGGACCTGGATGCGTCTTGGCGCCGTAACGACCTTTTAGCGAACCGCGAGTGTGACTCCTGGTTGGCTGGTCGTGTTGCCCACTGAGAGATACACAGTGGCGCCGGCAGTTCCTTCAATTCCTTCCGGAATTCGCGCATTTATTTGCATGACACCTGCTGTTGCCGGCGCGAGACCAGCGAAAAGAATCTCGGCATCTTGGCCGCTGATCGTGACTCGGACTGGAGCAACTGGGGAAGGATAGGGCGCATCCGCCGCGCGCCCGGTTCCGCTTGGCGGACTCGTGGCCCCCTGCCCGGTAGCATAGAAAACCACAATGCTGCCGGCAGGGGCAGGATTGCCGGGTGAGTTCAACGAGCCATCTTGGTTGAAGATGCCCGGGTAAAGCCTGGGCACGCTCGCGGCGATTCGAACTGTCTCCGCCGAACTTGCAACACCGTTGTAATTGACTGTGATGGCGGTCGCTTGCTGGCCGTCCACTTCGTAAGGGATCTGTACGTTCACTTGGTCCTTGCGCACATAATAGATCGGCGCCGGAATGTTATTTACTGTGACGGATACACCTGCGGAAGCGGTTGGAAGCATGGCAGTCACCGAGTCGAAAGCTGAAATCACTCCGGTACTAGGGCCAAGGGAAACACCATGAATGGCTACGATCTCGCCTGGGGCAAACGGCTCGCCGGCGCCGCTGAAGACATCTTGGATTCCCCCAGCCACGATTTGAGGACGAGCAGTCGCGATTGTGCTGAGTAACAACAAGTCATTTGTAAAATTCGTGGTCTGGCCACCAAAGAAAAATGCAGTCTCTAGACCGGATGCAAACGCAGCTTCAACACGATAGCGAGGTGCCGGCGTATCGCCTCCAGGCGTTACCTGGGTCCAGGCGAGTGATACGGGGTCATATTCCCACGTATCGTTGAGCGGCGGTCCACCCAGTCCACCGAACAGCACCAGCTTTCCACGGTTGTCGTCAAAGACCATCCCGTACCGCTGACGGGGAGCGGGACGCGGATTGGAGGTCGTCTCTTTCCACTGACCGTTCGCAAGATCGAACGACCACAAGTCTCCTTGCGGGCAAGGCCCAAAGCCGCTGGAACAACCTCCATACAGCAACATCTGATCACTCTGCGGAACATAGACGGCGTGATGAAGGCAGCGGCGTAAGGGACGTGTGCCAGCCGGTGAAATATTTCGCCAGGAGTTAGTCGCTAGGTCGAATGCCCAGGTGTCGTCAAAACGTCCCTGTTCCGAAGTAAAGCCGTGAGAAATCACGATTCGGTCCCGTTTGGCGTCGTAAATTGCCGAGTGGCCGTAGCGCGGGCTTGGCCCGCTCGAATTGCCGCTCAATTGCGTCCACAGATTTGCTTGGATATCGTAGGCCCAAGCATCGCCGAAGAATCCGGCTCCCTGGCCCGCAATCATGATGATTCGGCGGCGCACTGGGTCAAACGTGACCGTGTGTCCATGACGCGGGTTAGGAGACGGTCCCGCCGGGTTGAGCCGTGTCCACTGTTGCCGGTCCACCGCGTAGGCCCAAATGTCGTTGAGATCGCCAGATGCGTCCTGCCCAGCGAACATCAGGATTTGCCTTCCAACTGGATCGTAGGCGATCGGCGCGTCGATTCTCGGGCTGGGAGTCGCCCCTGAAGGATTGGCTTGAGACCACTGCAGTCTGCTGGTCTGCGCATCGGCGCAAGTACCGGAAATGAGGATTGCTATCAATAGAGCGCGCAAGAGACCTCCTTAACTCCTTTTTCGCTCGAGCCAACTCCGCGGTTACGGCGCTCCAAATATTCAAGCGCCTCACACGTACTACCTGAGCCAAGAAACAGAAAGTCGAGAACTAGCGGCGGAGGCAGCGTGACCATCGCGTCCTTCGCGGCGAACTAGGGAGAGGGGGCATCCTGATACAACCTGACGCTGGTGGCTTCGCGTATGCAAGCCCCGACATAGAGCAATTGATGGCGCGATATCAACGAGCAGATCCAGCTGCCCCGGCGGCCCTGGTCAAGCTACTCAGCCCACAGCTATATCGATTCTTCGCTGGCCCCATGGGCAGCAAAACCGACGCGGAAGACATGCTGCAGGACGTGTGGCTGCGCATTCACCGTGTCCGCCACACTTATCGACCGGGCGAACCTGTGCTCCCCTGGGTTTACGCGATCGCCCGGCGTGTGAGGGTAGATGATTATCGCAAACGGCATCGCATCGCATCGCGCGAGACCGGCGTCGATGTGCTACCGGAAACTTGGGTAAACAAGGATGAGAGGAGCTGTCTTCCGCGATTCGAGGAGCTTGTCGCCGCCCTGCCCGAGAGCCAGCGCGAGGTGGTGACCATGCTCAAAGTGGATGGACTGAGCATCGAAGAGGTTGCTCGCGCGACGTCCTCAACAGTCGGCGCCGTCAAGCAAAAGGCCCATCGGGCATATGAGCGGTTACGCAAATTACTCGAACAGACCCCAATGGCGCAAACGGCGCGTAAAGGAGCTACACAATGACTTGTCGCGATATGGACGGCATGATCAGTTCGCATTCCGGAGATTCGCTGCTCTCGCCCGAGGCCGCCGAACACATTGTTGGATGTGAGCGCTGTCGCAGTCTGATGCGCCTAGTTGATGAGGCCCGGGAGATCCCTGCGCCGTCAGAAATCCAGTTGAAGCGAATCCAGTCGGGTATACTCAAAAACCTGAAACCTGTTCGACCTTTGCCGCCATCCCGGATCTTTCTCTTCGCGTTCGCACTAATCTTTGTTTCGGTCGTGGCAGTCGGCACTCTGATGCTCGGGATAAATGGCTGGAGCGTGCTCAGTATGGAACAAAAGATCGCCATTTTTGCCACGCTCTCGGCCAGCGCGGTTCTGCTAGCCCTGTCCATGGCTCGGCAGATGGTGCCGGGAAGCAAACACGCTGTATCCCCCGCTACATTGCCGATCGCTATTTTAGTGGTTCTCATGCTCGTAATAGCCGCCATGTTTCGATCGGAAGAGGAACCCGCGTTCGTTGCGAACGGCCTGATGTGCATTAGAAACGGCCTGGAATATTCGCTCCCTACGGCATTACTGTTCTGGATGCTGCTACGCCGAGGTGCCATCTTGTTCCCCAAACTGATCGGCGCCGCGGCTGGCGGATTCTCCGGCCTGATTGGCCTCAGTGTGCTTGAAATCAATTGCTCAAACTTAAACGTGTATCATATCCTGGTCTGGCATTGGGGTGTGATTTTGATCGCCTCGCTAGCGGGCGTTGCGGTTGGCGCCGCCGTCGAATACATCGACCGGTATCGCGATCAGAAGAATTCGTTTTAGCGCTGGTTTTACACGCTCGTAGCACACCCAGTTTGCTCTTCGCGGAGATTGGAGGTTATGAAAGTTTCGACTTCTCCAACACTGGCATAAGGCACTAGAGTGCAGTTGGCGTGCGTATTACCAGTGATCAGAAGAGACACTTTCTTTTCAAGGTCGCGGCGATAAAAGAGTATCACCTTCTTGGAAGTTGCACCGAGCAGGTAACCAGTCTCGAAACCCAAGCCGAAGGATGAGCCGGATACCTCGGCGATAAAAAGCTCGCACTGCTTAAGCCATGCCATATCACGCCGATATACGTCCTGTGGGCTGATCAACCGGTCCGACTCCCAAGCATCATCACTCACCAGATGACGCGTCAACACTTCGTGACCCAGTTCGCCCAATAACTGTACGACTTTTCGGGCCGTGTCGAGCGTTGACCGATCGCCCGCCACGGTGAACCCAAAATAGATCTTCATGCTTGTAAGGTACTCCACAAGCTTGAAGAGCCGTATGCTGGGCGTAACTTCAGGACCATAGCTATCGAATTGCTAAGTAGAGGCGTCCACCAGATCGCAAGTTCGGTGGTTCGTCATGCTTTCGAGGCTTTTTGAAAGGAACCCATGCGAAGATTCGGCTTGTTTTCCGGGCTGCTCCTATTAACCGCCGCGGCGTCGATGTCCGCCGGGACCGATAGTAACGGCACTCGCGTCCCGGTGTTATTGGAGCTTTTCACGTCCGAGGGATGCTCCAGCTGCCCGCCCGCTGACCGTTTACTTGAAGTGCTCGATCAAGAACAGCCAGTAGCCGGAGCCGAGCTGATCGTGTTGAGCGAACACGTTGACTACTGGGATCGGCTTGGCTGGAGAGACCCCTTCTCATCGCCGCAGTACACCGCTCGTCAGGAAGAGTACGCATCTAAGTTTAGTCGCGATGGTGTGTACACGCCTCAGCTTGTGGTCGACGGAAGATTCGGATTTGTAGGTAGCGACGGACGCGAGGCAACGCTGGCCATCCAGAGGGCCATGCGCGAGCAAAAGATTGGGATCGCGATTTCACATGTCGCGCGGGACGGGAATCAGGTCACGGCCCACATTGAGTCATTTGCATCCGAGCGGAGCACTAAGGGTGGCAAAGCGGTTTTATACGTTGCTGCCGCGGACAACAGGGCCGAGTCCCACGTCACGCGCGGCGAGAACGGTGGGCGAAACCTGGCGCACGTCGGCGTGGCGCGGGCTCTTAGGCAGGTAGGCGCAATCGATCTCGAGAGCAATTTCGCAAAGGATGTGACTCTCTCGATTCAGCCGGGCGCCCTACCGAACGGAATGCGACTCGTTGCCTTCATTCAAGACCCCAGATCGGGACATGTCCTCGGGGTCGCGGTGCAGAAACTCTAAATCAAAGGAACGTATTTTATGCGAGCGATTCACACATTTCTACTGTTGCCGGCTATCGCTGTCCTGTGTAGTGGTCAGGAGCAAGGCGCGCCCAAGAACGAATTGGCTTTCGGACTTAGCGGCTTGCCGTCTTTATCCCGAAGTGACGCCCCGAGCCTGAATCCGGGAGCGGGCGTGGGATTTCAAGTGAACTATGGGCGCCGGTTCCTGGAGGGAAACAAGTTTGCTCTGTATGGCGAAGTCAACTTTCTGGCTAGTCCGATTCGTGAAGTTTCCTCGAGCGTGACTTCGGCTACTAAAAACTTCGCCAGTCTCTATATCACGCCAGGTGCTCGGTTGAAAGTTCTTCCGAAGTCAAGGATTTCTCCATTTTTCGCCATCGGCGGGGGATATGCGGACTATGAGCAAAGCACAACCGAGATTAACGGCCAACCCAATCCAGCGTCCCGGCAACTTGCTCGTGGGGTTTTCGATTTCGGGGCCGGCGTTGACGTTCACGTCTGGCGTTGGGTCGCCCTTCGAGGCGAGGCTCGCGATTTCTATACGGGATCTCCGAACTACAACGTGGCGTCGATTTCAGGCGGGCAGCACAACGTGGTTGCCGGTGGGGCCATCGTGCTTCGCTGGCACTAAGACTTAATGGATCAGCGTGATGCTGCTCAGAAGGCCTGAACTTCCGTATTCTTCGGTGACGCCCAAGGGCGTGTACTTGAGCCGGCGCCGTTTCTTCGGGAGCGCGTCCGCCGTGCTAGGTTTCGCGGCTGGAGGAACTCTCGAAGGCCAAAAACTTAGCGCCGCCAAGAGTCCATTTAGCACGACTGAGAAACCGACCCCCTTTCAGGATGTGACCAGCTACAACAACTTCTACGAGTTCGGGACCGCGAAGAGCGATCCCGCCCGCAACGCGAAGAGGTTCCGAAGCGACCCTTGGGCAGTTTCTATTGAGGGGGCAGTAGCAAAGCCTCGTGTGCTCGATCTTGACGTGCTGCTTCAGATCGCTCCGCTCGAAGAGCGAATCTACCGCCACCGGTGCGTTGAAGGCTGGTCCATAGTTGTACCGTGGATCGGTTTTCCGTTGAACGCGTTGATCAAGTTGGCAAATCCCACATCAAGCGCGAAATATGTGGCCTTCCAGAGCCTCTATGACCCAAAGCAGATGCCGGATGCACGTTATGCAGGCATTCCGTTCCCATATCTAGAGGGACTACGAATGGACGAGGCATTGCATCCCCTGTCCTTACTCTGCTTCGGCTTGTACGGCGAGGTTCTGCCGAATCAGAATGGCGCACCGATCCGCTTGGTAGTGCCCTGGAAGTACGGGTTCAAAAGCATCAAATCGATTACCAAGATCCGCTTCGTCGAGAAGCAACCACCCACAACTTGGAGCCTCGCAGTTCCGAGCGTGTATGGGTTCTACTCGAATGTGAATCCAGAAGTGGATCCGCTGTGGAGTCAAGCTACCGAGCGCCGCTTAGGCGACTTCTTCAAGCGCAAGACGCTGAAATTTAACGGCTACGCCGAGCAGGTCGCGAGCTTATACGGCGGTATGGATCTTCGGAAGAACTTTTGATGCTCAATAGAATCATCTCAGGCCGGTGGGCAAAGCCGTCGATGTTTCTGATCTGCTTACTACCCGCAGTCGCCCTCGGCTGGCGCGCATGGCGCCAGGACCTTGGAGCCAACCCGGTCGAGTACATTACACACGCAACCGGCGACTGGACCCTACGATTGCTCCTCATCACTCTAACGGTCACGCCGATGCGCTGGCTGTTGCACTTGCCGCAGCTCATCCGGTTTCGCCGGATGCTCGGGTTATTTGCGTTCTTCTACGGATGCCTTCACTTCCTTACCTACGTTTGGCTCGACAAGTTTTTCGATACCCGAGACATCCTGGGGGACATCGGCAAACGTCCCTTTGTTACGATCGGCTTCACCAGTCTGATGCTGATGACTCCGCTTGCGGTGACGTCGACGGCATCCTGGATCAGACGGTTGGGAGGACGCCGCTGGCAGTTGTTACATCGGCTCATTTACTTTAGCGGTCTTGCGGGTGTCATCCACTTCTATTGGCTGATAAAGTCTGATATTCGCTTGCCTGCCTTGTACGGGGCGCTGCTGTTTCTGCTGTTAGCCTACCGCTTATTTGTGTTCGCGGCAAAGTGGCGTGAGAGGCATCGACGGCGTGTCTCAGAATTGCAGCCGCAGCCTACTTGATTTCCAGCACATCTGTGAGCTCTTTCTTCACGATTGCCGGAACCGTCGCCTCCGGAGACGGTAGACCCACGGGAATCAGGACGAGCGGTCGTTCGTTCTTTGGACGGTCGAGGATATGGGTAAGGAATCCGATCGGGCTCGGCGTGTGAGTGAGGGTCGCGAGGCCGCTCATGTGGAGGGCAGCAAGAAGGAACCCAGTGGCGATGCCGACTGACTCTTGCACGTAGTAATGCTTAAACCTCTTCTCGCCTTCGGAGGCTTGGGTAAGGCCGAAATCTATGCGAAAGACGACAATCAGATACGGTGCTGTTTGGAGGAACTCCTTATGCCAGTCCGTGCCGAAGGGCTTAAGCGCCTCCAGCCAGTCCCTGGCATTCGGTGCTCGTAACTCTCGCGCTCCTCAGACTCGGCTGCCTCGCGGATCCTGCGCTTGATTTCGGAATCCCTCACGACGACGAACTTCCAGGGCTGTTGATTGGCGCCGCTTGGAGCGAGCGACGCACACCGAATAGCGTTTTCGATCAGTTCGAAAGGCACGGGTTCCGGTGAAATGAAGCGGACTGAGCGCCGTGCTGCCATCCGCGCCATGAACTCGCGTGAGACATGTAGCTGCTCCTCCGGCGCAATGCGCGGGAAAACCAAAGGGACTTGCTTGTGCGGTTTCATTACAGGTTAATCCGAGAAGTCGCCTACATTGCCGCGCTTCCGATTCATGTCGAAGAATTGAGATCGATCAATATTTATTACGTCCGGCCATCACTCCCCCATCGACATCCCAGATTACCCCAGTCACCCACGATGCCTTATCCGATAGTAGGAAGCAGATGACCTCCGCCACCTCCTCAGGCGTTCCAACGCGTCCTATCGGATGAAAGCTATTGAAGCCCTGCAAGGCTGTATGAATTTGTTCCTTCAGAATGAAGGCTTCGTAGATGGGCGTCTCAACCACGGCTGGGGAGACCGCATTGACCCGGATTTTGGCATGAGCGAGTTCCATGGCAAGATGTTGAGTCAATGAATGGAGGCCAGCTTTGGCCATCGAATAGGCAGAAGAGGGGGTCGCCTCAATTGCTTGCCTGGCCCACATAGACCCGATGTTGACAATGGATCCACCGCTGGCGCGCTCGACCATCCCTCTGGCAACGTGCTGCGTAATGAAGAATATTCCTCTATTCAGTTCAAGGTATCGGTCGTAGTCCTCCATGGTCTGTTCGAGGAAAGGCTTCGGAACGAAAACACCAGCGGCATTCACCAAGAGATCCATCTTGGCGAACTTGCCGTCAGACTCCTCCATAAGACGCCCTAGTTGGACACCGTCAGTGATGTCCGCATTGCAGCCGATCACGTTCCCAAACGAGCCTAGCTCGTGTTGGGCCGCACGAAGCTTAGCGGCGTTCTTACCAAGCACGGTCACGCTGGTCGCTCCCCTCTGTAGCAAGAGTCTGGCTACCGCCTTGCCAATGCCGCTGGTTCCACCGACAATCAAGCCCGACTTTCCAACAAAATCTTGAATCACAACTGTGTCTCTCCTTTCCCGATCTATTCAGACAGGGGCGCGAGCGCATTAGCGTACCGCGGTTGTGGCGTTGTAACTCGGATGCCTTCTGCCGTCGCGGTCGCCCGACTTAACTCATGTTCGCTGGTTGACAGACAAAAGTAACGTTTCTCGCCACTCGAACGAAACGTGACCTTCCGTTGGCCTGAGACGAATAATACCGTGGGAGAAGACAAATCGTATGACGAACAGGGAACTGGCGAAATTTGAGGAAATCCTGCGAGCCAAGCAGGTGGAGATCGCGAGCAGCCGACGGGGCTTAGACAGCATCGTGATCGAAAGAAGTGCCGATCAGATCGAGGAAGCTCAGTACAAGTCCGCGCGGGAACTCGCGGTCGCGAACTTAAGCCGTGAATCGACGCTGCGGCAAGGCGTTGCGATGGGGTTGCTCCGCATTCAGGACGGTACATTCGGAACTTGCGTGCATTGCGGCGACGACATCAGCCGGCGTCGCTTGGAGGCCGTACCGTGGACCCCGTTCTGCATCCGTTGCCAGGAGGCCGCCGATCTTGGCGAAGAGAGCGTTCTCGAAAGTATCAACCAACCTTTCCTGGATGCGGCCTAACGACCGGCAAAGCGCTTCTCGCAGCCGATTCAGCGACGACACCGTGAACACTTGGAAGTGGATTTCGAGCTCGTCCTTCACTTTGACGACACCGCCTCCGATCTTGATGGGCTGAATGCCAAACTCCGTCTGCTTGATGCGGGCCGCGCCAATATAGGCGTCATTTTCACGAATGACGTCGAGGATCACAGGTCTGGTTACCCATGCAAGGTCAAATCGCCCGATACTCTCCAGGCGTGGTCACCGTTCGGCCGGATATGGGTCGATTGGAAAACGATTTGGGATAGGAGGATGATTCCAAGACCTTGCTCTGCATGTTGAATTGCACCTCGGCCTGGTCTTTGTCATTAACCCCATTCTCGGCCTTGACCGAGAGCATTCTAGCGTCGACAGTAAACCGGACGCCGGGCGTCGCGCTGCTGTCGTCCACGGTTCCGCTTGCAATCGGGGCGTTCACCCAGTGTTCATGACCTGCCGCTGAAAGTAGACCCGCTTTCCCTACATGAATAGTGAGCGAGCTGCGTTGAGTGTCTATGGTTTTTTCCTGTTCATCGGGACCAGCGATGAGCACTACTGTCAGACCCAAGAAAACTATCGGCAGCCCGTTAAGGCGAACCATAAGTCTGCCTCCATGTTTCGGCCAGATGTGTGTAGACGTCTTTCCTAATTCTTAGTTCGCGATGGTCACCAGAACAGTTACATGCCCCGGACGACCCGGGGCGACTGGCTTCGAGGCGAAGGGCAACCTTGCAGTGAAAATTTAGGAAGCCTGAAGGACAAATCAGAACTTCTTTGCAATCCACCCGGACGCTCTTAAACGCAAAGCGCGAACGAGCGCAAATGCCCGCGCTTTGTTAACCCGTGTGTTTCCCCATATTTACACCATTGCAATCCCTAACCGTAACTCAGCAGAGTAGCGCTACGAAGTATAAGTTGACGGTTTGATCTGTGCAGGCAGCGTGATTGAAATCATGGCGCTGCACCGGGCAACTGCCGAAGAAGGCAGAAGGTTAAAGAAGCTAAATTTAGATACAACCAGAAAGGTACAACATGAAGATTCACAAAAACTCCCTCGTGCTGACAGCGGCCTTCACCGGCTTGCTCGGCGGCACAATGGCTCGTTTAAACGCTGCCCCATCATCGGGCAGCTCCAACCCGACAATGTCGTCTCACGCCGGTCAGCTTTCGACCACCATGAATGCTGAGAAGGAAAAGCATGCCTGCGAAGGTAAGAATTCCTGCAAGGGCAAAGGCGGCTGCAAGTCGAGCGATAACGGTTGTAAAGGCAAGAACTCTTGCAAGGGCAAGGGCGGCTGCGCGACCGATGGTTCCAAGAAGCAATAAGACAGTGAATCGGGGGTCGAGCCCGCAAGGCTTGGCCCCACGCTTTTTTGGCTAACCATGCCTGCAAATCGATTTAACGGATTCAAGGATTACGGGATCGGGATCGGCCTGCGGATTCCTCACTACGGCCATATCTTTGAAAAGAAGCCTGTCGTGGACTGGTTCGAGATTATTTCAGAGAATTATATGATCAATGGCGGGCGACCACTCGCGACCCTGGACCGCATTCTCGATCGATATCGAGTGGTACAGCACGGCGTTTCGATGTATTTCGGCTCGGCAGAGCCGCTGAACCGTGAGCATCTGCGGCGGCTAAAGGCGCTCGTCAAGCACACCAGAACTCCCTGGCTCTCCGATCATTTATGCTGGGGCAGCGTGGATGGCACGTACAGTCACGACCTGCTTCCTATGCCGTACACGTTCGAAGCGGCGAAGTTAACCGCCCGCAAGGTTCGGGAAGCTCGCGATTATCTGGAAGTGCCGATCGCCGTCGAGAACGTGAGCAGCTACGCTGAATTTCACATGTCGGAAATGACCGAGTGGGAGTTCCTCAACGAGGTGGTAGAACGCGCCGATTGCGGCATTCTTCTGGACGTGAACAACATTTACGTGTCGTCTCGCAACCACAATTTTGACCCCTACGAGTATCTCAACACGATCCCTGCCGAGCGCGTGGCCCAGATCCACATAGCCGGCCACTCGAAATTTCAGAAATACATCCTCGACACGCACGATCATCCAGTGATCGATCCGGTCTGGAAGATGTACGACCACGCGATTCGGCGGATCGGCCCGACGGCAACTCTGCTCGAGTGGGACGACCGGATTCCATCCTTCGATGAAGTCCACGCCGAGGCGCTCAAGGCCGAGAAGTACATCCAAGCTCCCGTTGCGGCGGCCTTATGACGCTTCTCCAACTGCAACGGCGAATGGCGCATGCGGTCATGCAGCCGCTCACCAGCGCCGATCGAATCGCTCCGAAAACGGACGCAGGATTCATCAAACCGAACGATCGGCTGAGATCGGTCGAACGCCTCGAAATCTACAGCCGCAGCTACTGGTTCCGCGTGCTGGATTCGCTGTATGATGATTTTCCGGGTTTGCGCTCCGTGCTCGGGCAGCGCGCGTTCCATCGGCTCTCGCGTGCCTATCTGGCCGAATGCCCCTCGCGGTCGTTCACGCTGCGCAATCTGGGTTCGCGTCTCGAAGATTGGTTGCAGCGCAACCCCCAGTATTCAGGGGGCCGCCATGCGCTGGCCCTCGATATGGTGCGCTTGGAATGGGCGCATATCGAAGCATTCGACAGCGCTGCCGAAAAGGTGCTTGGCCCCGAAGATCTGCTGGAACTCGGTCCAAGTTTTCGCGCGGGGTTGCAGCCGTACATTCGATTACTCTCCCTACGGTATCCCGTGGACGACTTGCGGATTCAGGTAAATCGAGCGTCGGATGAGCGCGGCGCCGCGAGCAATGTCGCTCTCAAACACAAACATCGCAACCTGCTGCGCCGAGTGAGCCGGTCGAAACCTCAACCAATCTTTCTCGCGGTGCATCGGCTCGCCTTTACAGTTTATTACCGAAGAATCGCTCCTGAGGAGTATCGTCTACTCAACGCTCTCCGCAAAGGGCAGACAATCGGCAGGGCGATCCGACGCGCGTTTGAAAATAGCTCCGTGTCGACTGATGAACAGCGGTCGATGCTCGAAACGTGGTTCGCCGCGTGGGCTGAATTAGGATGGTTGTGCCCGGCGGCGAAGTCGAAGAGAAAGAGGTTGACTTAATGATCCAGCTTTTCGAGAAGTACTATCGTCTGTTGATTCTCGTGTCATCGGGCCTGCAGTCTCCATTCTTGCTTGCGGTGCGGCTTTATTGGGGCTGGCAGTTCATGCAGACCGGGTGGGGCAAGCTGACCGATATCGGAAAAGTGGTTCAATTCTTCACCGATCTTGGCATACCCGCGCCGGCATTGAACGCGTACTTTGTTTCGGCTCTCGAGTTTGGGGGCGGCATGCTTCTCATTCTGGGACTCGGATCACGATTGATCGCACTGCCGCTCACTGTCGACATGATCGTCGCCTACATCACGGCGGATCGAGAAGCGCTGTTGTCGATTTTTTCCAATCCCGACAAGTTCACGGCGGCCGCACCTTACACCTTCTTGGTCGCGTCTCTGATCGTTCTCATCTTCGGCCCTGGCAGGTTTTCTCTAGATGCGCTTCTAGCAGCTCGAAGAGCTGACAGGCAAGTCCAAAGCACTGCCGACGGCGGGTCACGAGTAGTGGTACAGAATTAGTCCCCTTCAGCGGACCAAATGAACCGCCGAAAGATCTTGCAGGGCATAATGAGCAGTGCTGCAGCGAGGCTCAGCCCTGTCCTTTTCGCGCAGGGCGCTGGGGAGCGCGTCGAAGTCGGCGGAGGGACTCTCGATGTCTTTATCGACCCCGGCCAATTCGAGCTTGGCAGAATGGCTCTGCTGGATTGGGTCACGAGATCAGCCGGAGCCGTTAGCGCCTACTTCGGCCGGTTCCCTGTAGCACGCGCCCGGGTGCATATCATCATTTCCCAGGACGGGCGTGTTTCAAGTGGAATGAGTTTCGGCGATCACGGGGCACGATGCAAGATCTCGGTTGGTCGACATACTTCGTTGAGCGATCTCTTTACTGACTGGGAGCTCACGCACGAAATGGTTCACTTCAGCTTTCCGTCAGTTGAGGACCGTCATCATTGGATAGAGGAGGGCGTCGCCACATACGTCGAGCCGATCGCACGTGCTTCAGTCGGCATATTGACCGCCGAGCAGGTTTGGGGTGAAATGCTGCGCGCTATGCCCCAAGGTCTTCCGCAGGGGGGCGACCGGGGACTCGACCATACCCACACATGGGCCAGGACCTACTGGGGCGGTGCGCTTTTCTGTCTGATGGCAGACGTCGAAATTCGAAAGAGAACGGGCAATGCCAAAGGTCTGCAGGATGCGTTGCGTGCCATCAATCGTGCCGGCGGGACGATAGAGGCTGACTGGCCCCTCGAGCGTGCGTTCGAAATCGGAGATAAGGCGACGGATGGCAGCACGTTGATGGAGCTCTATGACCAGATGGCCTCCAAGCCAGTAAATGTGGACTTGCCTCATTTGTGGTCGCAACTTGGCGTCCGCGTCAATGGCCGAGGGGTCGCGCTGGACGACCAGGCGCCTTGGGCAGCCATCCGCTCGGGCATTTGCGGGGTTATTAAGAGATAGGTTAGGTATGACAAACCAGATGACGATTCAGCTGCATCTAGCACCCCTAGGCAAATGAAACCGAGGGCCTTCGTATTCGACGCCTATGGCACGCTGTTCGATGTACACTCAGTCGTCCTCGGAGACGGCAACAATATCCCAGGAGACTTACAGGCTCTCTCGAGGTTGTGGCGACGGAAGCAACTCGAATACACCTGGTTGCGATCGCTCATGCAGCGCTACGTAGATTTTTGGGATGTCACCGAAGCCGCATTGTATTCAGCCGTTAGGCATCTCGGGATCGAAGCCAGCGATGTGCAACTTGACAGCCTTATGGAGGCTTATCTGTTCCCGTCGGCATTTCCAGATGTTAGACCGGCCTTGGAAGCCCTGAAGGGATCCCCGTTGGCAATCCTCTCTAACGGTTCGCCAAGGATGCTTGAGTCGGCGGTCCGCCACAATGGTCTAGAATCCTATTTTACCGAAATCATTTCCGCGGATCGAGTTAAAACATACAAACCATCACCGCAGGTTTACGCACTCGGGACTGAAATCCTGAATCTTCCTGCAGCTGAGATCCTCTTTATCTCGTCGAACCTATGGGACGCTGCTGGAGCTAAGGCGTTTGGGTACAAGGTTTGCTGGTGCAACCGATCCACGACAGAAATGGAGTACCTTGGGTGCCCTCCCGACCTCATGGTGCCCCGACTCGATCACATCGCTCCTCGCCTCTGCAAACGACGCACAGGGGAAACGAGTCCGCTTTGAAGGGGGCTGCTAAGAAAAGTGTTGCCTGATAGCGTAACTCCAAGCGGTGCGCTTGCGAATACACAGCAGATGGAGACCGGCCTCCAAGAAAACGTTGTGCTGCGGCGATCCTTTGTAGACTTGGATCGTTGGATGGAGCGTTACCAGCAAGCCGATCCGGAGGCGCCGACGGCTCTGGTCGTTGCGCTCAGTCCTCCTTTGCTCCGATTCTTCAGGAGCCAGGTGGCGAGCCGGGAGCACGCTGATGACCTGCTGCAGGAAACCTGGTTGCGAATTCACCGCGTGCGGCATACCTACCGGCCCGGCGAACCGGTCTTACCATGGGTGTATGCAATTGCGCGGCGAGTGCGCATCGACGGCTACCGCCGAACACTGCGTATCACGATGCACGAGACAGCGATGGACGTAATGCCGGAGCGGTCGGCGCCGGTTGAATCTGGAAACTCGGTTCCTGCCTTTGATACGCTTGTCGCGGCCCTTCCCGAAGGGCAGAGGGAAGTGCTGACAATGTTGAAAGTGGGAGGTCTGAGCCTGGACGAAGTTGCACGCGCTACGTCATCCACAGTCGGCGCTGTGAAGCAGAAAGCGCATCGGGCTTACGAAAAGCTTCGCAAATTGCTCGAAATCCGCCCTAAAGGAGAGCTGCGGGAGGAGATCAATGAATTGCCGTGATGTGGATCGCGTGCTCATCAAGAGCGAGAAGTCTGTGACCGCATCGCTATCGGCGCGAGCTCAAGAGCACTTGATGTCCTGCGAGCGTTGCCGGCAACTCATAGGCGCGCTAGAAGCATCAGACGGCGCGGAAGGGCCTTCTCCGGTGTTGTTGCATCAACTCGAACGGAGCTTGACCAAGGACCTGCGACCTGTGCGCCCTCTCGCGTCACAGCGCTATTTTCTCGCAGCTTTCGCAGCGATCTATGTTTTGATCGTCGCTTTCGGCGTATACCGCATGGGAGCGTTCGCTATCTCGGTAATGAGCACCTTGCAAGCTGTTGCGGTTTTGTGCGCCTTGGCCGTAAGCGCCGGCGTACTAACGTACTCGCTTGTGCAACAGATGGTGCCCGGCAGCCGGCACCGGATTTCTCCGCACTACGTGCCGGCCGCCGTCATGATCTCGCTGGTGTCTGTGATGGCGGGTGTTTTTCAGTTTCAGCACGAGCAGAACTTCTGGAGACAAGGCTGGTCTTGTCTCAGGGCTGGCGTTCCGCTCGGTTTGTTCGCGGCCCTCCCCTTCTGGCTGCTGCTACGCCGAGGAGCCATCCTTGCGCCCCGTATTGTTGGAGCCGCAGCCGGCTTACTCGCTGGCCTGGTTGGGACGAGCGCCCTTGAGATTCACTGCCCGATCCTCGATATATGGCACATACTGACGTGGCACCTGGGCGTTGCTCTTCTAGGCGCAGTTGTTGGCTTCGCCGCTGGGTTCGCTGGCGAAATGGCCGCCAGAAACGCTCAAACGGCCCACCACTAAGTTCCAAAATCAGTAAGAAGAATAATACAGTGACCCGTAACTTCCAGTCCGTCTTGGACGAAGGAAGAGTGTGGAGAAGGCAACGACATTGTAAATCACTCATCTGTGGGGTCGAGACGCCTTCCGCATGAAAATTGCTGCAAAAGGAATCTGAAATGACTAGCGTGAAACTGATAGTGGCCTATCCACAACCCGCGGACGCGGAGGCTTTTGAGAAGCTGTATTTGGAAGAACACGTACCTTTGGCGGTTGCCAAGCTTCACGGAATGACGAAGATCGTCGCGACGAAAATCCTCGGATCGCCACGAGGAAAGCCTCAGTTTTACCGTGTGGCGGAGGTCTATTTTCCTTCGATGAAAGTCCTCGAAGCGTGCGCCGAGTCGATCGGGGGCCAGGAAACATTGGCGAATGCGGCGAAAATCTCCTCCGGCGGGCCGCCGGTGATCATGATTGCGGAAGAGGAGAGCTTCACGTTCTAGCCCTACTCGATGAATCTGAAATAGAAGCGAGGCCCTACTTATATGCGTAAGACTCGATGGATATGGGCGCTTTCGGTTGCAGCACTCTACGGACAGAACATAAAGACTGGGCCCGGGGTGGGCCAATCCGCACCGGATTTTTCAGCGCAAGACCAGGCAGGTCGCCAGCAAACACTAAAGTCCATTATGGGTGCCAAGGGCACGATGCTGGTCTTCTTCCGTTCGGCCGACTGGTGACCGTTCTGCAAGATCCAGCTCGTGGAGCTGGAACAAAATCTGGACGCATTCAGGAAACATGGCCTCGGCGTGGCCGCCATCAGTTACGACTCAGTGGCGGTGCTGAAGAACTTCGCGGATCGGCAACATATTAGTTATCCGCTGCTTTCGGATCCGGAATCAAAGATCATCCGCGACTTCGACATTCTGAACGAGACCGTGGAGAGGGGCACGGCCTTCTATGGCATTCCCTATCCTGGCACGTTCATCCTAGATACCCAGGGGAGGGTTATCGCGAAGTACTTCGAGGAAGATTATCGTGAGCGCGTTTCGCCTTCCGATATTCTGGTCCGGCAATTCGGCAAATCGGTGGACGTGCAAAGGAACGTTGTGGAAACGAAGCATCTTCGTTTGGCCACGGCATCCAGCACACCTACGGCGCGGCCCGGCCACAGGATCGTACTGAGCCTCGAAATCGATCTGAAACCGAAGATGCACGTTTACTCCCCGGGAGTCCAAGGCTATATCCCGATCGAATGGAAGCTGGAGGCGGGAACGCTTGCCAAGCTGCACGCCTTTGAATATCCACCTTCGCAACAGATGCGCCTGAAGGCGATCAGCGAAACTGTGCCGGTTTACCAGGGCCATCTCCGAATCAACAGGGAGATCACTTTCGGACCCGAAAATGCACTGAAGCCGCTGGTCAGTTCCTCTGGCGAGCTGATTCTGAAGGGCTCTCTGCAATATCAGGCGTGCGATGACAAGGAGTGCTTCATTCCGCAAACCGTTCCGCTGGAATGGCGCTTTCATTTTGAAGGCCTGGACCGGGAACGGGCTCCAGCGGATTTGCAGCGCAAGCCGCGGTAGGCGGCGCGTGAGAAGGCTAAATTGGAGGTCCTATGTCCGAAGTCGTCTATCGTTCGCATGTCCGGATCGAACGGGTGAAGGGACCGGTTCGTCGAGCATATCTGCCGGCGGAATCGAAACCCGTGATTTTCGGTGTCCACGGTGCGGTCGCCGAGCATTACAAGGTTCCGTCCGCAGTCTTCGAACCCCACGCCACCACTTTGGACTACATTGTCGCGGCTGCAGCCGGCTGACTTACCGGTACCTTTGGAGGCGCGCTGGAAGCGCGTCAAATCAGTGCATCGAACGAGCGTCTTGTATCGGAAGCGGTGGGTGAGATTGAACTGGAGGACAATGTACTCGTCATCCGGCGCATTCATGTGCGGTTGAAGCTGAAGGCCGAAGATTCTCATTGGGAGACCGCCAACCGTGTTCACGGCTTCTTCGCCGACAAATGCCCCATCTACCGTAGTCTTAAGGCGGCGATCGCTATGACCACGGAGCTGTTTCTCGAGCCTTCGCATTGCTCGAGTCAGGAGCCCGACTAACGCCGTCGCTGTCATATTGTGGGTCCGCCCGACGTTGGCTCGCCAATGAATAGGCGGTCGCCCGGGCCAGCTTCCTGGACCAGCTATTCGGCGTTGCGGCGTAAGCCTCCGCACGCTATCGAGTAATCGTTTTGCCGTTCAACAGCGTTTCACCACCGAACCACGATCGAGCACGGTGTGAAGAGCAACACTCCGGTGCACTTCCACGCAATGTTATTAGGGCGGAGCATTAGAAATGGATCCAATCGTTAGACGCAGTACAATTGGCATCGCCTCGGGCCTCATCTGCAGCGCCCCTTTGGTTGCAACCCTGCACGGTCTCCTTTTCGGAGTTGCGCTCGGCGTAGCGATCGGCACGCTGTATGCGATCGCAGTACGTCCTACGCCCTTTGCCTATGCCGAGAGCATATTCACGGCGGCAGCTCTTTCGATCCCGCTTTGGACGGTTATGAGCGTCGTCTTGTTCCCAACGCTTACTGGAGTTGGGCCACAATGGGACTCCCAAGGGATGCGATCCTTGTTTCCGCAGTTCGTCGGTTGGGTTCTATACGGAGCGGCACTCGGATTGGTCGTGCAAGCCCTGAGTGACAGTGTGAACCACGTCTTGGGGCCCGAACCTGCCCCGCCTGTGTCCACCGAAGTCGAAAAAATCCGGATCGTAATCCTCGGCGGTGGGTTCGCCGGGATGACGACGGCCCAGACCCTGGAGCAGGAGTTCGGCGCAGACATCTCGGTCAACTTCACCCTCGTCAGCGAAGGCAATGCGCTCCTGTTTACGCCGATGCTGGCTGAAGTCGCCGGCAGCAGTCTCGAGCCATCGCACATCAGTACCCCGCTTCGCACCAGTCTCCACCGTACTGACGTGGTGCGGGCGCGGGTAACCGGTGTGGACATCGAGCGGCGCCGCGTGCTGGTCGCTTCGCCGCATGGCGGCGACGCCAAAGAAATCGCCTACGATCACTTGGTATTTGCACTGGGCTCAGTCTCCAACTACTTCGGCAATGAAACCGTCCGCAATTCGTCTTTTGATTTCAAGAGTCTGTTGGATGCGATACGCATTCGCAACCACGTCATCGACATGTTTGAGGCCGCCGACGTTGAGCGGGACGAAGCCCGAAGACGGGAGTTGCTGACGTTCGTGATCGCCGGAGGCGGCTTTGCGGGGGTGGAACTCGCCGGGGCGCTGAACGATTTCGCGCGAGGCATCCTGGCCGACTATCCCCACCTTCGGCCGGAGGACGTAAAAGTCACGCTGGTTCACGCCCGTGGCGTAATTCTTCCCGAGCTCAGCCAGACGCTCGGTGAGTATGCGCGCCGCGGTATGGAAATTCGCGGCGTCCATTTCGAATTGGGGCGCCACGTTGTGGATGCTCGTCCGGGCCTGGTTGTGCTCGACAATTGTGCGATTCCGGCGCGCACGCTCGTGTGGACCGCTGGTACCGTCCCCAATCCTCTGCTTCGCGAAACCGGCCTTGAGGTAGACAAGCGCGGAGCCCTGCTGGTCGACAAGACACTGGCCGTGGCGGGCCGCCACGCATTATGGGCCCTCGGTGACTGCGCTGCCGTGGTCGATGGAAAAACCGGCAAGCCGTGCCCGCCTACAGCTCAGTTCGCGTTTCGTGAGGGACGCGTGCTTGCGCAGAATATCAAGGCTGCGATTCAGGGGCGCGAACGCAAGATTTTCCACTTCGATTCCCTGGGAGCCCTTTGCGTAATCGGACATCATACGGCCTGCGCGGAGCTGAAGCTGCCGTGGCCCATATCTAGGTCGGTGCGCTTCTCTGGCTTGCTTGCCTGGTTGATGTGGCGTGGCCTCTACGTCTCGAAACTACCCGGGCTCGAGCGAAAAGTGCGAGTTCTCATCGACTGGACGATCGAACTCTTCTTCCCTCGCGACATCGTGCAGACTATCGATCTCAAGTAAAGGAGGTCAATGAAAAAGTCACGTATGATTGCGATGGTCACAGGCTCGATCGCGGGCACCGTCGGCGGGTTTGGCTGCATGGGAAGCTGCCATGTCAGCCTTCTCGCCGGACCAGGCGCTGGAGCCATTTATGGAGCGCTATTCGGCTGTCTCTTTGCACGTCGCTGTGGCAATCCGGGTGCGGGTTTGATCTGGGCACTCGGCTATGCCTTCTTGCTGTGGTTCGCGATTCCAGCGGGGATACTGCCTGTGATCTCTGGAGCGATGCCGTCCGTGGGTATGTTGGACACAGCGCGGTCTCATTTTCCTGAATTGGTCGCGTATATAGTCTGTTTTGGTGTACCGCTGGGACCTGCGCTGGGCCTGCTTTCGGTCTTTCGCACGCATGCGAAGCAGCGTGAATTCAGCCTTACTCGCGCTCTAGTTGTTGGAGCGCTGGCTGGAGTGATTGGCGGAGCCGTGTTCGGCCATTGGATGTCCGTCGGCGGGTGGTATTTCCCGCTGATCGCGCGACTCTTGAATTCCAATAGCGCATCGGCAGGTGAGTTGCTTCACTATGTCTTCTCGATTGTCATTGGCTGCGGATTCGGACTGCTCTTCCAGCAGGACGTGCGCGGCCTTGGTTCGAGCCTCGGCTGGGGCGCCGGATATGCAATTATGTGGTGGTTCCTCGGTCCTCTTACACTCCTACCCCTGGCAGGCAGGCGCGGGCTCGATTGGTCGTACACGAACGCCGCAAATCTTTTCAGCGTGCTAGCGGGCCACATCATGTATGGCCTGATCGTGGGCCTGGTTTACGGTTTCATCGACAAGACGTGGGTCCGGTTTTTCAACGAATCCGATCCGATCAACCGGGAACTGGAAGGCCCCGGTGTGCGCGCCTGGAACTCGGTAAAGTGGGGCGCCATCGCCAGTATTGGCGGAGGATTACTGTTCAGTCTTCTGCTCCTGTCGGCCGGTTACCTCCCCACGCTAGCAGCCCTAGCCGGAGGTTCTTCGGTTGCTCTGGGATTCATTGTCAATATGATAGTTAGCGCCGGTATCGGCATGAGTTATGGCTTGCTATTCCAGCGCGAAGCCCCGAATTTTGCGTCGGCCATCTGTTGGGGACTGCTGTATGGTCTCATTTGGTGGTTTGCGGGCCCGCTGACACTGCTGCCGCTCCTTCTCACGGGATCCTTCGATTGGACGGTGGATGCCGCGACAGCGCTCCTACCGTCCCTGGTCGGTCACCTCCTCTATGGGGCGGTCACTGCTACAGTGTTCTTCGTGCTGGAGCGTCGCCATTCCGATTGGCTTATGGTCGATCCGCGTTGGGCCGCGCGTGAAGAGCGGTTGCGCAGACCGGTGGGGACCCCGGCGCCTGGGTTGTGGGTATTTGTCTTAGGCTTGGGGATTCTTTTGCCGATAGTTCTCGGGTAGTCCCCGGCTTCTTATCAGCAGCGATCTGGCCGCTCATGGCGCGTTCGCAGGCGTCTCGCGTTAAACACACACGTCCGCTACTCGGAATGGCAAGCCGCGAGTCATTGAAAGAGCCGTTGAGATTGGCCCCTCTTCCTTCCTGGTCGAACGGAACCCACAGTGACAAAGCTTCATTCTAAAGCGCAACGCAACGGACCGATTCGCGCTCTGCGGAATTTTACCAGACCACAATTTTGTACTGATAGACGCACTATCCCGTCAATCACGTTGGGCAGTGTGCCGAAACTGCATCAGCATCGCCACCATCTCACGAAATGATAGTGGAACTGCCGTGCCGGTCGCCCAAACAATTTCAAAGTTAGTCTGCTACTACTTTCCACACACCTCGACACGCGCCGTATCGCACGGTACGACCCCGGTTCTTGGAATCCTTCACTCCACTCTGGAACAGCAGTACACGAACTGCTGATCGGTTCCCCAAGGTGTCCGATGCAACTCCTTGGAACTATCTTCTATCTGAAATCGCTTCCCAAACTCGCGATGCAGCGCCTCTGCGTCATAGCGCATCACATCCAGACCGCTGCACTTGGCGGGCCCTTCCGGTCCGAACGTGCTGACAATCACGTGACCACCCGGTTTTACGGCGTTTAGGACCGATTGAACGTACCTCTCACGTTGGCTCTGCTCGACAAGAAAATGAAACACAGCGCGATCATGCCAAATGTCGAACGTCTGGAACGGAAGCGAAACTTGAATGACATCACCAACGATCCAGCGGACCTTTTCCGCAGACGCTCCTAATCGGCGTTTCGTGGTTTCAATGGCTGTTTTTGATACATCGAGAACCGTGATCTCTTGGTATCCGCGAACGAGAAGATCATCGACGAGTGTGGATTCCCCGGCACCGACATCGATGATCGATGCGGATCGTTTGGGTGCGCGTCGTTCGATCAAATCGAGCGAAATGTCGAGATGCGGACGATACCAACTCATCGCATCCGGCGATTTAGACGTGAATACCGTCTCCCAATGCGATTCGACGTTCATGCCGGTAGCCTCGATCCGCCCACGATATCCATCTTTTCGATGGTAACGCGAATGTTGGATTCGCACGGCTCAAAGGACGAAGTGCTTATTGTATTTAGAAAATTGAATCACGAAAGGCAGAATTCAACAAAGCACATCGATTTAGCGCACCACCAACGCACCACCAACGCACCACCAACTCTGTCGCTAACAAGTCAAGATGTCCGGTTTTATTCACACGTGATCTGTCCGGTTTCGGGTTTAGGCGGCTCGAGCCGCCTTGGTCTTTGATTTGCGAACAGTAACCGTCGTC
>Ga0185299_10002176_pt1 | contig 31821 bp, 19 predicted proteins | sample PaiPotPPA55metaG_FD_128002 | JGI IMG/M metagenome (GOLD analysis project Ga0185299, IMG submission 128002) | Iron sulfur acid spring bacterial and archeal communities from Banff, Canada, to study Microbial Dark Matter (Phase II) - Paint Pots PPA... ...
TGCCGTAGACGCCGATCTTCGCCGGGTTGCCGTTCCACGACGCCGCTTTCGTTTTGAGCCAGCGGACCGCATAGTTGGCATCCTGCACGCACGCGGGATACGGCGATTCCGGCGCGAGCGTCAGGTCGACGGCGACGACAAGCACGCCGCTTTCGGCTATAGCGCGATCCATCGGTTCTTCAGCCTTGCGGTCTTTTGCGTTCCACGCGCCGCCGTGAAGATCGAGAACGGTTGGAAACGGTCCCGTCCCTGCCGGCTCATAGATGCGGGCCATCAGTTGCCGTCCGGCTTTGGTACGGCGATACTCGACTTCGTTGACTCTAACGTCGAATTTCGCAGCGGGATTGTAGGACGCCGCAGCCGCTTTGACTCCGGCGGCAACGCCGAGGAAAGACATGCCCCTAATAAAGTCCCGTCGTCTTAGAGATTCCATTTTCTCCTCCGTAAGTGGCTCATCCGTACTTTACTCTATTTGCCTTGCCAAACGGCGTTCTCATAGATTGCTCCTGATGACGCAACCGCGCCAATGTGCACAGCGATTGCCGCGGAGCTGTCCGCGCCCTGCCGCCAGAAACGCGGCAGCGGAGAAACCGTACAACTTCCCAGTGCCGCTCCCGCGGCCCGGCTTTATCCGTTTACTTCAAGTTTCAAAAACTTCTTAGTGGCCTGCGATGGCGTATAAATTTGACCATCGATTAACATCCTGCCGGTATATCCACCGCCCGGACCCTCGAACTCCCACGCCACATCGTGTTCCTCTCTGGCCAGCTTCGCCCACTTCGATCGTTTGTTTGTCCACGTCGTCATGTCCTTCAGCTTAGGCACTACTTGAATGGTAACGCCCACTTCGTTGATGTGATCGTGAAAGTTCTCGTCAACGGCGCCGCGGGAATGTAGAAAGGAAAGGATTGACGGCGCTTAACAGACAGGAACGTTAACCGGCCATATCGGTAGCTTTCTGCTTACTCTCGCCGGGGTCGACCGGAGGCACATCTCCGATCACACGTTTGCTTTCCGAAAACACCTTCCCTAATTTGCGATTGGAACTTTCTGGTCGAGCTTTAGTATTACCTACATGGTTCGATTTCTGACCAGCCTTGTTCCCGTGCTGCGTTTCCTTCGGAGTCAGCGATCTTGCTCGGCGGTACCAGCTGCTCCGAATTCCCAGGGCCACCCAATCAAGAGGATTCAATGACTCGGCGACAGTGATGCCTTCCCGTCGAGCTTTAACACCAGCAAGTGCGATGTACCGGCAGGAGTCGTTCGTATACCTTGTGTGTTCCCGCGACCTGCGGCGGCGTTAGCTCCGGCCGGGGGGCTGGGTGGGGGCGCGCCGCGACCAGCCTGAGTGGGAACACCGGTGGGGCCGCCGGCGATGGCAATGTACTGTGTACCATCCAGCATGTACGTCATCGGCGGGCCCATCTGCCACAGGCCGGTATCGAAATCGAGAAGCTGCTGGCCGTTGTCCGCGCGATAAGCCAACAGCCGGGTATTTAGAACGACGAACACGAGGTTGCCACCCGTGGACAGCGTCCCGCCATGGTTGTAACCACCGGCGATCCCACGCCAGCGTTCCTTCTGAGCCACCGGATCCCAAGCGATCAGCACGTTGCCTTGCCCTTGGGGTCCAATCGCGGGGAGTGAGGTGAGAACATCGCCCGACCCGCGCGAGGTTCCCTGGTTAAAATGGGCTCGCTCACCCGGCGGGATCTCGACCGGAGACGGCTCAAAGTCGGGGTCCGCCCGGTAGATGTACGCGCCGCTCATGAGGCTCCGGAGATACACCAACCCCGTGCCAGGATTGTAGGACGATGGCGGCCAATTGGTAGCGCCCAGGTTACTTGGAATGACGCTGACGGCATCGTTCTTATAGCGGGCCTCCGGATTCACCGTGGGCCGCCCGGTCTTCAAATTGATTCCCGTTGCCCAGGTTACTGGCACAAACGGTTCCGCGGAGAGCAGCTCTCCGGTCCGCCGGTCCAGAATATAAAAGAATCCATCTTTGGGCGCGTGCATAATGACTTGGCGCGGCTTGCCGTCGATCGTCAAATCAGCCAGCATGAGATCCGAGACCGAGTCAAAGTCCCAATCGTCGCCGGGGACTTCCTGGTAATACCAGACAAGTTTGCCGGTGGCGCCCCGGACCGCGAGAATGGTGTCGGCGAACAGGCTGTCGCCCTGGCCGCGTAACACTTCGGTCCATGGCCCCGGTTGTCCGGTGCCCACGTAGACGATATCCATGTCGGGATCGTAAGCGACGGTATTCCAGACCGGGGCGCCGCCGCCGATCTTCCACCACTCGCCACTCCATGTTTTGGCCGCCATTTCGAGCTCCGGCTGCTCGAAGGGCTTGGAAGGATCGCCCGGAACCGTGTAAAAGCGCCACGCCCGTTTGCCCGTTTCGGCGTCATAGGCATCGAAGAATCCGCGCACGCCGTACTCACCTCCACTGACGCCAATGATGACCTTCCCGCCCTTAATCACCCGCGGCGCCATAGTGATCGTATAGGGCATGTTCTCGGGCGATACTCGCGTTTCCCACACGATTCTGCCGCTCCCCGCGTCCAGAGCCCTCAGTCTTCCGTCCACGACGGGAGCGATGACCTTGCCTTGATAGAGGGCAATCCCGCGAGCCGTGACACCACAACAGATGCGCGACTGCCAAATCTGCTGGTTCACTTCCGGATCCTGACGCCAGATCTCTTTTCCCGTACGGGCGTCGACCGCATACACGACGCTCCAAGGCGCAATGCTGTAAAGCACGCCGTTGGACATCAGAGGAGTCGCCTCTTGGCGGTTCTGCGCTGGCCCAGGCGCGGCTGGGATATCCGCAAACCAAGCAGGTCCAAGCCGGGTTATATTCGTGGCGTTGATTTGGCTGAGCGGGCTATGACGCTGTTCCGACCAATTGCCATTGTAAGTGATCCATTCTTCACCGCTCCGGCCTGCGTCCCTTAAGGCTGCGTCATCAACGCTCCGGGGCTGTTGAGCCACAGACACCCACGGCGCCACCAACTGCAACCCCAACAAAAGTTTGATACCACGAGATGCCTGCCGCAACGAGTTCTCCCTCCTAAATCGGCTCGTCTTCATTTAGAAAAGAATTTTTATCGCGAACTGCATGGTCCGGCTGCCCGAGAAAGTAATAATCTGTCCGAAATTCGCCTGGCCTAAGACCGCGATCGGCGCGTTGGGTAGTTCGGTATTGGTAAAGTTAAAAGCCTCGGCCCGGAACTGCGTTGTGATTCTCTCCCGGACTTTGAATTCCCGATGGATGCTTAAATCCATGTCCCAGGAGCCCGGCGCGGATAAAGTATTTCGTCCCAGATTACCCCACGTATTCGCAGGCTGCGCCACGAATGCGGCCGGATTGAACCACTCACTGACCGACTGGTTTGCAACCGCGGGCGAAGACGCCACATTTGGACGGTTGGTACCGGTTGCGCTGTTAGTTTGCGTCCCCGTTTGTGTGACCGAAAAAGGAAAGCCCGATTGGAAAAAGCCCAGCGCGTTCACCTTCCAGTTGCGCAGTGGTACGGCATACCAGGCTTGGATTTGCTTGCCGAACGGAATCTCATAAGTCCACGTAACGGCTACTCGATTGCGGATGTCGCTATTGGAATTTCCCTTGATCGTAGTCGGAACCGCGAAGGCCACATAACGAATCTCGCCGTTATCCAATGCGTGCGCCCAAGTGTGATTGAGATTAAGCGTCATGCCACTCCTATAGCGCCTTTCCAAAGTCGTCTGCCAGGAAAGGTATGAGGTGGTGTAGTAGTTCGCCACGGTGTTAACGTTGCTCAGATTCGGATAGAGGTTCGAGAGGATACGGCGAAGCTGAACGTTGGCAGCGCCCGGAGCAGCGCCGTTGAGGTCAATGGCGTTGTTTGTTCCGCTCTGACGTCTCCCCAAACTCCCGACAAATCCGCTCGTCAACGTCATCCCAAAGATCAACTCGCGCTGAGCGGTCAGGTTAAATTCGTGCACATAGGGCAGTTTGTAATTCGTGCTAACAGCCACTATGGGAGTCGGAGCCGCAAGAAGACTAAGATTTGTACTCTGCGGGGCGAGTGGTGGTAGTGGATCCGAAATGCTGTTGGTCGGAGTGATATTAGTGTTAGCGATGGTGAACGCAGTGTTGTAAGGCGGGTTCCGGAACGCGCCCGGGGTCCCCAGCATCAGCGGCGTATACATCATCCCGTAGCCGCCGCGAAGCACTGTCTTTTTGTTTACCTGCGCGGCGAATCCAAAGCGCGGGCCGAAGTCTCCAAAATCTCTCTTGACACCGGCAGTGTTACTAACGCCATTCTGCCCGGCGATCATCATTTGTGAAGTGGCGAAGTTAAAGTTGGCGATCCGATTGCCGGCCTCGCTGACGGGGCTGAAATAATCCCATCGCACTCCGAAGTTGAGAGTGAGCCAGCGCGTCGCGCGGTAGTCGTCCTGGGCAAAATAGTTGTTCTCCACGAAACGGTACCCGGGAAAGATCAAGAAGCGGTTACGGGTCGACGTCGCCGGATATCCCAGAAGCAAGGAGGCCTCGGAGTTTCCCGTGGTGGAGAGGCTGCTCGGGTTGCCAGTAAACGCCGGAGTAAACGCATAACTGACTCGCCCCTCAGCGGATTGATAATCCGCATCCTGGCGTCTGGTGAATTCGCCACCGAATTTGAAGAAATGCTTGCCCCTCGTCCACTGCAGGCTTCCAGATTCTGTGAAGACGTTATTGATGTTGTGCGTCGGTAAAAAGCCGCCGTCACCAAAGCCCGTGTAATTCGTCATGGAGAAGTCTGGGAAGCCGCTACTGAGAGGATCGACGTTGACACCCAGCATCCCGAGCTGGGTCGCGGGCGTCGTTCCATAGCCTTGTTCCTGCATCAGATTGTTATAACGCGAGTAACCCGCTCGCACTACGAGCACCATCTGGGGCGACAGGATTATCGTGTCGACCATTGCCAAGCCATGAGTCGATATGTTGCTACTCCCCGTTGCCCCCGTGTTCGATCCAGAGACATTGTTCGGCAAGCCGATCGGATTGAATCCGTCCGCAGTCTGTGGAAAGACATGCGGGAGTTGGGTGTATGTTCGACCATAAGAATAACGCAAGAAGAAATTGTTGTTATCTGAGAACCGATGATCGACTCGCGAGTCCAACTGATTATCCGTCTGGACCCTGTCTCCATTGCGGCTGTAGTTATTGTTCAGCGCGGAACTGATGGGAGCCGGATACATATTGATCAGCTTGAGCGCGATCGGGTTAATCTCGCTCATCGGAATCTGGTTGTTGGAGAAAGGAGTTCGTGTGGAAACGCCAGTGGTCGGATTCGTAACGGTGGTGAGGAGGTCGAAGATCTGATTTTGGCCGGCGAAATTGCCGGTCCTTTCCGCAAGGGTCGGAACCGTCGCTAATTGCGGTCCAGGTGTGCACGTGTTGGCGGCGCAGGTGACGGCCTGGATGCCTTTAAAAGTTTCCCAGTCGAAGAAGAAAAACGTCTTGTTTCGCTTGATCGGTCCGCCAACACTGCCGCCGAAATTGTTTTGCTTATAGTCAGGCTTCAGCTGTCCCACCGCCAGGTTTGGCGCCCGCGCGTCCGTTAGCTGATTACGGAGATACTCAAATGCCGAACCGTGGAACTCATTGCCCCCGCTCTTCGTGATGAAGATAACGGCAGCACCACTGGTTCTGCTAAGTTCCGCTGAGAAGCTGTTCGTCAATACTCGCATCTCCGCTACTCCCTCCTCTGAGGGCCTTACAACTAACGTATTAACGAACCTCTCGTTGTTATCGACGCCGTCAATATTGAAGTTGTTTTCGGTTCCGCTTCTTCCGTTCGCGGCGACCGTCCCAGAGCGGCGTTGGTCATCCTTATTGCCGCCCGCGTAAGTATTGCCCTGGTAGTTAGTCGTACCAGCCACCAGATCTGCCATCAGAATGAAGTTGCGCCCGGGGATCGGTAAATCTTCAACCTGAACCTGGCTTACGACTGTTCCTACGGTCGCGGAATCCGTCTGCATCGCCGGGGCCTCGGCGGTTACGTCGATGCTCTGTAGGCCCGTCCCAATTTCGAGTTTTGCGTCTGCCCTGAAACGGTCGCCAATGGCCAAGCCAATGTCCGGTATCGTCCATTGTTTGAACCCCGTCGCCTCGGCTGTGATTTTGTAATGCCCGATTTGGAGCTGAGAGATAATGAAGTCCCCGCTTGCGTTCGACACGGCCGTGTATGGCAATCCCGTGTTCAGGTTCGTGGCGGTCACCTTCACGCCCGAAATCACGGCGCCTGACGAGTCGGTCACTGTACCTACGATATCGGCGGTGGATACTTGAGCCGGCAGCATACTCGCCAGGAGCGTAAGTGCGATGACGGCGAATACTAAATGGGCAAGGAGCCTCGTGAAATTCAAAGGCTTGCCCTTGAGATTCGCGCAACGGGCGCGCCTTGTAACTGCGGAATCATTGTGGATTGTGGACGACATGGACGCTCCCTCAACGTGAGCGCCAAAGATGGCTTCTTTGGTCCCACGAACTGTTGTGTTTTGAAAACCTCACCTAGACCGTGAAGGAGTCTAATAGTAGACTGGACCGCCATGAGTGTCAAGGGATGCTGCGACATGGTAGATGCAGTGCGAGGGATGCAGTGCGAGGCAATGCGAGGTGTCGCCGCCACATGAGAATGGGATCTTCCGCGCTTTCGGTGGAGATTGGCCAAGCTGGAATGACTCAAACGCTTGTGCCATGTATGGTCTTAAGCTCAACTCGCAATGGCACCTCCCCCGAGCCATTCGCAAGCAATCTTGCCAGGTCCGGCTTTAGTATTGTTAGCATCGCGCGTGTGGACGGCCGGTTTTTGCTGAATGTTCACATCCAACAGTTCCGCGTCGCCTGCCTGCGGTAGTCGCCTCTTCCTGTCTTGCTTCGGCATCGGTTCACTTCATCTGTCGAAACAGACGAGACTCGGCCCGGTCGCAGTCCGTTTAAGAAATTGTCTCCAACGGGGTCTAGCACGCTGATCGCTCAACGCGCCGCCCCTCATCACTGACCACCATGTACCGGAGCCATGGTTAACAACGGGCACTCAGGCGCACCAAAAAAGAGGTCGGCTCTAGCTTGTCGAGCCACGCCTTGTTCGCATGTATGCTCGTCGCGCCGATCTCAATGCATTTGAGCTGCCCTCAATTCCCCGGCGGCTGGTCGGTCTGGAAGTAATGGACCTGACCTTCCTTCGAGCGCGGCGTCATCGCCATGCGTATGCTTTTGCCGGTGTTGGGGCAGCTGGTGGCACGGTGCCAACGCTCCTCATTGGCATTGATCAGGTCGCCATATTCGCCATGGACTACCCCTTCACCGGAAATCAGCGCACAGACGCTACCGTAAACATCGAGCCACACTTCCTGCATATTCTCGTGGAAATGACCCCAACTGGTGGAGGGTGGCAGCTCCTTGAGGTTATTCGCGATGTTCAAGTTGGAAGAGGTATGGCCATCATACAGGTAGCGCTCACCCCTACGATCGGACGCGCCATACTCGCCAACATTGAAGAACGGCACGTTGAATGAGTCATAGCCGCCGGTCGAGGTGATCTTGACTTTCACATACTTGTAGCCGGGAATAGGCGTCGGCATTTCGCTTTCCGGATAGGAAGGCACCTGCCCGGCTGGCGCTGTGCGGTAAAACACAACCGGCTCGGTGCCGACGGTTTCCATGCAGTAGGACAGGCGCGGCGCCACGTTGAACACCCAGCCCTTAGACAGATTCTTGGGCTCCTGGCCGTCGATGGTGATCTTGAGCTGGCCGCTATAGACCCAGCCGAAGACGCGGTCGTCGGCATAGAACATGCACTTGGTCTTGTCGCCCGGCGCCATCTGGACATAACGACCGTCGAAGTCGCGGTTTAGAAGCACTTTCTGTTCCCAGCGCGCCTGACCCTGATGCGCCTTGAGAATATCGGCGATATGCCAGATCGGCTTGTTGGGCTCAGTGTACGGCGTTTCCGGTGTCTTCTGCGCCGCCCAGACGATGCGGGTCGGACCACCGCTATCGCCACCAGCCTCAGACCACCAATTCGTCTGGGGTACGCGCGTGGCGCGTGCTGGGGCGGGCGCGGCTTCTTGGGACCTGGCGGGACCGCACGCCAGCATCAGTCCAACCGCGATCAAAACTGTCTTCGTGGATTTCATAGTTCCTCCTCCATTATGTTTGTTCAGGACACTTTTCGTTACGTGCAGCAAAACTTTCGTTATGCAGTTCAGTCGCGGCCAATTCCTTTGTCTGGCTATCTGGACCAGATTAATTATCCTCCAAAAGGCCATTAAGCGCCTTAATGGTGGGTAGTACGCTTGGGACCATCCGCCGGGAGTGCGTGGATTACTTCATCCCGATTAACGAACGGCACCTTCTCTTGATCCTGGAAGAATTCGTTGCATATTACTATCGCGGTCGCCCCTCATTCCGATTTAGGCCCTGGCACACCCGAACCGATCCAGTCGAGTGTTCCGGCCGGCGGGCACAGGCATCAGCTTCCCGACGGTCACCGGATCAGCTCGAAGCCGATCCTCGGTGGATTGCATCAGGATTATCGATTGGAAAAGGAGGCCGCTTAGCCCGACGGGATTATTGCGGACTACCGCTCGCGAGCGAAAACGTTCGGTCAATGCTAAGCACGAGTCCGGCTATGCCGTCGGCCGGATGTTTTGATTCACTTGGAAGAAGTTTCCGGGATCGTACTTTGCTTTAATCGCCGCCAGCCGATCGTAATTCCCGCGATACGTGGCGCGAATCCGGTCATCGCCTTCTTCCATCATGAAGTTTATGTATGCTCCGCCCGCGCCGAACGGATGCAGGGCATCGTAATAACTCCTGGCCCAATCGGTGATCTTGCGGCAGTTTGCCGGATCGGGATCTACACCCACAATCACCTCGCTCCAGATGGCGTCGCGATAGCTGAACGCCGTTTCGCTTTCGCCCACTCGATTCGTTTTTCCATTCACCGGATATAGGTGCATGGTCGACTGCCAGGTCGGCAGGAGCTGCGCGTATTCGATATGCTTGGCGATCGCAGCATCGCTGAGTTCCTTGAAGAAATCGGCCTTCCAATACCATTGCAGGCCGGCTGGGTAAATACCGTCGAACAGTCCTTGGAGCATGGGAAACGGCATCTGCGCGAAGAATTCAAAAGCGGGAGGACGGTAACCGCGGATCGATTCCAGAATTGTATTCGCCCGCTCCATCGAACCCTGGTAGCACCATACGATCGCGCACATTTTGCGCAAGTGCAACGGCTCCGGAAAAGGCGGCCCCGGCGGCACGGTCATCATCGCGAAGAAGCCGTTCATTTCTTCAGGCGCCTGCGTAATGAACTCCCGATACCACTTCATCACGTCCGCCGCGTCTTCCAGATTCCACAGCATCGGGCCGGCGCAAACCATTCCGACTGGGTGCGCTTCAAACAAGAACGAAGTCACGATACCGAAATTCCCGCCGCCGCCGCGGATTGCCCAGAACAGGTCCGTGTTGTCTTCGGCGTTGGCGACCACGAAGCTGCCGTCCGCCAGAACCATATCGACCGAAATCAGGTTGTCGATCGTCAGTCCATACTTCCGCGTCAGGTGTCCCATCCCTCCGCCTAACGTCAGTCCGGCGACTCCGGTGCTTGATATAATGCCCGACGGCACAGCCAGGCCGAATGCGTGTGTCGCATGATCCACGTCGCTCCACTTGCAACCTGCGCCTACCCGCACCGTGCGCGATGGGGGATCGACCCTGACATAGTTGATCGGCGCGAGATCGATTACCATGCCGTCGTCGCAGACGCTTAGGCCGGCTGCGTTATGCCCTCCGCCGCGGATCGAAACCCGTAGGCCATTGGTCTTCGCCATACGCACCGCCGCCATAACGTCGGCCGCATTGGTGCACTTCGCGATCAGCCTCGGGCGGCGATCGATCATCCCGTTGTAGACTTTCCTCGCCTCCTCGTACGGCACATCTTGAGGCTCGATTACGGTGCCGCGGAACTGGCCGCGAAATTCGGTAATGGCTTCCTGCAACGACATTGGTATTCTCCTTGGCCGGCGCATGGTTCATTTTCTCTGCCGGACAGGTCTACTTTGCCCGAAGCGGCGTTCTAAGAGCGTTCTGTAGAAGCGGTTTCGGCCGTTCAGTTCGCAAGAACCGACATTTTTCGCTCGAACGCCAGCGAACCCACGTGCCGCGCGGCCTCTAGGCCTCTTCGGAAGCTCGCCCGCGCCGCTTCGAGCTTCCCATCGGCCGCCAGCAGAGTCCCTTGCACACGGTGCAGCTCCGCGAGCGCCCACTCCTCGCCATTCTTACTGGCATATGCAAAGCCAGTGGAGAGACTGGCCAGGGCCTCTCCCACCAGGCGGGCGCGTCCGAATGTTTCCGCCAGCAGAGAGAAATAGTACGGCAGGCGGAGTTCGGCGCCGAGGCGGCGCATCCCCTCCAGCCCTTCGCGAAGTTGTGCCAACCCGCCAGCCACATCGCCCTCCGCAGCTGCCGCCCAGCCCGCAAGAACATTCGCCATCGCCAGGTAATACGCGAAGCCATGGCGGCTGCACAGTTCCACCGCTTCACGCCCACGTTCCAGCGCCGCGCCGCTCTCACCCTCGAAGACGTGAAGCATCGTGGCATAGTCGAGCGCAATCGCTTGGCTAAAAGGGTGGCGCATCTGTTGGGCCGTCGCGACCGCCTCCGCTGCATGAGCGTGTGCGCGGTTCCCATCTTCGCGGTGCCAAGCCAGATGGGCCAAGTAGGCGCGGCAAAACACGCCGATGTCCGGCCCAGCGAACAGCGCCAGTACGGATTCCGATGGACTGCTGTGTGCGCGGGTGGCTGCGGTCATGTGGTCGAGCGACTCTTCCAGTCGGCCCAAATGAAACAAGGTGCATCCCAGCACGAAGTTCCCCGCTAGCATCAGCCCCGGAGTCGGCTCCCGTTCCGTCATTCTCATAAATTCGATCCCGAACCGGCGTGCTTTTTCGAGATCGCCCCGCACCGTGTGAAAGACCCAGACGCCGCTCAGAATCACGAAAATATTGCGGCCATCGAGGCGTCTAGAAAGCTCCAGCGCCCGCTCGTACGTCTGCCCCACTTCGGCCGCCGAATAGCCTTCCGTCGTCACTAGCGCCGGACCCAATGTGACCAGCAAATCCAGTTCCTGTTTCAGCCTCCGGTCCGACTCCGAAAATCCCCGGCACAGCGCCAAAGCGCGCCTCAGCAATTCCGCCGCTTCCGCGTCGGCATATCGTTGCCGGGCATAAGCGGCCGCCCGCTCGTAGCGCTCGATCGCCTCTTCCGCCATTCCCGTCTGTTCGAAATGAAAGCCAATCTGCCCGTTCCAGGTTTCCACGTCGTCCTCATACACTTCGGCCAGCGCCCGTGCCACGCGCCGGTGCAGGTAACGTTGACGCACCAGGCTCAGTTCCGAGTAAGCCACTTCGCGCAGGCGGTCGTGCGTAAAATCGTACTCAGATGCTCCCCGGCTTTCGATGATGCGCCGCCGCCACAGTTCATCGAGTGCCTGCGAAACGCTGCCTTCGTCCCAGTCGGTAGCCTTCTCCAGCAATTCGAGGGAGAATGGCCTGCCAACGACGCTCGCAACGCTAGCCAGTTCGTAGGAACCGGCCGTTAGCTGTGCCAGGCGCGCGGCTATTACGGCATGCACTCGCGTGCTATGCAGCCCTGCGCGTACACTCTCCACAACGAACAGCGGATTGCCCCTAGTGGCCCGGAAGATCTCTCCCAGGTTCCCGCTTTCAAGCGGTTTCGCGGCTTCCAGGCGCGCCAGTTCGGCCGTCTCCTGGGCATCCAAAGGCTCCAGCGGAATTTCTAGAACTATCCCCGATTGCCGTAGCGCCGCCAGAAACCTGGTGAACGGATGATCGCGACCAGTTTCTTCCGCCCGCACCGTCCCGAGCAAGAGGATACCGGCCGCGGCTGGAGAGGTCAACAGAGCGTTGAGCCACTCAAACGAGTCGGGATCGCACCATTGCATATCGTCGAGAAACAGCACGGCCGGCTTCCGAATCTTTCCGACAGCGGCGGTAAGGGATTCGTAGAAGTGAAGGCGCTGCCAGCTTTCAGCGAGCGGACGGGGTTGTCCGGGCGGCTCGCAGATTTCGGGCACCAACCGCGCCAGTTCCGCGAGTTGCTGTGGCGCGAGATTAGTCCAGCCCGCGCGAACAACATCGGAACGGAGCCACTCCGCCACGGGCGCATAGGCCACTTGCCCCTGTCCGGCGTAACAACGGCTGCGCATTGCCGCGTGGCCTTGCCGAACGCACGATTGATACAGCTCGTCGGCGAGCCTGGTCTTGCCGATCCCCGGTTCACCGGAAATCAAGGCTACCCGCGGGCCGTCCTCCACCGCCGATTGCCAGATCGATGCCAAGCGCTGCCATTCCTTTGTGCGGCCAACCAGAGCCCGCAGTTTCTGCAGTTGCGCAACCGGCTTGGCAGGCGCAGACTCGGACGCTCCGGAGTCCTCTTTCAGAATCCGGTCAAACAGCTCCTGCGTTGCGGCGCCCGGCTCCACGCCCAATTCACGCCGCAGGACGCGCATGCACTGGTGATAAGCGCGCAGGGCACTGGCCCGGTCATGGTTGGCCGCATGCAAACGGATCAGCAATTGATGGTGCGACTCGCACAGCGAATCCAGTGCGACCAGGCGCTCGGCGCACGGAATGGCTTCCGAGTACTCGTTCAGCTCGTCGAAGAGCAAGGCGAGACGGTGCAATACCTCGGAGATCCGCCTTCGGTATTCTTCGCGCAGCGGCGTCAGCCAGTCGTCATAGAGAGCAGGCAGCAGGTCGTCTTCATAGAGCTTCGCCGCCGCTGTCAGGGATTGTATCTCTCGCGCGCGATCTTTCTCCATTCGCGCCGAGCCGGCCTCGGCAATCGCCGCGTGGAAATCAACAACGTCGATCGAACAGGGACCGTCCTGCCGGCACCGAACCGCGAAATGATCGGTCACCAGCAAGTTGCACTCGGCCGGCAATGCACGTTTAAGATGGTGGAGAAGTTGTCGTAGATTCGTCCGCGCCTGCGATTCGCTAGAGGCAGGCCACAGCATAAAAGCTAGTTGTTCCCGCGGCTGCGGCATATCGCCGTGAAGGATCAAATAGGCGAACAGGGACTGGAGGCGGTTCGTATTGACAGCCGTTACCGGGCGTCCGGCGAAACTGATCCGCAGGTTGCCGAACAAGCTGATTCGCAAAGGGGCGGCCGTGGAAGGCGGCTTGTCCTTCGCGATTGCTGCGGCTTCGAGCGCTGCGCGCACCTCGTTCACCGTGTGGAACCGGTCCGCCGGCAACTTCTGCAAGCAGCGAGCGACGATCGCGGAGACGTCGGGTGGGATGCCTGTTTCAAGGGCGAGCGCAGTGGGCTCGTCGCGCAGAATTGCAGCCATTGTTTCGATGGACGAACTGCGCGAAAACGCCCGGACGCCGCTAAGCATCTCATACAGTACGGCGCCGAAGGAAAAAATGTCGGAGCGCGCGTCTACTTCCTCGCCTTTGGCTTGTTCGGGCGACATGTAAGCCGCCGTGCCCATGATTGCTCCCGCCTCGGTGAGGGCCATGGTTTGTGTAGAGCCATCGGGAATTTTCGCCTCCACGATCTTGGCGAGCCCGAAATCCAACAGTTTCACTCCCGAGGCGGTCACCAGAATGTTGGCAGGTTTCAGGTCACGATGCGTGATGTTTTTCTTGTGCGCGGCCTCGAGAGCATCGCAGATCTGAACCGCGTAGCGCAGTGCTTGATCGACGGCGAGAGCGCCCTTGAGAGGAGTTCCTTCGATGAATTCCATGACAAGATAATTCGGGCCTACGTCGTAAACCTGGCAGATATGGGAATGATTCAGCGCAGCAATGGCCTGCGCCTCGCGTTCAAACCGCTCACTGAACTGAGCAGCGGAGACTTTTATAGCGACGTCGCGATTTAAACGCGGATCGCGCGCTCGATACACCTCGCCCATTCCGCCCGCCCCGATAGGCGCAACGATTTCGTACGGGCCGAGTTTGTCGCCTAAAGACAGCGGCATAAAAGCGGTTCAGCCTAGTTTACTCCGATCAAAGAGCGGATTGGTCCCAGTTTCTGGCCGCGGAGTACTGTCGTTTATGGAGCACTGCTGAAAACAGGGTGGCGTATGTTCATGGATGGACATCTGGCGGAGAAGTCGAGACAAGGGCAGACCAGGACACGAGATCTATACGACGCCTCGGAGGCGTTTTGGGTGGCGCTCGATTTCTCAGGCGTAAGGGCGCATGCGCCACGTCAACGCAGGTGGGCCGGTCCTCTACGCTAATTGGAACCCGGTATGTGCGCCGCGGAATGACGAAAACGGACAGCTCGAAAGGGTTACCGCTCGTTAAGTTTCGGATCAGACTCGGCGATTTCCTGCGCACGGCGCAAACGATCACGGCTATGCGCCAAGTGTGCTCGCATCGCCGCGCGAGCGCCTTCCGGGTCACGGCGAAAAATCGCGTCATAGATGGCCTCGTGTGCCTGATTGACGACGCGTAGGTATGCGACCCTGATCTCGCCCGCTGCGGTATCAACCGCAGGAACGCGGGAACTCGGTATGGTCGCCATCCCCAAGTGGCTCATGACGTCGGCGAAATAACGGTTTTCAGTTGCATAAGCAACTTGCAGGTGGAATTGGAAGTCCGGATCGGCGGTATCCTCGCCAGATTCGAGTCTCGCCTGAAATAGAACAAGCGCGTCACGCATTTGGCTGAGTTGCTGCTCGGTCCGGCGCGCCGCGGCCAGTCCTGCAGCCTCAGTTTCAAGACTGATACGCAGTTCCAGCATCGCGAGGACATCGCGGACTGTCACAGTTGTCGCCGGATCAAGGCGGAATTCCAACCCGGTGCGGGAGACGCGCGCAAACGTTCCGATCCCGTGACGCGTTTCAACCATGCCCGCAGCCTGGAGACTAGAGATGGCTTCGCGCACGACGGTCCGGCTTACCCCATGGGCTGCCATGATTTCGGACTCAGTCGGCAGCTTTTCACCGGGACGAATGACACAATTGCGAATGTTTTCGGAGAGTGAGTCAGCCAACTCATGTACGAGCCGTCGCGATTTGCCTGGGCGCCTGTCAGGAGAAGTCGACACAACCATCACATCGAGTATATCTAAATATAATCTAATAAAAGCCAAAGCTAGTGCGCTATTGTTTGGCGCACTATCAATCCAAGCATGCTCCCTAAGAGGACGACTCAAGGCGCTCGAAGGATTTCAGCATAACTGTTGAGAACGCAAACCGGAGTTTGACCCGGAGGTTTGGAGACGCAACGAATTGTCGCCGGCGTCTGTCCGAGCAATCGAAGAGGATTCTCATGCGAGAAGGCTTCCTTTGCTGGAGCCCAAAAATAGAAGGGGGATGGCCAGAGCGACAGCCGAGGCGGAGCGTTCGGATTTGCTGGGCAATGCCGGATTGACCGAAAGATCACGGAGTGAAGCGGTAGGGAAGCGAACAGATTTTGAACCGAGCGCTGATAGCCGTACCGCACACTTGCGGATTATCACTGACAACATTTTGACAACCGGCCCGAGCTGACCGCAGCGCGTGTCTGCCAAGTGTGTCGGCTTGAATTGCGCGATGTTTGCCAGGAATCATTAGCGCCGAGGGGTTTCAATGTCATCAGCTATCGTATAACTGTCACGGTCCAATACCCCGTAGAACTGTTAATTTACTTAGCTTTCTTCTTGACGCTTAAAAAGTTTTGTTGTACGATGTCTGATCAGTTGAAAGGTCGTCTAACGGGAACACGTTACAAGGTAGCTCTTGACCAAGACTTCGTTTCGCGCAGTTGGCCCAGAGGGCCTGGCATTCAGGTGGCAACGAACTCGCCGAGCGAACAGAGTCTATGGGGCGATGTTATCGGTGTGACCGTGCTTCCCGGAGGCGTATAACCCTTCGGAGACAGTTTACAACGGGGAGGATGTGATGAGACGAGGAAAATCGCCTCTAATTCAAAGTCGACTTCTTTTGGTTTGTCTTTTGGCCGCAACGCTCTTCGCGCAGAATCCATACGGACGTATTACCGGTCGGGTTATCGATTCCAGCGCGGCCGTGGTTCCCGGCGCAGTCGTTCGCGTGGAGAACATGGGAACTAACGTAGAGACCACGGTCGTCAGCGATTCACAAGGGAACTACGACGCCCAGAATCTCATCCCCGGCCAGTACCAGGTGGTGGCGGAGAGACCGGGATTCAAGCGTTACCAGCGCGGACCGATCGACGTGCGGGTGGGTGACGTACTGACCATCGACATCGGTCTGGAATTAGGCGCCCCCACGGACAGCGTCGTTGTCACCGCGGAGACGCCGCTGCTGGAGGCAGCCACGGCCAACATTGGGCAAGTGATCGACAGGCGGCGCCTGGTAGATCTGTCAATGCCTGCATCCAACGTGTCTTACCTGATCCAGCTTGCTCCGGGGGTCATCTCGACAGCGGCCCCGACGCAAGGCTGGCAACTGAACGGAACGTCGACTCAGGCCAACTTTTCATCGAACGGCTCCGGCGTGCAGACCAGTCAGTTCACCGTCGACGGCATCCCCAACATGTTGAGCTATGGAGAAGTGGACAACCATGCACCTTTTCCGGAGGTGTTGCAGGAGTTCCGTGTGCAAACGGCGCCCTTCGACGCCTCAGCGGGGCATTTCGTCGGTTCTGAGGTCGACATGGTCATCCGGAGTGGCACAAATGCGTTGCACGGGGATGGGGTTTACCAATACAACGGCCGGGTGTTGAATGCGATTCCATTTTTCGCCGAAAGGCACATTTACGATCTGACCACTGGTCCCATCACTCAGGAGAAAATCAACTCGATCGTCCCGTCAGTCGTGATGAACCGGTATCGAGTCGCAGTGAGTGGTCCGATTTACATTCCGAAGCTGTACAACGGCCGCAATCGAACTTTCTTCACTTATGGATACGACAACGTTTACCGTGCTCTAGGGACAGTGACGCCGCAATCGGTACCCACTGCCGCTGAGCGCCGAGGAGATTTCTCGGCTCTGCTGGCGCTAGGCTCACAGTACCAGATTTACGATCCAGCGACGATTACGCCGGTGGGTAACGGCACCTTCAGCCGGTCTCCTCTGCCAGGCAATATCATCCCCGCGAGCCGCCTCGATCCGATGGCCCAAAAGCTTATCAACTACTATCCACTGCCGAATTTGACTGGCACTCCCGATGGCCTGAACAATTTCAGCGGCAGCCCGTTGAACGTGCTCAAGAGGCCACAACATACAGCTCGGCTCGATCAGACCTTGAGTCCCAATAATCGTCTCTTCTTTTCCGTTATGCGTTCCTACGAATATACACAGGCTGGCGCCTTCCCGTCGAAGTTCTTGGAGGCAGCAGTCGATCATAGAAGCCTCGCCATGACAGTGGACGACGTGGCCGTCCTGCGGCCGAACCTCATATTAGACGTACGTTATGGAGTACACCGTCATGCGGAGAATGGACTGCCCGGCTCCTTGGGTTTCGACTTGAAGGGACTAGGCCTGCCAGCCTCGTTGGTCAATCAACTCGATCCCAAGTACACGACTCTGCCCACGCTGACGATCGAGCCTAACGACGCACAGTTCCCGGTTATCGGCGGGAACGGCGGTAACACTACGCAGAGCGTCTACCAGACCACGTATCACTATCTTCTGGGCAGTCTCGCCTACACCCGCGGCAATCACAGCTTTCGCTTTGGCGGGGAGTTCCGGGTTTACATGCAAAACACAACCGACTTCTTCGGTGGTGGTCCTGGCTCGGCGCCTTCGTACACCTTTTCAACCGACTGGACGCAGGGCCCCCTGAACAACTCTCCGGAGGCGCCAGTTGGTCAAGGACTGGCTTCCTTCCTGCTTGGGCTACCCACCGACGGATTGATCACGCGCATTGCGGCGATATCTGAAAGCTCAAAATTCGGCGCATTGTTCGTGCAAGACGACTGGAAGGTGTCGCGTAAATTAACCGTCAACCTAGGATTGCGTTATGAACTGGAGGCGGCCACCACGGAACGTTACAACCGCGCCAACCGGGGTTTCGATTTGAGCGCCACCAATCCCATCCAGGCGTCGGCGCAGGCAAATTACGCACTGAATCCCATCCCCCAGATTCCCGCGAACGCTTTTCAAGTAAAAGGCGGACTGTTATTCGCGGGCGTAAACGGCGTGCCGCGCGGGATGTGGAACCCGGTCAATCATACCTTCATGCCCCGGCTGGGCCTGGCTTACCAACTGCGGGACAACACCGTGGTGCGTGCAGGTTATGCAATTTACTTTGAAGAGTTGGGAGCGGATCGCTATGACGTTTTGCAGCAGGGCTTCAACCAAGACACTTCCCTGGTGCCTAGCCTCGACAATGGACAAACTTTCCAGGCGACGCTTGCAAACCCATTTCCCCACGGCCTCCTGACCGCGCCGGGAGCCTCGCTCGGCTTACAGACATTTCTAGGACAAGCTGTGAGCTTTTTCTGGCCGGACCGGCGCCCAGGATACATGCAGCGCTGGACTCTGGACATCCAGCATCAATTGCCCAAGCGCGTGCTGGTCGAAATAGGATATATCGGCAATCGGGGCACGGGGCTCGCATTGAGCCAGAACATCAATACCATTCCAGCGCAGTACCTGAGTCAGTCCCCAGTGCGCGATCAGGCGACGATCAATCTGCTGACCCGACAGGTTCCCAACCCGTTCTTCGGGCTACCGCAATTCTCCGCCGAGCAGCCGGCGACCGTTCCAGTTTCGCAATTGTTGCTTCCCTATCCTGAGTTCGGGGCCATAAACACTACATACAGCGGGGGGTTCTCCTGGTATCACGCGCTGGAGGTCCGGGCCGAGAAACGATACGCGCAAGGTCTCACCCTGCAGGGCAACTTCGCCTGGTCAAAGTTCATGGAAGCGACCAAAAAGCTGAACCCCACGGACGCCGAGCCAACCCATTTCATATCGTCGCTAGACCGACCGTTTAACTTCACAGCCAGCGGCGTGTACGAACTCCCGTTTGGCAAAGGCCGGCAGTTCCTTTCCAATGCGCACGGACCGGTCAACTGGGTCCTGGGTGGTTGGTCGATACAGGCGATTTACCAGAAGCGGAGCGGCGCCCCGCTGACATTTGGCAATATCATATTCAACGGCGACATCAATAGCATCGCGCTTTCCTCTTCGCAGCGCTCGTTATCGCAGTGGTTCAACACTAGCGCGGGTTTCAACCGGAAATCGAGCCAGCAGCTCATTGACAACATCCGCACGTTTCCCTTGGCGCTGTCGAGTGTGCGGACGGACGGAGTCGACAACTGGGACATGGGCTTGTTTAAAGGTTTCCGGATCGCAGAGCGAGTGAACTTCCAGTTGCGGATGGAGGGTTCGGATATGCTAAATCACCCGCAGTTTGCCGCGCCTAATACGACCCCCACGAGCAGCCTTTTCGGACAGGTCACCAACACAATAGCGGCCCAACAGCGCGTGATCACCCTTGGGGGAAAAGTCACATGGTAACGAGCCGACGCCCGCCTAAAGGAGCCATCAGGTGAGCGGTGAAACGTTTGGTGCCGCTACACTAGTTTCAAAGCAAGAACACTGACTGGCTCGGGCTTCTGTGGCCCTTCAGTCGTGACCAATTCGTTTTCAAACTGCGACGTTGGCGTATCAGCCAACCAGGGAGGCAAGAATTATGAAGACACCACGCTCTAGCGACGTATCCCGGCGGCGATTTCTCGGTTTGGCCGCTGGCGCCCCGTTTCTAGCCCGCTACCATCAGCTAGCGGCGGCCGAAAAAAAGACGGTCAAGATTCGCGACGTCCAGGTAATGGTGTTGCAAGGTGGTCGGACCTATACTCTGATCAAGATTGTTTCCGATGACGGATTGTACGGGATTGCCGAAGCATACGGAACTCCAGCCGTGGGCGTAAAGGAGCAAGTCCTTTCGCTTAAGCCGTGGCTAGTGGGCAAGGACCCCCTGGAGATTGACACACTGTATACACACATGGGCGAGGGCACTAGCCAGCTAAGCGGCACCCGGACCGATGGCTCCGCACACAACCTGATGCGGGCGGTCAGCGGCATCGAAATGGCCCTGTGGGATTTGGCGGGTAAGGTCCTTGGCGTACCGACTACCACGCTACTCGGCGGAAAGTTTCGCGACAAGGTTCGCGTGTATGACCATTCCGGGCCGAAAAACGCGCTGGATCGGTCGGCCTGCAAGGAGTGGGCGCAGAAAGTAAACGCGCACCCGAGCGGCTTCACGGCCCATAAGTTTGGTTTCCCCCGAATTAGTAATGATAACGCGCGTGATCCTGGAAACCGTCTGCTCACGACTAAAGCGCTCGTTAATATTCGCCAGGGATTTGACAACTGCCGGGAGGCGCTCGGCTGGGATCATGACATTATGGTGCACTGCCACTGGGAGTATGACTTGCGGACCTCGATCCAGATCGCAGAAGCCGTCGAGTCCAGCCGCCCTTTGTGGCTTGAGGACCCGCTGCCGGTCGACTATTCCGAGTCCTGGCGCCGGCTATGCCAGAGTTCTCGGGTCCCGATCCTAACCGGAGAGAACTTGACTCGAAGGGAGGGATTTAAGGACTTCATCATAAATCAAGGCTGCGATATCGTAAACCCCGACCTGCGCAATACCGGCGGCTTCCTGGAAACCAAGCGCATCGCCGATATGGCGCACATCTTTGGGCTGCCCATGTCCACCCACAACACGGGTAGCCAGGTCTACACGTATGCAGCAGTTCAATTCGCGGCAGCCATACGCGACTACATGGCTCTAGAGACCATCACTGGCGAAGGTGGCTGGATGGATCAGGTCCTGCTGCTCGACGGGCCGTACATGCAGAATGGATTCGTTAAAGTAAACGACAAGCCCGGACTCGGTATCGAGCTGAACCCAGACGTGGTGAAGGCGCACTTGGCCGAAGGCGAGCGCTGGTGGGGATGATTCAGCCTCGACGAGGACAGAGAACAATGAAAACGTCGATTGGGTTCTTCTTGACCGTTATTCTTCTCTTCGCGCTCCCAGCCCAGTGCCAGGTAGACGAGCCATTGAAGCTGATCCAGTCGATTACCTTGCCTGGGCTGCACGACGGTAGTTTCGACCACTTTCAGGTGGACCTTCCAGGTAAACGGTTATTCGTCGCCGCGGAGAGTAACTCGGCCATTGAAGTGATCGACATGGGAACCAACAAACTGGTCCACACCATCTCGGTTCCCAATACACCGCACTCCATGGGTTACGACCCCGAGTTGAACAAACTGCTTGTAGCGGATGAGAGCCAAATTGAGATTTACGACGGGGCCTCGTACCAGCTGTTGGCAACCATCCCAACCGAGGCACATGCTGACGCTAGCGTCTATGATCCTGTTAATAAATTGTTTTATGTTGGCAACGGCGGTAGGCAAGCCAATAAAGATTACTGTTTGATCACCATCGTAGATGCGAGGACCAATAAAGTGGTTGGCGATATCAAGGTTGATAGCGACCACATCGAGCAGATCGCGCTTGAAAAGTCCGGACCCCGGCTGTTCGTCTGTCTATACTCGAAGAACGCAGTCGGGGTGATTGACAGAGAGAAACGAACCGTTATCGCGACCTGGTCCATTGAGCCTGAGGGTCACCAGAATATCCACCTGTCGTTAGATGAAGCTAAGCATCGCTTGCTTGTTAGCTCCATTAACCGCCGCGACCCGGCAAAAATAATCGTTCTGAATTCTGATACAGGGAAGATGGTTAGCGCCATACTCTCGCCAGGCCAGTTCTCTTCGGACGACATGGATTTCGATCCGGCGATGAGTCGTCTTTATGTCGCTGGAGTTCCTTTCATCAGTGTTTTTCAAAACAATGATCTCATCGGGCAGGTTCCAAGCTCTTATCACGGCATAACGGCAATCCTTGTGCCCGAACTGAATCGATATTATGTGGCCGTGAACCACCACGGAACTACGGACGCCAAGGTTCAGGTTTACGAGGTAGTGCGGTAAGTAGCGGAAACTTCGGCCTTAGGAGAATCGAAATGCGAATGACCAGACTGATCGTGATGGCCATCCCCCTGTTAGCCGGTATCATTCCGGCTCTGGCGCAGACGGATTGGGAGCTCACAAAATCCTTTCAGATCGGCGGTCAAGGCGCGTGGGACTATCTCACCGTCGACCCGCAGATGCATCGACTGTATGTTCCGAGGACTTCGCACACGATGGTGATCGATGCCGAGTCCGGCAAGACTATTGCCGACATTCCGGGCCAGAAGAACGCTCATGGCGTGGCGCTCGCTCCGGCGGCGGGGCGTGGATTTATAAGTGACGGGGGCGGCGACGGCGCCATCGTCGTCTTCGATCTGAAGACCTACGCCGTTCTGGGCTCACTCGCCGCCATGCCCGATGCCGACGGGATTATCTTCGACCCCACCAGTGGGTACGTACTGGTGGTGTCGGGACGCGGAAAAGCGCTGATGTCGTTCAAGCCGGACATCGATCCCAAGAACGGAAAAATAGATGAGCCGATCGCGTTGCGTGGAGAGCCGGAGTTCCTCGCGGCCGATGAGGCCGGCAAGGTTTACATCAATCTGATGGATACGAACGAAGTGGCGGTCGTCGATTTCAAGGCCAGGAAAGTCATCGCAAACTGGCCCGTGGCCCCCGGCGGAGCGCCGGTTGGGATGTCGATAGACACGAAAAAGGGGTACCTGTTCATCGGGTGCCGAAGGCCTCAGAAGTTGATCGTAATGAGCACCCACGATGGCAAGATAGTCGCGGACCTACCGATCGGAGCGGGCGTCGACGCTACGAAAAACTATAACGGGCAGGCATTCGCCAGCTGCCTCGACGGCACCCTCTCGGTAGCCGGTGAGACCTCGCCTGGAAAATTTGAGATCGTGCAAACGGTGAAAACGCGCCGAGGTGCAAGGACGATGGGGCTGGATCCCACCACCCGCCGGATCTATCTACCTACCTCGGAATTCGAGGAGCTAAAGCCCGGAGCACGCGGACCCGCAATGAAGCCGGACACATTCATGATAATCGTGGTGGCACGTCACGCCGGGGAATAGCGCCAGTTGAAAAGGAATTATGTCTTGCGCTTCTAACTCTCTACCGCCGAATATGTTCAAAGCTGCCTTGCGCAGCGGGCAACATCAGATTGGGTTGTGGAGTGGCCTCTGCAGCAATATTGTTTCTGAGATCATCGCAGGCGCCGGTTTCGACTGGATCGTGATCGATACCGAACATGCCCCCAACGAGGTCCCGGGACTATTGTCCCAGTTACAAGCGATGTCAAAAGGGACGGCGGAACCAGTTGTGCGTTGTTCCTGGAACGACGCTGTGCAGATCAAGCGCATCCTGGACGTGGGCGCGCGGTCGCTCCTTGTTCCGTTTGTGCAGAATGCTGAGGAGGCCCGACGAGCGGTCGCGGCAACTCGCTATCCTCCCCGAGGGATTCGGGGTGTGTCCGTCGCGCCGCGGGCGAATCTCTACGGCAAGGTCACCGATTATCATCGCGCCGCTCACGAAAGCACTTGCGTGTTGGTCCAGGTCGAGACGCGTGCAGCTCTCGATGAAATCGAGGCCATCGCCTCAGTCGAGGGCGTTGACGGGATTTTCATTGGGCCGAGCGACCTTGCCGCGGATTTTGGGCACCTCGCCAATCCATGCCATCCCGAGGTTCAGATGGCCATTGGCGATGGCTGTGCCCGCATTCGCGCCGCGGGCGTAGCGGCGGGCATCCTGACGGCGGATCGCGACCAAGCGGCGCGATATCTTGAATCAGGTTTTACATTTGTGGCCGTCGGCAGTGACGTCGGAATTCTCGCGCGCGGCTCTGAAGAGTTGGTAGCGCAATTCAAGCAACTGGGTGTCCGTTTTGGCACCTCGGTTCTAGCTGCACCGGTGGATAAGGCCGCCGAGGAGAACTGCAGCAATCTGGGGCTCTAGCAGGGAGTATCAAGTGCCCACGTTTGGTTACGTATTTATCCATGCTTCTCAACGACGTGCTTTTTCTGGACGGCCTCGGCCGAGCCGTGAGCGTCGCCGGTAGTGAGGCCGGCGGTTCTTTTAAGTAAGATAGGCACTCATATATGACGAGTACAACTATCCCACTGAGGCCCGTCGGAGCGGAGGTTCCCACGGTTCGCTGGGCGGTCATCGGCGTGTTAAGCGCCGGAATGATCATCGCTTACGTGTCGCGTTCAGCCTTGTCCGTTCCCCTTGCACTGCCAGCATTCATCAGGTCCTTCCATCTTTCGCTTACCGATCGGGGCGTGGTAAACTCCGCCTTCTTCTGGACGTATGCATTACTTCAGATGCCGGCTGGCTGGCTCGTGGACCGCTACGGAGTCAAGTTTCCCTATTTGTTGGGCTTCACCCTTTGGTCCCTGGCATCCGCGAGTACGGCCTTGACGCGGTCGATCCCGCAGTTGATCACGGTGCAAATTTTTTTGGGGGTCGGTCAGGCGGTTGTGGTCCCCGCAAGCTACCGGTGGATACGGTACCACTTCGTGGAGAAAGAGCGCGGCTTGGCGGTCGCCCTTTACATGACGGGCACAAAGATCGGGCCTGCGATCGGCACTCCGCTGGCCGCCTGGCTGATCGGCATGTATGACTGGCGGGTAATGTTCGTGTTAATCGGACTGGGCGGCTTGGTGTGGCTAGTACCCTGGCTCTGGTTGGTCAAGAACGACGACCGGGAACTCGCCCAGGTTGTCGCGAAGAAGGATGGCGCAACACCCATCCCTTTCGGCAGGATCATGGCAAGTCCGGTGATCTGGGGCACCATCATCGCGTCCTTCTGTTACATGTACTTCGTCTACTTCTGCATGACCTGGATGCCGGCCTATTTCATGGAGAGGCGTCACCTCTCTCTCGGAAAGATGGGCCTCTACACGTTCTTCAGCTTCGCCGGCATGGCTACGGTGGCTACGCTAGCCGGGTGGGCGGCGGACGTTTTGATTGGGCGTGGTCATAACCCCGTGACTGTACGCAAGTGGTTCACGATCGCCGGCTTCACAGTCGCCTGCACGGAGCTTATAGGTGCGCGGGCTTCTTCGCTTGAAACGGCGCTAGTCTTCGCAGTGGTGTCCCTCTCCGGCTTGGGGTTGGCGACGGCCAACTACTGGGCGCTCACGCAAACGCTGATCCCTGGCGCGGCCATCGGGCGGATCTCCGGGATTCAGAACTGCGCATGCAGTATCGCCGGAATCGTCGCTCCAATCCTCACAGGCTGGCTTTTGCAGAAGACGGGTAGCTATGAAGCTCCAATGATGGCGATCCTGGTCGTACTGCTAGTGGGCGTACTTTCCTACATCCTCATGATCCAGGAGAAATTCGCCCCCAAGTCCAGTCCGGCAGTTCGTTGAGTCCGGCGTTTCGCAGGCTCTACGCTGGATTCGTTCTGCGAGTGAAAGCCTGTCGATGGGGGCTTCTTTTGCTGATGTTTCGGCCGCCACAAGGGTTAGAGTGAATCGAAGCCAGAAGGCCGTTCCGAAGAACTCATGAGGCGGCAGCCGGCGCGCGGCGAGAACGCGCCGACGATGGCCAAAGTGTAACTCATCACCAGCGCTGATGTTCCGACGACGAATCCAAAAGCGACCAGAAGCCGCCCGGACCAGCGGTGCCATGCCAGATGCCGCGCACGAATGCGGCTCACGAACTGCAGGGGCATTAGGCAGATGAGCAAAGCGGCAGGAAGGATATGCAGAAAGGTGAGGAACGGGTGCGCCGCAAAGCCGCATCGAGAGCTGCAGCCGCGGCAAACTTTGGATGCTCTTGCGGATAGAGAAGCACATAGGTTCGCCGCACGACCATGATGAAGCCGATGGCGACGAGAAGAAGGGTCAGTATCCAGACCAGTCGCGTCGGAGGTTTGGACGTCGGGAAGCTTGTTGACGACTGAGGCATCTGGTGTCCTTATGACGATCTCAGGAAAGCTGATTCGCCGAGCGTACAGGGGATTGCACTGCGTTATCTATCATTATCAGCCGCCACTTCACCGCACGCCCGCTCGATTGCACTCGCGCTCCTTACCGGGACGCGATGGAGAATTGGTTGTAACATAAACGTTTGGTTGTAATGGGGTGCCGATGAAAAACACTATTTTATGCTTCATTCTTGCTTCAGCAGGCCAGATATATTCCCAGCCGAATCCTTATCGCGCCAACGATCAATGGGCGCAGCTCCCGGCCGGGAGAAAGCTGGGGTCGGCCAGTGCGATCGATATCGACCGCCGGACTGGAAATATCTGGGTCGCCGATCGATGCGGCGCTAATTCATGCTCCGGGAGCACTCTCAACCCGATTTTCGAATTCGACCCATCCGGGAAGTTGCTTAAGAATTTTGGCGCAGGCATGTTCGCAACGCCTCATGGCATGTACGTCGACAAAAACGGAAACGTTTGGATGACTGACCAGGTGGCCAAAGATGGAAAAGGAAACCAGGTTATCGAGTTCAGCCCGGAAGGTAAAGTCTTGATGACGCTCGGCAAGGCGGGAGTAACTGGCGAAGGTCCGGACACCTTCAATAGCCCCTCCGATGTCATCGTCGCACCAAATGGAGACATTTTTGTGGCCGATGGGCACGGCGGAAATACGAATGCTCGAATCGTCAAGTTTTCACCCAGCGGCAAGTTCATCAAAGCTTGGGGCAAGAAAGGCACCGGCCCTGGTGAGTTCGATACGCCACACGCGCTTGCCTTCGATTCCAAAGGGCGCCTGTTCGTAGGCGACCGCGCCAATCGGCGGATTCAAATCTTCGACCAGGACGGGACCTATCTCGAAGAATGGAGGCAATACGGCGGCCCGAGCGGGATTTTCATCGACTCCAAAGACATCATTTATGCGGCCGATTCGCAGTCGAACAAAAAGAACAATCCAGGTTTTACTCGCGGCGTCCGCGTTGGCAGGGTTAAGGACGGCAAGGATGGCAAGATTACGGCGTTCCTTCCGGATACTATGCCGACGCCAGAGAGCGACGAACATTATGCTAACAGCAGCGCGTTACCGATGTCGGATACCAGCGGCGCGGAAGGCGTGGCCGCGGATGCCAAAGGCAATATCTATGGAGCAGCGGTCGGTCAGCAGACACTCACGAAATACGTGCTCGTGAAGCACTAGCAGGTGGCGCCGTCGACTCCAGCGCTAATGCACTGTTTATTCCCGAGGGTCCTTCAGGAATTACCCATGACAACGGGAATGGCACCGACATGCGGCTTTGTGCTCTTCACGCGGTAGCGTGACGCCGCTTAACCAGCTCCATTCTTGGAAGCACCTGGAGTTTGAAGAGCCGTGGCGTAGGGTGCGCGAATTCGCTACCGGCAATGAAAAGCAATCCATCGGGAGCGCTCACAAGCAGAGATCTCCGGAAACCCGGACTCAGGCCGGCGTGAGGACTTTCAATAAAGTTCATTGAACTGAGCCGGATACGCTACTGGGTATTGAATGGCGTCTTACGGACACCGCCACTACATCGAATGCCTGAAACAACACAGCTGCAGCCGCCCAAGCAGGGGCGCACAGGTAAGCATCAACGCAGGTGTTGCGGAACAATCAGATGCTTATACTGTTTGGGGTCGATCATGCATACTACGCGAGACTCGAATGTCTGCCTCAGTAGGCGATTGTCTCGGACAGGGCAAGGACGTGGTGGCGATCCCGTGGAACGAAGCGACGGCAGTATTTAGATGAGAGTCTTGGCGCCGTTGAGGTGCAGCTTAAAGCAATAATTCTCGCCGATCTCAGTCCGCTGGCGGCGATCGTTTCGGGCGAACGCTACTCCGCGCATGCCGCGAAGTTAGTCGAACGCTGAGCTAGTACAATGTTGGACGACCCAGGCATGTGGCCGATGGAGTAAACATGAAACGAACCCATAGCGCACCCTTGATTCTCATATTGCTGCAGGCGGCGAACGTCGGGGCTCAGGATCGAATGCCGATGATCCCCGCGGACAAGCTGACGAACGCGCAAAAGAAAGCCGTCGCAGATTATAAGGACATTCGCAAAGTTGATCTCAATGGGCCGCCGTGGTCGGTCCTTCTACGCGTACCGGACCTGGTTGTGCCATCCCTGCAGATGCGCCTCCACAATCTGAATAACAGCGCTCTCAGCCCAAAGCTCACCGAGTTCGCTATCTTGATCGCGGCGCGGAACTGGACTAGCTATTACGAGTGGAACAGTCACAGCCAGGAAGCGGTTACCGCTGGGCTGAGTGCGGCGGTCATTGCTGCGGTGGCCGATGGGCGGCGGCCGGAACAGATGACGGAAGACGAAGGGATACTCTTCGACTTCTGCACAGAGCTGCTCCACAATCAGAGTATCAGTGACCTCACCTATGCCCGAGCAGTGGCTAAGTTTGGAGAACCCGGCGTCGTCGAGGCCGCGAGTTTAGTAGGTTACTACACCTATCTCGCCATGGTCATGAACACCGCGCGCACGCCATCGCCTGCTGTGGCGAAGTCGGCGCTGGCGCCGTTCCCAAAATAAAAGATAGTGTTCCATGCCTGGGATTGCGGCGTTGCGCTCTGCACGATTGCTCAACTTAGCCTTATAGTTCCTGATGCCGCAGCATTTACGAATCCACTTGGCTTTGTCGGTGACTCGCAGAAATAGTTTCGCGGTGCCCGCCACTGGCGGTTGATCTTGGACGACTGCCAACTGGTAAGAAGTCTCCACAGACGGCCCAGCCCAGCTCCATGAAATCCACCGAGAGGTTGAGAAGATGGGTTCCATCTTCCGCTGAGCGTTGCGCGTGATACCGCGTGATACCCGGACGCCTGTAAGTGTTTGAGGAATTGGTAGCGCTAACGGGAATCGAACGTGTATAGCGCAGTTCGGTTCAGTTTGGTCTAAGTGTTAGAGTTTAGGTGCAACTGGTACGCCGCAGAAGGTCGGATGGACCGTATGAATGCCCGGCGTGATACCCCGGTGATACCCTGCGGGCCGAACGTGGAGACGATAACCTAAACCGGATAGTTTCCGGATGCGCTGTCACACGACCGCAATGGAGAGTCAAGCGCCGAGTTAACCTGAGCGTCAGGACTCGCTAAATGGCCGAACGACCCACATCCTTTGCTCAGCAAGAGATCCTCGCGCCGCTGAAGCCCACGAAAACGGAACTTATCTATGTCGCAAAAAAAGATTTCTAGCAGTGTGGTACACGAAGTGCCCGCAGATTTTAAAAAAGCACTTACATCCGACCCGCAAGCGTTAACAGCATGGGAGGATATCACACCGCTCGCACGCAACGAGTGGATATGTTGGATTGAGTCAGCTAAAAAAGCAGAGACTAGAAGCCGCCGGATCGAGTGGGGCTGTTCAAGCCTTAAGGATGGAAAACGACGCCCCTGTTGCTGGCCCGGATGTACCCACCGCTAATTCCAAGATGGTCAAACTGGACATTGCGACCGCGGATTGTAGCCGGCCAGCTTCCGGTTTGCGCCGCGATCCAGGATAAATAAGGACGTGTCGGCGTGTTCAGGTCAGCCTCGCCGCGCTGCCTCGATGGCGGCGATGTCGATCTTCTTCATCGTCATCATCGCTGCGAAGGCACGCTTTGCCTCACCGCCACCAGCCGCAAGCGCATCGGTTAGCGCGCGGGGGGTGATCTGCCAGGAGAGGCCCCAGCGGTCCTTGCACCAACCGCACGCGCTTTCCGTGCCGCCATTGCCAACGATCGCGTTCCAGTAACGGTCCGTCTCTTCCTGATTCTCCGTCGCGATCTGGAAGGAAAAGGCCTCGGTGTGCCTGAACGCCGGGCCGCCGTTGAGACCGAGACAGGGAATGCCCAGGACGGTGAACTCCACCGTCAACACATCGCCCTTCTTGCCGCCCGGATAGTCACCGGGAGCCTCGTGAACAGAGGTTACTTTACTATCCGGAAAGGTGACGGCGTAGAAGCGCGCCGCCTCATGCGCGTCCCTGTCGAACCAGAGGCAGATCGTGTTCTTTGGCTTCATGTTCGTGTGCTCCTTGTGCTCATTCAGGGCGAACGCCGCGGTCGTTGCGTAGGTCCGTAAGGCCGACGTCTCAAATTGGACGCCGCCCGTCCTGCCCTTCTGAATCATATCGCTGGCAGGGATCGACCTCGGGAACCGAAGCTATGACAGGCCAATTTCCGAATGATCCCGAGGGGTCGATCACGCAAATCGGCGTAGCTTCACCGATCATGCCATGATAGTCGGCCACTCTTCCCCCACTTTCTTGCGAAGTCGACTTTTGGCGTCGCGTCCAGATCGGCCGTTCCCGAGCGTCCGGTTGACTTCTTCCCGATACCCGCGCCCCTTCGTCGTCCTTGATATGCTCTCGACATGTCGAAACTTATTGGTTTGATCACGTTCACGGCCGTTTTCTCATTCGGCCAGGTTCCCGCCGACACTTGGGCCGCTCAAAGCCAGGCCAAGTACAACATCCGCCCCAATGTTGTGTATGGCTCCTGGAGTGGATACGAAGCAAAACTCGACGTCTATCAGCGGAGAGACGTGACCACCCCGCAACCGACCCTACTCTTCATCCACGGCGGCGGTTGGGTGCTTGGGACCAAGGAGTCGGCTGTGATGTCCTTCCTGCCTTGGCTCGAAATGGGATGGAACGTGATCAACGTTGAATACCGGCTTTCGCATGTCGCGCTAGCGCCGGCAGCCGTGGAAGATTGCCTGTGCGCATTGAAGTTTGTCGTCGCGCACGCCAAGGACTACAATATCGACACCGCGCGGGTCGTAACCAGCGGGGAGTCGGCCGGAGGCCACCTGGCGCTCACCACCGGCATGATCCCCGACTCGACGGGATTAGACCGGCAGTGTCCCGGCATTAACTTCCAGGGACGCGGCGCGGGAGTTCCGAAAGTCGCCGCGATCGTGAACTGGTACGGTATCACCGATCTCAACGACATGCTCAGCGGTCCGAACGAGCGTGCGTATGCGGTCGAATGGTTCGCCGGCTTGCCGAATCGCGAAGAACTCGCCCGGAAACTCTCGCCGCTCACCTACGTCCGCAAGGAACTACCGCCTATTATGAGCATTCAGGGCGATGCCGATCCCATCGTTCCGTATTCGAACTCGACGCGTTTACGCGATGCGCTCACCAGCGCCGGTGTGCCGAATGAACTGGTGACGATCCCCGGCGGCGGGCACGGCAATTTCAAGGCCGACGAGCGAGTGCGGGCGTTTAACTCGATCCGCGCGTTCCTGGAGAGGAATCACATTTCGCAGTAGGGGCGGCGGCGATAACTGCCCAGGAGGTGCCAAGTGCGTTCCCTTCGGATGGTGACGATGGGCGGCGGCCTGCCGCTACGCGGGCCCACCTGGGATTCAATCCGGGCTGAACCTGCCGTCCGTTAGCTATAAATTACATCTGACTCACGCCAAAGAGCGCTCGGCCACCAAGCCACTCGCGTCGACGCCTCCGGCTGTACAATAACTGCAGCACAAGGAGTTTTTTAGCTGGCGTCTGCATGCGTCGAGATTTCCTCATTGTAGGTTGCCGTCTCTGTTTGATGATCAGCGCTATCGCGCTCACGGTCCCCGCCTTTGCTCAGGGCCGATATAAGACCCCGCGGACGCCGGATGGACATCCGGACTTTCAGGGCTTCTGGGAAAACGATATCGCCACTCCCCTCGAACGGCCCAAGGAGATCGCCGATCGTCCCACTCTCACGGATGCCGAAGTGGAGAAGATGCGGCAGAAAGCTAAGGAGCTGTTCACGGGCAAGTCGGACGCAGTATTTTTCGACGGCTTTTATCCGGCTGTCTTGGATAACGTGCTCGGACTGAGGCAGGGCTTCAAGAGCGTTGACGGTGAGACTGGGGATTACGGCTCCGAGTGGAATGACG
>Ga0185299_10002177_pt1 | contig 31819 bp, 31 predicted proteins | sample PaiPotPPA55metaG_FD_128002 | JGI IMG/M metagenome (GOLD analysis project Ga0185299, IMG submission 128002) | Iron sulfur acid spring bacterial and archeal communities from Banff, Canada, to study Microbial Dark Matter (Phase II) - Paint Pots PPA... ...
CATGTGTTAAGCACGCCGCCAGCGTTCGTCCTGAGCCAGGATCAAACTCTCCAAAAAAGAATTCAAAACCCGGCTGAAACATCCCGACGGAGGTCGGGACAATCAACCAAATTAAACATTTGGCATCAACAATTCAGTATGACACGCTATTGAGTTCTCAAGAAACAGACACACTCACCGCGTACTAAGAATCCTCTTGGATTCGCTTCTGCGACCGGTTCTACTTCGTTTTGTTTCTGTTTCCGCGCGGTTTCCCTTGCGGTGTTCCCAACTCTATCAGGTTTTCCGGGGGCTCTTTTCCGCCGCCCGGTCCACCATCAAGCTTCGGGACCGTCTGTCGCCCCCCGGACCAGCGGCCCGTCGTGGCGACTCGGAGAACATTAGGCAACCGCGCAGGACGAGTCAAATCGAGGTGCCAAGACTCTGACGCACTGTCGGCCGGCCCCTCGGATGATCGCTTCCCGAGGTAGCCGCCGCGCCCCGCCCGTCGTCCCCGGTTCACAAGTGATTCGCTATCGCGGCGCCGGTCGTGCATACTAGGGGCACACCACAACGCGGGGTGGAGCAGCTCGGTAGCTCGCTGGGCTCATAACCCAGAGGTCGCAGGTTCAAATCCTGTCCCCGCTACGTAGTTAAGGCCAAGAGGCCCCTTCCAGTCGGAAGGGGCCTCTTGCATTTTGTCCGTCTCTACAGCCCCCTCACCAGGCGGAGTCGGCGAGCCAACTGGTGTCCTGGGCCCAGGACGAGGTGGCGTCCCAGGCGTTGGAGCCGCCGTCGCCGGCGACGTAGACCGTGTAGTCGTAGTGGCGGATGTACTTGGCCGGGTAGTTGAAGGACTGGAGCGAGTAGCCGGTGCCGCTGTTGCCGGGATGCGGGCAGAAGGTCGCGTCGTCGGCGAACTGCGTGGTGTCGTCGTTCGTCTCCAGGTAGAGCTCGAAGGCGTAGTGCCGCAGGTACTCACCCGATTCGTTGGCCGACTCGAACGAGACGCAGTTGCTGTCGGCCAGGCCGGGCTCGACGATCCAGTCGGAGTCGGCCTTGGTGGTCGAGGAGCTGGTTGAGGTGACGGCCGCGATCACGACCTTGTCGTCCGACGCGTCGTGCTGGATGTAGTCCGAAGTGCAGCACGAGGTGGTGGCCTGCAACGAGATCTCGGCGCCGGAGGTGAACGGCGTGGCCGTCGCGGTGTATCCGGCAGAGACGATGTTGGCTTGGACCGCCGCGTCGGTCGCGTCTGAGGGATAGCCCGAGACGATCGCCCCCTCGTAGAAGGTGCCCTCACTCAGGTTCGTGTTGGTCTCGCAGCAGTCGCCGCCGCTGCCGAGGATGATCCCGCCCTGCTTCAACATCGGGTCGTACCCGCTGGGCAGCGAACCGCTGTAGAGCGTGGTCAGGCTTCCGGAATGCGCGTTTCCGCCCTTGAGCGCCATCTCGGTGGTGCCGTTGTTCTTGAGCATCGCCGTGACGAAGTGGCTGGTCTCGGAGACCTGACTCGAGTTCCAGGTATCGCTGCCGCCGGAGAACAGGCCGTTCTCCAGGTCCGCCTGCACCCATGGACCGGTTCCAGTGCAGCTGCCGAACCAGCAGCTCGTACTGAAGTTGATCGCGTCCATGGAGCCGTCGCCATCGTCTTTGTGGTTCGTCTCGGTGTTGCCGTAGTCGAAGCAGCAACTGCTGTTCGCGTGCGTGCCACTGGTGACCATGTACTCGCCCTCCGGCGAGCTGCCGGTCGGCACTCCAGTGGAGGAGCCGTTGACCCAGTAGCTGTTGCCGGGGTTCACGGAGAGCGCGTAGGCCTTGCCGCCGTCGACCGTCAGCGATTCGGAGGTCGCGGTCGCCGCGGTGTCATCTCCGCCGGTCCCGCCGGTTCCCTGGTAAAGCAGCGTATTGCCCTTCCCGGTCTGGTCGTAGATCCGGGTGATGGTGCAGACAGTGCCCGCACAGAACGAGTCCTGCTCCGCGGCGTCCGCGACGCCGCCGGCCGAGACCACCCCGATGTTCTCGTAGGTGTCGTCGGACGCGCGCTCCACTTGGTAGAGCGCGCCGTCGTACGCGGCGTACAACGCGCGGACCGTGCTGTGCGCCGCGACGCACGGCGTGCCACCGGCGGCGTAGATGTCGCAGGGCTCTTGTGTCGCGGCCTGCGAGACGCCGGTCGAGGCGAGCAGGCTGGTGAAGGCCAACGCGAGGGTCGCTAGCGAAGCCAGCAGGCCCCGGCGTAGCCGGCGGCGAGTGGGCATAGCAGGCAACATGAACTCCTTCGTTCATTGATGCATGTCATGGATGGTGCCCGCCCCGCGGCCGAGCCGGCAGCAGGCCGACCGCGGGACGGAAATGTTAATGCTCACAATTCAGCGGCACGGTGGGGCGACGGAGCGGCGGGTCAGGATCGGCCGTGGGCTGCACCGTAAGAGCATTTCAGCCGTCACTATCATCGAGCCTTGGCGCTTGGTCAAGGCCTTCCGCGCGAGAATTTGTTAACGCGCACATGATCGGGCATGGCTCGTGGGCCGACGATCAGCAGGTGATGGTCCAGGTAACGGGCAACGAAAAGGTCCCGGCCCGCCATCTCTGGCTGACCGGGACCTCAACTACTACCTGCGTGGTAGCGGGGACAGGATTTGAACCTGCGACCTCTGGGTTATGAGCCCAGCGAGCTACCGAGCTGCTCCACCCCGCGTTGCTGTTCCTCTACTGTACGTCGAAGCCGTCGCGGGGCGCAAATCGGTTCTCGGGTGGCCGACAATGGTCGACATGGACCGTGAGAAGAACCCCGCGCTGACGCAGGCGCTGATCGAGTTGGAACAGCACGTGGCCCGCGACGGCTGGGACCAGGGAACACGCCTGTTCGCACTGGTAGACACGGCCGAGCTGATCGCCGCGGAGCCGCGGCTCGCGGCGGCCCTGGCACCGGAGACGCTGGAGTTCGGCGGCCAGATCGGCCCGCTGCGCACCTACACCTCCATCGAGCAGGAGGGCGTGCCGGCCGATCGTCCGCTGGACGAACTGCTGGCCGGGATCGCCTGGCCGGAGACCGTGCACGGCGCGGCGCTCGTCGTCGAGCGGCTGATGCTGCCGCCGAGCGTGCAGGAGCAACTCCCGGACGACGAGCAGGACGCCGACACGTGGGTGGCCGCGCATCCCGAGCGGCTGGAGGTCCGCATCGCCGTGGGCGTGCTGCGCGGCGGCGCGCAGGACTGCGCGCTGCGGCTGCGGACCAAGGACAAGGACGACGAGGTGCTGTCTGGCGCCGACCTCGTGCCGAACCTGGTCCGGGCGCTGTCCGAGACCTTGAAGGACTGAGGGGCGGGAACTCGGAAGCCGGTAACTCAGAAGCTACAGCCTGACGGACAGTCAGGCTGTAGCAGGACTATTACAGAACGCGCATGGTCCCAAGCCGCTCCTGGCCAACATCTAGCAGAGCGGCGGGGTCTTGCCCTCGCGGATGTCGGTCAGCGCGTTGAGCGCGTCCTTGAGCGTGTTCACCTTCACCAGCTCGAGGCCTGCGGGCTGGTTCGCCTTGGCCTCGGCGCAGTTGCTCGCGGGGGCCAGGAACACGGTGGCGCCGGCGTCGCGGGCGCCGATGGTCTTCATCTGGATGCCGCCGATCGCGCCCACGTTGCCGGACGCGTCGATCGTGCCGGTGCCCGCGACGACGCGGCCGCCGGTCAGGTTCGTGTCCGTGATCTTGTCGATGATGCCGAGGGCGAACATCATGCCCGCGCTCGGGCCGCCGACGTTGTTGAGCTGGATGTCCACCGAGAACGGGAAGACGTTCTCGCTCTCGATCGAGATCCCGACCTCGGCCTTGCCGCCGCTGTTCTGGGTGCCGGTGGTGATCGACTGCTTCTTGCCGTCCCGGGTGACGACGAACGTCACCTGCGCCCCCGGCGTCAGCTTCTGGATGACCGAGGTGACCGCGTCCATCCCGGTCGTCCCGCCGGTGCTGCTCGCGGTGCCGTCCACGGAGTCGATGACGTCGCCCGGCTCCAGCTTCCCGGCCGCCGGACTGCCGTCGTTGACCGAGGCGATCACGACGTCGCTGCCGGTCGGCTTGATGTCCAGCGCGGCGAGGGCCGCGGTGATCGCCGAGTCCTGCGAGTCGGTCATCTCCTGGGTGTTCTGGGCGTCGCTCTGCTGCTGGGTCTGGCCCGCCGGGTAGATCGTGCCCTTGGGGACGATCGCCTCGTCGCTGCTCAGCCAGCCGGCGATCGCCTCGCCGAGCGGCATGTTGTAGTTCTCCTCGGACACCCCGACCGTGACCATGCGCAGCTCGCCGGTCGTCGGGTAGGTCTTCCGCCCGGTGATCGTGATCAGCTGCGTGCCGTCCTGGGAACCGAGCACGTTGAACGTCGGTCCGGGAGTGAGCTCCGCATAGGGCACGGGCTGGAACAGCGCACCCGCGGCGAAGCCGGCGAGCAGAGTCCCGGAGACCGCGAGGGTGACGGCGCGTCGACGAGGCATAGGGCCGACCTTAGTGCACGACCCTGAGCTACGGCAGGCGGGACTACTCCTGTCGAGCCCGTCCCGGACGTGCGCTCGCGGTCACCCCTTCAACAGAGGCCCGGGCCAGCGCCTCGCGGGCACGCCGGTAGCGGTCCATCGTCTCCAGGTCGCCGCGGGCGTCGCGCACCCGGCGGGTGATCGCGATGACGATCGCCGCCAGCAGCGCCGCCGCCACCGGGACCGCCCACCAGATCAGGATGGATAGCACATTGGTGACGGTAACTCAGATTCCGACCTGAGTGTGGGACCCGTGGACCCGTCCGCGAAGCCCTCGCGCTTCCAGATCGGCACCTCGCGCCTCAGATGCCAACCCAGGTGTGGGACCCATCCGCGAAGCCCTCGCGCTTCCAGATCGGCACCTCGCGCTTGAGCGTGTCGATCAGCGCCCGGCAGGCGGCGAAGGCCTCGGCGCGGTGCGTGGCGGAGGCTACGACCACCACAGCGGTCTCGCCTACCCGCAGCGGCCCGACTCGGTGCGCCGCGGCCAGGGCGATCACCGGGTGGTCGGCGGCCACCTTCTCGGCCACCTCGCGCAGCCGGGACTCGGCCTCGGGGTGCGCCTCGTACTCCAAGCCGGTGACTACGGCGCCGGGCGCCTCGGGCGTGTGGTCGCGCACCGTGCCGAGGAAGACAGCCGTGCCCCCGGCCGTCGGGTCGGCGACCAGGGCCAGCAGCGTGTCCACGGACAACGGTTCGGTGCGGATCTCGACGTGGATGCTGGTCACCACTCCATCATCTCGCACCTTCGTGGCAACGGGGTAACGCCGCTCTAGCGTCGCTCTCAGCTGCGCCGCTTCTTCCGGGCGCGGCGGACGAGGGCCGCGGTGCCGACCAGGGCGACGGTGGCTCCGGCGGCGCCCAGCGAGGCCGCGGCGTCCTTCTTGCCCAGCCGCCGGGCCAGCGCGGCGTGGTGTCCGGCCACCTCGTCGAGCAGCGCCTGGAAGGCCTCCTCGTTGCTGTACTCCGGCTCGAAGCCGCTGCTGACCAGCCGCTCAGTCGACACGGCCCAGGGGTGCATCACGTACTGCAAGTCGGTGGCCGGGGCCGGGGTCAGGTGCAGTCGGTGCAGCCGCTCGGCCGCGCCGAGGGCCAGGCCCGCGGGCAGTTCCATCCGGCGCAGTCCGGAGCTCTCCTCGATCTGCTCCTGGCCGAGCCAGCCGGGGCTCGCCACGTTGTACGCGCCTTCCAGCTCCTCGTGCAGCGCGGCGAAGGCGAGCGCCCCGGCGAGGTCCTCGAGGTGGCAGAACTGCCAGCAGGGCTCGGTGTCCTTGACCACCAGCAGCCGCGGGGCCTCGAAGTGCCGGGTGAAGACCGTGTCCACGCCGGGTCCGGTGACGATCGCGGGCCGCAGCACCGTCACGCGCAGCCCGGGGTGCGCGCGCGGGGCGCGGCGGCCGAGGCGCTCGATCTCCAGCAGGTCGGCGACGAGCGAGCCGTCCGGCACCGCGCGCAGCGGGGCGGCGTCCGGCAACGGGACCGGGTTGTCCGGCAGCGCCCCGTAGACCATGGCGCTGCTGCGCAGGATCACCCGGCGCACGCCGGCGGCCGCGGCGGCAGTCAGCACGGTCTCGGTGCCGCGCACGTTGTGCCTGGTCCGTTCCGCGGGGTCGGTGTCGGGGCTGGTGTCGAGGTCAGCGTGCACCAGCACGTCCACGTCGCTCAGCCGCTCGGCGAGCGTCGGGTCGAGCAGGTCGGCGGAGCGCTGGACGACGCCGGCGGGCCACTCCTCCCGATCCGGCTTGGGTCCGCGCGGGACCAGGCCGATGCTCCGGCGCGCGCCGCCCTGTTCGGCCAGATGCCGCAGCACCGCCGCGCCGACGTGGTCGGACGCGCCGGTCACCGCCACCGTGAGCGGCCTGGCTCTGCCCTCGACGGGGGCTGGCCGCGTGTCGCCGTCCGAGGCCCGGAGCCGGGCCGTACGCTTGCCGTCGTCTGCCGGGGAACTCAAGAGCACGCTCCGTTAGTTACGGTGGGAGAGGGAGGTTTCCCGCCTCTCATGATCGCCGATCCTTCCGCGGGCCGGTGCACCGGCTCAGGAACTTAAGCCAGTCGAGGTATCGAACGTGAACGAGCACCCGGAAAGTTTCCCCGACCCGGAGGACGAGTCCGCCTCGGTGCCCTTCGAAGAGGTGGTCAAGGGGCTCGAGGGGCTCGGCGCGGACGTCGAGCGCGAGGAGTCCGAGAAGGCCGCGCGTGACCGGCGCGCCCGGCCTGAGCAGGAGAAAGCGGCCGGCGACGGGGACGAGCAGTCCCCGTTCTCCGGGATGCCGCCGGGCATGCAGTTCCCCGGCCCCGAGCAGATCCAGCAGCTGCTCGGCGCCCTCGGCATGAGCCCCGGCGAGGGCGGCATGCCCGACTTCTCCAAGCTGGCGGGCAGCCTCGGCGAGCAGATCCCCGGGATAGACCCGCAGATGCTGGCCATGGTGATGGGCCGGATCCAGTCGCTGATGAACTCGGGCGAGGGCCCGGTGAACTGGGCTCTGGCCAAGGAGATCGCCCGCGGCGCCTCGTCCGCCACCCCGGACCCCTCGCCCACGCCCGGCGAGGTGGCGGCGCTGGCGGACGCGGTGCGGCTCGCCGAGCACTGGCTGGACGAAGTGAGCGAGCTGCCCGCGGGCACCACCGGCGCGCTGGCCTGGAGCCGCGCGGAGTGGATCGAGCAGACGCTGCCGGTGTGGAAGCGGCTGGTCGAGCCGGTGGCGCAGGGCATGACCGGCGCGATGTCCGGGATGCTGCCGCCGGAGGCCGCGGGCCAGATGGCCGGGCCGATGGGCGCGATGGTGCAGCAGATGGCCGGGACGCTGTTCGGCCACCAGATCGGCACCGCGCTCGCGGAGCTGGCCGGCGAGGTGCTCGGCTCCTCGGACATCGGGCTGCCGCTCGGTCCCGAGGGCAAGGCCGTGCTGCTGCCGGTGAACGTCGCGGCCTTCGGCGAGGGCCTCGAGCTGCCGGCCGCGGACGTGCGGCTTTACCTGGCGCTGCGGGAGGCCGCGTACCACCGGCTCTACGCGCACGTGCCGTGGCTGAGCGACCGCATGCTCGGCGCCGTCGAGGCGTACGCCGGGGGCATCTCCGTCGACGAGGGCAAGATCGAGGAGATGATGAACTCGATGCAGAGCCCCGAGGCGATGATGAACCTGCAGGAGGTGCTGGGCGACGGCGGCCTCACCTTCACCGCTCCGGACACCCCGGCGCAGCGGGCCGCGCTGACGGAGCTGGAGACGCTGCTGGCGCTGACCGAGGGCTGGGTGGACACGGTGGTGGACGCGGCGGCCGCGAGCAAGCTGCCGGGCGCCGTCGCGCTGCGCGAGACCTTCCGCAGGCGGCGGGCGGCGGGCGGTCCGGCGGAGCAGACCTTCGCCGCGCTGGTCGGCCTCGAGCTGCGGCCACGCCGGCTGCGGGACGCGGCGAAGCTGTGGGAACTGCTCGGCCGGACGCGCGGCAGCGAGGGCCGGGACGCGCTGTGGGCGGACCCGAACCTGCTGCCCTCGGCGGCGGACCTGGACGACCCGGAGGGCTTCGTGAACCGGCGCGAGGCGGACCTGGAGACGCTCAGGAAGCTGCTGGCGGACGAGAGCCCGGAGGAAGACGGGAATCCGAGCGGGGAATGAACTAGCTGACAAGGGTGTGTCGGTCGTCGCGGACGACACACCCTCAGACCCGCTTCAGTCCGTGCGGATGCTCAGCCTTTTCGAAGCTCGAGCAGCGGGACGAGCTGTTCGGCCGCGGTGAGCGAGCCGTGCATGCCGACCTGCCGCGAGTCCACCGTCTCCCGCTCGCTGGCGATCACGGCCCAGTCCTCGCGCATCGCCACGATCACGTCCCCGACCCGCGCGGCCATCGCCTTGTCCACCTCGTCGGGCGGACCGAACCAGCCTTCGGCCACGGCCTGGTCCCTGCCGCGTACCAGGGCCACGCCGTCGAGCCGTTCCTCCCAGATCGCCAGCACGTCGCGGGCCGCCCCGGGCGTCGCGTACACGTGCCTGGCCCTGGCCTCGCCGCCGAGCAGCGCCACCCCGGCGCGCAGCTCCCAGTCCTGGTCCATGTCGATCCGGCGGTCGGTCGGCACGTCCACCATGCCGTGGTCCGCGGTGACGAAGAGCGTCGCGTCCGCGGGCATCTGCTCGGCCAGCCGCTCGACGACGCCGTCGACGTACGTCAGCTCCTCGCGCCAGCGCGCCGAGCCGACCCCCGTGGTGTGCCCGATGAAGTCCAGATCCCGGTAGTACAGGTAGACGAAACTGCGGTCGGACGCCCGCAGCGCGTCGATCGCGCGCCGCGCCTGATCGTCCACGGTCTCGGCGCCGGAGAAGCGCGCGCCGCGAAAGACCGAGCGGGTCAGGCCGGAGTCGGCGAAGCGCGGCGCGGCCACGTGCGTCACCGCGATCCCGGCGGCGCTCATCCGCTCGAACATGGTCTGGTGCGGCTGCCATTCGAGCGGGTCGACGTTCTGATCCCACCTCAGGAAGTTCATCAGCCGCCCGGAGGCCGGCACCATGAGCCGGTAGCCGAGCATGCCGTGCGCGCCCGGGGGCAGGCCGGTGCCGATCGAGGCGAGCGAGGTCGAGGTGGTCGACGGGAAGCCGGCCGTGAGCGTGTGCCCGCGGCCGGGCCGGCGCAGCATCTCGGTGAGGTAGGGGGCCAGCTGTTCGTGCCCGGCCAGCAGTTCGCGGCCCATCCCGTCGATCAGGAACAGGCAGGCCTTGCTGGTCGGCTCGGGCGTCCACGGCCCGGGGGCGCGGCCGTGCTCCGGCGCGCCGAGCGCGGCGCCGATGGTCGGCACCACGTCGCTGAGCGCGCCGGCCTGATAGGCGGGCGGATCGAGACCGTCCCCGTCGACGGCTAAAGAGGCCACCTCAGCCGCGCAGTCCGGCGGTCGCGGCGCTGAGCGCCGTGGCGAACTCGAGCGTCCGGGCGACCGCCTCGACGCCGTCGGCCCCGGTGGAGACCCGCAGCTGCAGATCGTCGCCCGACATCGTGCCCGTATACCCGTGGTCCGCCTCGCAGTGCGGGTCGCCGCAGCCGGCCGGCTCCAGGTCGATCCGGGCGATCGCGCCCCAGCCGACGGTGAGCACCGCCTCGCGCGGCAGCGTCCCCGGCACGTGCTTCGCCGGGTCGTCGACCACCCTGGTGATCACGCAGGTGCTGATCCGGTCGAGGCGGATGGCCTCGGTGGAGGTGGAGGCGTATGAGCTGACCTGGCTGTCCATCCCGTCGATGGCCGGCTCCGTGCCGTGCTCGTCGGTGTGTCCGATGATCAGCCTGGAGGCGGTGAGCGCCAGCACGCTCACGTGCCGCCGCACCTCCTCGTTGTCGAAGGTGGTCTCCTGGTGGACCAGGTGGCTGAGCACCGGTTCCGGGCCGATCGCCGCTTCGATAGCCTCTGCCACGAGCGCAGGGTAGTAACCGCTGCGTTCGATGGCCTCGCGCAGGCCCGGGTCGAGTGGGGTCCGGTCAACGCGCGCCGGGGAGTCACTGTTCGGCATGGGACTTATCCTCGCACCGAATCACGCCGCACGCGCACACCGGGGCGGGGCATTTCACGGGGTGTCCGTGGCAGACGGCACAATGGGGCCCAGTCCTAGCGAGTTCCGACGTGGCGAGAAGCGAGAAGAGTCCGATGGCACGGCGCAGCGCACCCGATACCGAGCCCTTCGAAGAGCGGATCGTCGACATCGACGTGACCGACGAGATGTCGAACTCCTACCTGGAGTATGCGTACTCGGTCATCTACTCTCGAGCCCTGCCTGACGCCCGGGACGGGCTCAAGCCGGTGCACCGGCGGATCCTGTACCAGATGGGCGAGATGGGCCTGCGGCCCGACCGCGGCTTCGTGAAGTCGGCGCGCGTGGTCGGCGAGGTGATGGGCCGTCTGCACCCGCACGGCGACGGCGCGATCTACGACGCGCTGGTCCGGCTGGCCCAGCCGTTCTCGATGCGGCTGCCGCTGGCCGACGGGCACGGCAACTTCGGCTCGCTCGGCAACGACGACCCGCCGGCCGCGATGCGGTACACCGAGGCGCGGCTGTCCCCCGCGGCGCTGCTGATGACCACCGACATCGACGAGGACACCGTCGACTTCGGGCCGAACTACGACGGCCAGGAGCAGGAGCCGCAGGTCCTGCCGGCCGCGTTCCCGAACCTGCTGGTGAACGGGACGGCCGGCATCGCGGTCGGGATGGCCACGAACATGCCGCCGCACAACCTCGGCGAGGTGGTGGCCGCGGCCCGGCATCTGATCAAGCGTCCGGAGGCGACGCTCGCGGAGCTGCTGCAGTTCGTGCCCGGCCCGGACCTGCCGACCGGCGGGAAGATCGTCGGCCTGAACGGGGTGCGCGACGCGTACGAGTCCGGCCGCGGCGTGTTCAGGATAAGAGCGGCCGTGCACATCGAGGCGATCGGCCGCCGGCAGGGCATCGTGGTCACCGAACTGCCGTACAACATCGGCCCGGAGAAGGTGATCGCGAAGATCAAGGAGCTGGTCCAGAGCAAGAAGGTCCAGGGCATCGCGGATCTCAAGGACCTGACCGACCGGACCAACGGCCTGCGGATCGTCATCGAGGTCAAGAACGGCTTCAACCCGGACGCGATCCTGGCGCAGCTCTACAAGTGGACGCCGCTGGAGGAGTCCTTCGGCATCAACAACGTCGCGCTGGTCGACGGCCAGCCGCTCACGCTGGGCCTGAAGGAGATGCTCGAGGTCTACCTCGACCACCGCTTCGAGGTGGTGCGGCGGCGCTGCGAGTTCCGCCGCAGGAAGCGCCAGGACCGGATGCACCTGGTGGACGGCCTGCTGGTCGCGCTGCTGAACATCGACGCGGTGATCGCGACGATCCGCGAGTCGGAGAATTCGGCGGACGCGCGGCGCCGGCTGATGGAGCAGTTCTCGCTGAGCGAGATCCAGGCGAACTACATCCTGGACACCCCGCTGCGCCGGCTGACCAAGTTCGACCGGCTCGAGCTGGAGAACGAGCAGGAGCGGCTGCGCACGGAGATCGCCGAGCTCACCGCGATCCTGGAGTCGGACGCGCTGCTGCGCAAGGTGGTCTCGGACGAGCTGGCGAAGGTCTCGAAGGAGTACGCGACGCCGCGTCGCACGGTGCTGCTCGAGGCGGACGAGGTGCCTGCGGTGCTGGACGTGCCGCTGGAGATGGCCGACGAGCCGTGCCGGGTGGCGCTGTCGACCACCGGCCTGCTCGGGCGGCTGCCGGCGGGCTTCGCTCCGACGGCGGACCGGCCGCGGTCCGCGCACGACGCGTTCATCGCGCTGATCGACGTGACCACGAGGGCTGATCTGGGCGTGGTGACCTCGGCGGGCCAGCTCTACCGGGTGGCCGTCGTGGACATCCCGGTGCTGCCCGGGGACGCGACCGGCCTGGCCGGCGGCATCTCGGTGCGCGAACTGGTGCGCAACCTGCCGGAGGACGAGAAGGTGCTGTGCGTGACCAGCCTCAATCCGGAGGCGCCGGGCGTGGCGCTGGGCACGGAGCAGGGCGTGGTCAAGCGGGTCGTGCCGGAGTACCCGGCGAACAAGGACACGATGGAAGTGATCACGCTCAAGGACGGCGACCGGGTGGTCGGCGCGGTGGAGCTGCGCACCGGCCGGGAGGACCTGGTGTTCATCACCTCGGACGCGCAGCTGCTGAAGTACTCGGCCGAGCTGGTGCGTCCGCAGGGCAGGCCCGCGGGCGGCATGGCCGGTATCAAGCTGGATGACGGCGCGACCGTGCTGTCGTTCGCCGCGGTGGATCCGGACAAGGAGGCGGTCGTGGTCTCGGTCGCGGGCAGCGGGGACACGCTGCCGGGCGTGATGCTGAGCACGATCAAGGTCACGCCGTACCGGCTGTACCCGTCGAAGGGCCGGGCGACCGGCGGCGTGCGCTGCCAGCGGTTCCTCAAGGGCGAGGACCGGCTCGTGTTCGCGTGGGCGGGCCTGTTCCCGGCCAGGCCGCTGGACGAGGAGGGCCGCGCGCTGGAGCTGCCCGCGCTGGACGAGCGCCGGGACGGCTCCGGGGCCCCGCTGGCCAAGACGATCTCGGTGATCGGCGAGTAGCTCAGCACACTGGCTTGCCGGCCGTTTTGGCAGGGCCGTCTTGGCAGGGCCCCGGCGCGGGATTCACTCCTCCGCCGGGGCCTTCCCCTTTTCGGCTGAGCTCCCGCGCGCACGCCACTCCCCCAGCAGCAGGGTCGCCGCGCAGAAGGCGAGCATCGTCGGCACGATCGGTCCGCCGCACAGCAGCCAGACGATGATCGGCACGAACGCGGTGGCGAGTGCGCGCAGCACGCGCGGTCTTGTCCGGGTGCTGATCCGGACCGGACCGATGAGCACTCCGGCCAGGCCGAAGGCGGAGCCGACCACCACGGCCGTCGCGGTCGAGGACGCGGTCATCGCGGGCCCGTCAGCACGGCTGCGCGTGGACCAGCGTGCGCCACGGCTCGGGCCGGTAGACGAAAAGGCCGGGGTCGAGCTCCTCGTTGAAGCGGACGCCGGTGAGCCGGATCTCGCGCCCGGACACGAGATCGTGGTCGATCAGCACGACGCCAAACTCCGCGTCCAGCGTCAGCAGCCGGTCGTAGACCAATGCGGGGTCCGCACCTTCGACCTCGACGACAATCGCGGCCCGACCCTCGTACTCGGCGACCTCGTCCACGACCCGCACCTCGCGGGATTCGAGAAGCCGCGCCGGATTCACCAGCCGGTCCACGAGCAGTTCGCCGCGCGGCCCGACCACCACCGGACCCGCGTGCGCCGGAATCTCCCAGCGCCGCTCGGAATCCGCGATCAGCACGGATCCGGAACGCTCCTCGCGGCAACGCCCGTCCGCCAGCCAACTGCAGCGCCGCCGCTGCCCGGGCGCATCGGAAACCGCTCCCGACCACATGAGGGAACTGACGATAACCCCGGACAACGTCCGCAATCGCACACGTCGCTCAATGATCGTCTCCACGCGTTCGGACACGCCGAACACCCCCACCGACATTCCCATCCCTATTCCTCCGGCCCCACACACGACCGTTCACGGATCCACCGCGAGCGCGGTTCACCCCGCGCCCACCACCTGCTCCGGCCTCGTCCCGACCACCTCGGGAACGCCGGAGGACTAAACGCTAAAAGAGCGGAAAGCGCTTTCGCAAGCATAGTCAGGCAAAGTTATTGCCAACCTCCGGATTTTCTGATGCTTTATCAACAAGTCGTCACCGACCGGGTTCCGGCCGTCGCGCGAAGTACTCCGCCGCACCCGCGGAATACGCAATTCCATGAGGATTCTCATAGTCCGGCGCAGCGCGCGCGGACCGCGCTCCCGGCTACCGCGCCTCGTGGGACAATGACCGCATGCGACCTTCGTTCTCGACCGCCGGTGTGGTGGACCTTTCCGCTCTGAAGAAGCCGGCGGCGCCGACGGGACCCGCGGGGTCCGACAGGTCGGCCGCCGCCGAACCGGGCGCCTCGGGTGCCTCCGCCTACGTGGTGGACGTCAGCGAGGCCGAGTTCCAGACCGCCGTCCTCGATCGCTCGATGCAGGTGCCGATCGTGCTCGACCTGTGGGCCGAGTGGTGCGAGCCGTGCAAGCAGCTCAGCCCCGTGCTCGAGCGCCTCGCCGAGGAGTTCGGCGGGCGCTTCGTGCTCGCCAAGGTGGACACGGACGCCAACCCGCAACTCGCCCAGGCGCTGCGGGTGCAGGGCATCCCGGCCGTCAAGGCGGTCGTGCAGGGCCAGCTGATCGGCGAGTTCACCGGCGTGCTGCCGGAGGCCGAGGTGCGCCAGTGGCTCACCGAACTGGTCACCATGGCCGAGACCGAGTTCGGGATGACCGGACCCGAGGATGCCGCGCCGCTGCCCGCGCCCCCGCTCGACCCGCTGCTGCAGGCCGCGTACGAGGCCCTGGAGTCGGACGACCTCGACGGCGCCGCCCGCGCCCTGCAGAACCTGCTCTCCGACCAGCCCGCGCACGCCGAGGCCAAGGTGATGCTGTCTCAGGTCGAGCTGCTCCGGCGCACCTCCGCCGCGGACCCGAACGCCGTGCTCGCCGCCGCCAAGGCCGCGCCGGACGACGTCGAGGCCCAGTGCTCCGCGGCCGACGTCCTGATGGGCGCCGGGCAGCCGGAAGAGGCCTTCGCAGTACTGCTCGACGCCGTGCGCCACTTCACCGGCGCCGAGAAGGACCGCGCCCGGCTGCTGCTCATCGAGTACTTCGATCTGCTCGGCAACGACCACCCGCTGGTGCCCAAGGCGCGCCAGCGGCTCGCGGCGCTGCTGTTCTAGACGTGCTTTAAACCCTTTCGGCCGCACATGATCGCGACACGCCGGAACAGCGCGGCCCACGGAGGGCGGTCTTCCCCGCCTCCCGTCGGGCCGCGCCGTGTGTAACCTGCCGTTCAGATCAAGGTCCGACCTTCTACGCGACGGCGTTGTCGCTGGTCATCGGATACGCGGCGGGACCGCTTGATCCCTTTGACCCACCCTTTGCCCCACTGCTCGCAGTGGACAAGATGACACACACATTACCCACTCTTTACCAATGCGCACTCGGCCGAATTCGACTACACAGCGTGATGGAATTGCCGCCTTTTGTCCAGCTAGAGGCCCATTCACGCTCGATACAGTGGGCACACTGAGTAACCAACTGCCCTGCAATACGAGGATCAACGCCCACTCTTCGGGCGCGTTGGTTACCGGCGGGTAACGGGGCTCTTGTGTATACGGTGGGGTCTCTACGAACATCCCTCTACCGGCCTGCAGCCGGGTTCACGGTCTGCACATTGGTCTACATAGGAGTGGACGCGGATGAAAGACACCTCGGGCGCCCAGGTACTCGGGCGTACCTCGCTCAAGCGGCTGGGCCTCGTCATGGTCCCGACCGTCATCGCGGCCGGCGCTCTGACCGTCCTGATGGCAAACGGAGCGATCGCCGTCTCCTTCGCCATCTCGGGCCAGACCGCGCAGATGAAGATCGGCCAACTGTCGGGCACCGGCTTCGCCCAGTACGGCAGCGTGGACTCGGGCGCCAGCGGTTCGCCGACGGCGGTCGCGGTCTCGGCCTTCAAGAACGCGACGATCAGCAAGGGCCTGTGCCAGTCGGTCACCACCGACCTCAGCAAGGTCACCGCCGGCATCCTGGGCGACTACACGCTCACCCTCAGCGCCACCGGCGCGACGGCGTCGAACCTGATCATCGACATGCAGTCGCTCGACGCCAGCTCGGCCGACTTCACCAACATCAACATCGGCCAGGACGCCTCGACCATCAACAACAGCGCCACCGGTGCCAAGGGACTCGAAGGCACCTTCGGCCAGGCCGCCGACGGGGCCGTACTCACCAGCATCAAGCAGGTCTCCAACGCCACCACGGCGGGCTCGTTCGACCTGCAGGGCATGTCGCTGAGCATCGCCAGCGGCGACGCGGGCTGCAACGGCCCGGCCACCGCCTACGTCGCGCAGCCGTAAGCAGGCCGAGACCCGACCGCGAGTCCGGCAAGAGACGGCGTGGATCGGCCGTCGCCGTGCGGCCTTCGAGTAAGGTCCGTACGGCGACGGCGACGCCGTGCTCCCCTGCAGCGGCGCGTGTGATTTGGAGCGAAAGTCATGATCAGCAACGCTGAACCCCCTGCGCGCGCGTTGACCGCAACGTCGCGCAGCATCGGCGGAGCGTGGGACAAGTTCACCGCCCCCACCGAGCGTTACCGGCGTCCGTTCCGCACGTGGCGTCGGGGGCGTCCGTTCATCCCCGGCCTGTGCATCCTGCTGGCCGGTCTTGAGATCTACTGGGCACCGCACAGCACCGTGGGCCAGCTTCTGTCCATGGGACTGCCCGGCATCTCAAGCCTGTTCATCCCGATCTTCCTGATGGTCTTCGCGGTCACGGTCTGGTTCTTCCCGACCTACCGGGTGTTCTCCGGGATCGCCGTGATCCTGCTGGCCCTGCTCTCGCTGGTCGCCACCGATCTCGGCGGCTTCTTCGTCGGCTTCCTGCTCGCGATGCTCGGCGGCGCGTTCGCCGTCGCGTGGACGCCGCGCACGGGCTACACCGCCGACACCCGGCGGCAGCGGCGTCAGCAGCAGGCCGAGGCGGTCGCCGTCGGCGAGCCCGCCGAGTCCGTCGCGGCCGAGGAGTCCGGGACCGAGTACAGCGAGAACACCCAGGTCATCGAGAAGGCGGCCCACTCGGACGAGGCCGCTCCGGCCGCCGAGACCACCACCGAGGAGGAGTGATCAGTGGCCTCCACCGTTCGCTCCCGCCGCCGGATCACGGCTGTCGCGGTACCCAGCGCGATGGCCGTGCTGATAGCGGGAGCATTCGCGGCGGCGCCCGCCATCGCCGCGACCAGCAGTAGCACCGCGCTTCCATTCCCGACCGTCTGCTCCTCCGACGCGTCGGGGTCTACCAGCGCCAGTGCTTCGGCAAGCGCATCCAGCACCACGCCGAGCGCCTCGGCGAGCAGCACCCCGACCGCGAAGGCCACGGACAGCGCGTCGGCCAAGTCGAACAGCGTCGCGAAGACCGACAGCACGACCGCCACGTCGCCCGCCGCCTCGGCGAGCAGCACCGGCAAGAGCACGTCCGGAACCACTACCACGACAACGGCGACGAGCGGCGCCTCGGCAAGCCCGAGTGCGAGCGCGAGTTCCACCGCCACGTCGTCGGGCGGGTTCTGGGGCTGGCTCAACGGCGTGTGGACGTGGATCTTCGGGGACGACGCGCAGACGACCAGCGGCAAGACCGTCGTCAGCGCGGCGGATCCGGTGAGCAGCAGCGCCAAGGCCACCGCGAGCGCCAGCAGCACCCCGAGCAGCGCCGGCACCACCGCCGCTGCCGCGAAGCACGACTCCGTCGCCACGAGCAGCAGCACCACTGCCGCCGCGAGCGACAGCAGCACGACCAGCAGTGCCAGTACCGCCACCGCTTCCAGCACGAGCACGGATTCTTCGAACTCGAACTGCATCTCCTCCGCGTCCGCCGCGGCCCTCGCGGCCAAGGCGGCGGCGAACGGCACGTCCGAGGGCGTGTACGCCGTGTCGATCCCGTGGGTGATGGAGACCCCGTCGATGCTGATGTACGACCTGACGTACAACGGCGTGAAGACGGTGTCGGTGTGGGACTCGTCGACGAGCTCGTATACGACCGAGCAGGTGCTCGACTTCACCGCGTCGAAGCTCACCATCACGTCGATGGTCACCTACTCGATCCAGGACGGGAAGACGGTCTACAACAACGCGGGGTCCGGCACCACGACCACGCTGATCAACCCGCACCTGATGGTGGTCAAGATGACGTCGGATCTGCTGGGCCTGCTCCCGCAGACCTACGACCCGTCGAACCCGCCGCCGCTGCCGGTCGGCCTGACCATCCCGCTGATCCCGATCCTGTTCACCAACGTGACGACGCAGCTCGCGTTCCTGAACACGGGCACGATCTCGGTTCCCGGGTTCACGGGCTTCGCGCAGGACGGCATCGCGTCACCGCAGTAGCAGCAGCGGCGGCAGTCATGACAGATCATGGTGAAAAGGGTGTGGCCCGGGACCTTCGTCCCGGGCCACACCCTTTACCAGGGCTCTGAGGACTCAGCCGCCGAGCAGCTTGGAGCCGATCTTCAGCGCCGCCGCCGCGCCGGCCCCGGCCGCCACGCCGCCCGCCGCCTGGCCCTCGACCGCGGCGAGGTTGTGGAAGCCCGACTGCAGGCCGACCCGGCCCGGGCCGGTGAAGCGGTTGAACACGATGTTCCCGCCGCCGGCCAGGATGCCGGTCTTCAGGCCGTACACCTGCTGGCCGTAGCCCACCGAGGCGTCCCGGTAGATCCACGAACCCGGCTCCACGTCGATGACCTCGCCGGGCTGGAGCACCACCTCGAAGGCGTTTCCGTTGGCGTGCAGCCAGAGCAGCCCGTCACCCTGCGGCGCCTCGAAGCGGTCCTGCCAGAAGCCCTGCCCGCCGAACAGCATCGAACCCAGGCCCTTGATACGCTCGGGGGCGAAGGTCAGGTTCATCGTGGCGGCGAGGAACTGGTGCTCGCGCACGTAGATCCCCTGGCCGTGCTGGATGGTGAGCGGGAAGACCTGGCCCGCGGAGTCGCGCGAGAAGGCGATCTCGCCGTAGCCGACGGCCTGGGTCATCATGATCGGCATGCCGGCCAGCACCCGCTTGAAGGCACCGGGCAGGCGCATCAGCTGGATGTCGATCTGCGGCTGCTTCCAGAGCACCACGTGGTGTTCGAAGTAAACCGGCATCTGCCCATTGAGTGCGAGGTGCAATACCGGGACTATCTGACCCTCGATGCGGAAGGCCATGCCGGGGCCCTGGCCCTCGGTGATGTGCGTCGGCAGAAGACTGACTGAGGCGGTCAATCCGGCCCCCCTGTTCTGTTTTCTCGCGGTGCCCCTGAGAGTGACCGGACCAGTGTTCCAGTCATTCGACGAGGAGCAAAGCACGCGACAGGGGGCCGGACGGCGACGCGGCCGGGGTCGAGATCGCGGCCGGGCTCAGTCGAGGCTGAGGTCCCGGCGCAGCTTCGCGACGTGCCCGGTGGCCTTGACGTTGTACTGGGCCAGCTCGATCTTCCCGGCCTCGTCCACCACGAAGGTGGAGCGGATGACGCCGACGACGGTCTTGCCGTAGAGCTTCTTCTCGCCGAACGCGCCGTAGGCGGTCAGCACGGCCTTGTCCGGGTCGGACAGCAGCGGGAAGTTCACCGCGTCGCGCTCGCGGAACTTGGCCAGCTTCTCCGGCTTGTCCGGGGACAGGCCGAGGACCGCGTAGCCGGCCGCGGCGAGGGACTGCAGGCTGTCCCGGAAGTCGCAGGCCTGCTTGGTGCAGCCGGGGGTCATCGCGGCCGGGTAGACGTAGACGATGACCTTCTGCCCGGCGTAGTCGGCCAGGGAGACCGGCTTGCCGTCGGCGTCCAGGAGGGTGAAAGGCGGGGCGGGCTCGCCGGGGGCGAGGCGGGTGGCTTCGGTCATGGGGCAACTCTAGGCCGATCCGGGGACACGTACGGTGGAGCGGGGGCCACTCGGGCGGCCCAATGAAAGTGTGTTCTTCGTACTGCGGGGCACCGGTCCGGCATGAGCCGCAAGAAGCCGGGATGGACCGAGCCGGGAGCCGTGATCGACCGGGAGACGCAGCGGGCCGCCGAGGCGCGCAAGGGCACCGCCGCCGCGAACCCGGTGCTCTCGCTGGCCCCGACGCCGCCGCAGCCCGTCGTCCGGCGGCACGGGGGGTCCGGCGGGCCCACAGGGTCGGGTGCCTCCGTCAGGTCCACCGCGTCCCCGGCGTCCGCCAAGGACGGCTCGGGGGACGGGAAGGACACCCGGAGCCCGGCCGAGATCGAGGCCGACATCGAGCGGACCAGGCAGCGGCTCGCCGACACCCTGGACGAACTCTCCGAGCGGCTGAGCCCGCGGGCCGTGCTGCGCCGGGGGAACTCCGTCGTGCGCGGCGCCTTCGTGGCCGAGGACGGCTCGGTACGCGGGGACCGGGCCGCGCTGACGGCCGGCGCCGTCCTGACGGCGGTCGGCGGCGCGGTCGCGCTACGCAAGCTCACGCGGTAATGCGCTAACGTCGAACCCGTGAGCCGCCGTAACCCCTCGTCCGACGACAAACTGCCCATCAAGATGCTGCACGACCGGGTGCTCGTGCTGGCGGACGGTGCCGAAGGGGACCGCAAGTCCACCGGAGGCATCCTGATCCCGGCCACCGCGCAGGTCGGCCGCAGGCTCGCCTGGGCGCAGGTGGTCGCGGTCGGTCAGAACGTGCGGACCGTGGAGGTCGGCGACCGGGTGCTCTACGACCCGGAGGATCGGGCCGAGGTCGAGGTGCGCGCCACCGCCTACATCCTGCTGCGCGAGCGCGACATCCACGCGGTGGCGTCCGAGCGGCTCGGCGAGTCGGGCGAGGCGACCGGGCTGTACCTGTAGCCGCCCGAGCCTGATGGATTCGAGGAGCCAGTGAGCGAGCTTGCGAGCGAGCCATCAGCACAGTCGCGAACGGGCCTACCGAGCGCTAGCGAGGTGGCCACGTGAGCCATGACGGCGCGTCCCCCGCTGCGGCCGGGGGCGGGAACGACGGCGAATCGTCGAGTTCGTACTTCACCTACGCCTTCGGCCTGGCCGCCGGCGCCCTGTCCGCCTACGCGCTGCTGCGGGTGGCCGCGCACGCCCAGTCGGTGCTCGTCCTCGTCGCCCTCTCGGCCTTCTTCGCGGTCTCGCTCAACCCGATCGTCACCAGCCTGACCCGGCAGTCGCGCATACCGATGCCGCGCTGGACGGCCGTGCTGGTGGTCGGGGTCGGCGTGCTGGCGCTCGTCGCCGGGTTCCTCGCCGTCATCGTGCCGCCGGTGGCCCGCGAGGTGACCTCGCTGGTGCACCAGATCCCGCATCTGCTGAACGAGGCGCAGGACCAGTCCACCTGGCTGGGCCGGATGGAGGCGAAGTACCACGTCTTCGCCAAGCTGGAATCCTCGCTGAGTTCCAAAAGCCTCGGCGCCAACGCGTTGACCGGCGTGGTCGGCGCGGGCAGGTACGTGCTCGACATGCTGACGTCCACGCTGGCCGTGGTGGCGCTGACGATCTACTTCCTGGCCGGGCTGCCCAACGTGGTCAACGCCGCCTTCCGCACCGTCCCGGCCTCCCGCCGGGTGCGCGCGCGGGCGCTCGGCGACGAGATCCTCACCCAGGTCGGCCGGTACATGCTCGGTTCGCTGCTGAACGCGAGCATCGCGGGCATGGCCACCTTCATCTGGGCGATCACCTTCGGCATCCCGTACCCGGCCGCGCTCGGCGTGATGGTCGCGCTGATGGACATGGTCCCGGTGATCGGCTCCACGATCGGCGGCGCCATCGTGACCCTGGTGGCGCTCTCGGTCTCGATCCCGGTGGCGATCGCGACGCTCGCGTTCTACGTCGCCTTCCGGATCACCGAGGACTACCTGCTGCTGCCGACCGTGATGCGGCACGCGGTGAACGTGCCGCCGATCGTCACCGTCGTCGCGGTGCTGATCGGCGGGGCGCTGATGGGGATCATCGGCGCGCTGCTGGCGATCCCGGCGGCCGCCGCGCTCAAGCTGATCACGCAGGAGGCGCTCATCCCACGGCTCGACCGTCGTTGAACGCTGTGCCCACCGCGCGCGTGTTGAACGGTATCCGCTGCGCGCGCGTCGACGGTTTTTCATCGACGACACACGGGTAGTGCATGATCCCGTATGAGTGACGTCGGGACTCGGCGGCGCGCCGGGGTGTGACGACCCGATTCGCAGGAAAGACAATGGAAGCCGCGCACGGGAGCTCCCCTGCGCGATTAGAATCAAGCGGATATCTGAGCTTGGCAAACGCAATGGGTGATGTTCTCCGTGGCTAACACTGACCTGGTCGTTCTCGGCGCCGGACCCGCCGGACTCTCCGCCGCGTGGCGGGCGGCCCGACGCGGGCTGTCCGTCGTCGTCCTCGACCGGGCCGAGGTGGTCGGGGGCATGGCAGCCTCCTTCGACATCGCCGGGGTCCGGGTGGACTACGGCAGCCACCGGCTCAATCCGGATATGCCCGGCTATGTCCTGGCCGATCTGCGCTTCCTGCTCGGCGCCGATCTGCAGACCAGGTACCGGGACGGGCGGCTGCTGCTCGGCGAGAAGTGGATCACCTACCCCTTCAAGCCGCGCGAGCTCGCCCGCGCGCTGCCCGCGGTCCCGATGGCCCGCGCGGCCTTCGACGCGCTCTCCACGCCCTGGCGCAAGCCGAAGGGCAACGAGCCCGCCGAGAGCTACGCGGAGCTGATGCGGGCCGGCTTCGGACCGACGCTCTACGACCAGGTGTACGCGCCGTACGCGCGCAAGCTCTGGGGCATCGACGGCTCGTTGATCGACCCGGAGCAGGCCCGGCGCAAGGCGGGCGCGCCCACCGCCCTCTCGGCGCTGGCCCGGGCGGTTCGCAATTCCCTGTCGAACGAGTCGCTGGCCTACCTGTACCCGCGCCGCGGCTTCGGCCAGCTCTGCGAGTCGATGGCGGACGCGGCGGTGAGCGCGGGCGCGCGGCTGCGCCTCGGCAGCGCGGCGGAGCGGATCGAGGTGAGCCACGGCGAGGTCTCGGTGCGGCTCGGGCGTTCCGAGTTCCACTCCGCGGCGGCCGATCGGGCCGGCTGGGGCGGGGACGCCGTGCTGGACAGCGGCGGCTGGCTGCGCACGAAGCACGTCTTCTCCACGATGCCGCTGCCGCTGCTGGCCCGGATGACCACGCCCGGCGCCCCGTACGAGGCGGTGGAGGCCAGCGGCAACCTGAAGTTCCGGGCGATCGTGCTGGTCTACGTCGTGCACCGGGGCGGGCGCTGGACCAGGCACGACGTGCACTACATCCCGGGCGGGCGGACCCCGGTGAGCCGGATCTCCGAGCCGATGAACCACCGGATCAATCCGGAGGACCCGGAGGACCGCGACGTCATCTGCTTCGAACTGCCCTGCGACATAGGGGACGATATCTGGAACGCCTCGGACGACGAGCTCGCGACTCTGGTCCGCGACTGCGTGCGCGAGACCCGGCTGCCCGAGCTGAACATCGACTGGCTGCAGGTCAAGCGGGTGCGCAACGTCTACCCGATCTACCAGCGCGGCTACCGGGACCAGTTGTCGGTGCTCGAGGACTGGGTCGAGCAGCTGCCGCACATCACCACCTTCGGCCGCCAGGGCCTGTTCACCCCGGACAACACGCACCATTCGATGGTCATGGGTTACGAGGCCGCCGATGCGCTGGGCTCGGGCGATTTCGACCGGACGCAGTGGCAGGCGGCGAAGGACCGCTTCGCCAACCACATCGTCGAGACCTGATACCGCAGGCCACTTGCAGCAGAGGTCTTATATTCTGGTGTCGAGATCGCACGGTAGCGGGCCCGGCGCACGAGGTACGCCTGAGTTCACCCTCGGTCCACGCGTGGTTCATGGAACCTTCGCCGGAATCTGCGAAAAATGTCCACTATGACGAGGTGGGCGGAATGACGCGGTTCTACCACCCGGACCGGATCGACTACGACATGGTGGTGTCGAGCGGTCAGGACGGGCGGAGGCAGTGGACAACGGCCGGAGTCGAGGTGGTAGACCCGTCCGCGATCGTGGTCGAGGGCGGCGGGCAGATGGACGGCGACCTGTTCCGGGTCTACGCGGCTTCGGTGGCGCCACGGCTGCGGGACTTCGCCGAACGGCTGACCGGAGTGGAATCGGACGCGGGATCGACGGCGGGGCGCTACCAGAGTTACCAGCAGGTGCGCGGGATCATCCGGGACGCCGAGGGCATGATGCTGGCCGAGATCCGCTGCGACGGCTCGGTGACGGTGCTCGGCGAGCTCGACCCGTCGCTGCGCAGGCAGTTCATCGGAATGATCAACGGCTGGCTGCCGATGACGATCCGCGAGGTGGACCGGTACTCCTACGAGAACGCGCTGGCCTCGCTGGTGAAGGCGCGGCGGGTGGTGGACTCGATGCTGCGCGAGGTCATCGGCATAGCGGCCGGCGGCCCGGAGCCGCTGCCCTGGGACAAGGTCGCGGCCGCGGCCGGCACCACCCCGGCGGCGCTCAACGCCTGGTTCAGCACCCCGGACGAGCTCATCAACTCCTGACTGGATACTTAGTCACTCCTCGATGGCCCCGCCGATCGCGCGCAGGTGCGCCCGGAAGGTGTACCCCGGGTCCTGCGCGCGCCGGAACAGGTAGTCGTCGAAGGCCGTCTGCTGCCGCAGCGTCCGCCCCGCGCGGATCTGTTCGGCCTGCGCGCGCTCGGTGGCGCTGATCGCGCGCGCGGTCTCCAGCACCTCGCCCACCCGGTCACGGGAGACGAACAGCACCCCGTCGTCGTCCGCGAACACGGCGGAGGACGCGCCGACCAGGTGCGGCCCGACGTGCGCGCTGGCGAAGGCCTCCGGCGCACGCGGGTCGGCGCGCAGCGGGCCGAAGGGGAAGGCGCCGTAGCTGAACACCGGCAGGCCGATCTCGACGAGCTCCGGGGTGTCCCGGTGCAGCCCCCACACGACGATCCCGGCCACGCCCGCCGAGACCGCCTCGAGCACCGCGAGGTCGCCGATACAGGCCTCGTCGTTACGTCCGTCGTTGTCGATCACCAGCACGTCGCCCGGCTCGGCGGAGCCGTAGGCCTCCAGGAAGACGTCCACGCTGCCGTAGTGCCGAACCGGCAGCACGCGGCCCGCGACGCGCGTACCGGGCTCCACCGACCGGATCCCCGGCGGGGCGACGCGGGCGGGGACACCCCGGCGTACGCAGGCGTCGGCGATCAGCGGCGTGGACAGTCCGGTGAAGTCGATCGTCGTCATGCCGCGAGGATAGCCGGGGCCGTCTTTTATGAACTGCTACAGACTTGTCGCAGTCCGGGCACCGGAGGCCGACCATGAAGGCTGAGCGACTGACTAAGCTACGGTCCATGTCGTCGATCTCAAACTCGCTGACCTCCGTCGAGCATTACGCCGAGGCGGTCCTGCTCGGCCTCGTCCAGGGGGTCACCGAGCTGTTCCCGGTGTCCAGTCTCGGGCACGCGGTGCTGATCCCGGCATTCATCGGCGGCTCCTGGGCCTCCGACCTGAGCATGACCAACCCGAACTCGCCGTATCTGGCGCTGATCGTGGCCCTGCACGTGGCCACCGCGCTGGCGCTGCTGCTGTTCTTCCGGGACGACTGGGTGCGGGTGTTCCAGGGCCTGGTCAGCTCGATCCAGCGGAAGCGGATCAAGACCCCGTACGAGAAGCTGGCCTGGCTGCTGATCTTCAGCACCATCCCGGTGGGCCTGGCGGGCGTGGTGCTCGACAAGGTGCTGCGGACCACGCTCGGCAAACCGGTCTACGCCGGAGCCTTCCTGATGCTCAACGGCCTGGTGCTGTACCTGGCCGAGCGGGGCGTCGGCAAGTCCGCGCAGCCGAAGGCCGCCAAGGGCGGGCGGCGCGGCCGGGGCAATCCGACGGCCGACACCACGGTGCGCGAGCTCGACAAGCACGGCCGCGAGCTGCCCCCGGACATCGCCGCCGACGTGCGACTTTCCCGGCTGAGCGTGAAGACCGGCATGCTGGTCGGCGCGGCCGAGATCGCGGGCCTTTTCCCGGGCCTGAGCCGGTCCGGGGCGACGATAGCGGCCGGCCTGTTCAAGGGGATGAGCCGGGAGGACGGGGCGCGCTTCGCCTTCCTGCTGGCCACGCCGGTCATCCTGCTCGCGGGCCTCTATAAGATGCCCACGCTGTTCCAGTCGAACTTCTCCTCCTGGCTCGGCCCGGCGGCCGTGGGAGCGGTCGTCGCGTTCATCGCCTCGTACTTCTCGGTGCGGTTCCTGGTGCGCTACTTCGAGAACAAGTCGCTGGTGCCCTTCGCGATCTACTGCGGCGTGGTCGGCCTGGCCTCGGTCGTCTACTTCGCCTGAGCCGTCCCGATCAGCCCGCTGAGATAGTCGTCGACCAGCTCGATCTGCCGCTCCCCCGGAAACAACTCGGGCGAGAGCAACGCCTGCACCGTGAGCCCCAGGTAGAAGCCCTGAACCGCGGCGGCCACGTCGTCCGCCACGAGGGCGGGGGACAGTTCGCCGAGCGCTTGCGCGGACTCGACCAGCCCCCGCAAGCGCTCCCTCCCCCACCGGTAGCGCCGATCGTGCTCGGCGCCGAGCTCGGGATCGGCCAGCGCGACGTCCCAGGAGCCGACCCAGATCCGGTTGCTCGCGACCCGCTCCGCGTCGAGCGGCAGCATGTCCAGGATCGTCGCGCGCAGGCCGGAGACGCCGCCGAGCCCCTTCGCGTCGGCCGCCGAATGCTTCGCCATCGTGCGCTGTTCCAGCAGGTCGAGCGCGTACACCAGCAGCGCGTGCTTGGTCGGGAAATAGTGGGTCAGCAGGCCGGTCGAGGCGCCCATCTCGGCCGCGACGGCGCGCAGCCGCAGCCCGCCGAACCCCTTGGCCGCCAGCACCCGCCAGACCGCCTCGGAGACGGCGAGGCGGCGGGCTTCATGGTCTCCGAGCGCGGGCGACATGCGGCTATAGTACCTACCAAACGTTTGTTATGTACCTCCGGTCGAGAAGAGGAGCCCCACCGATGTACGCGTTACCGCTGTTAGAAGGCATCGACGCCCAACTGCGCCCGCTCGAACCGTGGCAGGCCGAGGAGTTCCTGGCCCACATGGACCGGGCCAGGGAGAGCACCGATCCGTGGATTCTCTGGGCCTCGCGGAGCACAGACCTCGAGTCGGCCCGGCGCACGCTCCAGGGTTTCGCCGACAAGCAGGCGACGGACACCGGACGCATCTACGGCATCTGGCTGGACGGCGTCCTCGTCGGCGGGGTGATGTTCCCGCACTTCGACGCGGAGCGCGGCGTCTGCGAGATCGGCGTCTGGTCCGAGCCCGCGGGCCAGGGCAAGGGCCTGATCACCGCCGCCGTACGCATCCTGATCGACTACGCGCTGGTCGAGCGCGGCATGCACCGCGTCGAGTGGCTCAACAGCACGGTCAACCTGCGCAGCCGCGCCGTGGCCGAACGCGTCGGCATGCACTTCGAGGGCGTGCTGCGCGGCCACTCGGTGCACAACGGCGAGCGCCTCGACAGCGAGTCCTGGTCCCTCCTCGCCCCGGAGTGGCTGGAACTGCGCGCCAAGTGACCGTCAGGCTTTCGCGAGCCAGCGGTCGAACCAGGCGACGCTGCGGTGCAGCAGGTCGATCTGGTGGGCGCGTTCCCAGATGCCGTGGCCTTCGCGGGGATAGACGACGAGTTGGTGATCGACCTGATAGTGGCTCAGGGCGCGGGCGAAGTAGATCGCTTGGCCCAGAGGCACGTTCTGGTCGTCTTCGCCGTGGACGATGAGCACGGGGGTGCGGACGCGGGAGGCGTACGAGATCGGCGATTGGCGGTCGTGCTCGTGCGGTCCCGGGCCCTCCCAGCCGTTGCTTCCGACGAGCAGACCCTCCGCGGTGCCGAGTTCGCCGAGGCCCACCTGCATCGCCCAGTCGCTGATCCCGGCTCCCATGATCGCCGCCTTGAACCGGTCCGTCTGGCCGACGGCCCACGCGGCGAGGAAGCCGCCGTGGCTCCAGCCGAGGATCCCGAGCCGGTCCGGATCCGCGACGCCGTCATCGATCAGCCGGTCGATTCCGCTGAGGACGTCGGTCCACTCCCCCTGTCCGAGCGCTCCCAGCACGCTCTGCGCGAACTCGCGCCCGCGGCCGAGGCTGCCGCGCGGATTCGGCAGGAAGACGGCGTAGCCGGCGGCCGCCAACCACTGGGGGCAAGGCTGTCCGATCAGCGAGGCGGCGTCGGCGTAGCGCGCGTAGGGGCCGCCGTGGATCAGCGTGATCAGCGGGAACGGTCCGTCGTCGCGCGACGAACCGGGAGGCAGCACGAGCAGGCCGTCGAGGTCGAGGCCGTCCGAGGCCTGATAGGCGAGTCGTTCCTGCACACCCCAGTTTGCCGCCTCGTCGAGCGCACGCTGGGTCTCGCTCAGCCGGGTCAGCGGTCCTCGGGCAGGACCCGCGAAGATCTCGAGCGGCTCGTTTCCCCGGCTCGCGCGAACGGCGATCGCATCGCCCTGACCGCTGACGGCGAGCGATTCGAGCAGGCCCGGACGATGCAGGATCTGCTCGAAACACATGCTGGCGGGGTCGAGTCGGTAGACCGCCGTGTCGAGGCCTTCGGCGAACAGCGCGAGCGGCGGAGCATCGCTGACTTGGGCTAGTTCCAGCGGACAGGCGTTCATTCCGGCGGTCAGTTCGCGGTGTGGCTGCTTGAGGTCGGCCGCTGCGTCGGAGACCTCGGCATCCAAGACCGCGTAGCCCACGGGCCCCGACGGCGCCGCGATGTAGCAGACATGCCAGACCCCTGCCTCACTCCACCACACCGGCGAGTAAGCGTCGATTCCGACCGGGCCGAGGTTGAGAGCCGTGCCCGACTCCACGTCCACCACGTGCAGCCGTGCGGTGAACGCGCCCGGGTCGTCGAGAGGAGTGGCCCAGCTGATGACGGCGAGCGCGGCGCCGTCCGGACGGGGCGCCACCGTGACTACATGGCGGCGCCCCAGGGCGTCGACCGGGGCCCACGACCGGTCGCCGTGATCGAATATCCAGAGTCGGTCGCCTGAAACGTGTTCGCCCCAGACGTATCCGTCATTCCCTTCCGCCTCACGCTGCGCCTGGGCCGCATCCGGCACGTTGCCCGTGATCAGAGCTAGGCGACGGCCGTCCGGGAGCGGAATCTGGTCGGTGATGCCGCCCTCGTGCGTCACCAGCGTCTCGGACTGGCCGGCCAGCGAGGTCCGCTGCACCTCACCGCGCGTGATGTGCAGCAGTGACGCGCTGTCAGGTGCCCAGCGCAGCGCGGTCGTCCGGGCCAGGCCGGTGGCCAGGCGTGTGGGTGTGCCGCTTGCGTCGGACGAGGCGAGCCACAGGTCGGTGTGCCGCGCTCCGCCATCTCCGGTCTCGCTCACCAGGTAGGCGACGAGACGGCCGTCTGGCGAGATCGCCGGGAGTTTGGGCACCGCGTTGTCCACAAGCGCTTCGGCGGTGAGGCCGGACTTAGCCACGGTCACTGGGACTCCTTCGCGGCCGCGGCCTTGGCCACGCGCTCGATCGTGGCACGCCGGTCCGCCCAGAACGTGGCGTCGTTGTACGGGTCCTCGGGCGCGGCGTAGCCCACCTTGCCGTCGAGCTGCTCGCGCAGGATGTCCATATGGCCCGCGTGCCGCTGATCCTCAGACAGGATGTGGATGATGATGTTGAAAAGCTTCACCTCGGGGGTCCGCCACCATGGCACGTGGCCGGGGGCGGCGAGGTCGAGGGCGTTGATCGTCGCCTCCGAGTGCTCCGCGACCCGCCGGCAGCGGCCGAAGATCTCGGCGCGCGTCTCGTCCTCCCCCGCCCACATGTCGTTGCCGGGCGCGGTCGCGTCGTCCCAGTGCGGCAGCGGCTCGGGGAAGGGGCGGTCGAAGACCTCGCCGAGGTACCTGGCCTCCCAGAGCGCCATGTGCTTGATCAGGCCTAGGAGGTTGGTTCCGGTCGGGGTCAGCGGGCGACGCACGTCGTACTCGGACAGGCCGTCGAGCTTGGCGACCACGGCCTTCCGGATGTCGCGCAGATCGCCGAGCAGGTAAGCCTTTGCGTGGGCATCGATCATAGGAACCGAGTCTGCCAGAACGCGATTTACAACATCCCCTCCACCAACCGCCGGATCGCGCCGAGCGGGATGTGCAGCCAGGTGGGGCGGTTGGCGGCCTCGTAGACCGCCTCGTAGACGGCCTTGTCGATCTCGTAGCAGCGCAGCAGTATCTCCTGCTCGCGCGGATCGTGGCCGCTGATCGACGCGTAGCCCTTGCAGAAGGAGTTGAAATTGCGCTCGGCCCAGCGCTGCGCGGCCTCGGGGTCGCCGCCGAGGTGGTGCGCGGCGTAGTCGAAGGAGCGGGCCATCCCGGCCACGTCCTTGACCGCGGGGGCCATCGCGCGGCGCTCGTCCAGCGAGCGGCTCGGCTCGCCCTCGAAGTCCAGCAGCACCCAGCCGTTGACGGTGCGCATCACCTGGCCGAGGTGGAAGTCGCCGTGCACCCGCTGGGTGGGCACCGGCTTGTCGATCCTGGCCAGGCCGAGCAGCACCTCGCTGAGCGCCGGGACGTACGGTTCGATCTCGCGCACCCGGCCCGCCGCGTGAATCAGGTGCCTGATCATGCCGTGGGCCACCCGCTCCAGCTCCTCCGGCTCCATCCGGCCGGTCGGCAGCATCGTGGCGAGGTCGTGGTGCACCCGCGCCGTGGCCTTGCCGAGCCGCCTGGCCTCCGGGCCGAAGTCGCCGCCGGTCGCCTTGGGGCTGGTGCCGGACGGCCGGGCGTAGAGGTCGCGCACGCTCGTCTGGGCCAGCAGCCAGCCGTCCGTCGCCGTCGGCAGGAACTCGCTGACGGTGGCGACGGTGATGGGCTCGGGGCCCGCGTAGTCGCCGTAGCCGTTGGGCCGCTCGCGGACGTCCGGGCGGCCGTTGCCGTCGGTCTCGTCCGAACCCGCGGCCGCGGCCCCGGCCTGCCTCGGCGCCGTGGGACGGCCAGGGCCTGACCCGGCGCCCTCGAGCTCCTCCAGCTCCAGCGCCAGGTCGATCCAGCCGACCGGCTGCGGGATGTTCCGGCTGCCCGAGTCCGCCAGGGCCAGCGACAGCTCCAGGTCCGGGTTCACGCCCGGCACCGCGCGCCGCAGGAACTTGGCGATCAGCTTGTCCCCGTAGATCACCGAGGTGTTCGACTGCTCCCCGGTCAGCACCAGCGACCTGAGCTCCGGGTCGATCCGGCGGCCCGGCAGCACGTGGAACCTGAGCGGTCCCAGCGTGTCCCCGGCCGCGAGCCGCTCGAGCAGCCAGCCGGCCAGCTCCGGATCGTGCAGCGCGTCGTAGCAGTGCCACTCGGCTCCGTCCCCGTCGGACACGGAGCCGAGTTCGGCGTGCGCGAGCCGGTCCGGCAGCTCGCGCCGGGTCCCCAGGAACAGCTGGTAGCGCTCGGGCTCCCGGCCGTCCGGGCGCACCTCCACCACGACCATCGCGAGCCCAGGATCGCCCCAGGGCAGCAGGTCGAGGCGCGCCACCACCCTGACCCCGCGCTCGGTGTCGATACGCGCGCCCTTGCCGCCGTACCAGCGTTGCCGGGGCAGCCAGTCGGCCAGCAGCCTGGCCAACCTGCCGTCGTGGCCGTTCGCCGGCACGGCGTGGACGTGGTCGACGATCGAGGTCATGGTCAGCGACTCCCTTTCTGCCCAAGGGGGCCTGCACAGACCTCAGCCGGAATCCGAGGCCGTTTGCTTCCCTATACCCGCTATGGCCGCTGCAACCGGAACCAGTAGAAGCCGTATCCGGCGAGGGTCAGCAGGTAGGGGAGCTCTCCAATCTTAGGGAACTTGACCCCGCCGAGCAGCTCGATGGGTTCGATGGCCTGGTATTCACGCAGGTCGAGTTCAGTGGGTTGGGGGAAGCGGGAGAAGTTCATCACGCACAGCACCAGGTCGTCCTGGTTCGCCTCGGAGCCGCGCAGCTCCCGGATGAACGCGAAGACCGAGGGATTGGTCGACCCCAGCTCGGTGTACGTCCCTAGGCCGAATGCCGGATTCTGCTTACGAACGTCGATCATCCGCTTGGTCCAGTGCAGCATCGAGGACGAGTTGCGGGTGGCCGCCTCGACGTTGGTCGACTGGTAGCCGTAGACCGGGTCCATGACCGGCGGCAGGTAGAGCCGTCCGGGGTCGCACTGGCTGAACCCGGCGTTGCGGTCCGGGGTCCACTGCATCGGCGTACGCACGCCGTCCCGGTCGCCGAGCCAGATGTTGTCGCCCATCCCGATCTCGTCGCCGT
>Ga0185299_10002179_pt1 | contig 31800 bp, 26 predicted proteins | sample PaiPotPPA55metaG_FD_128002 | JGI IMG/M metagenome (GOLD analysis project Ga0185299, IMG submission 128002) | Iron sulfur acid spring bacterial and archeal communities from Banff, Canada, to study Microbial Dark Matter (Phase II) - Paint Pots PPA... ...
ATACGTGACTGAGGAGCAACGCAGCCGCCGGCCCATTTTCATCGCAACCCTCCGGGCTGCGCGTCTTTTGGCCGGCTGTCCCGCGGCCGCGGGATCGCTCATCGGTCAAAGACCACAGCGGGTATTCTCCCTCTTCGCTTCGCGCATCCTGCCAAAATACGCGGCAGCGCCACTACCCCAGTCACTGACTTGGTGCACCTAGCTCAACATCGTCAAGTTCTCAGCCGTCGGCCCTTTGGGTGTGCGCCGGCAACACGAACTGGAAGGTGGCGCCAAGACCGGCATTTGGCGTTGCCCATAGTCGTCCACCGTGCGCTTCGACGATCGAACGACTGATAGCCAAACCCATGCCCATGCCTTCCGCTTTTGTTGTGTAGAAGGCTTCGAAAAGCCTTGGCTGGTCCTCTGCCGGCAGGCCGATACCTGAGTCCGTCACGCTGATCAGAATGAGCGCGTTGCCCTCCGAGACCTGCGACTGTGCCGCGATAGAGAGATGCCGACTGTCTTCTGGAGTTTGGTGCATCGCCTCCATGCCGTTTATCACCAGGTTTAATAACACCTGCTGTAGCTGGATCCGGTCCCCCATGACCGGTGACAGACTGTCGGATAAAATGGTTTTTAGTACTATCCGGCGTGCATTTAACTCATGTCGAACTAATGGCAAGATCTCAGCGACCAGGTCCTTGACCTCCAAAACCAGCATCTCAGGAAGAGCCTTCTTCGAAAGCGCCCGAATCTGGGCAATGATAGAGCTTGCTCGATTGGCATCATTTACTATCTCAGACAGGGCGGTCGCGATATCTCTTAGGTCGGCGGACCCGGTTGTGATAAGTCTTAGGCACGCATTTCCATAATTAACGATTGCCCCAAGTGGCTGATTAATCTCATGGGCGATCGAGCTGGTTATCTCGCCCATGGTCATAATTCGTGTCATATGGGTCAGTTCAGCCTCTCTTGAGCGCAAAGATTCCTGCGCCTGTTTCCAATCATGCAGATCGACGACGCTTCCATACCATTTCAGGATGCGCCCCTCCCGATCGCGCAACGGCAGAGCGCTTGATACGCACCATCGGTACATGCCGTCGGCACCACGTCGACCGCGAAATTCGAACTCAAACGGAATTCCCTCCGCGACGGCAGCCGTCCAGGCCTCGGTCATGGCTTCCTGTTCGTCAGGGTGAATCGGTTTAATCCAACCCGCGCCCCGTAGTTCGTCCATCGATAGCCCTGTGTAGTCGAGAACGCGCTGGTTATAATAATCAATGGCGCCGTCTGGTGCGGCGCTCCAGAGCATCTGGGGGATAGTCTCCATGAAGAAGCGCAAGTTGCGCTCACTTTCCTGCAGTTTCTTTTCCGCCCATTTGCGCTCGACGCCTTTTGCGATCGTATCCGCCACCAATCCGAACGTCTGCAGAACGTCCGGTTCTAACGATTTGCGCGCAAACATCGCTAAAACGCCAACCAAACGTCCGTCGACTACCAGAGGGTAGCCGGCAAAGGCCACCATTCCCTCTCGTTTCGCCCATTCAGGGTGGCTTATGTGTTCGTCGTTCTGCACGTCGTTGGTCAGGTGCGGCTTACGCTCCCGGGCAATAAGGCCAATCTTGAGCTGGCCAACCGGCACGCGGGCGTGTTCTCCGTCCAACCGGGTGTACTGACCTGCACTTGCCTGCAACTCCAGCATGTTCCCTTGGTCGTTGATTGTCCAAATCCTGGCGAACGCCGCGTCCAGGTGACGCACAACCGATTCTGCGCTTAGCTGGAGGATAGTTGGCAGAGCACTTTCTGTCAGGCCGGAGAAGGCGGCGTGAATTTCTGCATGCAGGGCCGTCTGCCGCGCAGAACTGATCCGTGCCGTGATGTCAGTAGCAATTCCGCAGATCGCATACGGCTTATCGAGGTGATCGCGCAAAAGAAATTTAACGACGACATAGTAACGAGCGCTGGCCTTCGCTGGCACAACTTCTTCAAACTGCGAGGGTACACCGGTTTCGATGACTTGCCGATCGTTAGCTCTCAACGTTTCGGCCACATTATGCGGATGAATGTCGAAATCGGTTTTACCTCGGATTTCATCGCGTCCAATGTCAAAAAGGCGTTCATATTCGCGGTTGACTAGAACGTACCGTAGCTCCAGATCCTTGATAAAAACGAGGGCAGTGGTGTTGTCGACGATTGCTTGCAAACGCTGCTCGCTCACTCGAAGGGCCTCCTCTGATCGCTTGCGGTCCGTAATATCGCGTACGATGCCCGTGAAGAAATGCTTGTCTCCGCGGACGTCCTCGCCAAAAGAGATCTCGATGGGGAATTCTCGACCGCTCTGGTGTAGGCCGATCAGTTCAATGGCTCTCCAAGGGATGTGTCTTTGACCCGTGGCCAAATACCTCCTAAAAGAGGTCAGATGACTCTGCCGGAAACGCTCGGGCATGAGAACTGTAAGGTTTCTGTCGAGCATTTCGGCCGGCTCGTAGCCGAAGATTTGCCCAGCGGCAGGATTTACGTAGCAGATTGTACTTTGGTCATCGATAGAAATGATCCCGTCTGAGGCCGTCTCCGCTAGAGTGTTGAACCGGCTTTCGTTATCGACCTCTTGCCCGAGTTGGCCGTCTTTAGCAACCGCCTCTAGCTCATCGAGAATACTGGACAAGAGATCGACGGTTTGCCGTACCTGGCTATCGTTGCCAAGCGGGCCGAGCTCCGATAGCTCCGCCAGGCGCTGCCGCGCCGTCGCGATCCGCTCAATGGAGACTCTCCCCTTCATTCAAAACCTTTTCTGGCTGAAGAAAATAAGCCAGGAGGTTTCTGCGAGCCAGATCATTTCTCGGATCAGCCTGCATCGCCAGCTGCGGCCGCATTTAGGAGTGATCCGGACTAAGACCAAAGTCCAATAGACTAGGACCAAGGTCCAACCGGTAACAGGCTATCGCATGCGCTACCGTGCAAAATTCAAGAAGTCTACAATCGGAGCATCAAAGTGCCGAATAATAGCGCCAACCTATCCACCTCCCCGCTGATTTGCATTGTGGACGATGACTCCTCGATGGCAGACTCGACCCGATTCCTGGTTCGCTCTTTTGGTTTCAGGGCTGAAGCCTTTCTCTCTGCTCAGCAGTTTCTGGATTCAGGCCTGGTCGAGGAGACGAAGTGCTTGATCCTGATCCTCGACCTGCGGATGCCCGGAATTGACGGCTTGGAATTGCAACGAAATCTGGCCAGCGCTAACAAACGCATACCGATCATTTTTATCTCTGCCCGTGCGACCGACCAGGAGCGGACAGAGGCCATCGCCGGAGGTGCGGTGGATTTTCTGTGCAAGCCTTTCGGAGAAGACGCATTGTTCAACGCCCTCCAAGCAGCACTGACTCAGCGTAATTCAGAATAGCAAACAGCACGCTTTTTTGGTAAGACCCGCAGAGAAGATTTCTATTTGCTTCTGCTATTTGCTATCCTCAGCGCTAAACGTGAAAGAGCCGGGAGATCCATCGTTGGTGTTTGTCGTTGACGACGACAGCTCTTTCCGCAGATCCACGGAGCTTTTGATTCGGGCGGCTGGTTTCGACGCCCAAGGCTTCAGTTCGGCGGAGGAATTCTTGCGAAGTCGTCGGCCGGACGTGCCTGCGTGTCTAATACTCGATGTTCGTTTACCGCATATAAGTGGTCTCGATCTGCAGCGGCAATTGTTCAAAACCGACGAACAAATCCCGATCATTTTCATCACCGGTCACGGCGACATCCCGATGACGGTTCAAGCTATGAAGTCCGGTGCGGCTGAATTTCTGACTAAGCCGTTCCGGGAACAGGAACTTTTAGACGCCGTCCGTCGAGCCATCGATTCTGACCGAGCTGCTCGCTTGCGACGGGCCAAGCTGGCGGATTTGCGCCGACGATATGAATCGCTCACGCCGCGCGAGCGTGAAGTAATGAGGCGGGTTGTACAGGGGATGCTCAACAAGCAGATCGCCGGCGAAATCGGTACCGCCGAAAAAACCGTGAAAGTGCACCGGGGCCACATCATGCAGAAAATGTGTGCGAAGTCTTTGGCCGAACTGGTGCAGATGAGTCAAAGGCTGCTTGGGTAACTTGGGGTCCTGTTTCCCTAATTGACATCGAAGGCGACATCGTCAAGACCCTGGTAGTTGGTACCCATGACCTGTACCGGTGATTTCACGGAGAAGGAGAATGCGCACGCTCGATTGCGCGATCAGAATCGCGCCGTGAAACGGGAGATGAATAAGGGACACCTCAATAATTGACCTGTCCCTTCTTATCGATAGCCGCAAAAAGGCACAAAAGCCGCAAAAAAATGGAAAGATAACAGAGGGCGCTTTCCCGGCGAACGTTGGCGTGACTGAGATCACAACAAGGAAAGGCCACAAAGCCTCGACGGCACGACTGAGCTCGCCAAATATCTTGAGCTCAGGCGGACGATCACAAAGTCAAAGAATGGAAACAGAAAAACTAAGAAAGAGTAAAAAACAGAATTCCGTTACCTGAGTTGCCTACTGTTTAAATCAGTCTTTGTCTTAAGCCTTTGCGTCTTGGCGTCTTTGCGTGAGACTTTTTCTGTCTTTGTGTCCTTTGTGATCTTTCCGTACTGCGCGAAATTGAGGCATCGCCCAGAGAACTGCAATCGATATGAAGAAGTGTTCTACTTGACGACAACTGATGTCTAAGCATGATTGGTCGTCAACCAAGGTTGACGACACTGGGATTTCCGGTCTGTCCAAACCAAGAGCTTGGCCCTTCATACTCATTTTGGTACTGGACAGCTCGAAGCCTCGCGCGCTTACCTTATCGACAGAGAGTTATACCACTAGGACAGAAGACAGTCCTAAACGACCTTTTATTATAAAGGTGATTCTTCTGAACTTCAGCGTCCGTGGAATGCTCTTATAGCGAAGACATCGAGTGAAACCTCCCAATAGACTCCCTAGTATCCGAGACGTTGCGGAGGCGGCAGACGTATCGCCGATGACCGTATCGCGAGTGCTGAACACTCCGGAGTTAGTGGCAGAGCCCACGCGAGAGAAGGTGCTAAAGGCGATCCAGGACCTTGATTATGTAGTTAACGAGTTGGCCCGCCAGATCGGAACAGGAAGACGCCCGTACATCGGCATCTTATCGCTCGGTGTCGCTACCACGCCGTTCGCTGTGGATATCCTATCGGCGGTAGAACAGGTTACTCGTGAGCATGGCTGGAGAGCCTATATTGTGAATTCCGTGAACCACGACCCTCCACCTGGTGTGCTGGACCATATCTTAGCCTTAAGACCGGAAGGAATCATCATCGCCACGGTGGGTCACTACATCATCAATGTGCACGAGCGCTTGATCCGTTCCGGCGTGGTACTGGCAAGCTGTCAGACCGCTCAGAAAGGGATTGCCTGCTATGTACCGGACGAGGAACAGGGAGAATACGACGGTGTGCGCCGGCTTCTGGAGAAAGGATACCGGCGGCCAATCTGCATTCATCTCCCGGAAAACCTTGTCGCGATGTCTTTGCGCCGCGAAGGCATGCAACGGGCTTTTCAGCAATTCAATATCCCGGAAAAGAGTCAGCGCCATTTCATTCTCCATGACGAGCCCGACTATTTGGAATGCGTCGGTTTCCTGAACCAGGCTCTCGCGAAACGCCCTAGACCTGATTGTTTAGTCTGTGGTAACGACCGGGTAGCGTTTGTGGCCTACCAATACCTTCTCTCCCGGGGTCTTCGCATCCCGAACGACATCGGCGTCCTCGGCTTCGACAACATGGTGGGAGTCTCCGACCTTTTCTTGCCACCGTTGTCCACCGTCCGATTACCTTACGAAGAAATTGGCCGAGCCGCAGCCTTGCATATTATCCAGAAACGAAAAGCCGCTCGCCTTCATCGGATCCCTTGTCCTTTCATCGGCCGGGCTTCTTTTTAAGTTCGAGCCCCGCCAGCAGATATAAGCTCTAAAAATATCTGCAATTTTCGCCTTGCGCCAGACCAAGGCAATGCTAATGAAGGACCGGAATGTTACAGATAACAGGGACCTGTATCATTTCACGTTTTTCACCGTTTACCCCAGGATCATAAATGCCAACTATAGTTAAGTTGCGCCTACGCGCCTATCCGGCGGTCCTTACCGCACTTGCTTTGTCGCTAGCCGGCTCGCACTCGGCTTTCGGCCAAATCTACCAAGAACCCTATCGTCCCCAGTTTCATTACACGCCCGCAGCCAACTGGATGAATGATCCAAACGGACTATTGGATTATCAGGGCGAGCATCACCTATTTTATCAATACAATCCTTTCGGAACCACTTGGGCGCCTACCATCTCTTGGGGACACGCCGTTAGCACGGACTGGGTGCACTGGACCGAATTGCCGGTTGCTATCCCGGCGACAGACACCGTCTCCATTTTCTCGGGCAGCGCCGTCGCTGACACAACGAACACCAGTGGCTTTGGCACGCCAGGTAATCCACCGCTGGTTGCCATTTATTGCGTGGACTATAGGACCAGTTCGACGGATCCGAACGACGGCTCGGCGATTCCTGCAGGTACACAAGCTCAGGCCATCGCCTTTAGCACCGATCGGGGCCGAACCTGGACTCCGTACGCAAATAATCCCGTGATTAATCCACTAAAGGACTCTTCAATTGATCCCATGAACTTCCGTGATCCAAAGGTGTTCTGGTATGCTCCGACCCAACAGTGGATCATGGCGGTAGCACTTTCGTCGCAACAATTGATTCGATTCTATTCTTCGACGGATCTCAAGAACTGGACCAAACTCAGCGACTTCGGTCCTGCCAATGCCATCGGCGGCGTTTGGGAGTGCCCTGACCTTTTCCAATTGCCCGTGGACAGCGATCCAAAGAACTTGAAGTGGGTGCTGGTGGTAAATGTAAACCCAGGGTCCATTGCCGGAGGCTCGGGTGCACAATACTTCATCGGCCAGTTTGACGGAAAAGAGTTCACCGCTGACAGCGTATACGATCCGAGCACGCCACCTCCGGGCACCGTTTTTCAGGATTTCGAAAGTGCGACGACATTCGCTGCTCTAGGTTGGACCACAACCGGGGCGTTCAATGGCAAAGGGCCAGTCAGTGAGACCGGTCCGACCGGTTTTCTAGGCAAGCAATTGGTGGATACATTTTTTGGGAGCGACCTCAACGAGGGAACTGCCAGCTCTCCGACCTTTACAATCAGTAGTAAATATATCGACTTTTTGGTCGGCGGCGGCTATCACCCGCACAATCCAAATACCAGTCCGACACCGCCTCCAGGCAATCTGCTATTCCCGGGTGCTTCCCTCAATCCTCCTAACCCCGGAGTGACAACCTACGAACAGCTGGGATGGACAGCGACCGGCGCCCTTGTCAATCAGCCGGTACCGACCGGTTCAATCGGAGGCCAACAGTACGTATCCGGGTTTCAAGCCTATAGCACGGGTCTGATCGATACCTTTGTTGGCGGCAGCGACGCTCCGCAAGGAACCCTGACTTCGCCGTCATTCACCATCACCCAACCTTATATCAACTTCCTGATTGGTGGCGGCAACAATCCGTACCCGGGTTCCAACCCGACGGCAGTACTCCTGTTGGTCAACGGACGAGTGGTCCGATCCGCTACAGGACAGGACGACGAATTACTTAACTGGGTTGCGTGGGATGTAACCGAATTCAAAGGACAAACGGCACAGATCGAGTTGGTCGATCAGAGTTCGGGGGGCTGGGGTCACGTTAACGCCGATCAATTCATGGGCGCAGGTAACCCGGCTCTTCCGACTTCAACCGAAACCACGGTCAACCTGGTGGTAAACGGCCAGATAGTTCGCAGCGCGACCGGCCAAAATAGTCCACATCTGCAATGGGTTTCCTGGGACGTCGCTGACCTCGCCGGCCAGAATGCCCAGATTGAGATTATCGATTATAACACTGGTGGATCCTCCACTGGTTGGGGCCATCTTTTTGCCGATGAAATCGTGTTCTCTGATGTTCCCAAAGATATCGCCAACTGGGTCGATTATGGTAGGGACTTTTACGCGGTGAACTCATGGAACAATATGCCGGGCAACCAAAGACGCTGGATCGGCTGGATGAACAACTGGGACTACGGCGGGTCGATCCCAACTTCGCCATGGCGGAGCTCCCAGAGTATTCCGCGTGATGTGAGCCTGGAAACTATTGGCGGCGTCGTGCAATTGGTGCAAACACCGATTTCTGAATTGAGTGCCCTTCGCCAGGGAGGCCGCAATCAGCAAAACGTGGCAATCAACAACGGCACTACCGCCCTCAATACCAGGGGCGATACGTTGGAGATCGTTGCTGATTTCCAAATTGGCACTGCCTCTGAATTTGGTCTCAAGGTGCGAACTGGCCAAGGTGAAGAAACGCTGGTGGGCTACAATGTGCCGGCTCAGCAACTTTTCGTTGATCGGAGTAACTCCGGCCAGATTGGGTTCAGCGATCTCTTCGCTTACGGCGAACTGTATCCAAGCAAGGGCATTGCGCCGTTAGCGCCCACTAATGGTCTCGTGCAACTCCATATCTTTGTCGATTGGTCTTCGGTTGAAGTCTTTGGCGGGAATGGGCAAGCCGTAATTACCGACCAGATCTTCCCGCAGCCCAGCAGTGACGGACTAGCTGTCTTTGCGACCGGCGGCGCGGCCAAATTGGTGTCGCTTCATGTCTGGCCACTACGGTCAATCTGGCGCGGCCAATAGTCTCGAGTGACACATACTAAGAGTGAAGAGTGAGAGTGCTGGCCTCAATTTTTGAGGCCAGCTCTTCTTCAGCCGATTCTCGCTTTGGCGCAGCGCAATCTGCAGCGGGATGTCGGACACCGCCTGGCGCCCGCAACCTGTCTTTGGCGCCAGTGGCGCGTTATCCTTGAACAAAATTCCATTGATTGCATTTGTCGCGATTATCACTGCCAAAACGCGAAAAGAGAGTCAGGAGCGTTTCTTATCATTTAAAAGGCTCACTTACGGGATGATTCGCTTGCGACGTAATTGGTCGAATAAAGTGCAAAACATCTCCTCAGTGACGATACAGTCTGGGAATCCCGCGCGTCGCAACTTAATCGTGCGTCGTAATCATGGTGCGCCGAACGGTCAGCGCGAACTGGACAAACCGGGAACGGCGAACCGCAAACTGCGAACGGTGAACCGATGCCTGCACCCGGCAGGGCTCGAACCTGCAACCCTATGATCCGAAGTCATATACTCTATCCAATTGAGCTACGGGTGCTTCGAAGCCGACAAAAGTAGTCGGGGGAAGGGCGAAGTCAAGGAGTCGGCGTCGAACACGTCTATCTTCCGCCCCTTCAGGGCGAGCGATTTTTGTGGACGCGTTCCTGGGGTTAAAACCCCAGGCTGAGTCCTATAGTCCTTTCGGGACAAAAACTTCCCTGACACCTGTCTGTGAAATCGACGCCACCTCAAGGCTCAGCGGTAGCTTGCGAGCATGGCGTATACGATGACGCCGGTCACGGAGACGTAGAGCCAGATCGGAAAAGTGAATCGCGCCAGGCGGCGGTGAGCGGGAAAACGCCCGGTGAGCGACAGAAAGAAAGTGATCAGGATCATCGGCAGAGCCACGACGGAGAGACCGATGTGCGAGATGAGCAACGGGAAATAGATAGAGCGAACCAAACCTTGGCCCTGAAAATGCATGTCGCCGTGGAGGGCGTGATTGGTGATATAGGTCACGAGAAAAACCGTGGAAAAAATAAACGCGGTGAACATGGCCGCCCGGTGTTGGCTAATCCGTTTCACCCGGATGAAATAGAAGCCGATCACCAGAGCTATGGCGGCAAGAGCATTGAGCAGGGCGTTTAGCGCGGGAAGAAAAAGGAGCTGAGTGCCGGCAACATCAGTGGGCGGATGATAATAGACGAGCCAGCAAAGAAAAAGACTGGCCACCGCGCTGATCGCGATAATACCGAGGATTACGCTGATCGGAGTTCGAGTGGTGTCTCTGGTGGCTGTGGTCATTTGCTAAAAGTGAAAAGCACAGTTTTCCTGGTTTTGCCATCAAAGAAGAGGGCAGGACGGCTGGGCCACGTCCCGGTAGCGGTCCGGCAACCGCCGGATCCATGAGGCCTGATAGGGTGGGATAGATCTGAGGCAACGGTTCTCCCGCCACCTTCGGGGCGGGACGCTTTCTTGTCAGTACCTGGGGTTAAAACCCCAGGCTCAGTCCTGTTGTCCCTTCGGGACAGAAATCCACTTTGACATCTGTCTGCAAAAGCCCATCCCACACGTTCTTTTAAGGACGACGACGAGTACGATAGGGGCCGATCACCGATAACCCTGGCCTATCACTTTTCACTTTTCACCGTTCACCTTTCCCAAAGATTGCCCTACCCCCTGGCTATGTTATAGTCCGGGTCCGTCCGCCTTAACCAAGACGCGGTCTTACCTGATATGTCTATTCGCTTGTTGCTGGTCGCCAGCACCTTAAGTATCACCTCAGTTGCTTTCTCCCAGGGGGCAGATCCGGAACCGTCAGCATCGCCAACGTTGACGCCGTTTGTTGTGGATGAGAGTCAGGCCGAGAAACCGACGGGGAAAAGTACGCCCACGCCGAAGCCGGACCTGAATTTCCCGAGCAATCCCATCGCGCCGGCGACTCCTAAACCGGTGGAGACAAACGCCTCGGAAGGACCGTCTGTTCCCCGAGCGGAACCGGCTGCGCCCCAAGAAATCCTGACCCGGCTACAAATCTTCCTGGATCAAAAATCGTTCGGGCCGGGCAAGCTCGATGGACGTTGGGGTGAGTTTACGGCGAAAGCGCTGGTCCGTTACCAGATTGCTAACGGCCAAAAGCCAACCGGCCAGATCGATACCGATCTGCAGCAACAACTCGCGAGAATTTTTCCGATCTATACGACTTACACGGTTACGGATGAGGATCTGAAACAGGTCGGTAACATTCCTTATAAGCCGGCGGAACAAGCGAAGACCAAGGCGATGCTGTATCGGTCGAACGGCGAATTTCTGGGTGAACGGTTTCATTCTGATCCGGATTTCATCGCTAAGCTTAACAAGGATAAAAGCCTCGATAAATTGAAGGCCGGTGATGTGGTTCGGGTGCCGAATGTGCCGCCGTTCAAGATTGAAGATGTCAAAGAAGAGCCGCATATCCCGATCAATCCGGAGTTCGCTAAACGGATGATCAAGATCGATACCCGGTATCGGATGTTGGATGTGTATGACGGCGATAAGCTGGTTTGTTCTTTTCCTATCACACCCGGATCGCAGAAACTGCCGGCGCCGATCGGTCTCTGGAAAGTGGTGGGAATCGCGACTTTACCTTGGTTTCGTTGGGATGAAGCCATGCTCGAGCATGGCTTCAGGAGCGATAATTTTTTCAATATCCCGCCCGGCCCGCGTAACCCGGTTGGAATTCTCTGGATCGGCCTGAATAAGCGAGGCATCGGTATTCACGGAACGAATAGCCCGGACACAATCGGGCGGTCTGGTAGCCATGGGTGTATCCGCCTGGCTAACTGGGACGCAGCTCGGGTCCTTCGCCAAGTGACCGAAGGCGACCAGGTCTTAATCTTTTAGAAGCTAAGAGGGAATAGCCGCAAAAAGGCACAAAAAGCGCAAAAAGGGAAACTTGGAGGGGAGCCGCTTTAGAGCGTTGCATAACCCTCGCGAGATTTGGCCCAACGCTGGTGCCGCCGAGATGGGATTGTATGCAGGCGGCTCCCGGGAACCGCCCAAGGTTTGGCAGGTCTGTCGGTCCTTTGTGATTCAACGACATTGGCACAAAAAGGAGGGGCGACGCTGCAAAAATATCACGATGGGTAAATCCCGGGAGCCGCCTGTTTTCACTTTTTTTCGGACGGACGCGCGATGAGGCAAACGTAACGAGGCGGTGAGATTACGCGCTAAAGCGGCTCCCCTCCAAGTGCCTCTTTTTTTTGCGCTTTTGTGCCTTTTTGCGGCTATTTCTTCGTCTTCTGTTCAAGCTGGAAAAACGTTCTCAGGTCCTCGGGTAAGGGGCAATCGAACCTGAACCGTTCGGAGCCCCATGTGAACGCCAGGGATTCTGCGTGCAGGGCGTGGCGGTCGAGTAAGAGTTGTTGGGCGAGAGCGGGTGTCCAACCGGTTTCGATGAATTCGAGGTAACAGTTTTCGTTCGGGCCGTAGATTTTGTCACCGACGATCGGCTGGCCGGAGAAGGCGAGGTGAACCCGGATTTGATGGGTACGACCGGTCAGAGGTTCGCACTCGAGCAAAGCAAATTGGCCGTGCCGGTTCTCGAAGCGGTTGGTTACCCGGAACCGGGTATGGGATGGGTAGCCGGAGGGATGGACGGCTTGTTTGAGCCAGATTTTGCTCGGCGCAATGGTTCCTTGGCGGAGAAGCGGTTGGTCCACCTCGAATTCGTCGGCTGCAGGCCAACCCCACGTGATCGCCAGGTATCGTTTGGTCAGGTTTTGTTTTTCGATCAGGGTATGAAGGTCTCTGGCGGTAGCACGGTTCTTGGCCACGAGCACGAGGCCGCTGGTTTCGCGATCCAGTCGGGTGATGACAGAGACTTGACCCCCATTGGCGATTTCGAAGGCGAGCAGCTGAGTGAGTTGGTGCCACAACGTCACAGTTCCGTCCGGCTTCGTCGGATGAATTAAGAGATGGGCGGGTTTGTCGAAGACCAGGAAGTTCGAGTTCTCGAAGAGAATGCGGCCGTGAAGGAAAGTGATTGGTGATTGGTGATTCGTGATTGGTGGCAGGTGGGTTAAGAGGTGAAAGGTGACAGGTGAAAGGTATGGGTGACCGGCGTCGTAGGTTGCGGACATAAGTAACACTTTTGTGGCCTGAGGTTAAAGGATTGATGGCCAGGACAAGACAACCTTTCACTTCCCCTCTTTGCGTCTTTGCGTGAGTTTAGACGCGTCTTACGTGCTTAGGGAATGATTGAGCTACGCAGAATCACTCGACGATATCGGCAAGGGGAAACCCCAGTGCTCGCGCTAAACGGTGTTGATCTGCAGATCCAGGACAAGGCATTTGTCGCTCTAGTGGGGGAATCGGGTTCGGGGAAAAGCACGTTGCTGCATTTGCTCGGTGGGTTGGATAAACCGGATGAAGGCGAGATTTTGGTAGATGGCTGGTCGTTAACCTCAGCCAATGAGAAGGAACTCACGCAATATCGGCGGACCCGGCTGGGGTTCGTGTTCCAATTCTTTAACCTGTTACCGACGTTGAACGTGCTGGAGAACGTTTGTTTGCCGTTGCAGCTCCAAGGCCGCAAAGAAAAAGAGACCCGGCAACGGGCGTTAGAGCTTCTGGAGATGGTCGGGCTCCAACATCGGGTGCATCATTTTGTGCATCAACTCAGTGGAGGCGAAATGCAACGGGCGGCGATCGCGCGAGCGTTGATACATCGGCCGAGTCTGGTTTTAGCTGATGAACCCACCGGGAATCTCGATTCCGAGAACGCGAACCGGGTAATGGAAGCGTTCCGATGGATCGGAGAGCAAGGCCTGACGACACTGCTGATTGCCACCCATAGCCTGGCGATCGCCGCAAGCGCGCATCGGGTTATCCGGTTGGGGAATGGGGTGGTGATCGGGGATGAGGTGCTCTCGATCACGCCACGGGAATGAAGAAGAAAAAATCTCACGCAAAGACGCAAAGGTTCGGAGGAGGGTGGCGGTAGTGCGGACGGCTGTTGGGCGTCCGTGGGGGGTGTCACCCATGGTGCGCGCCTCGCTTGCGAGGCGCCCTCCACGGCTTGCGCCTTAGGTCGACGCCGATGGGCAGCCCGCCGGACTATTCTGAGTCGCAGCTTCGCTGCTGATTGGCAGCAACTGTTCCACCTTTCCGTCTTCATCTTTGCGCCTTCGCGTCTTTGCGTGAGATTTTCTTCGTTTTCTAGGGTATTTGCCTCGAGGGCGTGAATATGGTACTTCGGACGTTCCGCTATGGCTTTTACAAACCAGCGAACGCTGACAAGAGCGGCTAGCCTCGAGGGAACCTCTCTGCATACGGGAGAGCAGGTCATGGTCACGCTTAAACCGGCCCCGGCCGATTACGGCATTAAATTCAAACGGGTTGATCTTCCGGACGAGCCCACCATTGACGCGAAAATCGAGTTCGTGAAGCAAGTGGAACGGGCGACGACGTTGGGAGAGGGCAATGTAAAAGTTCTTACCGTTGAGCACGTTCTGTCAGCGTTACATGGGATGGGAGTGGATAACGCGGTCGTTGAACTGAACGGGAATGAACCGCCCATCTGCGATGGGAGCGCGGCTCCGTTCGTTGAGCTGATTCGGAAATGCGGTTTGGAAGAACAAACCGCACTACGGAAGGTATTTGAAATCCGCGAACCGCTTCATGTTGAAACCAAGAGCGGCTCGATCCTGACCTTGGTGCCGTCCAGCAGTTTTCGGATTTCGTGTACCCAAGTGGGACCGGACGGACGGTTTACCCAATATTTTTCAACCGAGATCACACCCGAGATCTACGAAAAAGAACTCGCTCCGGCTCGGACCTTTGTTTTTTACGAGGATGTTCAACCGCTGATGGATAAGGGGTTGATCCGCGGCGGCAGCTTGGAGAACGCAGTAGTAGTCCGGGGCGACTCGGTCATGAGCAAGGAACCGCTCCGGTTCTCGGATGAGTTTGTCCGGCACAAAATCGTCGATATTCTGGGCGACCTGATCCTGGCCGGCTGCCGCATTGCCGGCCATGTGATTGCGGTCAAACCAGGGCATGGTCCAAACAGCGAGCTGACTCGCGCCATCTCGAAACGTTATGCGCAGATGGTGGCCATGGTCCCGCCACGAGTGATTCCGCAGGGCTCTGCGGTGATGGATACAAAAGACATTCAAGCGGTCTTACCCCATCGTTATCCCTTCCTGATGGTGGACCGGATCCTGTCATTCGAGGGTGACAAGAAAATCGTGGGCATGAAATCGGTCACGATCAATGAACCGTATTTTCAGGGCCATTTTCCCGGTCACCCCGTGATGCCAGGGGTTCTCCAGGTTGAAGCCATGGCGCAGGTCGCCAGCGTTTTAATGTCGAAGACGAACCCGGGAGCCAACGGCATCGGATATTTCATGAGTGCGGATGAGGTGAAATTCCGGAAGCCGGTAGTCCCTGGTGATACGCTGATCATCGAAGCTGAGTTGCTCCGGACCAAAGGGACCATCGGAAAAGCCAGTTGCCGGTGCCTGGTTAACGGCGAAGTCACCTCGGAAGGGATCTTGCTGTTTGCGTTCATCCTGCAATGAGCATTCATCCGACTGCTATCATTGATCCGAAAGCGGAGTTGGGTGCGGACGTGGTGATTGGCCCTTATTGTGTGATCGGTCCGGATGTTTCTATTGGTGATGGCTGTTGGTTGCAAAATCATGTGACGGTTTGCGGGCCGACCAAGATCGGGAAACAAAACCGGTTCCACGCCTATTGTTCGATCGGCCAACAGACCCAGGACCTGAAGTATGCCGGCGAACCGACCTATCTGGAGATCGGCGACAATAATTCTTTCCGGGAGTTTGCCACCGTGAACCGGGCAACAGCGGTGGGTAACCGTACGGTGATCCTTAACCATGGCAATTTCTTAGCCTACGCCCACATTGCACATGACTGCGAAGTAGGCAGCAACGTGATCTTCTCTAATAATGGCACCTTAGGCGGCCATGTTACGGTCGGAGAATATGCCGTATTCGGAGGACTTTCTGCGGTCCACCAATTCTGCCGGGTAGGAAAACACGCTATCACCGGTGGATGCACAAAAATCGTGCAAGATGTTCCACCTTTTATGATTGTAGATGGTAACCCGGCTGAGGTCCGGGGAATCAATCTGGTCGGGTTGGAACGGCGTGGGTTCTCGCCCGAGGCGATTCGGATCCTGAAGGAAGCATTTCGGATTCTGTATCGAGCGAAGCTGAACACCAAACAAGCGTTGGCTGAAATCGGGCGCAGTTTGCCGGAATCGCCGGAGCTAATGGATCTCGTTACCTTTATTGAGACGAGCGAACGGGGGACGATTAGGTGACTGGTGATTGGTGATTGGTGGAACCCCTGACCGGGGTGGGCCCCTGGCGGGGTGGGACGAAAAACTCGGCGCGCCCCTGAAATACCGGGCCGATCCCGTGCAGAATCGCTTTCCTGAACTCCGGCAGAGTCGTGGTCGAAGGCTGCGGATCGAAGGAATTTTTACCCAAATTCGGAGATCATCGGTCGCATGGCGGGTTGGACATCAGGGAGATGCTGCGTCCACCGAGCGGCTCAAAACCGGCGCGGGATAATTTTGTGAGGTGGTAAGCGCTGGGGCGCGCCGAGTTTTCGCCCCACCGTTCTCTCCCCACCGGCTGTGCCCACCGTTTTTTCGCTTGCCTGGGTAGGCAAAATTTTGCAGTGTCCTGTGAACGTTCACGGACGTTGTTCCCTCCCATGAAAAATATCCTTGCCCTTTGGCAGTTTGGCCGAGGTTCACGGACGATTCCAGGGGTTCCCCTGAGAAGGCGATCTATTCTGTGCAACCTCGTTTTTGCTGGTGCTTCGCTATTCTGTCTCGGACAGAGCCATGCGGTAGCGCAAGATATCAACTCAGGCTTGGCCGGTTATTGGCCTTGTAGTGATATCAATGACAATACGCTGGCGGATGCTTCCGGTAACGGCCATAACGGCGCGTTTACCGGACACCCTATCTGGACCGTCGGCAAGCTGACTGGGGCTCTGCGTTTCGATGGTCAAACCGAGTATGTGAGCACGGCAAGTAATGTCGTCGATACCAGCCAAAGCTTTACTGCTGCCGCGTGGGTTCAACTCGAAAACGAACTCGGGTACTCCACGGCTTTCAGCCAGGACGGCGCCAATGTCAGCGGATTTTATCTGCAATTTTTGAGCCCGACAGATTCCGGCCTCGGATCGGCGGCCGGCAAGTTTGCGTTCGCTCTTCTAAACTCGGATTCAACCAGCGCTACACCCGCTCGCGCGGTGTCACCATTTGCTCCCGTTATCAACACCTGGTACCACTTGGCCGGCGTCTACGACTCGGCTAATCAGGTAATTAAGTTGTATGTGAACGGTTCGTTAGTGGCTACCCAATCGGTCCCAGCGGCCTGGAGCGCGACCGGTCCGGCGGCGATCGGTAGAGGCAAGTTCGGCCAGCCGAGCGACTTTTGGCCGGGCCGGATCGCGGATGCGCGACTTTATTCCCGCGCCCTCTCGGACCAAGACATGCTGACCCTGTATCAAACCGCACCGGCTGATTCTCCGATTCGGCCTCCGGCGGTTCCTCTCATTGTCAGAGGTCCTTATATCAATACCTGGCAGGCAAGCGACAGCGGTCCGGGCAATTGGCCGGCTTTCTGGAACGGCCACGTCACGGCTTTCACCGGAATTGCCCGAGTTGATGGGACGGCTTACACGTTTTTCGGGGCGCCTTCCGTCTCCGGCCTGAACAATCAGCTGCAACAAATCCAATTGGAAGTGACGCCGACTCAATCACGCTATGTTTTTCAGGGAGGCGGAATTACGGTGTATCTGACGTTTCTCTCGCCGGTGGATGCCACCGACATTCAGCGGCTCTCCATGCCGTTCGGCTACATCATTGCGCAGGCTGAAACCAACGATGGCAATACCCACAACGTGAGTCTTTATTTTGATATTTCCGGGGAATGGGCCAACGGCAACGACTCAGCTCTGATCAATTGGAGCACTAAACAAGTGACCCACGCGGGCGGCACCTTGCAGGTTCATACTGTCACTCCCGCATCGCCTCAGGTGTTAACCGAGTTCTCCGATTATCCGTCCTGGGGAACAGTGGTCTGGGCGACGAACAGCCAGACCGGGTTTACCTGGCAAAGCGGTGCCGATGCAACCGTTCGCGGCCAAGCGATCAGCCAAGGATTTCTAACCGACACGGTTGATTCAAATCAGCCTCGGGCGATCAACAACAATTGGCCGGTATTCGCGTTCAATTTTCAGTTTAACGGGCTAACCGGGCAGCCGACCAGTCCCGTCGTTTTAGCTATTGGTCATATCCGCACGCCGGCGGTTAGTTATCTCGGAAAAAACCTGCCGCCGCTTTGGTCATCTTACTGGGCGAACTGGCAGAACATGTTGAGTTTCGCATACGATGATGTGGCTTCGTCTGCGGCCCTGAATCGAGCGAACACGCTCGACAATACCATCTCGGCACAAGCGACGCAGGCGAATGGACCCCACTACGCCGGCCTGGCTGCAATAGCGTTGCGCCAAGCGTTCGGCGGAGTCGAACTGGTTGGCACCAGCTCTCGTCCCTGGCTCTTTTTGAAAGAGATCAGCAGCTCCGGGAACGTTTCGACGGTGGACGTGATCTATCCGGGCATACCGGCCTTTTTCTATACTAATCCGTATTTAGTGCAGCTCTTGCTCGATCCGGTGTTGGCTTATACCGAGAGCGGTAAATGGCCGCTGGTCTATTGCGTCCATGATCTCGGAGCGTCCTATCCGAACGCCACCGGCCACAACGATGGCGGCGGTGAAAATATGCCGATCGAAGAATCAGCCAACATGCTTTTGATGACGGCTGCTTACCTCAACGCGACCGATCCGGCCGACGCGTCCGCTTTCGCGTTGAAGCACTACAAGATTCTGAAACAATGGGCTGATTACCTGGTCCCCAATACACTTGACCCCGGTTATCAGAATCAAACTGATGACTTCACCGGATTCATTGCTCATAGTTCGAACCTGGCGTTGAAAGGTATTCTAGGGGTCGACGCGATGGCCCAGATTGCCAAGTATGCCGGCAGAGCCAAAGACGAACTCTACTATAGTCAACAAGGCTCGAGCTTGATCACCCAATGGGTACCGCTTTCCGAGGATGCATCGGGGCTGTATCTTAAGTTGGCGTATGACATGCCTGGCACTTGGAGCCTGAAGTACAATGCTTTCCCGGACAAGCTGCTCGGGCTTGATTTGATTCCGAGTGCAACGCTTCAGCAGGAGGCTGCCTGGTATGCGCAACAGGAGCAGCCCTATGGTATTCCTCTCGATATCCGGCATACGTACACCAAGGCTGATTGGGAAATGTGGACGGCCGCTTCCACCGATGACCTAGGGCTACGCCAAAATATCGTGGACGCGCTTTACGATTTCGCGAACACCAGCCCTTCCCGGGTACCGTTCACGGATTGGTATGACACTATTTCGGACACCCAGAACGGGTTCCAAGCGCGGCCGGTTATCGGCGGGATCTATTCGATCCTGGCCAGGTTGAACAGCGGGAATTGAGTCCAGAACGAGCCATTTTTGGCGAAGGAAAGTCGCGCCGGGCAGATGCCCGGCGCGGACTGTTTGGATCGGTAGGGCGAAAACCAGATTTTCGCCCTACCCGCCCTGGCTCTGTCTGAACAAAAGATCCACCACGTCGCGGACGTATTGTTCGTCACTCAGGCCGAGGGTGGCGGTTTCAGGGAACGTGATCAGGGATCGAAAATGCTCCGCTAACGCGGCGAAGAGTTGTACTCGAGCTGCGGCTTCGAGCTTGTCCCGGCGAAGAACGGCTTCTAAGGCGATCTGGGCCTCGGCTGGATCGACCGATTGCCGGAGGCGGGCCGCCAAGTGCGGCTGGGCGCGGAGCGAGTTGTAACTGTCCCCCAAGATCGGCGTTAGGTCCGGACGCAAACCGGTGTCGATCCGAATTACGACCGTATTAGCGGCCAGATCGCCGAGGCGCTGCAGTTTCGGCGAGAATATCAGGAAGGCGCCGCCTACGGTGTAACAGATCGGAAGCAGGTCAACTAACCGAAGCAGGTTGCGGATGACGATTTGAGCCGAAGTCAGGCGTAAGCCGTCAGCATCGACTACGCGCAACTTCAACACACGTTTACCGATGGTCTGGCCGCGCCAAAGCCATTCGAAAAAGATGGAATAGCCGAAAGTGAGCCCAAAATAGGCGATGAGTTGAGCGGCTGCCATGAAATCCGAACCGAAGGCACCCAACAAATAAGAAAGGCTGGTGAGCGAGGAGGAAAGGAACATCACTGTGGCGAGATCAATGCTGACGGCCAGGAACCGAGCCGCCGGACCCGCTAATCGGTAGCGGAACCGCACTCCTTCCGGGGTTTGTAGGATCAGCTCGTCAGACCGATTCATTTTTTAAACCACGAATGAACGCGAATGCACGCGAAGGGGGTGCGCTGGGTTGAGATGTCGTCAGGAGACGTTCGCGGGAGCCGCCTGTTTGCTAACCGATAGAGCTGCCTTGTGGTAAAGCGGCTCCCCTCCAGACGTCGGGCCAACAACACCGTCTTCATTCGTGTCTATTCGCGTCCATTCGCGGTTGATTTTCTTTGGTAGGCGCGCTGCTGCCGCTGTTGCCGGAAAAACCCAAATAGAACACAAGCAAAGCGAGCTCCAAAATGCCGAAGCTGATCTTCGCAGAGTAGGGTATGACCGGGGCATGATATTGAGAGAGGAACGATTCCACTATTCCTGCCCAGATTAATAAGAGACAGGCGCCGCAAATTAGCGTGACCAGAGGATTCGAGATTTGGCGAAGTCGCTGACCGATCGTCTGGTCGGATCCCCATCCGATCAGAGCCTGGCCCAAAAGGAGACCGCCCTGACTGGCAATCAGGATAGCCGGGATCTCGATGACCCCGTGAGGTAACAGCCATCCAGCTAGAAAAACTGATTGCCCGGCACGGATGTAGTCGGCAATTACCGCTCCGAGAATCACCCCGTTGTAGAAAACCAGAATGATGGTACCGATCGCCCAAGTCATCCCCAAGGCCAAACAGGAAAGTGCTACCCGGGCATTGTGCGTCATCAGATACGCCGAAAATGTCGTGTGTTCTCCTTCGAGTCGGGAAGCGGTCGAATGTTCCTCTTCATGAACTCGGTCCGCGGGGTTGCTCAGCAAGTGAGGGAATGAACCTAACAGAATCGATTTTGCCTGCGGATCAAAGGTGATGGCCGCTCCACCGAATACGCCGCCAGCCACCGTTAACAGTAAAGCGAACCAGAAATACCGGCGGTATTGGCGAAACGTACGCGGAAACGTGTAAAGGAACCAGGTTCTCAGCCGGAATGTCCGGTTGCGGGCCCGATTGTCATTGAGCTCGCTATAGGCGCGGGCCACTAGCCCCTGGAGAAACGCCACTAAGGTTGGTTCTGCCGCAAAAGTCGTGATTCGAACCAGAGCTGAACTGGTCCGCTCGTATAAGTAATGGGCACGTTCGGCATCGGCCAGAGTTAGCTTGGCAGCGGGATCGTTTTCGATCCTGCGCAATAGCTGATCAAGCTCATCCCAGATCGGGCGTTCTCGCTCGATAAACCTTCGGAGATCCAGAATCATATTGTCCGTTTGGCGTTCGGTGTTCGGCGTTCCCGTTCGGCGCGTGGCGTTCGGCGTTTAGGCTTCGCTAAGGGTTGGTCGAACAAATTAGGGCTTTGTACTCAGAAGACTGTACTGCGTCTACGGCTTTATTAGTCGGCTCGGGTGGTCGCGCCGAACGCCGAACGCCGAACGCAATCATAAGAGCTGGCGACGCTTGGTGGCAAGATACTCACTAACCACGGTTACGGTGAAGTTTTCGCCAGGGGCTAAGTGGAACAAAACGCGGGCCTGCAAAAGTTGTTTACGCAGTTCTTGAAGTTTAGCCCAACGAAGATGTCCGGCGATGTTCTCGTAGATCTCATCGCTGTGTTCAACTCCCGGCGCGCTGAATAGTGGTTGTGTTCCCGGCGGTGATGGCATTATCGCCATAACCAAATGACGCCGGGCTAAGAACCGCGCTGCGGATAGGAAATTTTCTCCAGTTACCGAGTCGTCAAGAGAAGTTAAAAAAATCAGCAGAGAACGTCTAGTTAACCGATTGAGCAGCGTGGCGGCAATATCTTCAAAGTCCGGAGCAACCAACTTTGGCTGCAGATTGACCAGCAAATCACGGCAATGGTTGAAATGGAGGGAACCGCTGCGGGCGCGAGCTAACTGATTGACCTTGTCGCTGAACGTGATGAGGCCGAAGAGGTCGCCTTGTCGTTCAGCGGTAGCGCTCGCCAAGAGTGCGGCAGCGATGAAACGCTCAAGGATCGGGGAAGAAGGCGAAAGGTGAGAGACAGGTGAAAGGGGCTCAGACAGCCGCTGGCTAGTTATTTTCGTAAGTTCGGCTTCGCTTTCTGCGATAGTTTCCGTTTGTCGAGCTGCGTTCTCGCTCGTTCCCGCTTCCCGCGCCTGCGGGACTCGGCTCCCGCTCGTTGAACTTAAGAGACGGGCGCTGAGGCGAGAAGAATCGATCGCAAGATAGACCTCCTGGGATTTTTCTACCTGAAAGACTTTGGTGATGGGTTTGTGACGTTTTGCCGCTGCTTTCCAATGGATGGAATCGAAGCTGTCGCCTGCTTCGTATTCTCTCAGTTTCTCAAACTCGCGACCGCGACCGATCTGTCTTTGACGATGAGCACCGAACCCGCCTCGATCCAAGAAGTGAGCGATCTTGCGACCTTCTAAAGCGAGATCCGGATAAACGCGGAGCTCGCAATTGAGTGAGCGTTTTTGACGGAAGACCCAGAACCCTAAAGGCGAGACCCAGTCGAAAAACGCTCGACGGATAGGGTAAACACCGCGTTGGTCTGCTATCGCTGGCACCGGGACCGACAGATTAGAGACGGGACCGTCGATTCGGATCAGCGTGCTTGATTGAATTGGCTTAATTGATGGCGGCAAATCGACCGCCAAACGGATAGTGCCCAAACGACTACCTGGTCCGTTCAGCTTGAGTTCGAGTTGGAAATCGCGTCCGGCCGTTACCCGGTTAACCGCCGGTAACCCGATTTCGAGCTGGCTGTACTTTCCCAGGCCCAGGAGCAAATCGATTAGAGTGACTAACGCGAAGACCGAGATTCCGAGGATGCAGATCCCGCGGAAACCGCCCAACACGCCTGCCAAAATCGAGAGAGGCAATATGATTGCGGCGGCCCATCCCGCAAGACTCGTCCGGGGCGCAATCATCTCGGAACCGGCAGTTTTTCCAGGATATCCTTTATCACCGCACGGGCATCGGACCCTTCAATCTCGAACTCGGGTCGCAAGACCAAACGGTGTTCCAGCACGCTTTGAGCGAGTAACCGGATGTCATCCGGAGTGACAAAGTTTCTGCCATCGAGCGCGGCGTGGGCTCTGCTCGCTAAGATGAGCGATTGGGTGGCTCGCGGCCCTCCGCCAAACAGGACACTCTCGTGGCGCCGGCTCTCCCTCACGATTTCCACTAGATAAGCAACTAACTCTGGTCGAATGAGAACCTCATTTAGTGCGGCTCGGAGTCGCGCGAGATCTTGCTCCGAGATTACACTTTGCACAACCCCTCGCTCCAGAACCGACTCGGGAGCTTCTGCAGTTAACATGCGTTGCGCCAAAATAAGTTCGTCCGCCTGTTGCGGTAGATCCATGTGGATTTTCAGCATGAAGCGATCTTTCTGCGCTTCCGGTAGAGGATAGGTGCCTTCGAACTCCACGGGATTCTGAGTGGCAAACACCGTGAAGTTTTCGGCTAACCGATAAGTGTTTCGGTCGATGGTAACCTGGCGTTCCTGCATCGCCTGCAAAAGCGCTGATTGGGTTTTACTGGGTGCGCGATTGATCTCGTCGGCCAGGAGGAATGTGGTAAAGACCGGACCCGGGACGAAGCTGAAGTCGCTTTTTTGGAAGCTGAAAATGTTGGTGCCTAAGATGTCAGATGGCATCAGATCAGGCGTGAATTGGATGCGGGCGAACGGGCTGCCCAGGATTTGAGCCAGCGTTCTGACGAGCAAGGTTTTGGCTACGCCCGGCACTCCTTCGATTAACGCATGGTGATTGGTGAAGATAGCGATTAACGCGAAACGAATCGCTTCTTCTTGTCCGATGACGACCTTAGCCGCTTCGGTTCGGGCACGAGCCAGAACATCTTTCAACTCATCGATCGTGTCGTTCATGATTGGTGCAGTTTGACGATCTGATTATAGCGCTCCACTTGAGAAGTAGTTGGTGGCAGCGAGTTTAACAAGCTTTCCATACGAGCCTGTTTGACGGGGTTACTGACTCCTTTTTGTTTCCAAATTTGCAGACAAATCGTGCACAGGTCTTTAGTGGGAAGGTTGCGACGCAGTAGGTTGGTAAAAATCTCGTTTCCGCCCATGCCCTTAATTACAATCTCGGTGTCTGAACGTTTTCTGGACGCGGGGTTAAGGCTATAGCGACTGGCCCAGAGATAGAGCAAACCTAGACTCAAGATGGCTACAAAAGCGCCGTCCAAGCCGTAACGCCGGGCCAGACTCATGATGCCTGGATGGTTGACAATACCAAAATGGCTCTCATCGAAAATGACGACCGAGTGTTGAGGAAAGAGCCAGCTAATTAATTCAGCATTCCGATGCGCTGCCAGGGCTACGTTTGACAATGGATAGGAGTCCGCTAGCAAGAGTAACTTGCCGGCGCCAAATTTTCTTTGGAGCACTACCGGCAGGTCTTGGGCTTTGGCCAGGACCTCCCAGTCGCCTTTGGTGGGGTCAATATACAGATGACCCGCCCAACTGAACGCGTTGGCGAATAGATTCGATTGGAGTCTGGTGGTCAGGTTTGGTTTGGAATGGAATATTCGAATTCCCCAGTCGTCTGATTTCCAGACTTCAGCCCGAAGCGGCTTGGACTCCGCCCGGCTGTTTTCGAGGTCTTCTTCATTACGTTCGCTTTGAAGAGCGCTGAAGGCGATAACCAAGGTTCCACCGCTCGTCATCCAGTTGTCGAAAGGCTTGGTTTGATCATCGGACAGCCCCCCGGGTTGAACGCCAGCCAGAAGTAGGATCTTGCCGGTACTGGCGGGTAGATCCGTTAACGGTTGTACGAACCGTTCTACCTGGACTGAACCGAGCCTGGACAATATCTCGAATAGAACTCGACACCCTTTGGGATCGGCGCGAAAACTCGAATACTCCGGATAAACGCCATTCACTTCCGCGCGCACTTGGAACATTTCAAACCCGACAAACGCAAAAAGCGCTGCCATTGATCCGATCAAGATGTAGGCGATGAATCGGTCTTTGCGCATGCGGTTAGGGGAGGGGGAGCGGCGCGCTTCGTTCTCGTCGTCGTCCTCGTCCTCGATTCCTTGCGAACGGAGTGTTGGAGCACTGGAGTATCGGAGTATTGCGCCTTCTCCGAATTCCACCCCGCGACGGCGAGGTCAGGGGCGCCCCGAAGGGGCGATAGGACTCAGCCCGGGGTTTTAACCCCGGGTTATCCGTCGCAAATAGATGCGCCCTGAAAGTGGCGCCAGACGGAATTCGTTCTGCACGCATAAATTTATCTTGCAGAGTCCACCCGCCGATCGCCGTCTGGTGCCCTTTCAGGGCACGTTCCTCTAAAACACCTAACCCAGGGTTAAAACCCTGGGCTGAGTCCTTTCGCCCCTTCGGGGCAGGATCCCGTCGCGTATAATTTGTGCCTGCGAAATTCGTCAACATGCGGCGTTAGATTCTCTTTCTTCAATCCTACCCATTCTTGCGAAGGCAGACATTTTTCAGGCGTTGGTAAAGGCTATCGGATTGTTCGAACTCGGTGACGGTAACCGGGTGGGCGCCGTACCAACAGCGCTCAAACAGTTTTCGATCCAGGGAAAAAATCTCATCGAGGTCGGGCGCTGAAGTTAGTTTTCGTTTTAACTCGCGCTCGTAGTCAAAGTTCGATTTTGATTTCCGAATCAGGATATGACCGTGAGCCCCCAGCAGGGAGAGGGTCGCTAGGAACAGGGCTCGCAGCGCTTGGCGCAGATCGCCGGCGTTGGCTTTTTGCCGAGCTAACCGGAGCCATTCGTCTTCAGGCAGCTGATCGGCGGTGGTATCTTCGCTCGCCAGATCCGGAGTTGGAGCAACGACCGGTGCTTGGGGAAGCGTAACGGTGGATCTTCGTGCGAGCACTTTAACGAGAATCAATGTTAGGGCCACTATCGCTCCGGCTATGGCAATCCAGGATAACACTTGGGCCACCAAAGCCATTCCGTCAGCCCCGCCGCCTGACAGTAAACCGGGACCTTGCGGAAACAAAGAGCTCAGCCATTTCCCCAGCGCGCGCCCCAGGCGGCCGAGCGCCTCGCTCAAGCTGCCCAAACCTTCTTTCAACCAATCCCGGAGCTGCTCAAGCCAGCCAGGCGGCGCTTCTACTTTGCTGGGGTTGCGCCAAGCGTATTCCGGCGCATTGAGAACGCGTTCCAGTTGTTGATTGACTTCCCCGGCCGGGAGCCGAGTACCGTTCGGCGTCGCGCTGGCTAACGGCAAAGAACGTAGCTCCTCTTGTGAACGGTCGATCGAGATCGCGTAGTTAGTGGCCGGCGTTAGCAGCAGAGCCACGAAGATTGGTATAGCCGCGACAGACGTCGCCAAGGCTATGTCGGTCAAGAATGAACGCAAAGAACGCAAAAAAAGAGGGAGTAAACTAATTTTCACAAGTGGCTGAACCCTGACGGTGCTTAATTTTTTGTGCTCCTGGCGTTCTTTCTTGACCGACATAGCCTTGGGCGACGTCTGTTGCGGCTATTGATCTTCTATTTATTTAGTCTCAATGGCGTAACCCAACCCCGCAAGACGGTGTAGCAAATCTTTTCCCGAAGTTTCACATTCAATCCGTCGCAGCCGAATCACGTAAAAGGACTTTAGCAAAAGATCAATGAGAAGGTAGGAAACAAATCCTGTGCCCCCTACAAACGGAATCGAGACTAGCCAATGGAAGTTGTGAGTCAGCAAAGTCTCGATACCGAAGAGCATTTTGCATAGGAACGGCAGGGCTGCGAGTGTCGAGTAGACGCAGACGAAAATCACGAGTCGGAAAGCGAAGGTCATACCATTCAAGATTAATCCGGGCCCGATTGGACTTTTGGAAAGCTGAACGCAACGCAGAAAGCCACCCCGATTTCCGGTAATGACGATGCTCGCGGTGTAGAAAAATGCATCCACGAAAGGAGCGGGCACGACGAGCAAGAATGCCATGGGCTTGGCGAGGATGCCCCAAGGCTGGATGGCACACTGCGCAGCCCAAAGCTGCAGGAGTGCGAATGGCCCCCGACGACGAATCGGTTCGCCAGAGTAAGATGCCAGTAAACGTTGGCAAGCTAGTGCTTGAAAGCCCTTCATCCAACAGTAACTCAGCGCCAGGCGAATCACGGAGTCGCCCAAGTGCTCAGAGAGATAGCGATGATAGGATGCATCCCCGAGAAGTTGGAAAAGCAGAATCGCAAACGGCGTAACCCCGACTATGTAGTAAGCATAAGTAATCGCCGAAGTCCTGCGCAGCAGGTGAATCGCTTCTTCTAATAGGTCAATGGGGCCGTCCATCTTTTAGTAATCAGTAATCAGTGACGGTGATTGGTGATTGGTGATTGGTGATTGGTGATTGGTGATTGGTGATTGGTGATTGGTGATTGGTGATTGGTGATTGGTGATTGGTGATTGGTGATTGGTGATTGGTGGACCTTGGTCGCGCAAATATGTCATTTGTCATTTGTTATTTTTGTCGCAGCTCTATCATCTATTTTTTTCCATCGTTGCTCCTCGGCTATCGGCTATTCCTCAAAACCAGGTGCCGTTATACACGTTGACGGGGATGAGGAGGAGGATTCGTTCGATCACGTAGAACGAGAGATAGGCGCCGGCGAAGCCTAACAAAAGCCGGAGCGGACTCAGCCAGTCAAAGCGGAGGGCGCTGCGTTTAGTTCCGGCTGCTATTGATTTTTGCAGGCAGGCTGCACAGAGGAACCGCGATTCGTGTTCGACGACGCATTCGCGGCAGTAATATTGGTGGCAAGAAGGGCACCGGGCAGCCGCTTCTCGATCCGGATGAACTAAACAGCGGCGAGCTGCCAGATTCATGCTGCCGCCTGGTTAACCGCCGGTTGCTGCGCCTGCATGATCATTGGTACCACAATCTGTTGGAACCTGACGAGCTGGTTTTCCCGTTCGACCGGCCGTAATCGCCGGATCTGAGCAGCAGTTTGTAGGTGTACGACATAGGTCGGACCGCCAACCAGGTTAGATACCAGCAAGGCGCCGAAAACAAAGCTGAAGGCTGCCCCGATGACGTAATACCAGGTCCCATGACCTAAGAACCAGAATAGGCTACAGAAAAGGAGGAATCCCCAAAGGACGGAGAACCAAATCCAGCGATTACTTTTCGAAAAAGAAATTGCCTCGATCTCGGAAAAGTAGAAACGCCGATACTTTTCAAACAGCATAATTTGTTTGGCGTGTAGCAAATGATCGTCGCCGAGATAAATCGTGCTCCGTACACCCGGAACCAGACGCGAGATCCATCCGGTGGAAGCGATTTTGCGGTAGTCGGGATTGGTCATAGGCCGAACTCGGTAGGATGGCTTTGAATTAACCAGACTATCAACCAAACCAGGGCGATCCAACCGACACCTTCTATCAATGACAAGGCGGCGGCTAAAACGAAACGGTACTTAGACCGTGGCACCAGGGTGCGCTGCTGCCCCCACCCGATTATGACGAGAGCGAGGGCGAATGCGCTGAACAGCAGTCCCAGATAAATGTACACGAGGCACAGAACCGGGACGATTACGAGCAGCAGAGCGATATTGTCGAAAAGGATGGCTTGGTCCTGAAATAACGGTTCGGACGATTCCCGGCGTTTTTTATAGATACAGTCCGGGCAAAGCTTTTGTGCTCCGTAGGCGATCGTACACAACGAGCAAACAAAACGGCCGCACACATTACAGACGTTCTCGGCTCGGGAATGGGTGTGGAAAAAGCAACCTGCTTCTGCCTCGGTGCGGGGTTCGGGAAGAGAAGCCGCTGTGGTTCTCGCCATGGCCGGAAAAACCAGGGTACGCGTCGGCGCCTGACAGTTGGGACACGCCGTGAAATCCCGCTGGTTCCACTGCGTGGTCGCTAGTAAATGATGGCAGATTGGGCAAAAGGCGCCGGCACTCATGATTTCGACTGGCGCTTTATCACCCGGGTATCGCAGAGGTAATCATGCAGCGCTCTTTTTTCCGAATCGAACCCGGCCATAATGTAGCCGATGTATAAGAGCATGGCGCTTAATCCCTGGGCGAAATAACGGCCCGCCGCTCGCCAATAGGAGACTTTTGAAAAATCGGATCGAACGATCCGCAGCTTCAGCGCCATTTTACCAGGGGTAGCTCCGTATCTCCCCACGAAGAAAACGTAGTAGCCCATTGAAATTAACAGGGCGAAAATGAAATAGAGGCCGTAGGCGATCCAAACTCCTCGCAACACGAAAAGCGGTTGGGCGGCTTTTTCTTCGGCTTGAAAGACGGCCCAGAAAACATAGCCGCGCAACGCCAGATCAAATGGCAAGCGAACCAGGAAAAGCGCAATTTGGTCAATAAAGTAGGCGCCGACGCGAATCCAAAAGCCGCCGTAAATTCCGGTGGTGTCCGGACTAAGTCCTTCCCTGATCTGTTGGAAGAATATCTCTTTGCAATCCTGGCATAGACTGAGCCCTCCATACCGAACGGATAGGTCCGGTGAGGAGAGTCGTTTGCATTTGAAGCAATCGACGGTGGGCAGGTTGAAAGCTTCGGCGAAGGTCTTCCAAGTTTGCAAACCTTGCCGCCAAACTCGGGTACCGAGGGTGATGGTTCCGTGATTGAAAAGCTGATTAATCTCGGGGTCCTCGACCGGACCGGTGGGCTGGTTTCCGATTAGGTAATACCAAGTCATAGGTCGGTCGGAGCCAAATGGTCGTCGAGAAGCGGAAGGAGTTCAAGTGGAGGAGCCAGGAGCCAGAATCCAGGAGCCAGGAGGGCGGGTTAGGCGTTGGCCCAGCAACCGGGAGGGGAGCCGCTTTATAGGTCGGCAGTTCTATCGCTCTGCAGCAAGCGGCTCCCGGAAACGGCCCCTGATTTGTCATTTCCCCTGACGTTCGCATGCCTGCGTGGGAGTGCGTCGAGGTCCTGGGCTGGCGCGAACATCCTGGATAGCTTCCGGGAGCCGCCTGCTGCAGAGCGATAGAACTGCCGTACTGGTAAAGCGGCTCCCCTCCCGAACTCCTCTATCTGCTATTGGCCGTTTGCCTCGTCGTGGCAGAGCGCGTGGCGAGGCGGCCGAGCGTCTGAATGGCCTCGGCGAAACGAGGTGTGAAAGCATGGCCGCAGCTGATGCGGAAGCAATTACGGTAACGTTCGCCGGTGGCGGAAAAAATGTTTCCGGGCGCGACTGCGATGCGGAACCGGTTGAGGGCGTCGGCTGCTAACTGGAGTGCGTCGAAGTCTTCTTCTAGCTCGATCCACAATAGAAATCCGCCGCTAGGGCGCGATATCCGGGTCGACATGGGGAAACTTTCGGCGACGGCGCTGCTGAACCGGTAGACTTGCTCCGCTAAGAACTTACGCAATCGGCGCAAATGGGCGTCGAACGAACCGAACTTAAGAAATTCTGCGACCGTTAATTGGGGTAGCGAAGGTGTGGCTAAGCTGGTGGCCGATTTGAGCTCCAGGACCCGGTCCTGAAACTTGCCTGGCACGATCCAACCCACGCGCAGCCCGGGCGCTAATGTTTTCGAAAAAGAGCCGATCAAGATAACCGATCCGTCGGGATCAAATGTCTTAGCGACCTTGGGGCGTTCTGCCTCCGGCCGGTGCAGATCCCCGAATATGTCGTCTTCAATAAGAGGAACATCGAAGCGAGCTAACAGTCGGACCAGGTCCTGTTTGGTTTTGCTGCTGAGTGAATAACCGAGCGGATTACTGCAATTTGTGACCAGCAAACAGGCAGCCACTCTGGGAAAACGTTTTAAAGCGTTCTCCAGATCCGCCAGATCAATTCCCTGGACCGGGTCGGTCGCCAATTCCACGACTCTTAGCCCCAGGCTTTGGATGATCTCCAGCACACCAAAGTAGGTGGGCGATTCTACCAGGATGATATCTCCCGGCTGGCTGACCGCTCTTAACGCCAGATGAAGCGCTTCCGATGCTCCACAAGTGATCACAAAATCGTCCGGCGAAAGGAAACATCCCCATCCATTTGCTCGCTGCGCAAGTTGTTGACGCAACGCTTCGATTCCGGCCGGAGGTCCTTGATTGCAAGTTTCGATCGGGTAACGGCGCGCGGCGCTGGCTGCAGTTTGAGCCAGTTTCCGAGCAGGTAATACTTCTGAACCGAGCAAACTGAGCCCGAGCGGGACTACCTGTTTAGAGGTTCCAAACGTGACGGTCTGGTGTCTCAACGCGCTGACCGCGACGTCTTTTGCGCGGAAAATGGTTTGGGTCTTGGTCGGGGCCGCAACCAACCGTAGCTTCGGTTCGCGAACGTAAAATCCACTCCGGACTCGTGCTTCGACTACCCCTTTGTTTTCCAAAAGCCGGAAAGCGTGTAGAACAGTCTCCAAACTAAAGCCGTGATCTTTAGCCAGCTCACGGACTGAAGGCAACCGATCCCCAGGCAGATAGGTCCGAGCTTCGATCTGTGTATGGAGCTTATTTGCGAGGAGTTGGTAGGAAGGGTCCGTGCTGCGCATGAGAGGGGAGGGGGGAGAGGTGAGAGGTGAAAGGTGATTGGTGATTGGTGATTGGTGATTGGTGAGAGGTGAAAGGTGATTGGTGAGAGGTGAGGGTGAAAGGTGATTGGTGATTGGTGATTGGTGATTGGTGCGGCGGGAGGGGAGCCGCTTTATCGGGTGGCAGGGTCTGTCGGTTGGCTAACCGCCGAAAGCCTTCGGGGTAAACAAGCGGCTCCCGGGAATGACCCAAGGTTTAGTAATCAGTAATCAGTGCTCCTGGCTCCTGGCTCCTGGCTCCTGGCTCCTGGCTCCTGGCTCCTGGCTCCTGGCTCCTGGCTTTAGTAGCGCACAGCGTGA
>Ga0185299_10002180_pt1 | contig 31792 bp, 22 predicted proteins | sample PaiPotPPA55metaG_FD_128002 | JGI IMG/M metagenome (GOLD analysis project Ga0185299, IMG submission 128002) | Iron sulfur acid spring bacterial and archeal communities from Banff, Canada, to study Microbial Dark Matter (Phase II) - Paint Pots PPA... ...
GCGCTCGGTCGGCAGGCCGCGCCAGACCATCGTGTTGAGGATCGACAGGGGCAGCTTCACGTGCCGCCGCTCCGGGTGGTCGACGTTGCTGAAGGTGCGGATCGACTGCTGCGGCAGGTACGTGTCCTCGCCCTCGCCGAGGTAGACCATCCGCGCGTCCGCGAGTTCGACGCCGTAGAGCGTCTGGATCATCTCGTCCCACTGCCAGGGGTGCACCGGCAGCCACCAGTAGCGGGCCGGGTTGCAGCCGCGCCGGATCAGCTCGGCGCCGAAGCGGACGCGCTCGGCCGGCGAGAGTTCCTCGGTGTAGAGCCGGCGGGCCGTCAGGCCGGGTACGGCGCGGTAGTCGGCCAGGTCGTCGCGCACGGCGATCCACGCCAGTCGGCCCGGTTCGCGGCCCTCCGGCGCGTAGCGCTCGGTGTCGGAGACCGAGAAGCCGACGCGGCCCTTGTTGAAGGCGATCCACGGGTGGCCGGTCTGGTGGCCTTCCAGCTCGGCGTATCCGAGGTCCGCGAGCTCGGCGGCGGTGGCAGTTGCCCGTGACGCGATGCGCACATCGGCGGCGAGGGTCGCGGCGAACTCGCGGACGAGGTGGCCCGCGGTGTCCCCGGCCAGGCCGAGCGTGCCCTGTGCGTCGGCGAGGAAGACGAGCGGGTCCACGGCCTGGTGCCCGCCGCGTCGCACGGAGCCGGGCTCGACGAACCAGGACCCGTAGGCGCCCCGCCTGGCTCGGAACGCGTATTCGGTCACCGCGCCTTCCGGCTTTCGCGCGGCCGGACCGTACATGCTGTCCACGACCGGCGGCTGCGTGGCCGGTTCCGCGGCCCGCACCTTCAGCTTGTACCAGCCGTCCTCCTCGGGCACCGAGATCGGCTCAAGCAGTTCCTCGTAGGCGAACTCGCCGATCGTCTTGGCCAGCAGCCGGCGTCCGGCCGCGCGCCAGACCAGCGCCGGGTCGGTCTCAGCCGAGGTGGTCCGTTGTCGCGGCGGCGGGGTCATCGACTCCCGGCGCTGCGGGGCCTGCTGCGCCGGGGCCTCGGGAACCATCGGGATTTCCACCTGTTGGGACTGTGCTGACGCGTCGCTCACGGCGGTCCTCCGGCTGGCTCGGGATCTGACGGGGTGGTACGGCGTGCCTGGCCCGGCCGGCCGACGGAGCCGGGAGCGCGGTCACCCGGGTGAACGCCTCGTCGGTCCGCGCGGCCGCCGCCGGGCTGAAGCTGGTGTGCGCGGTGCGCGCGGGCAGCCGGTGGAGCTCGCGGCCCGCGACGGCGTTGAGGATCGTGGCCGCGCGGTACGCGCCGAGGCCGAGGTCCGGGGTGCCGACGCCGTGCGTGTGCAGCTCGGCGTTCTGCACGTAGAGTCCGGCCTGCGTTCCGTCGAGCAGCACGCGGTGGTCGCGGTCGATCAGCGGCCTGCCGCGCGAGTCCCGGCGCATCAGCGTCTCGATCGGGCCGAGCAGCCGCTGCTGACGCTGCGCGTACCCGGTGGCCAGCACGAGCCGCTGGGTACGGACACGGCACCCGGTCTGCGTGCGCGCGTGCACGAATTCGAGGTCGAGTTCCTCACCTTCCGGCACCTCGACCACGCGTCCGCCGACCGCCTCCACTCCCGGCAGCAGGGTGACGCCGGTGGACGCGGGGCCGTCCGGGAACGCGCGGCGGTCCAGCTCGCCACGGATCTCGGCGAGCGTCTCGTCCGAAACGGCCTTGTAGAGCCGTCCCTGGGTCGCGAGCAACTCGTCGCGCGCCGGTTCGGGCAGCGCGTGGAAGTAGTCGGCGTAGTCCGGCGTGAAGTGTTCGAGCCCGATCTTCGAGTACTCCATCGGCTCGAACGCCGCAGTCCTGGTCAGCCAGCGCAGCCTGCGGCCCGGCTGGTGCCAGCCGCGCAGCAGGTCGAGCACGATCTCGGCGCCGGACTGGCCGGAGCCGAGCACGGTCACGTCGTCTGCGGCGCGGATCCAGTCGGCGCGGCTGAGGTAGTGCGCACTGTGTGCGACGAGCGCGCCGCCCTGCTCGCACAGCGCCCGCAGCGCGCCCGGGACGACCGGCTCGGTGCCGATCCCGAGCGCCACGTTGGCGGCACGCACCTCGCGCGGGCCGTCCACCGAGTCGTAGGTGACCGAGAAGCCGTCGCGTCCATCGGCGAGAACCGCGTGCCGGACCGCGGTGACTCGACAGCCGAAGTGGCACGATGCCAGGCGCTCGGCGACGGACCGGCAGTAGGCGTCGTACTCGGCGCGCGGAACGTGCCAGGCCTCGCTGAAGTAGAACCCGAACAGCCGTCCCTGATCGCGCAGCCAGGCGAGATAGCTGTTGCGGTTGGTCGGGTCGACGAGGCTGACCAGGTCGGCGAGGACCGGCACCTGCAGCGTCGCGCCGTCCACCATCATCCCCGGATGCCAGCTGAACTCAGGGTTCTCATCCAGAAAGAGGCAGGACATATCTTCACAGGGTTCTGCCAGCGCGGCGAGTGCCAGGTTGAACGGGCCGAGGCCGATGCCGACCAGCTCGTACTGTTCCGTGCTCACGTCCCCTCCCCCGGGATCGGCCGAATCATCAGGGTCGCGCGCTTCTCGGGCAGGTCGATCGGGTCGGCGGCGACGAAGCCCGCGGCGGTGAACGCGCGCACGGAAGCGACGTTGCGCTCATCGGGCTCCGCGACGACGCGACGCGGCCGCTCGCGCTGCACGGCGTCGGCCAGCGCGCGAAGCAGAACACTGCCGAGCCCGATGCCGCGGCAGTCCTCCTCGCCGATCAGCAGGTGCACGCCGACGTCGTCCGGCTCGGCGGCGTAGTACTCGGCCAGCCGGTCCTCAGCAGCCTGATACAGCTCGAAGTAGCCGATCGCCCGGCCGGCGAGCCTGGCCAGCAGCGGCTGCGCGTGCGCCGACTCGAGCTGCGCGCGCACGTGCTCGTTCGTGCGCTCCAGCGGTCCGGCCAGCTCCCAGTAGCGGGCCACGTCCGGATCGTTCATCCAGCGCCCGATCAGCGGCAGGTCGCGGTCCGGCTTGACCGGGCTCAGCGTGAACCGCCCGGCCTCGGTGGGCAGATCGAACCAGAGCGCTGTGCGCGCCGACGCGCTTGTCACTGCGTTCGCCGCCGCGTTCGTCACTGCGGACGCTCCGTGGCGCAGGGGTTGGGGATCTCGACGTACACCGACTGCGTGGCCAGCTCTCCGACCAGCTCGTCCAGCCCGGCCGCGCGGGTGAGCAGATTCGCCTTGCAGCGCAGCGTGGTTGCTTCGAGCAGCAGATCGGTCGGCCGGTGGCCGCGCAGCACGGACAGCTCGTCGCGGGCCACGCGCAGCAGGTCGCGCTCCTCGGCCAGGCCCGCGCAGCCGAGCGCGCCGATCATGCCGAACAGGTTGTTGATGCCGACGTAGTAGAGCAGCCGCTCGGTGACCACGTCGTCCGCCACGACGGTGTCGCTGGCCTTGCCGAGCTCCGGATCCCCGGCCAGCCCGGCGAGCTCCTCGATCCGCGAGGCGCGGTAGTAGAAGCCCTGGTTGTCGCGGTACCAGCCGGCGCCCGGGTAGCCCTGCTCGTCCAGCTGGATCAGCGTGTTCTGCTGGTGGCCCTCGAGCGTCACGCCGAGCTCCGCGTCGATCCACAGGATGGGGACGATGAGCCGGGCCACGTAGCGGGCGAACCAGTCCGCGGCGACCTCGCGCACGGCGCGTCCGGAGACCTCGGCCAGGCCCTTGATGTGCGCGGCCAGCTCGTGCGCGGCGCCGTCCGGACCGATGGCGCCGCGGCCGAGGTCGGTCAGCGCGGCGATGCAGTACACGTAGTCGGTCGGCCGGAAGGGCGAGTGCCGGATCGACACGTCGAGGCCGGGCACGCCGTCCACGGCCAGATAGGCGGCGTCGGTGAGCATCCGGAAGTGCGGGTGCGCGGCCAGCAGCCGGCTGCCCGCGGTCCCGGCGAACAACCGGTGCGCCTCGACGCCGCGCAGCAGTTCCTTGCGCAGGTTCTCCCGCTTGGAGTTGGTGATGTTCAGGCCGAGCGAGAGCTTGAACATCACCGGCGAGTCCGGCCGGTAGACCGTGCGCAGCGACGAGGTCGGGAACCAGCGCGGCCCGGCCGCGCCCCGGTGACGCAGCTTTCCGGCCTCGACCAGCTGCTTGACGTTCGGCCGACGCAGCAGGTCGGCGGCCTGCCAGGGATGCGCGGGGACGAGCAGGCCGTCGTCGGGCAGCGTGCCGCTGAGGAAGGTGCACAGGTCGTGCGCGGTCGGTCCGAGCTCGCTGTCCTCGGCGATCAGCGACTCGTCCACGCTGAACCAGTCGAGCTGGAAGCCGCCGCGCAGCTCCGGACTGTACGCGGGCTCGGCCAGGCCGTCGCGGCTCTTCGGCGTCGGGTGCAGCGGATGCCCGGCCAGCAGCGCCTGCTCGGCGGCCAGGAAGGGCGTGGTCAGCACGCCGGAGCTGTCCTGGTCCGGCGGAGAGGGCTTGGCCGCGCGGTCGGCCAGGTGGACGGCGACGCGCTCCGCCGACTCGGTGGCACGGCTCGCGAGAGACGCCGCGTCCGCGGCCGAGGCTCCCCCGGCCAGGCCCATCAGCCGGGCCAGCTCGCCCGGCGTGGCAGGACCCTGATCAGTGTGGGCCGGCCCGAAGCGGTGCCAGCCGGTCGCGGACCAGTAGCGGACCGGGACGGTCACGGTGGTCCCGCCCAGCTCCAGGACCAGGTCGGCGGCGGCGGGCCGCGGCAAAGCCCGCTCGCGGATCCAGCAGCGCAGCAGGCCCTCCACGGCGAGCCGTTCGGCGGCGTCGGCGAGCTGCGCGGCGCCGGACGCGGCTGGGGTTGACGGTGATGCCGATTGCGGCTGGACGGCTGTGGTCACGGAGGTTTCCCTGGGGCTGAGCTTCGGGTGGGTGGGTTTCGGCGGTTCGGTCAGCTGCCGGGCACGTCGCAGGCGCTAGCGGCGTCGGCGACGAGGTCGAGCAGCGCGTCGATCTCGGCAGGCGTCGTCTCCGGCCGGAGCAGGGTGAGCTTGAGCCGCAGCGAGCCGGGTCCGCCGGGTTGCCCGCCGGGACCGGGCAGCATCGTGCGGCCGACGACGGCGCTTCCGGCGGCCAGCAGCGCGCGCCGGGCCTCGGCGTTGACGTGGTCGGGATCGCCTTGCCGGGACCGGTAGCGGAAGAGCACCGTCGTCAGCGAGGGCCGGAGCGCGAGCTCGAACTCGGGCCGCGCCTCGATCGCGGCGGCGGCGTGCGCGGCCTGGGCGAAGCAGCTCTCGATCATCCGCGCGTAGCCGTCGAGGCCGTGGTGGCGGGCCGCGGCGAGGATCTTCACCGCGTCGGCGCGGCGCGTTGTGCGCAGCGAGCGGCCGAGCAGGTTCGGGTAGCCGGCGGCCTCGTCGTCGAGGTCGGAGAGGTACGCCACGCGACGTGAGATCGCGCTGAGGGCCTGCGGATCGCGCGTCAGCAGCAGGCCGGCGGGGATGGGCTGCCAGCCGAATTTGTGCAGGTCCACGCTCGCGGAGTCGGCCAGCTCGATCCCGGCGAGCAGCGGACGGCGGACGTCCGAGAGCAGCAGTCCGCCGCCGTACGCCGCGTCCACGTGGAACCAGGCGCCGTGCTCACGGGCGATCCGGGCGCAGTCGGCCAGCGGATCGATGGCCCCGGCGTCGGTGGTCCCGGCCGTGCCGACGACGGCGACGAGCGTGCAACCTTCGTCCGCGATCCCTTGCGCCGCATGAGAAAGCGCGTCTGTGTCGAGTCGATGATCGGGTCCAATGGCTACCGGGATGACGGAGCGCTCGCCGAGCCCGAGTTGTGCGGCGGCGCGGGCGATGGAGAAGTGCGAGACGGCGGACGTCAGGATGCGCAGCTTCCCGGCGGCGGACGCGGGGATACCCGATTCGGCGGGATCCACCGCGTACGCACGGGAGATCGCGGCGTCGCGCGCGAGCATGAGGGCCAGGTAGTTGGACTCGGTGCCGCCGGAGGTGACCGACCCGGCGCCCGGCGCTCCGAAGGCGAGCGCGCTGAATTCCGAGATGACACAGGATTCGATGACGGCCGGAGCCGCGCTCTGATCCCAGGAATCCTGCGAGGGATTGAGCGCGGCCACGAGCTGATCGGCGGCGACGGCGACCGGATCCGGCGGACAGTGCAGGTGAGCGACCGTATGTGGATGCGCGGACCGGACCGTGTGCGTCGGGAGGTAGTCGAGCAGGGCGTTGAGGGAAGCGGGGCCGAGGCCGATCGGCGGCAGCACGGGTGTGAAGGCGGCGCGGACCTCAGCCTCGAGCGCTTCGGGACCGCCGGAGGGCAGCGGGCTTTCGGGCGTGGGGATGGACATGCCACTCATGCACTCGCCGCGCTGATCGATGCCAGCAGCACGTCGCGCACCTGCTCAGCCTCGAGCTCGGTCATGGTGAGCGGCGGCAGCAGCCGAAGCACGGCCCCGTGCCGACCACCGAGCTCCACGATCAGACCGCGCTCCAACGCCTCCGTACGCACCCGGCGTGCCAGTTCGGGCGCCGCGGGCCGGGCGCCGAGGACGTCCGCAGCAGCCTCCGGGTCCACCAGCTCGATGCCGATCATCAGGCCTCGACCGCGCACCTCGCCGATCGCGGGCAGTTCGGCCATCGCCTCCACGAAGTCCGTGCGCAGCCGGTCGCCGAGCTTGCGGGCCCGCTCGGCCAGGCTGTTCTCGGCGACGAAGCGCATCGTGGCGGTGCCCGCCGCCATGGCCAACTGGTGCCCGCGGAAGGTGCCGGTGTGCGCGCCCTCCGCCCAGACGTCGTACTCGGAGCGGTAAACGATCACGGCCAGTGGCAGGCCGCCGCCGATCGCCTTGGACAGCACCATCATGTCGGGCACGACCCCCGCGTGGTCGACTCCCCACAGCTCCCCGGTGCGTCCGAGGCCGGTCTGCACCTCGTCGGCGATCAGCGGCATGCGGTGGGCCGTGGCGAGCTCCCGCAGCGCCCGAAGCCAGCCGTCCGGAGCGGGGATGACGCCGCCCTCGCCCTGAACCGGCTCGACGATCACGGCGGCGGGCGGGGTCATGCCGCTGCCGGGATCGTCGAACAGCCTGCGCGCGTGCTCAGCGGCGATGCGCTCCCCGGCGGGCCCGCCCACCCCGAAGGGGCAGCGGTAGTCCTGCGGGAAGGGCAACCGGGTCACCCCGGCGTCCGGAACGAGGGCCGGCGTGCGGACCGCGACGTTGCCGGTGGCGGCGAGCGCGGCGGCCGTCATGCCGTGGTATGCGCCGGTGAACGCGATCAGGCCCGAACGTCCGGTGGCCGTGCGCGCCAGCTTGATCGCGGCCTCGACGGCGTCGGCGCCGCTCGGCCCGCAGAAGTGGATCCGGGCATCGGCGGCGAGGCCGGCCGGCAGCAGGCCGAGCAGGGTCTCGGTGAACTCGTCCTTGATCGGCGTCGCGAGGTCCAGCACGTGCAGCGGCGCGCCCTGGTCGAGCACCCGGCGGATGGCCTCGACCGCGACGGGGTGGTTGTGCCCGAGCGCGAGCGTGCCGGCGCCGCAGAGGCAGTCCAGGTATGTGCGCCCGTCCGCGCCGTACACGGTCATCCCCTCGGCCCGCACCGGGACCACCGGCAGATGCCGGGCGTAGCTGCGCGCCGACGACTCCCGGGCCCGCTGCCTGGCCAGCAACCGCTCGGAATCGCCCTGCTCGTCGACGCTCAAGTTCCGCCCTCGCTCGGACTTCCGCATTCATCAGAAGATCGTTGTGAGGCAAGCCTTACCCAGGCTCGGCGACCGCGTCAAACCGCTTCACTACTGTGAGTGACAAGTTGGACGAGTACGCCACCGGGCCCGCGACGAAGGTTCGTCGCGGGCCCGGTGGCGTACTCGCGTGGTCTAGCTGAGGAACTCGGCCAGGGCGGCGCGCAGCTGGGCGTCGACCCGGGCCAGCACACGGGTGCCGGTTTCCAGGTGCGTCTCGCTGAGCAGTTCGCCGTGGTCGTGGATCCGGGCGATCAGATCGCCGCGGCCGTACGGGATCACCGCGTCCACCTCGAACTCGGGGCGGGGCAGGTCGTTCTCGATCGCGGCGAGCAGCTTGTCGATGCCCTCGCCGGTACGCGCCGAGACCACGACGGAGTGCGGCTCGCGACGGCACAGCCGGGCGAGCACGTCCGGGTCGGCGGCGTCGGCCTTGTTGAAGACCACGATCTCCGGGACCTTCGCCGCGCCGATCTCCTCCAGCACTTCGCGCACCGCGGTGAGCTGGCCCTCGGGGTCGGGGTCCGAGGCGTCGACCACGTGCAGGATGAGGTCGGCGTCCGCCACCTCCTCCAGGGTCGAGCGGAAGGCCTCGACGAGCAGGTGCGGCAGGTGCCGGACGAAGCCGACGGTGTCCGCGACTGTATAGCCGCGGCCCCCGGCGGTCTCGGTGCGGCGCACGGTCGGGTCCAGGGTGGCGAAGAGCGAGTCCTCCACCAGCACCCCGGCGCCGGTCACCCGGTTGAGCAGCGAGGACTTGCCCGCGTTGGTGTATCCGGCGATGGCCACCGACGGGACGGCGTTGCGCCGCCGCTCCTGCCGCTTGGCGTCGCGGCCCTTGCCGAGCTCCGCGATCTCCCGGCGCATCTTCGCCATCTTCTCGCGGATCCGGCGCCGGTCGAGCTCGATCTTCGTCTCACCGGGACCGCGGGTGGCGATGCCGCCGCCCCCGGCCGTACCGCTGCCGCCGCCGCCCATCTGGCGGGACAGCGACTGACCCCAGCCGCGCAGTCGCGGCAGCATGTACTGCATCTGCGCGAGCGCGACCTGGGCCTTGCCCTCGCGGGACTTGGCGTGCTGGGCGAAGATGTCGAGGATCAGCGCCGTGCGGTCCACGACCTTGACCTTGACGACGTCTTCCAGGTGGATCAGCTGGGCCGGGGTGAGCTCTCCGTCGCAGATCACCGTGTCCGCGCCGGTCTCGGCGACGATGTCGCGCAGTTCCTTGGCCTTGCCCGAGCCGATGTACGTGGCCGGGTCGGGCAGGTCGCGGCGCTGGGTCACGCCCTCGAGCACCTGCGAGCCCGCGGTCTCGGCCAGCGCGGCGAGCTCGCGCATCGACGCGTCCGCGTCGGCCGCGGTGCCGGTGGTCCAGACGCCGACCAGGACCACGCGCTCGAGGCGCAGCTGGCGGTACTCGACCTCGGTGACGTCCTGGAGCTCGGTGGACAGCCCCGCCACGCGGCGCAGGGACTGTCGATCGGCCCGGTCGAACTGCTCGCCGTCGTAGTCGTTCTCGTCGCCCGGCGCGTTCCGGATCTCATACTCGGAATCGACTTCATAACGGGAGTTGGTCATCTGTGCCTTTCAGCGAAGAAATCGAAGTGAAACGATGGTCGCACGGAGCGGCGCCCGAGAGCACGCCGTTTTCCCGCGCACTCATGCCGAAAGCCCCGTCCCATTGTCCCGGGACGGGGTCGGCTGCGAGTTTCCGCAGGTCGGCGTGTGGACGCTGCCTTAGCGAAGAGCGAGCTGCGGGAGGGAGTTGGATCCCGTACCCGGCAGCACGACGGGGTAGGTGAGCAGGTTCGGCGAACCCATGGCCAGGTGCGAGGCGCCGATCGGGCCGACGGCCAGGCTGGACGCGGGCACGGAGTTCATCGGCACCGAATTCGTCGGCACGGGATTCATCGGCACGGGATTCATCGGCACCGAGTTCATGGGCACCGAGTTGACCGGGGCGAGGCCCGGCGCCGGTACGGGGTGAATCGGCACAGACCCTACAGCCAGGTTCTGGGTGCCGGCGACGGCGCCGACGGAGGCCGGGGGCACCCGCCGGGTGACCGGCCGGGCGGCCGGACGGGCTCCGGGACGCACCGCTCCGCGCGGCACCGGCTTGGCCAGCGGCATGCTCTTGACCTGGGCCTGATTGCCGGCCCCGACCCGAGCGGTGGGCACGGCTCTGGCAGGCACAGAGGCGGAGATGCGCTCGGACTCGAGCTGGGCGGCCAGTTCGGCCGCGGCGAGCTCGATGGACACTTCGCGCAGTACGTCGGACAGGCGGGCCTCGAGTGCGTCGCAGATGGCCGCGAGCAGCTCGGAGCTCGGCTCCTTCTGGCCGCGTTCGATCTCGGAGAGGTACCCGGGCGAGATTCTCGCCGCTGCGGCCAGCTGCCGCAGGGTACGCCCTTCGTCCTGGCGCTTGCGCCGCAGCACATCGCCGAGCAGGCGACGGATCAGGATCATGGCGTCGCTCCCTCCCTCTCGTGAACTCGTAGTCGGTCTTCGGCCGCGGGTTCCGCGCCATTTGTGTTCGCTCTGAGCGAACACACACGTCAACGGCTGCCCGTTCGCACTGCCGCCTTGCCCGATTCACGGGTGGCGGCTTGCGGCCACCGTACCCGCTCCGGGTCCGGTATTCACCGGGCGGCCGAAAATTTCTTCCCGCCGAAACCGGTGGCATCATCCGACGGTGTGGGCGGCGCCCCCTGCCGGGAGTGGCCCACCGTACCGGACAACGGCCGAGCGTCGAGCTAAATTCCCTCGTCCGCACCACGGGGTGTGTGATGCGTTCATCTGCGCCGTCTTCTATCCGCTCACTCTAAGACGTGCCACCGACAGAACCGGTTCATGCGCCCGGCGGGGAATCTTTTGTCCGGACGTTACCCCGCAGCCCAGGATGTGAGATGCGCCACCGCGCTGGAAAGGGCCAGCCGCGTGGCCGCGAGCTGGATCTCCGCGCGATCCCCGGTGAAGCGCGCGGGGGTCACGACGGCGAGTTCGGGGTCGGGGCCGACCACCGCGACGTACACGGTGCCCACCGCCTTGCCGTCCTGCTCGCTCGGCCCTGCGACGCCGGTGGTGGCGATGCCCACGTCGGCCCCGCACAGCTTGCGCACGCCGAGGGCCATCTGCCGGGCGACCTCGGCGTCCACCGCGCCGGCCCGGCTCAATAGCGCCGCGTCCACGCCCAGCAGGCTGGCCTTGAGGTCGGTGGCGTAGGCGGTCACCGAGCCGCGCAGCACAGCCGAGGCACCGGGCACGGCGGTCAGCGCGGCGGCGACCAGGCCGCCGGTCAGCGACTCGGCGACGGCCACCGTCAGCCGGGAGCGCAGCGCCACGGTGAACAGCCGTAGCGCCGGATCCGGCTCCTGCGCCGTCGCGCCGGCAACGGAGTCGGCGCTGCCGTTCCGTCCGGCCTGCGGGTTCGAGCCCATCGTCACAATGTCCCCTTCAGGTCCGCTTGCCCGCCCCGGCGCGCAGGCGCACGGCGCGCGCCACGTAGTCCACCCCGGTGCCCACGGTCAGCGCGAGAGCCGCCGCCATGACCACGGTCGCCGTCCAGTCCAGCCAGGCCAGGCGCTCCAGCGGCAGAACGTAGAGGAAGATCGCCAGCGACTGGAGCACGGTCTTGAGCTTGCCTCCGGGGCTGGCCGCGATCACCCCGTACTTGATCACCCAGAAACGCATCAGCGTGATGCCGATCTCGCGTACCAGGATCGCGGCGGTCACCCACCACCACAGCTCGTGGTGCAGGCTCAGGCAGATCAGCGCGGCCCCGATCAGCGCCTTGTCCGCGATCGGGTCGGCGATCTTGCCGAAGTCGGTGATCAGGTGGCGGCGGCGGGCCAGCTCGCCGTCAAGCCGGTCGGTGGCCGAGGCGACGAAGAACACTCCGGCCGCCGCGAGCCGCCAGCCCGAGTCGTGCCCGCCGTCGTACACGAAGACGAGGACGAACAGCGGCACCAGCACGATCCGGAGCATCGTCAGCAGGTTGGCGACGTTCCAGTTCGACACGGCCGCGGAGCCCGTCGGGCCGGGGCCGGGCTCCGGTGCCACGTCTATCCGTCCGTCGGCCGGGGTGGTCAATTGCGCTCCGCGAGTTCCGCCACCAGGTCCACGCCCTCGCTGTCGGTCACCAGCGCGTCCACCAGGTCGCCGGCCTTGATCGAGGCCAGGTCGCCGGTGAGCCGGACCGAGCCGTCCACCTCGGGGCCCTGGTGCGCGGCGCGTCCCTCCACGTAGGTCCCGGAGACCTCCTCGACCAGCACCCGGACCCGCTCGCCGATCCGCTCGGCGGCCCGCTGCGCCACCAGGTCGTCGGCCAGATCGGCCAGCGCCGCGGCCCGCTCGTCGATCAGGTCCTGGTCCAGCTTGTCCTCGTCCGGGAAGCCAGCGGCCTCGGTGCCGTCCTCGTCCGAGTAGCCGAACACGCCGATGGCGTCGAGCCGGGCCTCGGTCAGGAAGCGCTCGAGCTCGGCGTAGTCCTCGTCGGTCTCGCCGGGGAAGCCGACGATGAAGTTGGACCTGGCCCCGGCCGTCGGCGCGAGCTCGCGGATCGAGGCGAGCAGCTCGAGGAAGCGGTCCGTGTCGCCGAAGCGGCGCATCCGGCGCAGCACGCCCGGGGCGCTGTGCTGGAAGGAGAGGTCGAAGTACGGCACCACCTTGGGCGTCGTGGCCAGCGCGCTGATCAGGCTGGGCCGCAGCTCGGCGGGCTGCAGGTAGGAGACGCGGATCCAGTCGAGGCCGTCGATCGCGGCCAGCTCGGGCAGCAGCGTCTCGAGCAGCCGCAGGTCGCCGAGGTCCTTGCCGTAGGAGGTGGAGTTCTCGCTGACCAGCACCGCCTCGCGCACGCCCTGCTCGGCCAGCCAGCGGGCCTCGTGCAGCACGTCGGAGGGGCGGCGGGAGAGGAAGGCGCCGCGGAACGAGGGGATGGCGCAGAAGGAGCAGCGCCGGTCGCAGCCGGAGGCGAGCTTGAGCGGGGCCGAGGGGCCGTCGCCGAGCCGGCGGCGCAGCGTGCGCGGCCCCGAGGCGGGGGCGAGACCCGTGGGCAGGTCGGCGATCTCTGCCTCGGCCTCGGCTGACGCGGCGTCACCGGACGTGCCGTGTCCGGGTACCGCGGCCCCCGTCGTGCCCGCCTGCCGCTCGACCGGCGTGAGCGGGAGCAGCAGCCGGCGATCCGACGGGATGTGCGGCTCGACGTGCCCGCCGCCGAGGATGGTCCGGAGCCGGTCGCCGATGTCCTGGTACGAGTCGAAGCCGAGGACGGCGTCCGCCTCCGGCAGCTCGTCGGCCAACTGCTTGCCGTAGCGCTCGGCCAGGCAGCCGACCGCGACCACGGCCTTGGTCCGCCCCCGGCCCTTGAGGTCGGAGGCGGCCAGCAGCGTGTCGATCGAGTCCTTCTTCGCCGCGTCCACGAAGCCGCAGGTGTTGACCACCGCGATCTCCGCGTCCTCGGCCTCCTCGACCAGCTCGAAGCCGTCCGCCGCGAGCCGGCCGGCGAGCTCCTCGGAGTCCACGTCGTTGCGGGCGCAGCCGAGGGTGATCAGCGCGACCTTATGGGGCGCGCTGAGATTCCCGGGCAGGGTTGATTCGGACATGGCAGAGCTCGGCATGCCACCAGGGTATCCGGCTTGGGCGACAGGCCGGACACACCGTGGCGCGGCTAGAGCTGTCCCTGCGGGCCGAAACTGGTGCTGACGACCTGTCCGTCACTGCCGGCGCTGGTGACAGACTTGCCGTTGAGCTGCATCGCCACGCCCGCCGCGTTGCCCACGGTGACATCGAGCCGGGAACGGTCGGTGAACTCCTTGGTCTGCCCGGCCTCCAGGATGTTCCAGTAGAGCTGCTGCCCGGCGGAGTTCGTCACCCCGATCCAGACCGGCTCGGTCTTGGTGGAGATCCGCAGGTCCACCGGGGCCTTCGGCTTGGCGGCCGCGGGGGTGGCCGGGGGCTTGGCGGCCCCCACGACCTTGGGCGCGGCGTGCGCCTGAGCGTGGGCCTGCGGAACGGCGGCGCCCGCGGCCCCGGTCGGTCCCGTGGTGGTCGGCCCGGAGTGCGGCCAGAGCTGGACCGCCGCGACGAGCCCGACCGCGCCGAGCGCCCCGAGCAGCGCGAGCGACCAGTTCGGGCCGCTGCGCGCCGCCGCGGTCTTGGCGCCCCCGAGGAACGCGGCCGGCGCCTCGTTGACCGCGGCCCCGTCGCTGACCAGCGGGTCGACCAGACGAGCGGCCGAGCCGGAGTCGGCGTCGGTGTAGTCCCCTCGGCGCGGCTGCTTGAGCGAGGGCACGTCCGGCGGCGGCGTCGTGCCGACCATCGGGACCAGCGAGGGCACCGCCCCCGGAACGATCGTGGGCAGCACCGCGCGGGCCCGGTTCGTCGCCGCCTGCCTCGCGTCCTTGCGCGCGGACCCGAGCGGACGCTCCGTACGCGGCGGCGTGGCGGGGGTCGCGGTACGCGGCTTGCGCAGGTCCCGCTTGGTCAGCGGCGGCAGGTGCACGGCCCCGTACCTCGCGAGCAGCGGTTCGGGGTCGATGTCCATGGCCTTCGCGTAGGCCCGGATGTGCCCGCGTGCGTAGACGTCGCCCCCGCACTGATCGAAATGGCCCGCCTCCACCCGCCGCAGCGTCTCCGGCGTGATCCGCGTCAGGTCGCTGAGCTCCCGAGCGGTCAGCCCCCGGTCGATCCGGGCCTGCAGCAGGAGTTCGCCGATCTCCCGGTGCCCCGCCGCGGTCCCGTCAACTTCCTGCTGAGTCCGGCGGAGCCGGTCCTCCCCGTCCTGCTCTGCCATGTTCTCCGGCCTCCGGTGCTGTGCTGTACGGGCTACCCGTTTATCTGCTTGCCTTACCGGATGCACCTGCCCGGTTCAGGGGCGGCCGTCCCCTCCCAGGCCGTGGATTCCCCCGATTGGCGGGCGCGCGTCCGCCCCCCTAACGCCCCGTCACCCGGAAAGGTCACGCGACTCGCGGTGGTATGGATCGAGGATTTGTGCGGGCTCGGGGACACGCCCCGGGGTCAGGTCTCACCTTCGATGCCGCTCGACCGCACGTCGAATCAGCTCGTCCATATCGATCGCGCCCTCGGTAAGCTCAAGCGCGTCATGCACGAAGATGATGGTGGGGACCAACCCCTCGGCCATCACACTGCCGATTGCCGACGCAATCGCCTCGCGACAGGCGATCTTCTCGCGAAACGCAGGCAGCGCCTCGAAGAGCTCGACAGAGGTCGGCAGCTCATCACACACGACACCCCCCGCCAAGCAAAGATCGAGTCAGACGGTTCCAGCGGGCACTACCCACTGCGTCGGCTGCTCCGTGAACGCGGCAATGGTGTCAAAGTCGTTGTCGTAGTGCAGGACGGTGAGGCCGGCGGCCCGCGCAGTGGCGGCAACGATGAGATCGGGGATCGACGCAGCCCTGCGCTGTCCCTTCTCAGTGAGTGCCTCCTGAATCTCGGAAGCCGACGTCCAGAGATCATCGGGCTCACGAACCAGGACGAACGAAGCGTCGACCTGCAGCTTCACGCGACTTCGTTCCTGGATGTTGCGCGCCGAGAACAGCAGCTCAAGCTCGGTGACCGCGCAGATGGAGACGAGCCCTCGATCCATCAACGGCTCAAGAACGTCCCTGACAGGCGGCAGGTGCAGCCGAGCGAGAGCACTCTTGTCGGCGAGGTAGCGCGTTACCCCCACAGTCGGCTCTCAACGTCGGGCTCGAGGAGCGCGCTGAATGCCCCCTCTTCGGCGAGAGCCACCAGATCCCGGACTGCCGCGACTCTTATGACCTCGCGGAACGCCGCATCGATGGTGTCGCGGATGGAGTCGGTGCCAAGGATCTCGCGAGTGCGATTGAGCCTCTCCGAATCGATTTCAACGCTCGTCTTGGCCATGATCTCCTCCAGGATGCAAGCCGGACTGGGTTCATGATATCGCAATTGCGGCAAGTTGGATATCCGGCGACGCGCGTCTTGGATACCTCGCAAGACATCGAGGAACCTGATTGCCGCAGGACGCCGACACGACGCAACCGGGCTGGTGCTGAGGCGCGGGGCGGGTGGGCGGGTAACGAACCTGCGGCCCACGCACGAGCACCGGACACAGCGACAGGCGGCGGCAGCACAGCGCGTCCGAGAGCTGCCGACAATCCCCAACCCGCTGGGAAGACGCGCGGAACAAGCAGACGTCTCGAAAAGCGCGGTCCGCTCGTCAAAGTGGATTAAGGGCCCGAGGAGCGCAGCGGGGATGACTGCGAAGCCGTCAGCGCGGCGGTAGGCGGTCTTGCCGGTGTAGAACACGAGAGTCCAATGACCTGGGCGACACGTGGCTACGCTCCCATTTTCAACGGAAGCGCATCCCGCCATCCGGAACCGCCCTCACCCCTCCGCGTTCAGCCCGTCGATGATCTGCTGCATGTCATCCGGGCGGACCAGGACCTCTCGGGCCTTGGCACCTTCGGAGGGGCCTACTACGCCGCGCTGTTCCAGCAGGTCCATGAGGCGGCCGGCCTTGGCGAAGCCTACGCGGAGCTTGCGCTGGAGCATGGAGGTGGAGCCGAACTGGCTGGAGACGATGAGCTCGGCGGCTTGGACCAGCAGCTCGAGGTCCTCGCCGATCTCCTCCTCGGGCTTCTTCACGGCCGTCTGGGCCTCGGTGACGTCGCTGCGGTACTGGGCCTGCAGCTGCGACTTGCAGTGCTCGACCACCGCCTCCATCTCCTCGTCGGAGAGGTACGCGCCCTGCAGGCGGATCGGCTTCGAGGCACCCATCGGGAGGAACAGGGCGTCGCCCTTGCCGACCAGCTTCTCGGCGCCGGGCTGGTCGAGGATGACTCGGGAGTCGGCCAGGGACGAGGTGCCGAAGGCCAGTCTGGAGGGGACGTTGGCCTTGATCAGGCCGGTGACCACGTCGACGCTCGGGCGCTGGGTTGCCAGGACCAGGTGGATGCCCGCCGCTCGCGCCAGCTGGGTGATGCGGACGATCGAGTCCTCGACGTCCCTTGGCGCGACCATCATCAGGTCGGCCAGCTCGTCCACGATGACCAGCAGGTAGGGATACCTTCGGTACTCGTAGTCGGCGCCCAGCGGGGGCTTGACCTTGCCCGCCTCGTAGGCCTTGTTGTAGTCGTCCAGGTGCCGGAAGCCGGTCTCGGCCAGCACGTCGTAGCGCTGCTCCATCTCGCGCACGACCCACTGCAGCGCCTCGGAGGCCTTCTTCGGCGAGGTGATGATCTTCGTGACCAGGTGCGGTACGCCGTCGTACGCGGTCAACTCGACGCGCTTGGGGTCGACCAGGATCAGCTGCACCTGCTCCGGCGTCGCGCGCATCAGCACCGAGGTGATGAGCGTGTTGATGCACGTGCTCTTACCGGCGCCGGTCGCGCCCGCGACCAGGATGTGCGGCATCTTCGTCAGGTTGGCCGTGATGTTCCGGCCCTCGACGTCCTTGCCAAGGCCGACGATCATCGGGTGCGGGTCGGTGGCCGCGTCCCCGGTGCGCAGGATGTCGCCGAGGGAGACCATCTCGCGGTCGACGTTCGGGATCTCGATGCCGATGGCGCTCTTGCCCGGGATCGGTGAGAGGATCCGCACGTCCGCCGAGGCCACCGAGTACGCGATGTTCTTCGACAGGGCCGTGATCCGCTCCACCTTGACCCCGGAGCCGAGTTCGACCTCGTACCTCGTCACCGTCGGACCCCGGGTGAAGCCGGTGACCTTGGCGTCCACCGAGAACTGCGCGAACACGCCCATCAGCCGCTCGACCACGTCGTCGTTCGCCTTGGACCTGGCCTTGAGCGGCGCTCCCTGGGCGAGCAGGTCCATCGAGGGCAGCTTGTAGTCCTCGCCGCTGAGCAGGGTGACCTGCTCGACCCGGGGGACGGGGGCGGGGGCGGACTGCGCCTTCTTGCGCGCCTTCGCCTTCTGCTGCTGCATCGGCAGCGGGAGCAGGACGGTGGGCTCGTGTTCGAGGTCTGGGTCGTCCGGCAGGTTGCCGCGCAGGTCCACGTCGCCGGGCGGCGGGGTGAGCGGGAGGCCTGCGGCGGACGGGAGTTCGGTCGGGTCCTGGTCGCCGTCTAGGCGCGGGTCGTCCTCGGGTAGCGGGCGGCCGTGGAACGCGGTGTCGAGCATCCGGTCGGCCCTGACCCGGGCCTCGCGCAGTCGCTTGGGGATCCGGTAGATCGGCGTGGCCGTCGTCACCAGCAGGCCGAAGAAGGTCAGCAGGAGCAGCACCGGCACGGTCACCCACTGGCTGAGCACGGCGGACAGCGGCGCCGAGGCGAACCAGCCGATCCACCCCGCGCCGTGCCGCATCGCCTCGGGGCCCATCGACGGGGTCGGGGCGCCGCGCGCGATGTGCACCACGCCGAGCACGCCGAGGCACAGGCAGGTCAGGCCGATGGCGATGCGCCCGGCGTCATCCGCCGTGTCCCGCGAGTGCCGCATCACATGCACCGCGAGGCCGAACAGCAGCAGCGGGATCGCCCAGGCCACGCAGCCGACCGCGCCGGCGACGAAGGAGTAGAGCCCGTCGCCGAGCCAGCCGGGCATCTTGTGGAATATGGCCGCGCCGACGATCAGGCCGAGGGCTACGAGCAGCAGGCCGATGCCGTCGCGGCGGTGGTCCGGGTGCAGCCCGCGCGGCTCCTCGGGCACGGCGTCCTGGACCTGGGCCGTACCCTTCCGGGCTCCGGGGAGGTCGTTCGCCATTCCGGCGCGGGGTGCGGAAGCGGAACCGCCGCGCCGTCGTCCGCCGCGCACCAGGCCGCCGACGCCCCGGCTGGCCCCGGCCCAGAGCATCGTCAGGAAGAGCTCGACGGCGCGCACGAGCAGCTCGATCGGCCCGGGAATGGTCGGGGTTTTCTTGGCCGAAACTTTGCCCTTCGCGGACGCGGCGGGCCTCGCGGCGGCCTTCTTGGCCGGACGCTTGGCCTGCGTGCGCTTGGCGGGAGCAGGGGACGGCATACCTCGAGAGTACTCGATGACCACACGTACATGCCGGTTCTGATGGGGCGGAACGCGGCGTCAGATCGGCGGGCGTACGGGGAAATCGCCGCCGGAATCAGGTCAGCGCGTCGAGGGCGGAGCGCAGCCGGCCGAGCCTGGTGTTCAGGGTGTCGAGGGCGCTGCTGAGCTCGGCGCGGGGGATGTCGGGCTTGTCCGGGTCCTTGCCCTCTACCGCCGCCAGCCGCTCGAGGCCGTGCACGTTCTCCTCGACCGCCGCGAGCCTGGCCGCGAGTTCGGCGACGAGCCACGCGCCGTCCCGGCCGGCCTCGTCGCGCTCGGCGAGCCGGTCGGCGAGCAGCTGCGCCTGCTCCTTGAGCAGCAGGTTCTTGCGGTGCAGCTCGACGAACACGGACACCTTCGCGCGCAGGATCCACGGGTCGAAGGGCTTGGCCAGGTAGTCCACCGCGCCCGCCGCGTAGCCGCGGAAGGTGTGGTGCGGCCCGTTGGACACCGCGGTCAGGAAGATGATGGGGATGTCCTTGGTGCGCTCGCGCCGCTTGATGTGCGCCGCGGTCTCGAAGCCGTCGAGCCCGGGCATCTGCACGTCCAGCAGGATCACCGCGAAGTCCTCGGTGAGCAGCGCCTTGAGCGCCTCCTCGCCGGACGTGGCGCGCACCAGGGTCTGATCCAGGGCGCCGAGCACGGCCTCGAGGGCGACCAGGTTCTCCGGGCGGTCGTCCACGAGCAGGATCTTCGCCCTTTCGACCATGGGTGGTTCGCCTTCCCTGCTCGCGCGGCTCTCCGCGCCCCGGCCTTCGCACGGCCGGCTTCGTATGACTGCCGTCGTCTACCGTACCCGCCCGGGACCGTCACTCGCAGTGAGCCAGAGTCTGATCAGGTCGAGCAACTGCCCGGTGACGACCGGTTTGGTCACATATTCGGAGGCGCCCGCCGCGATGGCCTTCTCCCGGTCACCCTGCATCGCCTTGGCGGTCAGCGCGATGATCGGCAGGTCGGCGAAGCGCTCCATCCGGCGTACGGCGCGCATCGTGGTGTACCCGTCCATCTCGGGCATCATGATGTCCATCAGCACCAGGTCGATCCGGTCGGCCCGCTCGAGCATGTCGATCGCCTCGAGGCCGTTCTCCGCGTAACGCACCGTCAGCCCGTGCTGTTCGAGCACGCTGGTCAGGGCGAAGACGTTGCGCACGTCGTCGTCCACGACCAGCACCACCTCGCCGTCGAAGCGGCCGTTGTAGCGGGGCGCGCCCTCGGCGCCCTGCTGCGGGCGCCGTCCGCCGAGGCCGCGCGACGCCGCGGGTTCGGCGGCGCCGTGGCCGTCGCCCACGCCGAGCAGCCCGCGCTGCTCGGGCAGCCGCAGCCGGGGCACCGAGATCGCCTGGATCGGCGGCTCCATCGGCAGGTAGAGGGTGAACATGGAGCCGCGTCCGAGCGTGGACTGCACGGTGATCGCGCCGCCGAGCAGGTGCGCGATCTCCCGGCTGATGGACAGTCCGAGACCGGTTCCGGCGTACTTGCGGCTGATCGTGCCGTCCGCCTGCTGGAAGGCCTCGAAGATGATCCGCAGCTTCTCCTCGGCGATGCCGATGCCGGTGTCGGCGACCTCGAAGGCCACCGCCTTGGTCAGGTTCGTCATCTCCTCGCCGTCGCCGACGTGGATGTGCTCGGCCACCGAGATGCGCAGCTCGACGGTGCCCTCGGTGGTGAACTTCGCCGCGTTGGACAGCAGGTTGCGCAGCACCTGCTGCAGCCGCTGCTCGTCGGTGTGCAGTTCGGCGGGGGCGCGCGGGTCGAGCCGGACGGCGAAGTCCAGGCCCTTCTCGGCGGTCAGCGGGCGGAAGGTGGCCTCGACGTACTCCACCAGCGAGGAGAGCGCTATGGGGGCCGCCTGCACGTCCATCCGGCCCGCCTCGATCTTGGACAGGTCGAGGATGTCGCTGATCAGGCCGAGCAGGTCGGAGCCCGCGCCGTGGATGGTGTCGGCGAACTCGATCTGCTTGACCGTCAGGTTGCCCTCGTTGTTGTCCGAGAGCAGCCGGGCGAGGATCAGCAGGCTGTTGAGCGGGGTGCGCAGCTCGTGCGACATGTTGGCGAGGAACTCGCTCTTGTACTTGCTCGCCAGGGCCAGCTGGTCGGCCCGCTCCTGCAGCGCCTGCCTGGCCTGCTCGATCTCCGAGTTCTTGACCTCGATGTCCTTGTTCTGCCTGGCCAGCAGCGCGGCCTTCTCGGCGAGCTCGGCGTTCGAGCGGCGCAGTTCCTCCTGCTGGGACTGCAGTTCCTCGGAGCGCTCCTCGAGCTGGGAGGTCAGCTGCCGGGACTTGCCCAGCAGGTCCTCGGTCACCGAGTTGGCGATGATCGTGTTCACCGTGACGCCGACGGACTCCATGATCTGGTTCAGGAAGGCCAGCTGGATCTCGGTGAAGGGCTGGAAGGAGGCGATCTCGATGACGGCGAGCAACTGGTTCTCGAAGAGCACCGGCAGCACGATCAGCGAGGCCGGGTCGGCCGAGCCGAGGCCGCTGCTGATCCGCAGGTATCCGGCCGGCACCTTCATCAGGTGGATCTGCTTGCGCTGCGCGGCGACCTGGCCGACCAGGCCGTCGCCGAGCCGGAAGGTCTCGCTCTCGCCGTCCGGGCTGAGCGCGGCCCGGCCGTAGCCCGCGAGCATCCGCAGCCGGTCGCCCTCGAGCAGGAAGAAGGCGCCGTGCTGGGCGTTGACCACGGGGGTGAGCTCGGCCATGATCAGCTGGGCCACGGCCAGCGGGTCGCGCTGCCCCTGCATCAGGCTACTGATGCGGGCCAGGTTGCCCTTGAGCCAGTCCTGGTCCTGGTTGCGCCGGGTGGTCTCGCGCAGGTTGGCGATCATCTGGTTGATGTTGTCCTTGAGCGCGTCCACCTCCCCGGACGCGTCCACGTCGATCTGCTGGGTCAGGTCGCCCTTGGTGACCGCGGTGGCCACCTCGGCGATGGCGCGCACCTGGGTGGTGAGGTTTCCGGCGAGCTGGTTGACCGATTCGGTCAGCCGCTGCCAGGTCCCGGCCACGCCCGGCACGGTCGCCTGGCCGCCGAGCTGGCCCTCCGTACCGACCTCGCGGGCGACGCGGGTGACCTCGGAGGCGAACCCGGAGAGCTGGTCGACCATCGTGTTGATGGTCGTCTTGAGCTCGAGGATCTCGCCGCGCACGTCCACGTCGATCTTCTTCGACAGGTCGCCGCGCGCCACGGCCGTGGTGACCATCGCGATGTTGCGCACCTGGCCGGTCAGGTTGTTCGCCATGAAGTTGACGGTGTCGGTCAGGTCCTTCCAGGTGCCGGCCACGCCCGGGACCTTGGCCTGGCCGCCGAGCTGGCCCTCGGTGCCGACCTCGCGCGCGACCCGCGTCACCTCGTCCGCGAACGCGGAAAGCTGATCCACCATCGCGTTGATCGTGTTCTTGAGCTCGAGAACCTCGCCGCGCGCGTTGACGTCGATCTTCTCGGACAGGTCGCCGCGCGCGACCGCGATGGCCACCTGGGCGATGCCGCGCACCTGGGTGGTCAGGTTGTACGCCATGACGTTGACGGTGTCGGTCAGGTCCTTCCAGATGCCCGCGACGCCGCGCACGTGCGCCTGGCCGCCGAGCTGGCCGTCCGTGCCGACCTCGCGCGCGACCCGCGTCACCTCGTCCGCGAACGCGGAGAGCTGATCCACCATCGTGTTGACGGTGTCCTTCAGCTGGAGGATCTCGCCGCGCGCGTCGACGGTGATCTTCTGCGACAGGTCGCCCTGCGCCACCGCCGTGGTGACCAGCGCGATGTTACGCACCTGGCTGGTCAGGTTGGAGGCCATCGAGTTCACCGAGTTGGTGAGCTCCTCCCAGACCCCCGCGACGCCCGGCACGGTCGCCTGGCCGCCGAGCTGGCCCTCCGTACCGACTTCCCGGGCGACCCGCGTCACCTCGTCACCGAAGGCGGAGAGCTGATCCACCATCGCGTTGACGGTCTTCTTCAGCTCCAGGACCTCGCCGCTCGCGTCCACGTCGATCTTCTTCGACAGGTCGCCCTGCGCCACCGCCGTCGTGACCAGCGCGATATTGCGCACCTGGCCGGTCAGGTTCGAGGCCATCGAGTTGACGGAGTTCGTCAGGTCCTTCCACGTGCCGCCCACGCCCGGAACCCAGGCCTGGCCGCCGAGCCGGCCCTCGGTGCCGACCTCGCGCGCGACCCGCGTCACCTCGTCGGCGAAGGTGGAGAGCTGGTCGACCATCGAGTTGATGGTCTCCTTGAGGTCGAGCATCTCGCCGGCGACCTCGACCGTGATCTTCTGCGTCAGGTCGCCCTCGGCGACCGCCGTGGTGACCCCGGCTATGTCGCGGACCTGCGCGGTCAGGTTGCGCGCGGCGGAGTTGACCGAGTCCGTGAGGTCGCGCCAGATGCCGTCGGCGCCGGGCACCTGCGCCTGGCCGCCGAGCCGGCCCTCGGTGCCGAGCTCGCGTGTGACTCGAATCACTTCAGAGGCGAAGCCGGAGAGCTGGTCCACCATCGAGTTGATGGTGCTCTTGAGGTCGGCCATCACGCCCGCGGCCGGGCCCTCGACCTTGCGCGACAGGTCGCCGCCCGCGACCGCCGTCGTCACCCGCAGCAGCTCGTGCACCTGGGCGCCGAGCCGGCTCCAGGTCTGCTCCATCGAGCCGATCAGCGTCGACCACTCGCCGGGGAACTGCCCGGCCCGCGGGCCCTCCGGCGCGCCGCTCGCGTCGACCCGCTGGGCGAACTGGCCCGGGCCGACCTCCTCGCCCGCGACCTGCCGGGTCATCCACTCGATCGCCTCGTGCAACTGCGCCTGCTGCACGGTGAGCCGGTTCACGGCGCGGACCTGGCGCAGCACGTCCCCGCGCAGGGTGCGGCCGTCCACCTGGAGGTCCACCGGAACCGCCGCGGCCTCGCGCAGCTTGCCCTCGGCGAGCAGCTCGACGACCTGGTTGGTCTCCTGCATCGGCAGCACGAGGCTGTCCAGCATGCCGTTGACGGACTCCACCGTGCGCTGCCAGGAGCCGCCGCCGGGCCCCGGCGCCACCCGGGCGCCGAGCCGGCCGTCGCGGCCCACGGTCTTGGCGACGCGGCCGAGTTCGGCGTGCAGGGCCTGCTCGCGGTCGACGATCTCGTTGACCACGGCCGCGAGCTGCGCGATCGGGGATCCGGGACGTACGTCGAGCCGCCGGCGCAGATCGCCGTCCCGGACGGAGCGCAGCGTGCGCACGGCCTCGGCCAACTCGGCCGCGGCCGCCTCGTCCACCGCCGCTTCCGCCATGCTCGTCGGGCGCTGCGTCATCGGCACTCCTTCGTGTTCGCTCCGTGGGGTAGAGCGAGCAGTTGTCCTCCGCGCGCTCGCGGCGGCGCCGTACGCCGCACGAACACGCGCCCGTCCTGCCATCGTAAGCCGTCGGCCATCGGCCTTGTCCGGATTCAATCGGAAATCCCGCGGGCGCTTTCGTTCTAGACTGCACGTCGTGAGCCTGACCCGCGCCGCTCAGTTCGCCGCCGCGCCCGACGCGGCCAACCGGGCGCGCCGCTTCGTCCGGGAAACCCTCACAGAGTGGGGCAAGTCGGGCGAGTTCGGGCTTGAGGCCCTGCTCGACGACGCCCTGCTGCTCACCAGCGAGCTGGTGACCAATGCCGTCGTCCACGCGGGCACCGCCGCCTCGGTGAAGTGCGAGCTACGCCCGGGTTTGGGCGGTGTGCCCGCCGGAATCCGGGTCGAAGTGGCTGACCGGCATCCGAGCAAGCCCCTGCCCGCCCCCGGCGAGACGGAAACCACGCGCGCCGGGGCGGAACAAGGTGAGGCGGAGCACGGATACGGGCTGTATCTGACCACCTACCTGGCGGACTCGTGGGGCGTGCAGTACTCGCGCACCGCGAAGCAGGTCTGGTTCGAGCTGCGGCTGCCCGGCATCGCCGGCGCGTCCGACGCCCCGCCGCCGGTGCCCTCGGCCGACGCCGCGGACGGTCTGCCGCAATGGGATCCGCACAGCATCGAGGAACTCGACGAGCATCTGCGCAGCGTCGCCGAGCACATCAGGAACCTGTTCGAGATGGACTCGGCGGTGATCCTGCTGGCCCAGGAGGACGCGCCGGGCTGGCTGCGGCCGCGCGCCACCGCCGGACTGCCCGCGGGCGCGCTGCCCGCGGTGACCCAGGCGCCGAGCGCGGCGAGCCGGATCGACCTGTCCGCCTTCCCGGCCGTCTACCCGGATCTGGCCGGGCTCGGCGACCACTCCAGCGAGCTGCTCGCGGCGCTTTCCGCGCTCGGCCTGCGTTCACTGGCCACGGCTCCGCTGGTCGTCGGCGGACGCACCACCGGGCTGATCGCCGTCGCGGACCACGAGGCGGGCCGCTTCAGCGGGCCGGATGCGCTGCGACTGGCCGCGGAGGCCGAGCGGATCGCGCTGACCGTGGAGACCGCGCGGCTGGCCGAGGCCGGGCAGAGCCGACGTGCCGCATTGTCCTTCCTGGCCGAGGCGGGCGAACTGCTGGCCGGCTCGCTGGATCCGGAGCGCACGCTGGCTCTGGCCGCGCAGCTGCTGGTGCCCGCGCTGGCCCGCTGGTGCGCGATCTACCGGCGCGACGAGGTGGGTCGTCCGAAGCCCGCGCTGGTCTGGCACGCGGACGAGGAGATGCACGACGCGCTCACCGCCGCCGTGCGCGAATCCGGCGTGCCGCTGCCGGGAACGGACGCGGCGGCCTGGCCGTCTACGGACACTGACGCATTGCGCCCCGGCGAACTGCTGGTGCTTCAGTTGGAGGCGCGCGGACGCCCGCTCGGCACGATCGCGCTGGCGACGGCCCCCGGCGTCCACTTGGCCCGCGAGGCCGCGGATCTGGCCGACGACCTGGCCCGGCGGATCGCGGTCACCTACGACGCGGCGCTGTCGTACGCGGAGCTGCGCCGCACCGCGAACCTGCTGCAGGCCTCGCTGCTGCCGCCGGAGATCCCGCACGTGGCCGGGGCGGACATCGCGGTGTTCTACCACCCGGCCGGGCAGGACGGGGCGACGGCGGACCGCGCCTACGACACGCTGGTCGGCGGCGACTTCTACGACGTGTTCCAGATCCGGCCCGGCTGCTGGGGTCTGGCGATCGGCGACGTGTGCGGCACCGGGCCGCAGGCCGCCGCCGTCACCGGTCTGGCCCGGCACGCGCTGCGACTGCTGGCCCGCGAGGGGCTGCGGCCGGCGACGGTGCTCGGCCGGCTCAACCAGGCGATCCTGGACGAGGGCGAGCGCGGCCGGTTCCTGACCCTGGTCTACGCCGAGGCCGAGCCGCAGCCGGACGGCTCGCTCAGCCTCGCGCTGATCTGCGCCGGGCACCCGCCGCCACTGATCCTGCGCGCCGACGGCCTGGTGGAGACCTCCGCGTCCTCGCAGCCGCTGCTCGGCGTCATCGAGGGCGATCCCGGCTTCCACGTGGACACCGTCGTGCTGCGGCCCGGCGACGCGCTGCTCGGCTACACCGACGGGGCCTCGGAGCGGCGGCGCGGCGAACGGATGCTGGGCGACGAGGGCCTGGCCCGGATGCTGGCCGACTGCAAGTCGCTGACCTCCGCCGGGATCACCGCGCGGATCCGCCGCGGCGTAGAGCAGTTCGGCGACGGCCCGCTGGGCGACGACATGGCGCTGCTCGCGCTCAGGGCCGTATCCCTCAGATAGTTTCCCGCGGTGTTTCGCGGTTTTTCGCAAGCGAGTAGAACAAGCTGAAGGAGTGCACGGTGGCGATTCCGGAGCGTCCGTCCGTTGATGGACTGGACGAGAAGTGGTCGAAGGCCTGGGCCGACGCCGGGACCTACCGCTTCGTATCCCCGGGCTCGCGCGAGCAGGTCTACTCGATCGACACTCCGCCGCCGACGGTCTCCGGTTCGCTGCACGTCGGCCACGTTTTCTCGTACACGCACACCGATCTGATCGCGCGTTACCAGCGGATGCGCGGCAAGCGGGTGTTCTATCCGATGGGCTGGGACGACAACGGGCTGCCCACCGAGCGCCGGGTGCAGAACCACTTCGGCGTGCGCTGCGAGCCCGCGCTGCCCTACGACCCGGACTTCACCGCCCCGCCGCCGCTGGCGAAGAAGAACGAGCGGCCGGCTGTGCCGCTGTCCCGGCGCAACTTCATCGAGCTCTGCGAAACCCTGACAGTCCAGGACGAGCAGGCCTTCGAACACCTGTGGCGGCGCCTCGGACTCTCGGTGGACTGGTCGATGACGTACACGACCATCGGGGTGCGGGCGCAGAAGGTCTCCCAGGCCGGGTTCCTGCGGCTGCTGGCGAAGGGCGAGGCGTACCAGTCCGAGGCGCCGACCAACTGGGACGTGGACTTCCAGACCGCGGTCTCGAACGCCGAGATGGAGGACCGCGAGCAGGCCTCCGCCTATCACCGGCTGCGCTTCTCCGCGGCCGGCGCGCCGGTGTTCATCGAGACGACGCGGCCGGAACTGCTGCCCGCGTGCGTCGCGCTGGTCGCGCACCCGGATGACGAGCGCTACCAGGCGCTTTTCGGCCAGGAGGCGACGACGCCGCTGTTCGGCGTGCGGGTGCCGGTGCTCGCGCATCCGCTGGCGCAGCCGGACAAGGGTTCCGGCATCGCCATGGTGTGCACCTTCGGCGATCAGACCGACATCCTGTGGTGGCGCGACCTCGGCCTGGCCACGCGCACGATCGTCGGGCGCGACGGCCGGCTGCTGGAGCTCGACTTCGGCGCGCTGCCGTGTGCGGACCCGGCGGCGGCGCAACAGGCGTACGCCGGACTGGCCGGGCTGAGCACCACGCAGGCCCGCAAGGCGATCCTCGGCCTGCTCGGCGACGGCGGTTTCGTCGAGGGCGAGCCGCGGCCGATCAAGCACCCGGTCAGGTACTACGAGAAGGGCGACCGGCCGCTGGAGATCGTCTCCTCGCGGCAGTGGTTCATCCGCACGATGGCGCATCGGGACGAGCTGCTGGCCCGGGGCGCGCAGATCACCTGGCATCCCGCGTTCATGAAGGCCCGTTACGACGACTGGGTCACCGGCCTGGCCGCGGACTGGCTGATCTCCCGGCAGCGCTACTTCGGCGTGCCGTTCCCGCTCTGGTATCCGCTGGACGCCGAGGGAAGGTCCGACTACGACCAGCCGATCCTGCCGGACGAGGCGGACCTGCCGGTCGATCCGCAGAGCGCCGCGCCCGCCGGATACACCGAGGCGCAACGCGACACGCCCGGCGGATTCACCGGGGAGCCCGATGTAATGGACACCTGGGCCACCTCCTCGCTCACCCCGCAGCTGGCCACCGGCTGGCTCGAGGACCCCGAACTGCATGCGGTCACCTACCCGATGGACCTGCGTCCCCAGGCGCACGAGATCATCCGGACCTGGCTGTTCTCCACGGTGGTGCGCTCGCTGCTGGAGGCGGACGCGACGCCCTGGAAGCACGCCGCGCTCTCCGGCTGGATCCTCGACCCGGACCGCAAGAAGATGTCGAAGTCCCAGGGCAACGTCGTGACCCCCGAGCATCTGATCGACGAGTACGGGGCCGACGGCGTGCGCTATTGGGCCGCGCTCGGCCGTCCGGGGACCGACACCGCCTTCGAGCCGCGGCAGATGAAGGTGGGTCGGCGGCTGGCGACGAAGGTGCTGAACGCGGCGAAGTTCGTGTACGGCTTCGAGGAGGCGGCACCGGGAGCGGATGTCACAGAGCCGTTGGACGCGGCGGTCATCGACGCGCTCAAGGCGACCGTCGCGGAGGCGACCGCGGCCTTCGACGGGTACGAATACACCACCGCGTTGGCCGCCACCGAGCGACTGTTCTGGACCTTCTGCGACGACTACCTGGAGCTGGTCAAGGAGCGCGCGTACGCGGGCTCCGACTCGGCTCGGCTGACGCTGCGGCTGGTCCTCGACGCGCTGCTCCGGCTGCTCGCGCCCTTCCTGCCGTACGCGACCGAGGAGGTGTGGTCCTGGACGCATCAGGGCTCGATCCACACCGCCGCGTGGCCGACGAGCGGGGAATGGACGTCCGTGGACGGCGACCGGCGGCTGCTGGACGTGGCCTCGGCGGCGATCGGGGCCGTGCGCAAGGCGAAGACGGACGCGAAGCTCTCGCTGCGTACCGAGATCCCGTCCGCCGTGCTCGCCGCGCCCGCCGAACTCGCGCCGCAGGTTCGGCGGTTCGAGGCCGACCTCCGGGCAGCAGGCCGCCTCGGCGCGATCGACTACGCCGAGGCGGAAACCCTCACGGTGACTGTGGCGACGGGCTGACTCAGCCCATCTCCTCCAGCGACTTGCCCTTCGTCTCCTTGACGAACTTCAGAATGAACGGGATCGAGAGGAACGCGAAGCAGGCGTAGATGACGTAGGACCCGGACAGCGACCAGCGGCTCATGGTCGGGAAGGACTGCGAGATCGCGAAGTTGGCGACCCATTGGAAGGACGCCGCGACCGAGAGCGCCAGGGCCCTGATCTTGTTCGGGAACATCTCGCCGAGCAGCACCCAGACCACCACGCCCCAGGACATGGCGAAGAAGAACACGTACACGTGCGCGCCGACGATCGCCGTGGTGCCGTAGCCCTTCGAGATCGAGCCGACGCCGGAGGCCTTGTCCACGTGCGAGAAGGCGAAGGCGACGACGGCCAGTGAGATCGTCATGCCGATCGAGCCGATCAGCGCCAGCGGCTTGCGCCCGACCCGGTCGATCACCGAGATCGCGACGACGGTGCCGATCACGTTCACGATCGAGGTGGAGACCGAGAGCAGCAGCGAGTTCGCGGTGTTGTAGCCCACCGACTGCCACAGCAGCGAGGAGTAGTAGAAGATCACGTTGATGCCGACGAACTGCTGGAAGACCGAGAGGCCGATGCCGATCATCACGATCGGCAGCAGGAAGCCGCTCGGGCCGCGCAGGTGGCGGAAGCGGGGCTTGTGCTCGGAGGCGATGACCGAACGGATCGCCCGGATCCGGGCTTCGAGGTCGATGTGCGGGCCCTCGACCTTGGCGAGCACCTCGCGAGCCCGGGCGTCCTGGTTGGTGGCGATCAGGTAGCGCGGCGACTCCGGCACCAGCAGCGCCAGCAGGCCGTAGAGCACCGCGGGGAAGGACTCGATGATCAGCATCCAGCGCCAGGACTGCAGGCCCCAGAGGTTGTTCGTGGTCTGCCCGTTGGCCGCCTGGGCGAGCCCGTAGTTGATCAGCTGGGAGATGAAGATGCCGAGCACGATCGCCATCTGCTGCAGCGAGCCGAGCCGGCCGCGGTACTGCGGCGGGGCCACCTCGGCGATGTACGCCGGGGCGATCACCGAGGCGATGCCGATGCCCATGCCGCCGACGATGCGCCAGATCGACAGGTCGACGATGCTGAAGGCCAGGCCGGAGGCCACCCCGGAGACCGTGAAGAGACCCGCGGCGATCAGCATGACCTTGACCCGGCCGATCCGGTCCGCCAGGGAGCCGGCGAACCAGGCGCCGAAGGCCGAGCCGAGCAGCGCCGAGGCCACCGCGAAGCCGGTCTGGTTGGACCCCACGTTGAAGTGCTTCTGGATGCCGGTGACCGCGCCGTTGATCACGGAGCTGTCGTAGCCGAACAGGAAGCCGCCCATCGCCGCCGCGGCCGCGATGAACACCACGTAGCCGAAGTGTTCCTCGCCCTTTTGGACACTCGTCGTCATCGTCGCCATGCACGCAAGGTAACCCGAGTGCCACGCGGCTAACCCGTCGCAGCGTCCGATCGAGTGAGACGTCTGCCGAACGCACGCGGCCCCGCCCCGCTCCGGACGGTGGAGAGCGGGTCGGGGCCGTACGCGATCGTCGTGCCGGTGTCGTGCTGTGGGTGAGGGGCCGTCAGCGCATCGCCGCGAACCGCGACATGGCGTGCTCGACCAGCCGGATCAGCGTGAGCTTCGTCGACTCCCGTGACCGTGCGTCACAGGTGACGATCGGCACGTCGGTCGGCACCGACAGGGCCTCGCGCACGTCGTCCATCTCGTGGCTGAGCACACCGTCGAAGCAGTTCACCGCGATGATGTACGGCAGCGAGGCATCCTCGAAGTAGTCGATGGCGGCGAAACAGTCGGCGAGCCGGCGGGTGTCGACCAGCACCACGGCGCCGATGGCGCCCCGGGTCAGGTCGTCCCACATGAACCAGAACCGGTTCTGTCCGGGCGTGCCGAACAGATACAGGATCAGTTCACGATCCAGCGACACGCGGCCGAAGTCCATGGCCACGGTCGTCGTCGTTTTGTCCGGGACCTTCGACAGGTCGTCGATCCCGTCACTCGCCGCCGTCATGACCGCTTCCGTGGTCAGCGGGTTGATCTCGGAGACGGCGCCGACGAAGGTGGTCTTGCCGACTCCGAACCCGCCCGCCACGACGATCTTGACTGATGTGGTCGGCCCCGAAGGCGCGGGCGCGGCGTAGCCCGGGCTAGAGGTTGCGAAGTCCAAGGAGCACCCTTTCCAGAAGCGCGAGGTCGGGCTTGCCTTCGGCGGTGCCCGGTTGCTGAACGGCGATAAGACCCAGCTCGGCCATGTCGCCGACCATCACCCGGGCCACTCCCAGCGGCATCCGCATCAGCGCGGCGATCTCGGCCAGCGACTTGATCTCGACGCAGAGTTCGCAGATGCGCTGGTGTTCCGGCATGAGACCGTGGCCGGAGTTGCTGCCCTTGGGCGTGGTGGACACCAGCGCTTCGAGGGCAAGTTGGTAGCGCGCCCGTGTCCGGCCGCCGGTCATGGCGTACGGGCGGACAAGCGGGGAGGAGTCTTGTCCTGAACTCAATGAAACCGTCCTTCGCGTCGGTCGGGGGCAGCGACTCTACCGGGGCAGCGAGTTCTGCAGCTCCGCCCTGAGGGCGGGAGTCAGCACGTCGCCGGCCCGTTCCACCAGAAGGGCCATCTCATATCCGATCAGGCCCATGTCGCAGTCAGAGGAGGCGAGGACGGCCAGCACGGAGCCGTCACTGATCGCCATCACGAACAGGAAGCCGCGCACCATCTCGACGACGGTCTGGGTGACCGAACCGCCCTCGAAGATCCGCGCCGCTCCCGTGGTCAGGCTGGACAGACCGGAGGCGACCGCGGCGAGCTGGTCGGCCCGGTCCCGCGGGAAGCCGTTGGAGACCGCGAGCAGCAGGCCGTC
>Ga0185299_10002181_pt1 | contig 31782 bp, 36 predicted proteins | sample PaiPotPPA55metaG_FD_128002 | JGI IMG/M metagenome (GOLD analysis project Ga0185299, IMG submission 128002) | Iron sulfur acid spring bacterial and archeal communities from Banff, Canada, to study Microbial Dark Matter (Phase II) - Paint Pots PPA... ...
TCTTGCGAAATTTCCGTCGGTAGATCGGAGAAGATCAAACAGCGGCACAACTTAGTGCGAACCTGACGTTTTCCCCAAACTTCAGGATTGCTCGTGTGCAACGGCCAACATGCCGCTGGATGCTATGAACTCATCGTCAAGAGCGCTGATATTCTGCGCATGGCGGCCGAGATCGGCGCAATAACCGGAACGCTGAATCGATGGGCCAACGCTACCGCCGCCTGTCCGAGTGGGCCGCCACCGATTACGACCGCTCGCGCCCCGTCGTCCGCGATACATCTCGCAACAGCATCGGCAAGCGCCGCTTCCAAGCGAGCCGGATCGGATACAAGCGTCATTGGGTCTCCCTTCGTTAAACGGATGCCGGTGTACAGCCTGCCAAGCCCAACTTTCTGCACATTTGCATCAATCGTATCAGCGAGATCCGGGGTCACTGTGGCTATCCCGAACGGCCTGTCGCCCTGCGCCGCCTCAAAGAGTGACGCTTCAAAGATACCGACAATGGGCACATCCGTGAGCGCACGCAGCATGTCGATGCCCGGATCTCCGAATGCACTGATGACGATACCCGACAGGTCGCCGCGATGCCGCTTCCAACTCTCGATCACTTCTTCAGATGCGTCTTGCAGGCGCTCTGCGTCGAGGATCATCGACACGCCGCGTGCCGCAGTCGCACCGCTTACCATATAGCCGTTAGGCGCGCACGTCTGGGCGATCGCAACCATCATCGCAGTGGTATCCACGGACGTGTTGGGGTTGATCAGGAGTATCTCTCGCATGTTGGGAGTCTCAGGTTGAAGCCACCAACGCGGCGTGCTTCAAGGGCCGATGGCAAGTTGAAGAGGATGGCGCGCTACCGAGCTCGCGGAGGTAAGTCCGATTTCAAACTCGATCGGTGATGTGTGATAAAAATTTTCTGTTCGTCGTTTACACCAAAATAGGTTGCACCTTGAAACCTAGTTTATTGCGGATTGCTTCGGTCGACTCCCATCACAAAGCGTCGTATTCCAAGCACAATAATCGTCATATGGTCTGCAGAACAGCACAGCTTGGCAACGGCGTAGCTTCTCTTTGCGAAACGCGAGAATTCGGTGCTGTCGATTAACCAAATAACGCCTGCGCAAGATCCATCTCTGTCTTCTCTTCGTTACGAAGAACAAGCGACTCCTCGATGTGCTGAAGGTGATCGATCATCACTGCCATCGCCACCTTGGCTTTTCCAGCCTCTATCGCGTCAATGATTGAAACATGGTCTAGATTCGGGCAAGCCGACAGCTCCGGCGCTTCGAAGGTCAAGTTCGCGAGACACGTGAGAGGTGTGAGCTCACGCATCATTCGCGTCATGATGGTGCTCCCAGAAAGCTGCGCAAGCAGAATGTGGAACTCGCCCGACAGCCGCACCGACGTTCGGCGGTCTCCAGCCGCGAGAGTCTGCTGTTCGCGTTTAACCAGAGCCCGTAACTGCTTGACCGCTCCCGGCGCGTTGCCCTGGGCAATACGTTCGACCAAGCGAGCCACGACCGCTGGTTCGAGTGTCTTGCGCACACCAAGGACGTCGCGAGCCTCGTCAGCTGTTGGAGTCGTTACAAAAGCGCCTCGGTTCGGATACACCGTCACAAGCTGTTCAGCCGCGAGACGCGCCAGCGCGCCTCGCACTTGCGTGCGGCTAACCGAGAACAATTCCGCCACGCGCTCCTCCGACAGTTTCGTGCCGGGCATGAGGCGATGCTCCACCACCGCTTGGTAGATGCGCTCGTAGACGTCGGTCTTTGAAACCGATTTCGCGGGCTTTGATGACTTGGGTCGGTTAGGTACGTTGGCCATTGTAGATATCGAGGGCATATCGGCAGCACTCATTTTACTCGTTGCCGCCCATCATGCTCGAAAGTGTGGCCAATATTGAAGGAAATCATCGCCAAATTAATAGTCCTCGGATTTAAGAAATAGGCACGTACGTGATGGTTTCGATACGATCGGTCGCCTGCACAGCAACAAGAGAAAGAACCCTTCTCACAGCAGTATCCTGTTGCCCACTACACCTTTACTTCCCGATTAAAGCGGTCGATGTAACCGACGCGAAGAGGATTGAGTTTTGCCCAATCGACGACGTTCATGCTCGCGATGTCGGCAGTGTTCTTTGCGTACACCTGCAGACCAGGGCTAAACGCGGCCTTCGAGCTGACAGGAGCAAGGAAGTAAGGTGCGGCCGCCATTTTCGTTTGCACCTCGGGGGCGAGTGCGGCGTTGATATAGGCCGCCGCCAGGTCCGGGTTCTTTGTGTTTTTAATTATGTGCAAGCAACTGCGTATATAGATCCAGCCGGTGTCGGGCTTCGCCAGTGCGACTGGCACGCCCTTGCTTTGCAGGTCGCCAACGTTATTGTTGTAGTGAATTGAGATATCAATCTGCCCTTGTTGAAACAGCGTAGCAAGCGCTCCCGGACTCTCTACGACTGCACTGACGTTCGGCAGCATCTTTTGGACGAATTTGAACGCAGGGTCCAGGTTCTCCTCACTACCGCCGTTCAAGCGTGCGATCTCAACCATCCAGGCGGTCATCAAGGTGGAAGCCATGCCTGCGATACCAATTCTTCCTTTATATTCAGGCTTCAGAAGATCGTTCCATGACGTGGGCGGCTTTTTGATCTTCTCGGTGTTGTAGGCGATCCCAATGATCTGACCCGAGATGAACGCGCCGAAACCACGAGGATCTTGAAGCTTGGTCGGCACATCCCGAAGATTCGGAATCTTGTCGACCGGAATCTTTTCGAAAATGTCGTGCGGCAACGCGTCGAGATAGGGGCCCTCGTCGAGGAGCAGCACATCGTACGGGGGGTTCGCCCGTGAGGCGATGACTTTAGAGACCGCATCCACTGCCAACGTGGGAACGAGATTGACTGATCCTCCCGTCGCTTTGCCGAACACCGGGAGGACTATCGAGCGTTGAGCGGTCTCCCACGCGCCGGGATAGGTAGTGGCCGAGATCGTTTTGCTTTGTGCTAACGCAAGCGCCGAATGAAATGGCAATTGATAAGCAGCACTAAGCAGACCGACGTTACGGAGAAACTTGCGGCGGGACAGGGTTAGGCTCATGAGAGTTTCCTTCGTTGCTGAGGGGCGCCTGGCAATCAAGCGAAAACGTCAACATGCAAACCCCGTGCCATCCCGCTTTCCCACGCCAGGATTGCCGAGCTTGATTTAGCAAGCCCTGAGTGAGTGCGTCTTTGCATCACAATGGCGCCACCGTGCACCATGATTGTGGACAATATTTCAAATAAATTGGCCACAATCTAGAAAATACGTGGCTCCAATGCTCAACTTAATTTGGCACGCTTCTTGAGTGTACTCGGAGCATGAACACACTCAACTCTACCTCCGCGGTCAGCGTCCGCGTCGACGGGATCCATCATCGCTACGCCGGCTCTGTCGCGCTCGAGTCGATATCACTAGACATTGAGCCGGGCGAACTAGTTGCGCTGCTTGGCCCGAGCGGTTGCGGCAAAACCACGCTGCTACGCATCGTCGCCGGCTTGGTCGGGCAAACGCGGGGGACGGTTCGCATAGGTAATGACGTGGTCGACGCCATGCCGACCAATGTGCGGGGCGCCGGGATTGTCTTCCAGAACTATGCGCTGTTCCCGCACATGAAAGTGGAGGCGAATGTGGCCTACGGCCTGCGCGCGCGAGGCGTATCCGCAGGCGAAGCGTCGGCAACGGCGCGTCGAACGCTCGACATGGTTCGCATGTCTGCCTTTGGTAACCGATACCCACGCGAACTGTCGGGCGGCCAGCAGCAACGCGTAGCCTTGGCAAGGACCTTGGCCGTCAAACCACGCGTTCTGTTGCTGGATGAGCCGTTTGCCGCGCTTGATAAGAACCTTCGGCTCGACATGCAGATTGAAATCAAACGCATCCAACGTGAACTCGGCATCACGACCATCCTCGTTACTCACGACCAAGAGGAAGCGATGTCCATGGCTGATCGAATCGCCGTGATGAACGCGGGGCGGGTGGAGCAATTTGATACGCCCGAGGTCATCTACGATTGCCCTGCAACACTGTTTGTCGCCACGTTCATCGGAACAGCGAACCTGCTGCCAGGCAACCTGATGGCCCGGGATGGATTCTACGAGGTTGCCTGCGAGGGAGGCGGCGCACTGAAGCTAGGTCAGGCGCTGCCATTTTCTGAAGACGGCCGGGTCGTCGTTGCAGCGCGGCCAGAGCACCTGGCGCTTACAACCCAATCTGATATTACGCTACCAGCCACGGTCGAGATGGTGCTGCCAATGGGGCCGTCGTTTGTGTACGAGTTGACGCTATCGGACGGCCGAACTGTCAAAGTCACCCAGCCTCGGATCGCCGACCTTCCGCGTTACGCCGCCGGAGACCGTGTTGGACTTAGCCTGCGCGCGGGCTCGCCGGCCGGTGTATTTTCAGCATGAGGCGCTCATGAAAACACAATCCGTCGCGCCCCGCTCGGGCTCGCCTCTCGCGCTGAGCGTCCCCCTCGGGATCTTTTTCGTGGGCTTCGTTCTCGTCCCTATGCTGCTGCTTGCGTACGTCAGTCTCTTCGAGGACATGGAGATGACGCGCCATGGCTTCTCGCAGTACGTCAAATTTCTCAGCGACGGGTTCAACCTCGGAATCCTGGGAAGCACGCTACTTTTGGGCCTTAAGGTTTCGATCCTTTGCACGCTGCTCGGGTTTCCGCTCGCCTACCTTTACGTTCAGATTCCTGGGCGCTGGCAAGGGCCATTGATGCTGCTGATCGTCCTTCCGCTGCTAACGAGTTCGGTGGTCCGAACCTTCGCATGGGTCGTGATTCTTGGGCGACAAGGCATCGTCAATACAGCGATGGCCAACCTTGGGTGGATTCAAGAGCCGGTGAAACTGCTTTACACCCCAGGCGCGGTAGCGGTAGCCCTTGCGCAGATCGAGCTCCCGCTTATGGTTTTGCCTCTGATCACGGCGCTCATGAACTGCGACCGCAACCTCAGGGATGCCTCACTCGCCTTGGGCGCGGGACATTGGCGAACGTTCTGGAAAATTACCGTACCGCTTTCAATGCCCGGGTTACTCGCGGGTGGTCTTCTGGTTTTTGCATCCAGCGTGAGCGCTTTTGTAACGCAAACGTTGGTGGGAGGTGGTCAACAGATCTTCATGCCGTACTACATGTATCAACAGGCCATACAGGCCAACAACTATCCTTTCGCAGCGGCCATCGCGATGCTCTTGTTGGTTTGTGTGCTGGCGGTGGTGGTGACCGTGAATGCGCTGGGTCGCCGTAACTCGGGATTCGTTCATGCCTGAAAATCCAATTCCTGCTCAGGCGTTGATCTCAGAGCCTGATCGTCAAGCCATATCTGAGCCTCTAGCAAGTTCGTTGGAACGTCGATCATTTGGCCTCGTCATCGGAATGCTGGGCATTGTTGCCGCCATCTTGTTGCTGGCGCCAACCGTGATCGTGGTCATTACCTCATTCACGAGTGGCTATTCGTTAAAGTTCCCGCCTCCGGGATACTCAGCACGCTGGTACGAGGCGTTATGGAGTGACTCTCCAGAACTCGTCGACGCTTTCCTATTGTCGGCAGAATTGGCCGCGCTCGCCACCGCGCTCTCCGTTGTGCTGTCGGTTGCAGCGGCTCTTGCGCTCGCACGACGAAAGGAAGGATGGGCACGTGGACTGGAGGCGCTCTTTCTGTCTCCACTGATGTTGCCAACTCTTGCCATCGGGCTGTCACTTCTGATGCTATTTAACCTCGCTGAGGCCGGTTTGTCGTTTACTACGCTGGTCATTGGCCACGTTGCAATCATTTCGCCCTACATCGTGCGTACGACATCCGCCAGCTTGTTGCAAATGAATGCGAGCCTACTTGAGAGTGCACATTCGCTCGGCGCCTCGGCAGTCTATGTTTTCCGGACGGTGACCTTACCGCTGATTTCGCGCGGCATCCTTGCGGGCGCGTTCATCGGTTTCATGGCGTCCTTCGACAACGTAGCCGTGTCGTTATTTCTGTCCGACGCGCGAAGCCAGGTGCTCCCGATTCGCATGTGGCAAATGATTGAATCGAATCTGGATGTGCGCGCGGCAGCGGTATCGGGCGTGCTGATTACCGTGACCCTAATCATGATGATTGTGATGGAGCGCGTTGCTGGAATCTCGAAGCACCTTCGCTAAAGATTGAAGGCGAATCCGTTTCATTTGCTTTAACCATCTGATCCACAGATCCAAGGTCAATCCGATGAAAACCCGACGTACCTTATTGCGCAACGCCACGGCCTTGTTAGGCGACGCGTTAGCCTGCGACGGCCGCAAGCTGGACGTGCTGATCGCCGGCGACCGCATTGCGGCCATTGAACCTGCGGGAGGCATCGCCGAGGCTGATTTAGTTATCGACCTTGATGAGCATCTGCTGGTGCCGGGACTTATCAATAGCCATCAACACTCGCACGAACATTTTCAGCGCGGGCGCACAGAAAACCTCCCGCTTGAACTATGGATGCACTTGGTACGTACGCGCATTCCGGTCCAACTGACGCCGCGACAAGTGTATTTGCGAACGATGATCGGTGCGATTGAATCTCTGCGCACTGGGTGCACGACGCTCGTTGACGACACTGCCCTTGGCGCTTCCATCAATCGAGAGAACATTGATGCCGTGCTAAAAGCCTATGACGACATCGGAATTCGCTCATTGGTTGGCTTCGCCATGATGGATAAGCCTATCGTCGACAACTTTCCGTTCGTCGCGGAAAACTTCCCGCCTGAACTCGCAACGGAGTTGCGCGAGGCCCGCCCGCCGGCTGCGGATGACTGTATAACACTTGTGCGCGATCTTGCGCGAGACCGTCATCCTCTGGAGTCCCGCGTCGGCGTTTTGGTCTCGGTCTCCGCACCACAGCGCTGCACGGAGGCGTTTCTCATGCGCGCACGTGCGCTTGCCGATGAACTAACTCTACCGGTGATCACTCACGTCCAAGAGACCCGATTGCAAATCGTGACCGGGCAGCTCTTCTACGGTATGCCGCAGGTAGAGTACCTCGATCGTATCGGCTTCTTGAAGCCTGCCACTAGTCTGATCCACGCCGTTTGGCTCAATCCTCGCGAGATCCAGGCGCTCGCACGCACCGGCGCCACCGCGCAACACAATCCGTGGAGCAACCTACTGCTCGGCTCTGGCGTTCAGCCGGTGCGGGAACTCTTGGACGCCGGTGTAAATGTAAGCCTTGGGTCCGACGGTTCATGCTCGACAGTCACAGTCAACATGCTCAATGTCCTCGGCAGCGCGGCGGCCGTTTCGAAGTTGCGCGGAGATGACCATCGACGCTGGCTTTCCGCGCGCGAGGCTTTGCAGGCTGGCACGCTTGCCGGCGGCCGCGCCCTTGGCTTTGGCGAATCATTGGGGTCTCTTCGCGTCGGAGCTATTGCGGACATTGCTGCCTACCGCACCGATACTGTCACATTCACCCCTTTCAACGACCCGATACGCCAGTTGGTCTACGCGGAGCGTGGGGCTGGGCTCGATTTCTCGATGGTTGGCGGCGAGGTGGTGATCAACAGGGGTCAATTCGCTCGGATCGATGAAGCGGCCATCCTGGCAGAAATCAACAGTGAATTTCGCGAGCTTGCTGAGCGTTACACCGAGGCTGAAGCTTCTGTGGCACCGATTCTGGCTGCTGTCGAAAGGATCCATCAGCAAGGGCTAAAAACGGCAATTCCCGCCGATACATATCCAGCGAGGATCGCATGACCGCTCTCGTCTCTGCACGCGATTTCAGCGGTTACGCCGACAATCCGCCAACAGTGCGATGGCCCGGGAACGCGGGCCTGGCCGTGTCCTTTGTACTTAATATCGAAGAAGGTGCGGAATTGGCAATCAGCGCGGGTGATGACCGCAACGAAAGCCGACATGAGGTCAACCACGAAGTGATGGGGGTGCCCGACCTGTGCATGCAGAGCAATTTCGAGTACGGCTCCCGTGTCGGATATTGGCGAATAACCCGCCGACTGATAGACGCCGGCATTCCGCTCACGTTAAATGCCTGCGCTCGGGCGCTTGAAGCAACGCCATGGATCGCAAGCGACGCCGCCAAGCACGGCTTCGAGATTTGCTGTCACGGCTGGCGCTGGGAATCGCATGCGGGACTGGCCGAGGACGAGGAGCGCGAGCTAATCGCGCGAAGCGCTGACAGCATTCGCCGGCTGTACGGACGCTCGCCGGTGGGTTGGCATACAAAATCCTCAGCCTCAACCAACACGCGCCGTTTGCTGAGCGAGCATGGTGGCTTTCTCTACGACAGCGATGCCTACAACGATGACCTACCCTACTACGTCGCGGTAGATGGACGTGCCCATTTGGTCGTGCCGTATGCGTTTGACACGAACGACATGCGCTTCTTCGACAGCTTCTCCTTCGTACGTGGAGACGATTTTGCGGGTTACATAATTGACGCGTTTGAATGCCTTCTGAAGGAGTCGATCAAAACGCCCAAGATGATGTCCATCGGCTTGCACACCCGCATCATCGGCCGCCCGGGACGCATTACCGGCTTAGAGGGTGTGATCGAGCACATCAAAGGCCGTCAAGGCGTTTGGTGTGCAACACGGGAAGAAATTGCGCGCCACTGGATGGCAAATGTTCCGGCGCAGCTGGACGGATAACGCAGTTTCTGTTTGAGGGGTCGTTACGAACAGTCCCGATTCCCTGCGCCATTAAGCGGCGCACCGATGCGGGACTCCCTACGAAGTGACGCGGACGTTTGAAGGCCGCCCGAGTATGTATCCGAGCGGCCACTTGTGCAGCCATACTCATTTTTAATCCTCGTCGAGGTCTGAGCTTGCTGCCGGCACTTTCGCATTACGCAACCCCGCGGAGTGAGCTCGCTCTCATACCGCTCGATTGTCGCCAATCTTTGTGAATGGATTGAAGGTCTCTTTCTGGCCGACATCTGCCGATAAAGGATGACAGTTTTCAAACAGTGGGCGGGTGTATTCTGCGGTCGTATGCACGCCATTTCGCCGACGTCGGCACTCATTGTTTGGAGAAGCGATGAACATCAGCGCACACAAGCCTGGCACTCCCACCTGTCAACTGGTGCAAGCTGGCCCACAGTTCGAGGGGAAGCAAGGGCTGACCTATGCGGTAGGTATCTCAGCTGAAAGTGTGGGATCGAAGCATGTGCATCTTCAGCTAGCAACAATTCCGCCGGCTGCCCGGGCCAAAGCGCATCTCCATGCGGAGCATGAGACGGCCATCTATCAGCTGAGCGGCATCTCGGGGTGCTGGTATGGCGAACGATTGGAGCGCCATGCGGTGGTTCGGGCGGGAGATTTCTTCTACATCCCCGCGGGGATGCCACATGTTCCGTACAACGCGAGCGCGGATGAGCCCTGCGTCGCGGTAATTGCCCGAACCGATCCCAACGAACAGGAAAGCGTCACGATGCGGCCGGATCTTGATGCCTTACCTGACTGGTCGAGCGTTCTGCCTTCACCGCTCTGATTGAGCTGACTGCAACGGAGCAGTTGCGCCATGACGCGTCACCATGTCGTGGCTGAACAGGACACGCGAGCATCGGAAACTGCACATGCCGTTTGACTTTAGCGCCTCGCGTTCGCGCGAACATCACTTACGCCGGTAAGAGCCCAACTGCCCGGTAACTCTCGATCAACGCGTCAAAGAGCGAAATATCGGAGCGGCTCCGCGCCATAAGCTGAGCGCCCGCGACTGCGGCGAAGATCGCGCGAGCTCGCCGTTTGGACTCCTTGGAACTGACAACAGCAGCGGCGGACAGGACTTTGCTCAGCCATGCCACATTGACATCGGCGAAGGTCTGGACCTCTTTCTTTACCGCTTCGGGCAAGTCATCGAACTCAGCAGCCATGAAGCTGCAGAGACACATGCGGTTGTCACTCTCAAGCGACTTACGAAACGTATTGGGATATTGGCGCAGGCAGTGGAGCGGATCAGACGATTGCGTCCACAGTCCCTCCAAAACTGCCGCTGAGTCCTCCCAATAACGCTTTGCTACCGCTGCGGCGAGGTCGGCCTTGCTTGGGAAATGGTGGTAAATGCTGGCGGCCTTGATCCCGACGTCTGCAGCGAGGTTACGAATATTCAGGCCACCGTAGCCATGCGCCTGCGCGATCTTCGTGGCCGCCGCCAATATTTTGTCACTAGAGTTTGTGCCTACTTGATTCTTCACTGGTCCCGCCCTCGACGAAAAATGGTGTTGACGGAGTGAATTATACGGCCTAAAGTCAAACCTAACAAACGTTAGGTAGATAGTCAGCTGTGAGTTTCACCATCCATCGACACATCCACCTGTGAGAGGCAAGCATGAATTCCGAAATCATCTATTACGACGCCACCAAACTGGCTGAACTGATCCGTACACGCAAGCTATCGCCGGTCGAGGTCGTTCAGGCGCACCTCGACCGCATCGAAGCCCTCAACCCCAAGCTGAATGCGATCGTCACGGTTGCAGACGACGCGCTTGAAGCCGCGAAGGCGGCGGAAGCGGCGGTCATGGCGGGTGATGAGCTTGGCCCGCTGCATGGGGTGCCGATCACGGTAAAGGATTCGATCGATACCGCAGGGGTACTGACGCAGCGCGGCTCGCCGATCTTCAAGGGCCGCATCCCCAACACGGATGCCGTCAGCGTCGCGCGCATGAAGAGCGCCGGTGCGATCCTGCTTGCGAAGACGAACCTTCCGGAATTCTCGTACTCGACCGAAACCGACAATCTACTGACCGGAAGGTCGAACAACCCCTGGAATCTCGATCGCACGCCCGGCGGATCGAGCGGTGGAGAGTCGGCGGCTATCGCCGCGGGCATGTCGCCGCTGGGTCTCGGTACCGATCTCGCCATCTCCATCCGGGGCCCGGCGGCGCAGACCGGCATCATCGGCCTTAAGGCCACGCATGGCCGTATCCCAATGACGGGAATCTGGTCGCGGGCGCCCCGCCGCTTCTGGCATGTTGGACCGATGGCCCGCAGCGTGCGCGACATCGCCTTGGCCTATTCGCTTCTCGCTGGTCCGGACGGGGCCGACGGTTTTTCCACAAGCCCGCTTAAGTTCGACGCAGGGGTCGGGGCCTCGCCGGACCGACGACTTCGGGTGGGTTGGTTGGTCGAGCCTGGCTTCGGGCCGATCGACGCCGAGGTAGCCGCAACCGTGCAGGCGGCGGCCGAAGCCCTTCAGGGCGCCGGTTGCGATGTGGAGCCTGTGCGTATCCCGGCGCTCGAGCGGGACAATAGCCTTCATGTCTTCAATCGGCTGCACGTGATGGAAATGAAGCCCGCTTTCGCGCAAGCGACTGCCGGCCACGAAAGCGAGATGTTCAAGATATCCAAGGGCATGCTCGCGACGCCCGATACGACCATGGGCGACTTCATCCTCGCCGAGCAGGCTGCGGAGCGGCTGAGGGACGGCTTCGCCGAATATTTCCAGCGCTATGACGCGCTTCTTTGCCCTGTGCTGCCTATTCCTGCACACGCGCATGGGTTGTCGGAAATCGTCATCAACGGCCAGTCCGTGCCCGCCGTGCAGATCCAGGGCGCCACAGTGCCGTTCAATGTGACCGGACTTCCAGGGTTGTCGATCAGGTTCGGCACGAGCCGGGACGGTCTGCCGATCGGCGTGCAACTGGTATCGAGCTGGATGGCTGAGTCTACGATTCTGCATCTGGGTTCGCTGCTTGAGGCGAAAAGCCCGGTTCGCGACCTTCATCCGAACATCTAGGCGGCAAGGCGACAGGTTAATCGGCGAGCATCCGGAAGATGGCTCGCTCCTGCGTGCTCGGTGAGACATCGCCCCGCGTCAAACCCACGCATGGCGAGTACTTCGTACGTGCTGCCAAGTCTCGACCTCCGCTGCCGGTCCGAGTCTCCGAAGTCTGTCGCATGACCGAGTTCGATTGTGAAACGGTCGTTCCCATGACTGATCTCTGACTAGAGGCAAAGACCCCTTGGCCGGTTCGCGCCGGTGATCTGTCGAAACAGGCAACGAGCTTGGTCCGCATGCCAGCCCGACCAACGATTTCGCAAAGCCTGTGGATCGTTACGCGAATTCCCTAGCTCATTGGCTCAACAAGGTGCGCTCTGTTTAACGGCGCAGCATAGGGCTCTGGCCAATACTCGACGATTTTCGTGATCTTCCCCTGCTCAACTTCGAAAAATGTTATTGCACGCGCTTTTAGAACACCATCGGTAATGCTCACATCGGATACGGCCTCACGACTGTTGTTGGCGACCACTCGGTTTACCGTAAAGCGCCAAAGCCCGTGCGCGGGATACTCCGCGTTTATTTGGACAAATTTTCCCGCACCCCTGATGCGTTCGTTCGACTGAGGCCATTCGAGGACGAACTGTTCGCTCAACACTGCCTGTACCGACGAGAAGTCGTTGAAAGCCATGAGCGCCCAAAAATCGTGAACGAGCGCGGAAATGTCGGCGGTAACTCCAGTCATAATTTTTCCGTATTAGTCGGCAATGAACAAGTTTCGATGGTTGATTGACAGATCAGACGCCGATTGCGAAATATAACGGCAGATTCTCGTAGATTAAATGAGGAATGCGAACTGATATGCCTTCCCATATCATTTTCTTGACTTTCCGTTGGACTCGTTGAACATCCTGGACGCATCCTTATGCAGCAAGGCTCGGCGATGTCGGGGAGTGACGTCCGACATAGGAATGCTCGTGGACGGTTGGCCACGACAAAAATGTCCATCGTCGGCTCACCATGGCGAACGACTGCTGCTTATCCCGAACCGTACCAATCGTGCCAGAGCTTCGCTAACGAACTGTACCGTCTTGGTTCACGTAACCCACTGGTAGCTCATTGCCGCGAAGTACGATCGCGCCATCTTCACGCAAAGGCAACGACAAGCTCCCCGAACGATTCTCGTCATTCGTTGCGCTCTCCACTGCTTTCATCTGGACCTGCTGGTTGTCAACAGGCGCTAGCGCTTGGCAACCATCAAGACCGTGGCTACCGGAATGAATACCGCCGATGGATACCGGCGTTCGTGGCAACCATCCTCGTAACCTTGCTCTAGTAACCGTCGCCTTCCGTGCGAACCTCGGCGGTGCCAACCAGCGATTTCCCCACGGGCCTCGCCGCAGTTTTTTGCGTTGCAGCCTGCCACTGCTACAAATTGATCGGGTACAGTGTACGGGAAGCGTTCCGATCTACCGCCAACAAGAATTCGAATGGTCCGCACCACCTGCCGCAGCCTACTTGCCATCAGCCTCGCATTGCTTGCCGTCACAACCGACGTACATGCCCGTCAATCCAATCCTGCTGATCTCGCCCAGGCGCGGCGACTGGTCGGCCAGAGCCGCCAGCTAGTCAGAGACGCACACTGCCGAGATCCGCGTGGATTCGGTGGTCACGAAGTGAAGGCCGCGGAACTGCTCAGGCGTGCCGCACTCCAGCTCAATGAAGCGCGCGACTTCAGGACCTACAACGTTCACAGACCATCGCGTCCGGCCCATCGAGCGAAGCGATGGTCTGGCCGCCATCTCGCCTCCAAAGCCGTGCAGCAACGTATGTCGGGATGATTATTCGACGGAGGGCCGTAGTTTCGAGTCGCGCGCAAATCCGGATTCGACACTACCAAATCCGCGCCGCCCTTGGCCGATACAGCAGCTTTTCCCCGTTTTCCGTTACATCATCTTGTTCCACGTGCCCCACTCCCAACGGAACACGCGCCCCTGCACTTCTGCATCGGCGGGTAATCCGCAAGGAATTTCTGTCGATCGACACCCGGAGGGACGTACACGAAGGTCGCCGTTCCATCGCAACTGCTTGAGAGATTGCCCTTCCCGTCGTCAGAAGCGAGGGCAACAACGCTCATGGAGGAGAGGGTGAAAATCAACACTGCGCCAACACCTTTCATCGTTGTTTTCCTGTTATTGATTCTTGCTGACGCCGCGTTTTCAAATGGTGCCGCGGCTATTTAACTCGAGTTAGCTCGGCGCTTCCGCCACCCGTCGGCATCAGCAACGTGTCGTGTTCCTTGTCATACCCAACATTTGCCGTCCCGAAGCCGGTCGCAACCTGAAGCACACCGTTCTGATAAGTTGCTGGGATTTTGTCCGTTTTTATGCCACCGATCCAAAGGTTTGGATGCGTGTCGGCAATGAGAAAGCCGTCACCGTTTTTGGTGATCTCGACCGTTTCCTTCCGGCCGGGGTTCTCCCATTTGCCAATGAATTCACCACCATCCTTCTTGCCGCAACCACCGAGCATGATGGTCGCACCGACAGCCGCCGAAACAATGAAACCCCGTACCATGTTTTCCTCTTTGTGTATTGACCGACTACCGGTCAGCGTGCGGCGCGCTCGCGCGCCATGACTGCTCTGAGCCAACGACCACCGGTCGCCCGAAAGCCGCTCTACAGATAAAACGGCGAGAATCAGCTCAAATTTAGATCCGTGGTCACTGTTTTTTCCACCGTTGCACGGTCTTCGATTCGTATAACGGCAGTCGAGCGCGTTTCTTAAGCGAATCGCGCCGACCGACATTGGTCAGATCAAGCAATCAAACGCGCGTCTAACATCAGCTACGTCGATATCGATATACCGGGTGGTTTGATCAATATCCTCGTGTCCGAGAAGCGGTTAAACCCGTTCAATCGACGTGGCGTTTGCAAGCAGTCGAGTAGCGAACGTTCGCCGCTGTGGCTCGTACCCCTAAGGGCCTGCCGCGCGGTACAGACCGGTGACATATGCCTGTAGCGAGCCAGAAGATCAGGTGTGTTTTTCCGGCTTCAGTTCATATCTGTTTTCCAGGCTATCGATGGATGATTGCCGAGACGCCCCGGACCATGCCCGCGAGATCCTCGATTTCGGCCGCAGGCAGATCGAGACTGCGGTGCGCCTGGATCGAACGCAGAGCTTCGTAGAGCTGGCCCCAGTCGTCTGTCAGCCCGCCTGTGAGCGGCCACGCCTTGAGCAGGTGCCGCAACGGCCCGACCGCGCGTCGCTCACACCACGCATCGAACATTGCCGCACATGCGTCGTTGATCGCCTTAGGCGTCATCTACTTTTCCGATAGAAGAAGTTACTTGCCGTCGGTCACGCTTATGAACGGTAATGGAGCATTGCTACCCATGTAGGTTGGCAATTGCCCGTTCCACTTTTTGATGGCCTCGAGGGCTATGTACTTCTGGCCACCTTGATTCTCGACCGCCGAGGCTTGGATGGCGATCGCTTTAGCGTTCCCCTCTGCCTCGACCACTCTTTGTTCCGTAGCGATCTTCGCGGTCTCCAAGGACTGCTCAGCAGTTAATCGATTTTGGCCCGCGACTACCTTGGCTCGCACAGCTTCCGCGAACTGCGGATCGAAATGGAAATTCTGGACGTTGATATCCGATACGATGATCTTATATTTTGCGAGCTTCGCCTGTAGCGTTTGGACGATCGCCGCCGAGACTGCGCTTCGCTGAGTGACCAACTGCTCGGCCGTGTATTTGGATGTAACCGCTTTGAATGACTCATACAGCGCCGGAACGATGAACTTGGCCTCTATGTCTGAATCGTCACCGAAGTTGTTGTACACGTAAGGGGCGTGCAAAGGGTCATACTCGTAATTCACCGTGATATCTTCGAATACTTCTTGAAGATCAGCCGTTCCGCCTTCCGCTTTCTGTGCAGTAGCGCTTTGGAAGCGAACGTTAAAGTCAACTACGCGAGCAAGTGGATTCAGAAAATGAAGCCCTTCAGGTAACGGCTCATCGCTAACATCACCGAACATCTTAACGACTCCTCGGTGCCCGGCCGGAACAACGTGCAGACACATAAATACTATCAGGAGCGACAACGCAACAACCCCAGCCGAGGCAACCAACCTTACTTTCATATAATTCCTTTTTTTGGGGTTACAAGCAGTGTTTTCCGTCGTCACCTGGTGCTGCATGGAAAGGCTGTGATCAGGGACGCGTTGGGATTGCACTCATATTGATCTTTTCCGATCTTAATTTACTCGCTGTAAGACAAGGCAACGATTGCACTCATTTCCCCCCGCACACGACGCCAATTCACAAAGCCACAAGCATCTTGCACCGCTACGAACTGCTCCGGACAGATACTCTTGAAGCTCGCTATGGAACCGAGGTCGATAGTCAACGTGTCACCCGATCGCACATGCACGGTAGTCATCCCGGCTGACGGGTCATCCATATAACCCAGGCAATCGATCATTGCGTTCATGTTGCCACCATAGAATGCCGGGAAACCGAGTGCGTGCGCGAAGACTCGATGAAACGAAGTCCAATCGTAGATCTCGGCAGTCTCAACGCGAATGATCGGCATCGTGTGTCTTTTCCTATTCGTCGTCAGCCGCGTCGGCATCCACATATTCCGATTCCTTGCGGTACGACTCACGCAGGTCGATATTTGGGGTGCGCTTTAGCTTGCTGTAAGAACCCTGCGCGTTGAGTTGTTGCGCGTTGGAATCGAAGCGATAAATGTGGCGCAGAATACCTTCGAGTTCACGAATCTCATCCTCACGCACGTTCGGCCAGACAGCGAATATCGAGCACGCGTCCCACAGGTGCCGCTTATGAGTTCTGTGCGAGCGCAGTCGACCTTTCATACCGCTGGCCGACATACCCACATAGACGACATGCCGGTGCGGTCTGCGAACCTTCTCTGAGGCCGCCGTACGATAGAGGGCGTAGATGCCCCTTAAACCTTTGGGGATTGCATCGATGTAGTCGATTGAGACAAGCTCTAGCTTTTGCTGGATGAGCCGAAGCGGTTCTACTCGCTTCGCGCGTGCCCCCGAGTTATTGTTCATCGCTCTCGCTCGCTTTGCCTTTTAATATACTCAATGAGCATATCTCAATGTTATATACTCATTGAGTAGTGTCAAGCATTTTCGCTACGGTTCTCAAGAATCTCCCGCACAAACTTCCACGCCATGTCAGGCATGCTTCGATACTCGCTTGAGTCTGGCGACAGTAACCAGTTATCCAACGCGCGCTTCTTCGTGCCGATCCTATCGGCGAACTGCTCACGCGTCATACCCAACTCGCTCATTGCGTGACGCAGAAACTCTTGCTGCGTTCGAGGCATCCCCTTCTTCACGCTGCGATCCCCGACTTGTGGCCGTTCACTTCGTCATACATCGCTTCAGGCGCAATATCAACTCCGTTGGGTCAAACCACCACACCGTCGCAGATCGTTGCGAGTGCGAAATATGACTCGTCGGCCAGCGGCGCAAACACACCGCTGAAATCGTCCTTCGACATATCCACGATACCGCGCAGTCCATCCGCGAAACCTACTTCGAGCCGGTGGCCAGCCAATACCTTCAACGCTGTCACGTTCCATGCAATCATGATGCTCACTCCAGGGGAGAAATGGGTTTTCGGTGTCGCGAGTGCGCGGCACAGTTCCCAATCCTCATTGAGTTCGGTCCGGTGTTCCGACGCCCATTCCAGGATCAGCGCTAGCGCCCGCCTTGGCAACGATCCTCAGATGACTGCGAGCGTGTCGATGCGGATCAACGCCTCAAAATCCCCCTACCGCGCGTGAAAATGAGCGGGGTTGTGGTCTCGTCAGTACATGTTGTGACGATTCCAAAAAACGCGCTGATTGTCGGCACGCGAACCTCCTAAAATATACTCATCGAGTATATTAGTACAGGTTGCGTGAAGCGTCGAGTTGTCACAATGAATCGCCACCGGTTTAACGGCATTTCTCACGAATTCTTGAGTCTGGGCGAGGTTAGCCAACCACGTTCCCGCGTCTCAAACGATCCCAGCGGCGATTGCCGCAAGTTCCACTGGATCGCCGTCAATTGGGCGCTTTGTTGCGGACAATGTTGCATGACCCAGAAGCTCGCTGATGAGCTTCAGATCGAATCCCTTTCGATGAAGCCGAAGGCGCGAATCTGTAAAGCGTCGCGCACGCCTTGCGGCGAGATTTATGCGGTGATGGCGCTCGAGAGCCGATAACGTGGACGCGCGTTTCGACACGACATCGTTCACCCGGACCCCGCCGGCGCCTACGCCCAATCCGTTCTCGCCGCGGCCCGCAAGCACTGGCATCAGTAACCTGTGGCCGAGCGACAGACACCTCTTGATCAGCACCGGCTCGAAGTACATCGCGCCGTGCTATTTCTATCCGTTCGGCTACGATAACGAATGCCCGCATCCAAGGTACCGCCGTATTATTCGGACGATCGGGGCCAGCATTGGACGCATCTGAAGGTAGCCGGCAATCAGATGAACGGATGTGGCATCGGTGGAAAACTGGCATTCGAGCGCGCCGGTTCACGCGTACCAGTTGGGCAAAAAAAACGGGTGGGCATGCGCTGCACTGGGCGCAAACGCTGGACCAATCGCGAAATCGTCTCCCTTACCTTCGCGACAATGTTGATTCGTTCAGGCTCGCCCGTAAGTTCTGGTATATGAGAGACCGGAGTGTCTTGCAAAAGCCTTCCAACACTCGTTTTCCCTCGGATCGGATACCGAATCCTGGTTTTGTGTGTTGAAGGCCCAAGAGAAACGATGAGCCTCATAGACAGCGTCCGGCCAAATAGCACCGTGCGGCCATGGATACTGGCCGCGCCAACCGGCACGGGAAAGGAGAAAGCATTGTCGGACGACAGGTACGTGATCGACTGGGCGGGTATCCGGCGTGCCTTTGCGCCGGGGATCGAGCCGCCAACGCTACTGCGCGATTTCGCCCGATGGCTTGAGGGACGCCCTTGGGGCAGCGTCGGCCACTTCGATCTGATGGGCAGCTTCAGTGATGACGCGCCAATTGTCGATGGCAGCGCGTTGCGCAGGGAGTTCGCGTTTTTTATCCGCCTGCCCGATGGGTCGAGGGCTGGCTATTGGTGTGGTCATGGCCATGACCTTACGCAAGCCCCTATCGTTGGTCTCGGCTCTGAGGGAGCGGCGGATGTCCTGGCCGATAGCCTGGATGGTGTGCTCGCCAAGATAGCGCTCAATGGTTTTGCCGCAGACAGACGCTGGACGGACTTTGCCCCGGATGACGAGGGCCCGGATGCTACGCCCGAGCTCACACACTGGTTGCAACAGCGTCTGGGTACGAACGATCTCGTTAGGCTGACCCGATCTGCCCCAGATCGTGCGGACTTCGGCGCGCGCATGCAAGCCTGGATGGAAGAGCGCGAAAGCTTCTGGCGCAAGCATCCCGTCATGATCGAACTGGCGAATCGTTTGATGCAATATCGACCCAAGGGCAAGGAGCCGTGGCGCAGCACGCGCTTTGAGGCCGTCATGGTCGGCAACCTATATCAGCTCCGCGTGCTTGAACGGGGGAGTCAACCCGTTCCCGAGGCCCTGGCGATCGAACCGTTGCTGCGAGCCTTTCGCGAGCAGCAGTACAGATCGGAGCCGAGCTACGGCCTCTGGTTAGCGATGGACTTTGCGCTGTTTGCCGATGGATCAATCGTGCCGCGTTTTGATTACGAGTCTCGCCCATCCATCGACGGCGAAGCCATCGACATCGCGCAAGTGCGGGGCGAGCTGGCGCGAGCGCCGCGCTCTGAGCGTTGGGTGCCGAGGTGGCTCGAGGCTGCCGATGCCGGTGAGGTGTGACTGGCTTCAGGCGGCACTTGAAGGATCGGGTGCGATTGATTAGTGTGCGCGGGTGCCAGAACCTTCTATCTGGTCAGGTGCCAGCGCTCAAGCCCGTACATGCGGTTATAAATGCCGCGGCGACACGTCGAAGCACCTGCAAATGGGGCATATCGTGTCGCAGGCAGGTAGCAAGACGAGCCCGTCGGTAGAGGCGCATTGCAGCGCCTATAGCGACACTATGTTCGCGCACAGCTGGTGCTTTTGCGGGTCGTGCCCGGATTCGGGTTCGCGGTGAATCGGCCTCAACCGTAGGAATGAACCGAATCGCTCGGCGTGACCTCGACAATATCGGACCATCGCGATGTCGGGCTTGCGCACGAAGGAGAATATGGATCAAGAGAACACTCAGCCGTCGCACGAAGACGATACGATGTCGGCGCCTGCGTCCCCGCTCGCGACGAAGGAAACGCCTGACCGAATGCGACTCGACGACGCCATCGAAGGTGGACTGGTTAAAGCCTATACGGTCCAATTCGGCGTGAGCACGGGGTATGGTCGTGTACCGTCAGATTCGTTGCGCTTTTCTGGCGTGGGCGAGGTGCATATCAACGAATCCGAATTGCTTGTATCCGGCAAGCGGCGCCGGCCATTCTGGTTCGGCATATATGAAGCGCACATCATCGACCTGAGTGCGGTAATCAATGTTTCGCGATCAGGCAGATTGATTCGCATTGAGATTAATTCGGAGTTGCCACGCAGACGCTTCGTCCAGTTCACGACCGACAGCGAAGCGGAGGCCGTCGATATCCAGGCGCATCTGCCCAAGGAGCAAACGCCCGAATTTTCCAGAGAACAGGCCGAAACGACGGCTTTCCACGAGCGGTTGAACAAGCTTAGCCCGAAAGGGCCGGTTACCCCCGTTCTCGTCGCGATCAATCTCGTGGTCTTCGTCGCGATGTGCATCGGGGGCGCCGGTTTCATCCGATCCAACGTCGACGTCATTACGCACTGGGGTTCCAATTTCGGCCCGCTGACGATGAGCGGCCAGTGGTGGCGTCTTTTTACGTCGCTATTCATTCATTTCGGAGCTATCCATCTCGCGCTCAACATGTGGGTGCTGCTTCAGAGCGGCCGGTTCATTGAGCGCCTGTTCGGCAGTCTTCGGTTCCTGCTGCTCTACGTATTTGCGGGTATGTCAGGAAGTATTGCCAGCTTGCTGTGGAATCCGGTTGTCAACAGCGCCGGGGCCTCCGGTGCCATCTTCGGCATGTTCGGCGGACTGCTAGCCTTCGTTGCGAACCCACGCAATGGCGTGCCCCGATCGGTGATGAAGCAGCATCTGAGCAGCACCGTCATTTTCGCCGCCTATAACCTTTTCTATGGTTTCGCCCATTCCGGTATCGACAATGCCGCACACATAGGCGGCTTGCTCGGCGGTCTCGCCGCAGGCTTCCTGCTGGCTAGACCGTTGAACGACACTGCCCGTGCCAGGCCTCATCTGGAACGCGTGGCGGCGAGTCTGCTTGGAGGAGTCGTCCTCGTGGGCCTCGCCGCATGGCCATTGGTGCATCCGTCCGAGGCGGTACGTCACGAGCAACAGTTCCAACTGATGCTGTCCAACTTCAGCGCGCAAGAAAAGACCGCGCTCGATGCAACGCAAAAGCTCGGAGAGAGAGCCCGGGTGGGTGAGCTATCGACCGCTAACCTGTTAGTCGCCGCGCGAAATGAGGTATTGCCGAAGTGGGATGCGCTCTATCGGGAGACTGCCGCGGTGAACCTGGGGCCAGCGGACAAAAACTATCCGCTTCAGCGTGCCCTACTACGTTATGTTGACGATCGACGCGACTGGCTGAGGCTTGCGACTGAAGCGGCAGCGCAGAATGACGGCGAACTGATGCGACAGGCGAACGCGGCAAAGCAAGATCTCGAAGCGTCGATTGCAGAGCTCAGGCGGATCCAGAATTCGGATTGACGCCGATCGCGTGACATTTCCTATCCGGTGGTGCGATGACGGCCAAACGACAGAATTCCGTGACTCAGAAGAAACGTGATTTTCTCGCCTTGGACGACTTTGGCGCAATCGATCTCGTGCAGATTGTCGAGCGCACTCAGGACTTGGCAACGTTCTGGAAAGAGCGGCGCATGCCCCAAAGCTTGGGGGCAAGCGTATTGGACTGGTGGTCAATGATACCGGGTGGAGAAATACGACGGCCTTTGATCTTGCTATTCAGTCGATGGGCCCTCGAGGACACAGCGCCGCTGGTGGTCCAAGGCATTGCACTCTCGAACTCCATCGAATGGGTGGGCGGCGACGATGATTAGGTCCGACCGGACATGCTGCTTGACGCTATCCAGCATATAACAGGATTCTGTGACTGACGATCTTGAGCATCATGATGGCTCACTCCATTTTAGGTGCAGCGAGCGCCTGTACCTGCATCGCTCTCAATGTTGCTTCCATAAACTGTCGGACGTCTTCATGTACGAATCGGGAAATAAACATCCCGTCCGGCAAGCCCCGGCGGCGGAACGAATATTCCCATCGAATGTGCGATACACGGTCGCTTCCTGAAAACTGGAAATCCGAAAACGCGTGCGTAACATATCGACCGGTATCGTTTGTGAGATTCCATACCTCGTATTGAAACCGGTGGGGCAACTCGTCGCTCGTGATCTCCTCAAGCGCACTGGAACCATTTGCAAAAACGACGCGCCGACGGTCGCCAACGTTTCTCCACGAGCCAATCAGCGCCTCGCTGCGCACCGGACCAGGCTCTGTCGAAGACAATGATCGGAGTGAAGGAAGCGGGAAATAAGAAGAGGTACCATTCAAAAACACGGAAAATTCGGGCGCGCCTCTCTCCGCAAACCATTTCGAGAATTGGTCAAGCGGAATCGGAAAATCGAATGCAACGGTCACGGTCTCATAAGGCTCGTTTGGCTCAGCAGGCGGGCGCCTGGCTTCGCGTTGCGCCTGATCACGTTGTGCGGTCGAGAACGATGGATCACTGCCAACTGGGGCCGAACTACATCCGGCAAGCCCGATCACAAGACAGGCCAACGTTGCGATTAAGGAATATTTTGCTGTGTTGCCAATCATTTAATGCCTAGTTTTTGGTTGCTTGCATGAATACGAATTGCCAAAAAAGCCAATGCTAGTAGGCAGCATGGCGTTCGTTGGTCGACCTCTTAGACAACTGATGACAACCGACGTGCCAACGAGGCGACAATCGGGAGTACTCAGCACCATCTTCCGAAATAGTCCTTGTCGATTTGAACCGACCATGCCTTTGTTTCATTTTCCTATCAGGATGTCATGCCGGACAGAAAAGATTTAACCATGCGTGCGCTGTCGGTCCGCAGTCCGTTCATCGCGGCATCCTGGCGCGCAAGCTCCGATGGATCGGGCCACGTGAGCTGTCGTTTGACAAGCGAGGCATAAAGACGTCCGGGAGGTGGCGTTATCCGACCAAGCGCCAGGTCCGCAAGGGTTTGCCCGGCCTGCTCCACGGTTGCAAGACGCGCCATCGGACGGATCAGACCGACCGTGCCCATTGCCAGTCGGGCCCAAAGTGGCCACGCCCGAAATAAAGATGTCCCGACAGTAAGACCTGGGTTATAGGCCACAACAGTCAAGCCCTTTTCCTTCGCCTCGTTCGATTCCGCCAACCCGCGGGCCATGAGCAGATCACAGAGCTTCGATGCTGCATAGGCGCGGAATCCCGCTGAGAACCCCGTCGGGCCTCTCTCTGAAGGATAAGCCAGCAACACCGGATCGAGTTTTTTCGGCGCCATTGGATTCTTGTCCGGGTCGTGTGTGTTGCTGGTAGTAATCACGACCGTCGCACCATGCGCAAGCTTTGGCAGCAGCAACTGCAGCAATAGGTAATGCGCCAAATAATTTACGGCGAAAGTAGTCTCAAAACCATCTGTCGTCCGCTGGTTAATGTTTGGAAACTGCGTCCCCGCATTCAGCACAAGCCCATTGATCAACCCATCTCCAAGCTCCTGAATGACGCCTTGCGCAAACACGCGGACACTGGCGAGCCGAGTAAGATCGAGCGGCAACGCCTTAAGTGCAAACTGGTTGTCGGGACGGGCTCCGAGCAAGATGCGCGTCCCTAGAGTATCGGCAATCTTCCCCGCGGCCACTTTGCCCAGACCGGACGTACCACCGGTCATTACTATGGTTTTCAATGAATCACCTTCGTCCATGTGTTAGAGATACAGGCCGTCGAAAGTCTCTGTGCGTTGGCGATCACCGCCCATTATGACGGCCGCCTTTTTTGTCGCATTTCCTTGAATTCCGCCCGGCATGTAGTGCCTCGTGAGTTGCTTGTGGATGCTAGGAAGTATCGGCTGAGGGACTCAGGTTCGCATGCCCGAATCCCCAAATATTTTGCACAATCCTCCAAATTTGATTTCTATTCGGAGATTCAGAGCTAAAATCGTCCGCCACCCTTTAGCCCGCAACAAACGCTTCTCATCCGCTCTGGAGACATCACATGTCGCCGATCTTGATAGCCGCCCTGAATCAGTACCTGGACAGCAACGGCGGGGACGACGGGGCGCTCGTCACTCCGATCGAAGGCTTGTTTCTAATGCGTTCGACGTGCGAGCGGCTGCCTTACCACGTCATGTACAAACCCGCGCTGTGCATCACCTTGCAGGGAGCGAAACAGGTGTTGTTTGGCGACAAGCTGTTTGACTACGGTGAGATGCAAGCCCTCGCCGTCAGCGTGGAAATCCCCGGCGTTGGCAGGGTGACGCGAGCGAGCGTACGCGAGCCCTATCTGGGCGTCGTCCTGCAGCTTGACCTCGGCATATTGCGCGAGGTAAGTGCGCAACTCTCCCCGCCTCCAAAACCCACCGGAAATGCCCGAATGGGAGTCTTCGCGATGGATGTCGTAGGGCCACTGGCCGACTGCATCGGTCGGATCATCCAGATGCTTGGGACCCCGCAGGCTGCACCAATACTTTTCCCTGCAATCATGCGTGAGGTTTCTTATTGGCTGCTCACCGGTGAGAGCGCCGGTGAAATCTGCAAGCTCGCGTCCCCTAAAGGCCGCACACAACGCATTACCGAAGCGATCTCCCTTTTGCGCAAGGATATCGCTCGTCCTATCCGTATCGAGCAACTCGCCGATACAGCTCAGATGAGCCCATCGTCCTTTTACCAGCACTTCAAGTTACTCACGTCCTTGACTCCAATCCAGTATCAAAAGCAGATGCGCCTGCTCGAGGCCCGCCGCCTCATGGTAGAAACTGGAGCCAACGTAACGGGCGCCGCTTATCGAGTGGGGTATGAAAGCCTCTCACAGTTCAGTCGCGAATACGCGAGGATGTTCGGAACACCACCAAAACGCGACATCGCCGAGTTACAGGCAGTCTCGGCATAGCAGATGTGGCTGGAAGACCGCCGCTAAGCCGCGCGTATGCTTAGCCGAGTCTTCTTTTCCGCGCCTTTCGCCGCTGCCGCGAGCCACTGAGTGGTGTCGTGTCCCCACCGGCGCTCTATGTCCAAAGTACTGACACCCAATCCGCCTCTACCTCGTTCGGGGTTACATAGAAGGCGCGGCAATTCGGTATCGAATGGTGCGCGGCGTTCCGACGGAAGTCCAAATAATCGAGGCACGGATTAACTTCAGAGTAAGCATCCGACCGGACATGCTGCTTGACGCTATCCAGAATGGGGCTACGCGGTCCAACCTTCGGCGGAGTTGAACACGAGAGCGGAATGGCCGAAGGCCACCAGAGTGACCGGTTGGCAACTTCATGACGTGACGCGAAACGGGCGAGTTTATCCGGCTGGAACCGACGTCGTGATCAGCCTGCCGGACGGCGTGTTGAAGATGAAATAATGCCGACCATGCAGGAGATTCAATGAGTGATGCTGACCATGGTGGACGCCGACGTGCCCGGGCCGGGTCATGCTGATCGCTATGTGTTGATTTGCACTGAAAGCTGACCCACCTGACGCGGCAATCCTGAGTCAGGATTCAGTGCAACCCAACAGCCTGACTGCTGGACGCGGGGTTGCTGGGCTTTCTGCGGTGACCCATTGTTCGATTGGCTGCGACCTGGGAATCGCAGGATGCAACCGCAACGATAGACGCGCAAATCACGCGCATGTCCGATCTAAGCGCCTCACATTCAAGATGCGGTATGCTGCGCGCGTCGGGCCACTTGGCATGGCGATGACCGAGCAGATCTCAAAAGCAGCATCGCCATGCTGGACGCGTTCAAGACCGTGCGAAATGACAAGGGCCTGGCGCACGACAATCCAATCCTGATCCACGACGAGGCAGGGCTGGTCGTCGGTCACATCGGTGGCCGGGTTCCGATCTTCAAGGACCTAGAAGCTAGGGCCGCTGACGCATACCCTGAAGGAACGAGGTTACGTGACGCGATCGAACGCATTAGACAAAAATCCGCTTCGGAAAGCGCAGTGCGGCCGGTTGGTGTTGATTGATGCCGATTGCATCTTTCGCGCTCTGGGCACTTCCATTGCCGCCTTGGCAAGCGGGAGCGATTCGTGGCATTGATCATTTTGGCGATTCCTGTGATTGTCTGAGCCATAGTCAGGGAATGGTACGGTTTTCTGCTCAGTCTACTTGCTGGATTGACGACGTTTATCGTCGAAATTGCGTTTCTTTACCGGATTGGCGTTCGCAGGCAGCGCACGAAGGCTCGGGCGCTTCAAGTCGCCGCGGCCGCCCCTCTCGCGCACGACCCTTTCGAGTGGCATACGGTGCCTCGCCGGGAAACCCTTGAAAGTGCCCGTGGGGCCCTTCCGCGTGACTCCGACCGCTACTTGCCCGTCGACGAACTCCCGCGTCCGCTGGGCCCGTGGCAGTCGGATGCAGAACAGGGAACAGCGGTCAGGCTGCCCGGGACGATTGGCGAGGCAGTGTGCTTCGAGCGGATCTCGTCATGGGAGCTAGCGAAAAACGCCGACAACGAGGAACTCAAGGCTCACCTGCACCGTCAACTTTATGATGGCTTCAAACTTTCCATATCCCGTCATGTCGATATCGAAACTGGCCCAGACGGCTCGCCCGCCGCGATGATCAATCCAGATGAACTCCCTGAATCTTTCAGAACGAACGAAGAGTCGTCACCGTGTGCGGCTCCTCTCATTGGCTTTCGCTCACGTGATGCCCAATGGGGAGGCTTCCGCTACGCGGGCAAAAGCTTCCGCTTTCCACTCAAGCATCTCAAAGGCGTGGTACTGGAAGTCTCTCTGCCAATTCGGTTCAGCGGTTCATATTCCGTAAGCGTCGTTCTTGACTCACCGAACAGGTACAAGGGGAATATCTCAAGCCCGTTTTCTTACGAGTTCTCGACGCGCTTCGACCTCGATTTACCATACTCGGAGTGGCGGTCGTTTAGCCTCCTCACCGGGCTGGGCATTCTTGAACCCCTTTTCGATATCCGTGTTCGATGCAATATCCAGTCGGATGACTAGGAATCGGACGTCTTCGTACGATGGCGATATCCCGGATCCCGTGGCCAGCGCCGAAACCGGCCTGAACGGCCTGAAGCGCGTCAGATAACGCGATAGCGATAGCTGTTCAGGTGCGACCTTACATTGATTTCTGACTTGCAACTAAGGTTGAGCCGTCCGGTACCGAGTTGCGTTAAGCCAGTTGAAGTGCCTCAGCAACCTGTGCATACGGCGATCAATATGAAATGCCGTCGGGAAATCCTGGATGCGGCACTGAGACCGCAATGAAAGGAAGATTCTTAACTTTATCGCACGACACCCTGTTCCGGCGTTCCGCGGTTGCAGTGCGTAAAGTTTTGCGCAAAATGACCCATGGTGCCGCGCGTACGCATACCCCCACTATCACAGCAAGATATCGAATTTCCCCGGTCATGTTGGACACCCTGGACGAGGTCTTATGGGGCAACGAATTCGACCGTCGAAGGTAGATCATCAGGTTGGTCAACGATCCTTCATGCTGGACACAGGGAGACCCGGTTCAAGACACTGAATCCCCAGAACTATGTTTCGGTAGACATCATGTTCTGCGACGCGATCAACTTGGGCGGCGGATGGCAACCGCAGATACACAGATCTTCACTGAGGGCAGCGTGTCTTCCATCCGGTGCGGTCATCATCTGGCGCGGTCCATCGCACTGGATTTTCCCCGTCGTGTTGCAGGACGGACACGCCACGCTGTCGCCTTCATGTGCAACGTCTTGTCCGTTCAGCTGAACCGTGGTCGAGGTGGCTTGCACGGTTCCGTTAGCCGTCGTCTTGTCGCCGTTTAGAATCAGGTAGCGTTTCATGATCTCTTAAAGGGACTGCGCTCTATTGGTAGGTTCGGTTCGACTTTACACCGACTTTATGCCTGATCGATATACGCGACCAACTGCCATGCGACATTCGCTGTGTGCTGGCGCGTGCCCATCCAGCGATCCAGGAGTGCGACCGGTCGAGGTTCGTGCACGACAAGCGATGGCATGGGGTCACCCTTCAGCAAGCGCCGCTGCGCATCACCCAACTGGCCTGACTTCAGTTGCGCGCACCATATGCCATCTTCAGGACACGACTCGCCGGTGTTTGCGATGGCACCGAGCAGCAACCGTGCAGCGACGTTCACCGGCTCATCTTCTTGCGATGTTTGCCCCGATGCTTTGGATAGCGGCAGGCCCGTGGCCGGGTCGAGATTCTTTGCCTTGCTCAGACGCTCGATGAGGTCATCGGAAGGTTTCTGGGGCGGTACAGCTGCGTCCTGTTCCTTCTGCCACTGGAAGGTACCGTCCCACGGCGGCAGTTTCGCCGGAGGTAACGGCACGATTTTGTCGATGTCCGGCACCTTGGGGTTACGGCCGTCGTTACTATCGATGAACTTACCAATTAACTCATAACGTCGCGACCGTTCGGGATCATTGGGGAGGGCGAGGTAAGACAGACGGTCAGAAGGCGGTGGCCCTTTAAACCCTTCCTGGAGCGCAAGGGCTGATTGTGTATCCCCCGCTTCTACGCCCTTCTGAAAGGCCCCGATGGCCTGGGGATAAAGCGAGCTATTCTTCAGGTTGATTCCTAGCGTGCTGGCCGCATCACCATAACCCTGGTCTGTAGCACACTGACGCATCTGCCGGGCAATGTCCGGAGCCTTGTCATGTGGCGACAATAGCTCACCGACGTAAGCCTGAGCTTCGGGACTACCGAGGTCGGCCGCCTTGCGGAAGTACCGTAAAGACATCTCGGCATCTTGCTTCAAACCGTATCCCACTTCAAGATAATGCCCGATGTCGTAGTAGCCGCCTGGCACACCCTGCTCGATCAGTTGCGCCGCAAGGGCGATCGATTCTTTCGGCGCATCGGGCGAACCAGCAAGCCCCTGTGATATGAGCAACTGGGCGTTTTGATTGGCCTTGTAGTGCCCGTGCGCTGCTGCGATCCGGTAGTAGCGTGCAACATCGTTGAAGTCCTTCGGTCCATCCTTCTTCTGCAGATACCGAGCGTACAGAAACAGGCTGTCCGCGTGCGGGTCGAGCGGCGGCATATGATCCGTCTCATGCGTGCAAGTGAACGCAAGATTGGCGCGCACGGCGCTCATGTCTGGTAGCGAGCCCAATGGGTTTTCCTTATGCGTGCAGCCGCAGGTGAGAACAGCAAACAAGAGAATCAGATTGGTTCTGTTCATCGGTCAGTCCGAGTAGCTGCGAACGTCGGAGGTTCGTAGAAAGCCGACGAGCGAAGCTGCGGGCGTTTGGTTGCCGCTCTTCTGGAAGTCCGAATTGTTCTTGATGATGAGCCCCCACTGTTTAAACGCTTCCGCCGGATCATCCTGTGCCCCTTTGCCTCCCGTATGGAGATTCCACAGCCGTTGACGCAACGGCCGCGTCACGTCTTCATGATCATGACAGATGTTCAGTTCGCTATCGGCTTCCATGCTGCGGGTATTGATGTTCGCTGAACCCAGCGTCATGAACGCATCGTCAACCGTCATCAGCTTGGCATGCACGTACACGGGCAGCCATTTATCCGGCGGTGAGTCGGGCGCGACCAGCGTGCAGACATGTACCTTAAGCCCCGGATACTCGCGCGACATGACCGGTTGGGGCGGCTCCTTCATCTGCGCGTTTAATTTCGCCCGTTGCGCCTGTGCCTGACTGAGTTTCTGCTTGGCATCAGCCAGTTGCTGTTGCATTGCAGGTGTGTCGGCGTAACCTTGGGCCTCGTATCCACCGATGATGGCTTCATTCGCCTGCTGTTGCTGATCCACCGCGGCTGCGTACTGATTCTTGAGGTCGGCCTGCCGTGTGTCCTCCTGCTCCAGCGTTGCGACAGTGGGAATTCCCTTTGCCTGTCCAAGCGCATCGAGCATGCGGTACGTGTTGACCGTCCCCCTGGCGACGGCGTCGTCGCTGGAATTCGTCACTACGAAGAGATGGATCGAACCATGCTTGCCGGAATCACGTCCCCATTTGACCTGCTCGGCCGCTGCGGCCTTGATCTTTTCCGCGAGCGGCACCCACCGGAAATACTGGTTCTCGATAAAAATGCACTTCGTCGCATTGTTCACCGCCTGCAAGTACATCGTCTCAATGTCGCGCCGACCTTTCTGCGATTGCGTGCGCAGTACCTGCGCCATGACAGGCGTATCACCACTCGGACTGCGGCACAGCGGCAGTTGCTTCACCACGCCCTCACGCGACTTCTCGAGACCCTGGCCCGTCGCATCATCCCATGCCTGACAGAAGTTCTTGTTTAGATACTGCAGCACAGGGCCTGTCACCCGGCTTGAAATATCTTGCCACGGAAACGGCCCGTTGCGACCCAGTCGCGGATACATCCGCGCGTAGCCGTGAGTATCCGTATCCCAGTACTGGTCGAGCATGTTGTGGCCCATCACGAAGCCGGTTGCGAGTTCCGGATGTTCGTAGTCGATCAGCACCATTTTCTGGTGGTGCGTGGGTTCAGCCAACCCCATCGACACGCTGTTCTGCGCGGCAGTGTGAGTGTCACGCTGCGAATCTTTCCCATGCCAGAAGGTGCGCCAAGCGATTTCCACGCGATTTGCCGGACTGAAATCGCGCGTTGCAAACTCGATGTTCTTAAACGCATCTTTCCGGTCGAGCGTCCGCTGTACGGCATCGGCGATGACGCCGGGGACGGAGCGCGTACGCAACGTCACATTGTTCAGATTGGCGCGCCGGTACCATTCAGTGTCGAACTCCCGCTCGGAACTGATCTGGTAGTCACGCGAGAGCATCGACATGTGCGAATACACCCAGTCAGGCAGAATGGATTTGACGGGGGTCGCCGCGTTATTACCCGGCATGTTGTTCTCGCTCCACTCCGCCAGGTGAATATCATCCTGCCAGCACAGCAACCGGACCTTGCAGCCTTGGGCATCTTTCTGTATCAGAAGGTCACCGATCGGCAAGCCCGTGCCATTGCGTTTAAAGTACATCGATGGTTGGAAGCCCCAGCAGATGATGTCGACAGAATGCTTTGCGCCCGCGATTGCGTCATACACCGCGCCGAACGCTTCCTCTCCGTTCACCAGCGGCTTGAATGTCGCCGTCGCCGGATTATATTCGGTGTGCTGCACAAACCAGGGCAGGGTCGCCGTCCCGCTGTTCGTGCAAGTTAGTGCGATCGGTGTGGTAATCGTGTTCGGTGTTGCCATAACCTATGCTTCCGAAGAGGGGTTGAGCAGGTCGCTGTAGCCTTGCCGGTGCGCGGCCCGGTCTACCGCCGCGACGGCGTCGGCGGGCAGGCCTTCGTGATATTGGAAACCTTGGTTCGCCAACGCGCCGTTGCTTGCATCACCCCGGTACTGGGCGGGCACAGGAATCTCGTGCGTGACGCCATTGGCCAGTTCCAGTTTGTATTGCTGCGTCGTCACCTGGTGATCGATGGGAAGCTGGCCGGTACTGTCGATCACCCCTTGCTTCATCAGTGCGCCGTCGGCGAAAAGCTTGAATGGCATGCCAGCAGGAACGGAACCGCTGGAAGACGGCGACGCGATAGTGTTCAACATCAGCCGTTGCGTGGGCAGGTCCTTGAAAACGGGGTTATTGACATCCATGCGCGTCGGCCCGCTGAACGCATGCTGCGCACCCTTGATATCGATCTTGCCCGGCGCATGAATTTCGATGTTGCCATCCTTGAGGCGAATATAGGCGCCCCCGGAGGTCAACAGGATCTCTTCCTTCGCCGCCGCCTGAATTTTTTCGGTCGCCGATACC
>Ga0185299_10002182_pt1 | contig 31781 bp, 31 predicted proteins | sample PaiPotPPA55metaG_FD_128002 | JGI IMG/M metagenome (GOLD analysis project Ga0185299, IMG submission 128002) | Iron sulfur acid spring bacterial and archeal communities from Banff, Canada, to study Microbial Dark Matter (Phase II) - Paint Pots PPA... ...
ATTGCTCTTTCGCAGCCCTCTCGCATCCCCTGGACTGCGCAAAACTGTTACCCATGTCTTGGCCATACTGTCACCTATGTCTTGGCCATGTTTTGTCACCTATGTCTTGGCCACGGACCCTCCCGAAAGACCTGAATCGCTAATCGAAGAGATTAAACCTATCGCCGCTCTTTCATTTGCAAGGTCGAACCGCGCGCCGAGCCGGACCCACGACACGGCATGCACACCGGTTTGGAGCGCTGGGGGTCGGGTGATGGTCAAGCAGGGCTTGCTGGAAAGCTCGGAGGCGGTAAGGCGTTGGCACGTCTAGGGTCCGGCTCGGCGCGCGATTCGGCGTTTCAAACGATAGAGCGACGGCGAATCTAGTCTCGTTGTTCGATCGCCCAGTTCTTTCGGGAGCCTCGCCCCACCAAATCAGCAAACGGCCAACTGCCAACCGTCAACCCGTTAACCCGGCAAAGGATACTTCGCGGTGAGCGCCCTCACTTGCTGGCGGACTTTCTCAAGAACTGACGCGTCGCCGTTAGAACTCAGCGCTTCATCAATGAGGTCAGCGATTTCCATCATCTCCTCTTCCTTCATACCGCGCGTGGTGACAGCCGGCGTCCCTATCCTGATGCCGCCCCCTTTCACCACCGATTCGGTGTCGAACGGGATGGAATTTTTGTTCACGGTTATCCCGGCGAGATCGAGCGTTTCTTGGGCCTGCCGGCCGTTGAATCCTTTGGGCCGCAAATCAACCAGCATCAAATGATTGTCGGTTCCTCCGGATACCAGACGGTAACCCTTCATATGCAGGCTGGCAGCCAGAGCCTTGGCATTGTTCGTAATCTGAACTTGGTATTCTTTGAACCCCGGCTGTAAGGCCTCATGAAAACAGACCGCCTTTGCTGCAATCACGTGCATGAGCGGCCCGCCTTGAACTCCGGGAAACATCAGGCTGTCGATGGCCTTGGCATGATCCGGTTTACACATGATGACGCCCCCACGCGGACCCCGTAAGCTCTTATGCGTGGTGGTGGTAACAAAGTCTGCAATACCGATAGGCGTCGGATGCACACCACCCGCCACTAGCCCCGCTATGTGGGCCATATCCACAAATAGGTATGCACCCACTGAATCTGCGATCTCCCGCATTTTCTGGAAATCGATGATCCGCGAGTAGGCAGACGCACCGGCAGTGATCATCCTCGGTTTATGTTCTTCCGCTTGTCGCGCCAGATTATCGTAATCGATTCGCTCGGTCTCGCGATCCACCCCATAATGAACGACCGAATAAAAACGCCCGGAGAAATTGGCCTTGTTACCGTGGGTGAGATGGCCTCCATGCGACAGGTCCATCGTTAAGATGCGGTCCCCAGGATTAAGAACGCTGAAATAGACCGCCATGTTCGCCTGGCTTCCGCTATGGGGTTGAACGTTGACGTGCTCGGCGCCAAACAGCTGTTTAGCCCGATCAATAGCGAGCTGCTCAACCACATCCACGTTTTCGCAACCGCCATACCAACGTCTTCCCGGATAGCCTTCCGCGTATTTATTCGTCAGGACAGATCCTTGGGCTTCCATTACCGCTCGACTCGTAAAGTTCTCCGAAGCGATCAACTCGATATTTTCAAACTGGCGGATTCGTTCGGCCTCGATGGCCTGAAAAATCTCGGGATCGACTTCCTCTAAAGAACGGTTATGCGGGTTTCGGTTCATATTGGAAAGCGCTGCAGAGCGGTCTTGATCGATAAACTGCATGAGGCCGGGCAAACCGTTTCGGATTATCTCACGGGCCGCTCGATAGGCTTCCAAGCCCATGCCGATGGGATCACCGACATCCAGCGACGGAGCTCCCGGCTCAAACTCACGCAGCAGATAAACTTTCTCCGCCGCCCGGGGAAACAGGTAGATAATCGAATCCAAATGACTGCGGGTCATTGCGACGATCCAATCCGCTTCATCGATCACCTTCTCGCTAAGCGGCTTACTGCGATGTTGAGAGATATCGACGCCAAGTTCTTCCAGGACTTCCACAGCGTGCGCGCTAGGCGGTTGGCCTGGATAAGTGCTGACACCCGCCGACAGGACGCGCAGATCCGGCCGTTCCGCGATCATCCTTTCAAAAAGGCCTTCTGCCATCGGACTCCTGCATACATTCCCGGTACAAACAAACAGTATGGTCTTTTGACGGTTCAAGGTCCGCCAAACTGCCATGGCAGGGAGAGGAGTTCAAGGAGTTCAGGAGTTCGAGGAGTTCAAGGAGGAGGAGCCAGGAGCCAGAATCCAGGAGTCAGGAGGCGCGGAGTTCAGCGACGCCAGGGGAGAAGTGCCAATTTGATAGAGTGTTCAGTGTACAGTGGACCCGGGCGATCAAGGATCGCTGCCGTTTCTGATTACTGCCTAACTGATTACTGATTACTTCGACCCAAGCCGGTTTCCTCCCAGCGGACTGCGTTACGCCACGCCTACTAGCTCCTGGATTCTGGCTCCTGGCTCCTTCTGCTTGAACTCCTTGCACTCCTCCCATAGCATGCCGGGATTGAATGCGCCGACTGCCTACGACTATGTGCAAGCGCTATACCGCTTGCTTGTCGTTCAATCCGGATCATCCTCAACGGCAGAATCAGCCGTGAAACAAATCTTTTTCCAAGCATTTGAGGATGCCGGTAGGGAACTGGAACGGCTGGATTTTGATGGCCTCTTTCGGACGGCTTTTCGAAACCGGGATACTTACCCGAGAAAAGCTGAGCCTGAACTGAATGGTTGGGCAGGTAAACTTCATCAATTGCCTGAGCCCGAGCGATTCTCGATCACGCTGTTTTTTCTTGAGGTCCTTCCACCCGCAACTATTGCGGAGATCACCGGAAGCACGCTAGACACCCTCGCAGAGCGAGTCGCCAAGGCTCGCCAAGAGCTCAATTATCACTTGTCGTAGCCATGTCCGAACGATTGCTTCCTCTGGTTAGGCCCATCTACGAGACTGAAGGGGAAATCGCGGATGCGAAAAGGGTTATTAGCGAGAGCCCGGATCTCCGGAGCCGATTAGAGCGTCAGACCCAATTTGACGATCAGATCGTGAGCGCGTTGCAAACGATCGCGCTCACCGATCAACAGATCGAGCAGCTGGAAAATTTGCTGGCAGAGAACCCGGCCACAGAGTCAGTCGAAGCCCCGCCAGCACCGGACCCAGTCACCCAACCAGTCGCGGCGCCGGCAGCAGAGGGGCCAGCACTGCCCCAGACTGGCGCTGCCGCACCCACCGTGGTCCCAGAAGTTCCAGCACCTCACGAACCGCCGCTAAGCGAGGCCAAGCAAGAGGCGGAGACGGACCAATCCACTGCACCAGGCGACGAGACTGCCGAGAAGGAAGAAGAAGAAAAAGAAGAAGAACCGCCTCGAGCGCGACCGGTCACAATTATGGCCGCCGTCAGTATCGGCATCATCGCCACGATTGCGTTGATCGCCTATATCGTTTGGGACCAGATGAACAGTTTCAGCGGGGCCGATCAAGTAGTTGAGTTATTGAACACGGCCAATGCGTTGACCGGGGACGAGTTCGAGGCGGTCAATACCACCACTTTGAATTTGAAGGATTGGTTTTTCCTGAAGAGCGATATGCACTGGTTCGCTGTACCGAGAGAATTCGCTGACACCCCGACAGTCGGTTGCCGCGCCTTCAAGTTTAAAGGGGCCGACATCGGGCAGATCCTGGCGAAGGACGACAAAGAGGTTCTCATGTTCTTGTTTCATCCGGCCGATTTGGGGGTGAAGATGCGAAAAGGGAAGTGGGTAATAATCGACGGTGAAACCTGGGTAGGCGATGTCACCGCGGTCGACGACTGCTGTTTCATGGTGGCTTTCAAAGGCAAGCACAGCGACATGCAGGTGTATCAGGATAAGAAGTTGAAGAAGTAGATGCGGTTCACCGTTCACCGTTCACCGTTCACCGTTCACCGTTCACAGTTCACAGTTCACAGTTCACGATTCGCCGTTTGCGGTCGGATCCTAGCCGCCAGCGATCTGGCTTCCCATAGGTCATATAAGTCCCATAGGTCCTATTCGATCGCTCACCCCTAACGGCGAACGGTGAACCGCGAACCGTGAACCGAAAACTATTGACCGTTTTTCGATGAACTGAGCTTTCTTTCTAACCTGCGAGGCTGTATGGTGCCGGCATGGTCGAAGTAGTGGGAATCTTCGGCTTTCTTAGCTGGTTGATCCTCGTTTCGTACGAATGGCTCAGCAGCCTGGAAGTATTTCCTGCGATCGTATCCGGGACGGTCCTCATTCCGATTTGCGCATTGCGAGATTACCGGCGATTGCAAAGACGCTTTCAGCTCCAGGGATTATCCAGCCGCAGAGCACCGGTCCCGCCGGAACGATTCTATTGGGAGATCAACCGGGACCGTCTTCAATGCGCGATGTTGTGGTCCGGAACTGTCGCTATCGCCGGTTGGTCGAACGCAAGCTGGTTGCCCGCATCTTGGTCGTTAGATTCCGACTCGATTGTCGGATGGATGAATGCCGGTGTCGGCATCATCGCCGCCGGCCGGTTCTTGAGCGCCAGTATCCTCTTCATTAAAGCCGCTCAATGGTTCGACGCCATGCGACCAAATGTGATCGGCCTCATCCGGATGCTGATGTACAAGCTGTCCGACAACTACGAATTCCTCGGCCAACGCAAGACTGATCCTGAGCGCGAAAAGGTGTATTAGGGTTGGCAGTTTGCGGTTTGTACTCGTTCTCGTCGTCGTCCTCGTCGTCGTCCTCGATTTGGACGCGTGGTGGTGGCCGTCGCTATGGTGAGATTTGCGAAAGAGCATGGCCCGGATGGGACTTATGCGACTGATGGGACTAATGTGAGCACGTCCATTCGCCTCCTCGCTCCTTCTCGACAACCATCACTTTCTCGCTATCTTCCTCAGCCTCGCTATTGGAAGGGTGGCTGAGCGGTTGAAGGCACCTGACTCGAAATCAGGCGTACGGGAAACCGTACCGTGGGTTCAAATCCCACCCCTTCCGTGGGACTTTACGAGCTGGACCTCTTTAGGCTTCACCAGGACGTGGCAATTTTGGGGTTTTGTCCACCTTTCTTCTGGCAATCCTTTATAGCGGCTTTTTCTGCGTCCTTTGAGGGATATACCCGCATGTGGCGCTCATGGGTCCCTTGGATAAAGCTGAATCCGACTATCTTTCCGGTATGACCGGGGCCACGGGGCCGGCTCAGAGAGCGGGGTTGCCGGCTGCTTCTGAGGAGACTAAAATGGGGACAGGTCGGTTATTTGCGACTGTGTTGACTCACAACTTGTACCGGATTACTGTACAAGTCATGAAAACACTGTCGTACAGCGAGGCTAGGGAAAACCTCGCCAGTGTGATTGAGGAAGTACTCTCTACACGCGAGCAGATTGTGATCCAGCGTCGCGGCTACGAGGCGGTTGCAATGATACCGGCAGACGAATTGTCTGGCTTAATTGAAACCGCGCACCTGTTGCGTTCTCCGAAGAATGCCAAGCGATTGCTTGAAGCGCTCTTGCGCTCCTATCGTGGTGGCGGTGAGGAAATGCACCTAGATGAAATCTCAAGAGCGGTCGGCCTACATACTGATCGTTGATCCAAACTTTATTGAGGACTTGCACTATTGGGTAAAAACCCAGGCCAAAACCGCCTCTAAGGTAATGGAGCTTTTAGAAGCGGTTCGCCGCGAGCCTTTTGAGGGAATTGGCAAGCCTGAGCTACTGAAGCATTTGGGCCCAGGCATCTGGTCGCGACGTATTACCCAAGAACACCGCTTGGTGTATCGAGTCGATAAGGGCCACATCTACTTTTTGCAGTGTCGATATCACTATGATTGAAAGCCGAAGCGGTGCCGTTGTCTTAGCTTGCTAGGCAACACTTCGATCAGTTCTCGTTTTTTGATGGTGGTCGCCCTAAAGCTTGAAGGACGATCGCCACAAATGTGACCCCATGGGTGGCCCCAAGCAAAGCGGTGAACATGGCTAGAATCTTTGCTTGTAGGCTGGAAGGGACTATATCGCCGTAGCCGACGGTAGTGAAGGTAATGACCTCGTAATAGAGGTAATCAATCACTGGACGGCCTTGGGTCGCGGACGCCTCCGGTAAATGCGGCAACAGATCGTACTCGAAAGCGAACAAAGCCAAAAAACAGCAGAGAAAAAGCGACCAGAACAGGTATCCAAGCCAGACGAAAATCGGTTCCCTCCTCGTCCGTTGCAAATAATGGAACACCGTACGCAAGGTTACCCCGTACATCACAAAAACGGACGCCAGTCCGATATAGAGGAAATAATAGGTCCTGGAGCCTAGGATAGTCCGCTCGATAACGGGCGGGATCAAAACTGCGATCCAAGAACCGAGAAGCTTTAAGATCGTCCACAGCGAGTACTGTTGGTTAGTTCGCAATTAGATCGTTCTCCGCCGCGTCGTTCCAGGCACTTCGTACCAGGCTACCTTCGTTCACTCCCTACGGGGGACCGCATAAGGAAGCAATACCCTTTCCTAGCCCGTCTTTGCTAACCACTTCAGGGGGAACGTTCAAGGGCGCGCTCATAACCTGCTCGGGTATGCACAGGATCGCCGTGCGAGACGATCACGTGTTCGAACGGAAGTTCGAGGAGCGCACGCAACGCCGGCAGTGTTCGTTCCAGATGCCACGGTGTCCCCCAGACTCGCAGCTCCCCTCCTGGCGCTGTGAGCGCGTCGGCGAAAACTAAAGCACGCTGTTCGGGCAGCCAGAACGGGGTTTCGCCGCGGCCTCGTCCGTCGTACAAAGCGACGCTCCCTCCAGGAAGTTCGCTACCAGGTTGGATCGGCTCTAGCTCGCTCTCGGGAATGTCGTCACGGAAGAAGAGCCAGGGACCGAACGCTCGGGCATGGTAGCGACGCACGAACAGGTCAACGTCCCGAACATGGTCAGGTTTAAGAATAACGACGGCGGTTGGTGGCTTGGCATCGAGCCGCTGCCAAACCTCGGCCGTATCGTCCGGTGGTTTCTGAGGATCTAATACTAATATCTCACCTCGCGACTCGACGCACGTCGAGGTCGTCAGCGGCTCCCAGTCGACGCCCGGTTCCCAAAAAGCATTTTTGAGTCGCCATATCCACAGCCCCTCTGTCACATCTCTAATCTCCACTCGCAATTCCGGTTCATCTTTCATGGAAGTTCTGTCTTGTGACCTTTTGCGCTGAGTCGAATTGCTCAATCTGTCGGTCCGGGTTCTGATCGTAAACTGCTGACCCGGATATATCCGAATATTGACCTTACAGCGCAAATTCCGCGTAGCTCACGCCGCTACGCTCAGGTAATCGGTTCTACCCGACCGACGGCCTGTTGGCCTCTCAAGGTTAGGAGGGCGAATGCGATCAATCCAAGGTGGAAGAGTAAGCCAAAAATGAGAACAGCTTGCCCGGGAACGGGACCGATCGAGGCGTGTGCCCAAAGGTCCGGGAGCGACGTAACGGGGCTTGGATGAATGCAGATTTTGGCAATGTAACTGACAGCTTGGATGGCGAACAGAAACGAGTAGTTACGCCGCAGCCGGCGTCCCATTGCTTCCCAAAGGCTAATCTTAAAGCGCAGGCGCTCGTAGTCTCGGGCAAGGACTTCGTTCCAGCCGTTGTCAACGCGAACCCCTTCAAGACGCAGAAGCGGAACGTAGATGGATGTCTCCATCAATCGTACCCGTGTGCGCCAAATATCAAAGTATCGGTACCGACGCCCTTCAATCATCAGGAATACGAGCGCCATTAATGCAACCAGAACCAGTGGGAGGGGCGAGTTCGCGGGGCTGCTAAAGGCGACCGAGAGAGCAATTCCGGTGGTCGCGACAGCCCAGTTGGTCGTCGCATCGAGCCGGGTTCGCCAGACCTTGCTTCGGTACATCTCACCCCGGTATAGATGAGCCAGCATGCCCAGTTCAGCGCTGTTGAACGGGCTCTCGGATGCAGGACTCCTAATCGTACTTATGACTTTTCCTCCGGTGAACTAGGAAGAACAGTTCGCGTAGCCTCGGTTTTAGCGAAGTTATCGGCTGAAAGCAATAAAGTAGCATCGGAAACCGCACGCCGAGGCGGCAAAGGCGCAAAGAGAAGAGGAAAAGAAAAACACGCGTCGTGTTGAGCGGACCGAACGCCTGGAGGGGAGCCGCTTTGTAGCCTGGCAGCTCTATGGGTTGCTAGCAGGCGGCTCCCGGGAACGTCTCAAGGTGTGGCAGTTCTATGGGCCGGTTGTATCCGCCGCCCGGTTTAGACGCGATGGGCAAAACATGGCGTTGGGTCATTCCCGGGAGCCGCCTGCTGCTAACCGATAGAGCTGCCATCTTTTAAAGCGGCTCCCCTCCAGGCCGCTGGGCTTACGATCAGCCCGCGTTCCTTAGGAGGACGATTACGAAGGGGATCGCGCGCTAACCGCTAACTGCAAACCGCAAACCGCAAACTGCTAACTGCCAACCGTTTATCCATTCAGCCGGCTTTTCCGGTATCCGTAGCCGAAATAAATGGCGAGGCCGATTACGAGCCAGATTAGGAGCCGGATCCACGTGGCTGGCGGGAGGAACACCATTTGAGAGAAGCAGAGTATGGCGCCGACGATTGGTATCAGTGGGACGAGAGGCGCCTTGAATAGGCGCGGTACATCCGGACGGGTTTTGCGCAGGACGATGACGCTGATGCAGACGATGACGAAGGCGAGCAAGGTCCCAATTGAGACTAACTCGCTGAGCACACCGATCGGGAAAAGGCCGGCCAGGATGGCTGCGACGATCCCGGTCACAGTGGTGGTGACATGCGGAGTCTTAAATTTAGGGTGAACCTTCGAAAAGACGGCCGGTAATAGGCCGTCGGCGGCCATCCGGTAGAAAATTCGCGGTTGCCCTAAGAGGAGCACGAGGATCACGGAAGTAATCCCGGCAATTGCTCCGAGCTCGACCAACGGCCGGAGCCAGGCGACCGAAGGGCCGACCTGTTGGATGGCATAAGCAACCGGGGCCGGCACATCGAGCTGTTTGTAGTTAACCACTCCGGTTAGAACCAGCGATACCAATACGTAAAGAATCGTACAGATAATCAGCGATCCCAAGATACCGATGGGGAGATCACGCTGGGGGTTCTTCGTTTCTTGAGCAGCGGTGGTGACGGCATCGAACCCGATGTAAGCGTAAAAAATCACGCCGGCGCCGGCCATGATTCCGGTCCATCCAAATTGGCCAAAGCCGGTGCTGGGCGGGATGAAAGGCTCCCAGTTCGCCGGGTTAACATGAGGAAAACAAAAGGCGACGAAGAGCAGAATGATCACCACTTTGATCGCGACAATGATGGCGTTCACGGCAGACGTTTCCCTAATCCCCACTATCAAAATCAGAGTAACCGCCAAGACAATCAGGACGGCGGGCAGATTAAGAAGGGCGCCGGATAATACCCAACCACCTTTAAACACCAGCGGTGCATTACAAAGCGCCGTTGGAAAATGGATACCGATACCGGAAAGGAAAGAAACCACGTAACCGGACCAACCCACCGCGACGGTGGCCGATCCAACTAGATATTCGAGGATTAGATCCCAGCCAATGATCCAGGCGAAGATTTCGCCGATGGTTGAGTAAGCATAAGTATAAGCGCTACCGCAAAGCGGGATCATAGACGCTAGCTCGGCGTAACAAAATCCCGCACAGAGACAACCAATCGCCGAAAAAAGAAACGAGAGCACGATCGCAGGACCAGCATGCTGGGCCGCGGCTGTCCCCGTGATTACGAAAATCCCGGTACCGACGATACATCCGATACCCAATAGCGTGAGTTGCAACCCCCCCAATTCCGCGCGTAGCGGGTTCCCTTCTGTGGTCGTGGTTTCTACCGGTTTTACGCGAAGCAGGTCCATGGTCTAGCTAGTTCCTGAATCAATGGTGGTCTCTTCTTTAGCTGAAACTGGCTTCCGGGCGTTGAGAACGGGAACGCCCTCCGAGCACTAGCAGCTTCGGGGCCCTACTCAAAGCATTTTCAGGGAGCGTTCCGTAACATTTCTTGCCACTAAATTTGACAAAACGCTGGTACATAACATGCTAGGCGGCAAAAAAAATAGGTTACTTCATTGCCATTCTCCTGCCTTTGCCTCTTTTCCTTTTTTGCCGCGGTTTCGGTTTACGCTTCACCGTTCAAGACGATCGGCTTGGTTTCGGCTTGGGATCCGGAAATGGAAGCATTGAAGCGAGCAGTCTTGGCTCCGGGTGCTAAGGTTCGAAACACCGAAATCGATGGCACGGTCTTTTCCGAGGCGCAGCAGGGCGGACGGCGCCTAGTCATCTGGATGAGCGGCGTCAGCATGGTCAACGCCGCCATGTCGACCCAACTAGCAATTGATCATTTTCATCCGGACGCGATTTTGTTCAGCGGGATTGCCGGCGGCCTGGATCCATCTTTTCAACCCGGCGACGTGGTGATTCCGGCGCGATGGATTCACCAAGCCGAAGCCGCCTGGCTACACCGAGATCCGGAGCGCCCCGGCGCTTACGTCATCCCCGAATATTTTCGACCCCGTTACCCGAACTTTGGCAATATTTTTCCCGACGATGTCTGGGTCGTCCGAAAAGGCGAAACGAGACCACGCCAAGTTCATGTTTTTGGCGCGGATCCGAATTTATTGGATGTAGCTCGGATAACCGGGCCAAGAGTCTCGATACACCGGCCAGACGGCAGTAAAGCCAGGATCCTGGTCGGAGGCATTGGGATGAGCGGACCGATATTTTTAGACGATTCTGCTTTTCGTGATTTTGCATTTCAAAAATGGCATGCCAGGATCCACGAGATGGAAGGAACCGCTATCGCCCAGGTGGGATACTCTAACCGTGTCCCTATCCTGATAGTCCGAGCGCTGAGCGACTTGGCCGGGGGCCAGACAGGGGTCAATCAGGAGGAAAGAAATTCTCAGTTAGCAGCTAGCAACGCCGCAGAAGTCACCGCTAAGATCCTCGAACAAATCGAATCCGCACAGTAAGAAACCGAACCTTATGGAGTTAAAAAAATCCCAAATTGGCAAGCCGCATGGCTCGCTGGGGCGAATGGCGCCGTTAATTGTGATGGCTCTTGTGATCGCGGCGCTGGTTTACCTCTTCCTAAATCCAGCGCCCTTCATCAACCTCATGAAATACGCTCAAGCGTCGAGCCAAGGAAAGACGATGGCCCAGGCCAACGCTGCGGCTTCGGCTTCCGCTTCAGCATCGGCGTCTGCCAGCGCTGTCAGCGAGGTTAAGACCCCGGATGATTATCTCAGCCTGATGAAGGTAAATGCGAACACGCTCTCGGACGCAGACAAGAAAATCCTAAACATCTTCAGCGACGAGCTAGATAAAATCTCCAAAATTAAAGGGACAGAGACTGTCGAAACCAACAGCGAAGTCGCCTCCATTTTTCAACCGCTCGCTCAAGCCAAGACGGACGATGATTTTGCCAAGCTCCGAGACGCGTCCACGAAGCTGAAACAGACTGCGGAGACCGCCCTCGCCTTCTTTCAACAAGTGCCGACAGAATTAGCGAGACGACTAGCCGATGTTGGGGTAGCGGACCCGATGAATACTCAGGTAGCCGATGCTTTCGTTAAACAAGGCGCTGTCACAGACGATCTGAAATTGGTGCAGAACACCAGCAAGTTTGCCGACGCGACTATCGCCTATGTGGATTTCCTGAAAGAGAGCAAGAATTCGTGGACACGTAAACCGGACGGCACCCTATCGTTCAAGGATAAGCAAACGCTGACCAAAGCCCAGCAGCTGGCAAAAGACTTTAGCGACACTGCCGTGCAGGCGGGGTTTTCATTTAAGTAACGGCCAACAAGCCTCGGTAGGGCGAGGGCCTGCCGCGCCGTAGGCTTGGCGAAGGCGGGCTCCCGAATGGCCCACGATGTTAACGAAGCGGCTGGTGCGCTTAATCCCATTATTTGGCTAGACCGAGACACTCGCCGAGCCGGGGTATCTGTGTGATCAAGGCAAAACGCTCTGCTCGGAGGTCGCCTTCCGTCTCGCTAGCAACCAAATCTAGCTGCCACGCACAGACCCAGGCTCGGCGCACGTACCGGCGTAACCGGATCAGGTCAGTCCGCAGCCGTCAGCTCTTCGCGGCTGCGTTTAGGCCATTCGGGAGCCCGCCTTCGCCAAGCCTACGGCGCGGCAGGCCCTCGCCCCACCAAAGTTGGCTCGCCGTTCCCCGCTCGTTCACGGCCTTCCGTAGGCGAGCCGGTACACCTCCCGGCGGAAGGCGAAACGAAGGCCCGGGTCGCGAAACCTGGCTAAGCTACTCAGCGATCGGGTCCGGGCTAATCGGGTAACAACGTCATACCCGATGAGGTAACCGATTCTCCCTTCTCCGTTTTCGCTCTTGGTGAGAAAGTGCGCGGCAATCGCGTCCTCTTGTGAATCAAGACACGTTAGGAGCCTTTTCGCTTCTGTGGGAATCGAGGCCGGCCCCTTCGCTGCTAATCGTGGATCGAGCAGGACGTCACTCAAGGATGCTCCGCCGTTGAGTTGTTGGCTCGCAGAGACCGCGAGTCCCTCCTGCCAGAGCAACCGGTAGAGCGGCAAGTCGTCCGGGTTTCTCGGCAAAGGATTGACCTGGAAATGATAGAGATGAAAAAATTCGTGGGAGAGAATCACACCCAGCGGCGCATCCGTTCCATGGAAGCGGGCAAGCCCGTCTAACCCGATCAATAACGAGTCCGGATGCTCGCTCGGAATTTTGGCATCGAACTGGAAGAGAGATAACATCAAGTAGATCTTGACCTTCCCGGGAGCGAATTCTGGGAAAGCCCGACAAAAACGGTCGAGTATCCCCGGTTCCTCCCTCTCGAACGAAGCGTGCAATTCTCGGATACCGGCAATATATCCCGGCGCCCTTCCGACGTACCCCTTGAGTTTCGCCGAATCGACGTGCCAAAGCTGCTGATAAACTTCAGGATGCGCCTCTAGAACCCGCTTGGAAAAACGTTCGGCCCTGGTATCGGTATCCCCGGATAAGGCCGCTAACACCTGCAAATCTTGCGGAATCAAATCGATAATCTCGGGTGACTCACTGGCTAAGGCACGCGATAGACCAAAAAAGAGCTGAAGAATTAGAGCGAAAAAGCCAAGATCGCGGTAGTTCATGGACGCACATCTTTTAACCGACCAGATTTGGAGTTCTCTATCCCAATTTTTTTCACAACTTGGGCCGTCCGTCTGGCTGCAAGCAGCGACGACTCTGTTCGCGGCTATCATCGCGTTGGGAGGAGCACTGATCGCGGCCAATGCCGCCTATCGAAACGTGAACAAATCACGGTTCGAGCAAGCTGAAGCGGAACGCCAACGTAATCGGACATCTGATCGAGACCGAGTTTTAGGAACCCTGCACGCTCTACGCGAGGAGATTCTGCAGCTCTGGATGATCGTAGCGGAGGATCTGGGCGGGCCGATTGAGAATTTGGATCTCAAGCGAAAGCCTTTGCCGTATTGGTCCTACAATCAGAGTTACTTCTCGGTTTTTGACCGCAACGCCGGAACGATCGGCTTGATCGAGAACGATCAACTGCGTTCGAGCCTGGTGCGGACGTATATGTTCGCGAAGCGTTTGGTTGATCAATACCAGGGCTATAACCGGATGGATGTTCGCGCCTCAGCAAATGCGGCCCAGCCCGCAACTGGCGCTTCCGCAGACACAACCTATGCATTGCACGCCGGGGCTCTGACTCTGATTGAGTCTTATAATGCGCTGAAGAACAATATCGATCAGCTGCGCAATCTTCTCGACGCAGAGCTCGGCCTCAAGAAAACGCCGCTGCCGTATATCGACGCAACCGACCCTAAACAGGCTGGAGCCAGCCGGGTACAAACCAAAGAATCGAAGTAATAATCAGGGAGCGGAAATCGAAGGCGCCATTTTGCCGCATTTTTGTCACTGAGGTCAAAAAGTTGCTAGGCGGCCGGGTCTGCCTGGTGAGGGCGCGCTGCCTGTCCGAAAATCCGGGAGGGCGCCGCGTCCTCGCGCGCCGTTAAGCTGTTTCTGGCCCAAAGACGAGTCCTGGCGGATAACGCGCCCGGCTCCGCAAGAAACGGATCGCGGGGACGCGATCCCTCCCGGCGCTGGGACGCCCTCCATACCGCCTCCCTCTCGAGACGAGGACGAAAGCGGATGCGAAGCGATGGACCTTGGCTCAATCCTCGCGCGTTTTCCTCCTCCTGTCCTGAAAATGGTACGCGACACGCTTACACCTGATCTTTTCGAAGATGGATGTCCACGTACCGTACATTCCTGAAAATGCTCCGTTCAGCCCTGCACAAAGAGCGTGGTTGAATGGATTCTTAGCCGGTTTTTTTTACCAACAACCGGCCGCATCACCAGCGCCGCTCAAGATACGGGTCAATGTCTATTTCGGCACGGAAACCGGCAATTCCGAGGCGGTTGCGAAGCAAACGGCGAAATTTCTGCAAAGCCGCGGCTTCGAATCCCAGGCTATTAATCTCAGCAAGATTTCATCCGGAACGCTCGCCGGCGAAGCTTACGCTCTTATCGTGACCAGCACGTTCGGCGACGGAGACCCACCCGACAGCGCCAAAGCTTTTTACACCGAGTTACATGCGCCGGATCACGCTCGTCTTTCCGAGCTTCGATATTCGGTGGTCGCACTGGGCGACCGGAATTACGAACGTTTTTGTCAATGTGGCAAAGATATCGATGCTCGCCTTGAGACGCTTGGAGGCCACCGAATCTATCAGCGAGTGGATTGCGACGTGGATTATGACGCGGCTGTCGAAGCTTGGCGGAATGGCGTTGCGACCGTACTGGAAGCAGCTTCTCCGGTGCAACCGGCCAAGGTCGAGGCGGAGGCTCTGCCCGCTCCAGAACCAGTTCTGGCGGTTTCCGAAAACGCGTCGATAGAAATTGTCTACGACAGAAAACACCCATTCCCGGCCCAGGTGTCGGTTAGCCGGCTGCTGACCGCACCGGCCTCTGCAAAAGAAACCCGTCATTTCGAGATATCGCTCGAAGGATCGATGCTCTCTTATACGGCGGGTGATGCACTCGGAATTGTGCCAGGCAACTGCCCGGAATTGGTCGAGCAGATTCTTAAAGCGTTGAATTTTGACGGCGAAGAGGCGGTTCCCTCGCCTGACGGAACCGAGGTGCCGTTGCACAAAGCGCTTCTGGAATTTTATGAGATAACCAAGATTCCTACTGGTCTCCTAAGGCAGGTCGCCGAACGCAGCGCATATCCTGCGTTACGACAACGATTAGAACCAGCGGCCGCGAACCAGCTCAAGAGTTTTGTCGGCCAGAGGGAAATTGTGGATTTGCTAGTGGAACATCCGTCCGCAAAAATCAGCGCCACCGAATTTGTTTCGCACCTGAAGAAGCTCGCGCCGCGCCTTTACTCAATCGCCTCGAGTCCGGCAGCCCATGGCGACTCGGTTCATCTGACCATTTCAATCGTTCGTTATGAGACTAATGGTCGAAAGCGCAAAGGAGTTTGTTCCACGTTTTTAGCCGATCGAGCACATCAGAAGGTTGGGACTTTTGTGCATCGCTCTCCGCATTTCCGCTTACCGGAGGATCACACTAAACCGGTGATTATGGTCGGGCCCGGAACTGGTATCGCGCCATTTCGTGGGTTTCTGTACGAGCGGGAAGCAGTTGGCGCCACCGGGCGCAATTGGCTGTTCTTCGGCGATCAAAGAGAGAATACCGACTTTCTTTATCAGGACGAGCTGCTCCGTTTCAAAAAAAACGGCATTCTCACCCGTTTCAACACCGCTTTTTCACGAGATCAGCCCGAGAAGATATACGTTCAGCAGCGGATGCTGGAAAACGCAGCTGAGCTATGGGCCTGGCTTGAGGAAGGCGCCCATTTCTACGTGTGTGGCGATGCCCAAAGAATGGCGAAAGATGTCGACGCCGCTTTGCGAGCAATAGTTGAACGGGCCGGCGGAAAATCCGCTGAAGAGGCTGATGCGTATATAAAACAGCTGAAAGCCGAGCATCGGTACCAGCGGGATGTGTATTGAGGAAGGAGCCGGTAGGGCGAGGCTCCCGACAGGCCGGGGATTCGACCGAAGAAAATCCGCTCGAACCTCAACCCATCAGCAAGCGAGGCCGAGAAACGCGCCGAGCCGTGGCAACGCGATAAACCACGGCTCGGCGCGCTTTCCGGTGCAACCAAATCGTCCATCTCGGCTCACCTCGCAGCTTCGGTACAGCCATATGGCCTATTCTGGAGCCTCGCCCTACCAAACTTGAACTCCTTTATTTCTCCCGCCGAACACGCTACCCGTGTCGCGTGAACGATGTTGTTTCTTTCTCTAGATCCGCCGGTATCGTTGCTTTTCTCACCTGCATTCTGATTTCCCGCACCGTTGCGGACGAGAATCTAACCTTTGATTTTGGTTCACCGCGAAAGTTCTATGGACTCGGGGTACAACTCTGGCCAGCCACCAGTCATCAGGCTGAACGTGATGCATTATTGCACGATCTCCACGTTAGATATGTACGCGCCGGCTTTACCAGCAAAGTCGAGGATGAACAGCTGAAGAATCACATGTCGGTCGCGGAAATCTCGTCGGCAATCACCAAGACCACGGACGAGGATCAGACAACCGTCTATTCGCAGTTGCATGACGAGGTCACTCAGCTCCATCTCAACCTGGATCTAGTTTTCTGGCAGGTCCCGTCCGTCTGGTGCATTAACAGCGGGGACAGCGAGTTCAGTCATGCCAGGATCAATCCGGATAATATCCAGGATTACGCGAATTGGATCACTGCACACCTTTTGTATGCTAAGCGCATTCGGCTGTTGCCAGGCATGATCGAGATGATCAACGAGCCGGATTCCACCACTGGCACCCAATTTTCACCGGAACAATACGACGCTTTGTTGTTCGCCGTTCGCGCAACCCTTGATCGGTACGGACTCGCCACCGTTGGAATTGAAGGACCAGGCGTAGGATCCGCATCGACCGTTGAGGCGTATACTCAAGTGCTGGAACGAACCGGGCATATTTCGCTCCTAAAACAGCTTTCCTGGCACAACCTGGATACCGTCAGACGACCAGAGCCGGCTGGGTTTGCCGGAGTCCCGCTGCGGTTATTGGCCAATGCCCATCAATTGCCGATTGCGATCACTGAATTCAGTAGTGAGAGCCCTCAATGGGATCGTGAACCGTACGATTCCGGACCACGCACTCGGAGCGACAATAATGCAGCGGATTCCCCAGATTTCGGGGTTTCAGTCGTAGCCGAAGCCATCAAATTGATCGCGGACGGCGCAAATTCAATGTCTTACTACCAGGCGGAAGACCCGTCCTTTACGCAGGATGCTTTTGGTCTTCTGAACGAGAACGGACAACGTAAACCAGTCGCGGCCGCTCTCCAGATGTTCTCGGAACTCATTCCGCTTCAATGCAATGTGGCCAGTCCAAAACAGGTTACTTTCGGTTTTGCATCGGTCTGTCTCCGTTCGGATCACGGCCTGGTATTGGCAGCGGCGAATTTGAGCCAGGAATCGAGTAAGATCGAGGCTCGTATCGTGAACGCATTGTTGCCCGCTAAGGTCGCGTCGGTCCGCCGATTTGATTCTCATGGAGCCGCTCCGCAGGCCGTTCCGGCATCCATCGTTGCGCTCAACGGCCCAAACGTCAGCTTTGATCTCCCGGGCCGCTCCGTGATGGTTTTGTTGTTGCGATAAGGCACCGCTGGAGCTCGTCCTCGTCGTTCTCGTCCTCGTCCTCGGAAGGTTGGGAGTCGTCGATTTTGTAGACAGTGTTTGCCAGGGTACCAGGCACTTCGTACCCGGCTATCCTCATTTAGTCCCTTCCAGACAAAACCGTCCACGCCTCTGCACGAAATCGACTCCACATCACCCACCCCTTTCGAGGACGAGAACGAGAACGTTTAAGCGCGCTGCGCTCGTCGCCGCCTCCCAAACGTGCTACACGAACCTATGCTTGCCATTCCAGACTCGATCACCGACGGCGGGCGAATTGCGCTGGCGCCGGTCGAAGCGAGCCAGATAAAGGAATTATACGATGCGATCGCGGAGTCGAGGGCTGAGGTTTCGCCCTGGATGGAATGGTTGCATCCAGACTATTCACTAGCAGACACAGAGCAGTGGGTAACTCGTTGCCGCAAAGCTTGGGAAACCGATTCGATGTTTAGCTTCACGATCATTGAAAACGGAACCGGCCAAATCCTGGGGGGCTGCAGCATCGTCGTTGACAAACCGATGCATCGGAACGGCTTTATGGGTTACTGGATCAGAACCTCTCGCACCAAACAAGGCTTCGCGTGTGAAGCTGCGGGCTTGCTGGCGCAATTCGGTTTTGCGCAACTTGGATTGATCAGGATTGAGATCATCGTTGCGGCGGGCAACGCGGCTAGCCAACGAGTCGCTGAAAAGGTGGGTGCACTCAGGGAAGGATTGTTGCGGAATCGATTGCTTATCCGAGGCGAAAAGCTGGATGCATATGTGTTCTCACTGGTCCGTTGAGGGTTGGCAGTTGGCGGCCGATTTGGTGGGGCGAGGCTCCCGCAAGAACTAAGCGATCGAACAACGAGACTAGACTCGCCGTCGCTCTATCGTTGGCAACGCCGAATCGCCCGCCGAGCCGGGTCCTGAACGTGCCAAACCGATGTGCATGCCATGTCGTGGGTCCGGCTCGGTGCGCAGTTCGACCTTTCAAACGAAAGAGCGGCGATAGGTCAATCTCTTTGATTAGCGGTTCAGGTCTTTCTGGAGCCTCGCCCCACCAAATCAACCGCCAACTGCAAACCCCCAACCTTCCCCTACCAGGCCGCTTCCAGTATCGCTTCAAGCTCGGGCTGGGTTAGTTCTATCGGGTTCGCTTTCATGCTGCTGGCTTTGGCGGCTTTGCTGGCGATCTCGGGGATTGATTCTTTTGGAATGTCTAGCGACGAAAGAGCCGGTACATTTAATGTTTTGCGAAGATCGGTTAGCCAGGCCAATCCATCGGTAGCTAGCGCATCAGGCGAACCTGTTAGCAGGCGGCCGATTTCGTCGTACCGGCCCAAAGCGATCGAGTCCGGAGCGCGGAGCCGCAGCGCGTGTATGTTGGCGTCCACGACGAATGGGAGCAAAATTCCGCAGATCAGGCCATGCGGTGCATTGAACATTCCACCGATTGGTCCGGCGAATCCATGGACCGCTCCTAAGCCAGCGTTCGCTAAGGCCAAGCCTCCAAACAAGCTGGCCAGGGCCATCTCTTCGCGCGCCGCGAAGTTTTTGCCATTCTGTACAACTGCAGGCAATGAGCGCGCGACTCGGGGAATCCCTTCCCGGCAAAGGCCGTCGGTTACAGGATTGGCCCGCGCGGAAACCAGAGGCTCGATGAGTTGCGTCAATGCGTCCAGACCGGTCGCAATCGTGGCCTTGGCGGGAAGCGAATAGGTGAGTTCCGGGTCAACCAACGCAATTCGAGGCAGAAGAAAAGGGCTACGCAGGCTGACTTTGACCTGATGCTCGAGCGACGCGATCACCGCGTTCTTCGTCACCTCGGCACCTGTACCCGCGGTCGTGGGAATCGCGACACAAGGCAATCCGGCCTTGGTCAGCGGGTTACCCCGACCGATCACTTCCAAATAATCGAGGATATCCCCTGCGTTAGTGGCAAGCCCGGCAATCGCCTTGGCTGCATCGATCACGCTACCGCCCCCGATACCGATTACTAGGGTAACGTTTCTCGTTTTTGCTTCTTCAACCCCCTTGGCAATGTCTTCGATGGTGGGCTCATTCGGGACCGAACAGAGGTAGGTCGCCAATTTGGCCAGTAGCCCCTGAAGAGAGCGGGCCCGATCCGGATTAGCGCCGTGAACGATAAGCGCCCGGTTGCCGAAACCGGATACCAACTGTTCCAGGCGTCCTAAACTGCCTTTACCAAAAATGATCTTCTCCGGAACCGATAACTCGAAGCTCACAACTGAAATTCACCACAGAGACACAGAGGACGCAAAGGAGGAGTTCGCAAAAGAGGAGTTCAAGTAGTACAAGGAGAGGTCGAATACCGCGCGGATTCTGAAGTCTGGCCCTGACATCTATTTGGCCTTGCAATCTTTAGTTAAGGGCCACGCTTGAACTCCTTGAACTCCTTGAACTCCTTGAACTCCTTGAACTCCTTGAACTCCTTGAACTCCTTGAACTCCTTGAACTCCTAATCCGGTTCGATGGCCCGATAGATGGTTCGGGTTCTCTCGGTGACGAGAAAGGCCGGAACAGCGTCTCGCCACTTCGCGTAATGAGCAGTGCCTCGGTGAGCTTCAATCGCTTCTTGGTCGCGATAAAGCTCGAACAAGACAAACCGGCTCGGATCATCGACCTCTTGAATGACGTCGAATCGAACCACGCCGGGCTCTTTCCTACTGTTTCGGGCGTTCACTTTCGTTTCCGCCACGAATTGATCCAAAGAATCGGGCTTAACCTGAAGATGCACCACGACAGCAACCATCAAACACCCTTGAGTGGTTCCGCCCCGGTTGCAACCACAGAAAAAATTCACCACAGACACACAGAGGACACGGAGAAAGGCTGAAAATAATCCGCAGATTACGCAGATTCACTCGGAGCCTGAATAGTCCCGATCAGTTAAGACACCTCTTCGACGCATGCACGGTTTCCTTTTGCTCATATGGGCGAGCCGAACCACAAAACGAAATCTGCGTAATCTGTGTAATCTGCGGATTATAGGTTTTCTTCGTGTCCTCTGTGTCCTTGGTCGACGTAGTTACAGGGGGAGATGGGGCGGCCTGTCCGCGATAGTATGGGCGTACTGGACGGAGGAGGAAGCCTGCTCTGTGGTGAGATTTTTCAGATAGTAGCCCCGAGGATGTCCTCGGGGCCACCGGATGCTTCAACAGAAACTAACAAACCTCAATCTATCGCCGGCAATTCCCAACTTAGTCGTTGTGGACTTTTCTGACTTCAACTCTCCAACGTTCGCCGGTTAGTTTGTCGAGATAGACTTCCTTAATACCTTTCTTCTCGAGCAACTGGAACCGGTCTTGATCCAATGATCGGACAAAAGTCTCGACCGTCGGTTCTTCAATTGTAACTGTTCTAGTTACTACTCCCCTAGCCGGCACCACCGGAGCATTCAACGCCACGGTTTGCTCCCGGACAATAGAGCCGGTTGGCTCGACGAAGAGCACCTCGTTATCCGTGTTTCGACGCACGGTTACTTCATACAATCCATTCTGGTCTTGGTATACCCGAGTGACTCGCGAGTAATCTGGAATATTGGTCTCGCGAACCACCGCAGTCCGTACTGTTTGAGGTAGGGTTACGAACTGGATTTCGTCCCCGAGCGCCACTGAAGTGACTCCTAAACCAACGACCGTCGCTATGATGAGAATTTTAGCTTTCATAGGTCCTAACTTTAATGGACGAAATCGGGTCAAAGTTTATTCACGGAAGGGGACCGTATGACATTTCAGCGCCATTGGGTTTGCGGTTGGCAGTTGGCAGTTGCCGGCGGAACGTGTTCACTAGGCAACTGCCAACCGTAAACCATCAAACCGCGATGCCACGTCGACTTGCGCAAACCCGGTTTTCAGCGCAAAAATCAAAAAGTGCCGGATTGGGCCGGCAGCGCCTTAACAAATGGAGCCCTTTACTACAGGAACACTAGATACCCGGCTGCGGATTCGTGTCTTTGAGCCTCGCGGTGATGATGCCCGATGCCAGGACATCTATACCAGAGTCCGGGCCTCTACGTTTTCATGGGTGAATCCCAAGAAATTCAAAGAGAGCGACTTCGGTCCGGATACTCTGGGCGAATCGCTGCTGGTGGCGGATCACCCGACAAATGGGGTCGTTGGGTTCGTAGGTATCTGGCGGCCAGAGAATTTCATTCATCACCTTTACGTATTACCGGAATTCCACCGAACCGGCATTGGCCGAGCTTTGCTCGATGCGGCGCTTAGAACCATTTCCAGGCCGGCTAAACTAAAATGCCAATCCGCTAACAAGAATGCCCGCGAGTTCTATGAGCATCTGGGTTGGAGGGAGGGCGAGCAAGGTCACGATGAAATCGGACGCTGGATCGAGTTTATTTTGGATCAGGAACAGCGCTAGCGCGCTACACGAATAGCCAATAGCCAATCGGTCGGAACCCTGGAGCGCTGCCTCGCTTCCGCCTTCGCCAAGCCTACGGCGCGACAGGTGCGAGTCCGTGGTAAGCAGGGATATACGTGCCACCTAGCCATTCCTTGTGTCGACGCTCTGGATCGCGTCGATGGATACCCTCGGCTAAAACATGGAGCGCAGGACGTAAAAGGGTGGTATGCGACGATCTTTCCCTGTTCACCACGGCCTCGCACCTGTCGCGTCGTAGGCTTGGCGAAGGCGGAAGCGAGGCAGCGCTCCATGGGTGTCGCTTCTACGGCTCCGCCGTGCCTTCAACGTATAAGCACACGTCTCGAAACCCGAGGCGGCGATAGAGCTGTGCTGCGGGACTTTCAGGGCTAACGTTTAGGCCGATGGTCTGGATGCCTTCTTGAATGAGCCCGTTAACGACCGCGCTGGTGACTCGCGTTCCCAGTCCTTTGCCGCGATAAGCGGGAAGACAGAAGACATTTCCAACGGCCGCAACACTCTCACCCCGGTTGATCAAATGGGTTCCCGCTGCAGCGACCAACCGGCCATTGGAGCGAACGCCGAAGTAAACACCATCGATCAGCTGCGCGGGCAAAAAGAACGTCCCCGCTTTTTCTTGAGCAGAGCGGCATTTATAAAGCTGGATCAATTCGGGCAAACCATTCGCTCGGATGATTTCGGTGCCAGTGAAGTCGGCCAACGCGGCCTCCCGTAAAATCATCCTCTGCATCACTTTCGTCGTCACTCGCCGATAGCGTGCGCTAACTACAGCTAAGACCTCAGGTTTAATATGCAGATAAAGATTGGGAGGCAGCGGAGCTTGATCGAGAAGAGATCGCACCGCCGACGCTGAGCCGCTCGCAAAGAAGACGGGAGGAGCAAAGGCTCGATAAAACAATGTCAGAGCCGGTGGATCACTCGTGCTGAATCGCCATTCACAGTGGCCCATTTCCGCAGGTGCTAAATCTCCCAGAGCGTACAGACTCCATTCCCTCTCGCGATTCAGGATCTCTCGGATACGCTCTAGGGAGTTGGGGTCAGTGTAGGACATGGGTTAGGGCCGGAGAAAATCGGGGAGGTGGCTCGGATGGGACTTATGGGACTTATCGGTGCCGTGAGAGCATTCTACACGTTAAACCACGGCTCGGCGGGCGTATCAGCACGGCCCACGCAGCTTCTTGGAAAGCTGATCTCCTTCGTGAATCCTTTTCCGTGGTTCGGGAGCCTCGCCCTACCATTCGACGGCCTTCCGCTTGCGCATGGCAGGCCAATCACCTCTCACTTCTCACTTTCAAGGCGGGCTCGCACCTCGCGATAGCATTCTAAGAAACCGGACGCAAAATCCTCTGGGCGCTTTTGGATCCATTCGTCAACGATCGATAACGGAAAGAAGCCGCCGGTTTCGATCTCTTGTTCGTTGAGCTCCACAATTTCCTCGGCTTGGGACAGGTAGATGCGAATGAACTCTTGACCTGTTTTTTCCGAGGCTGGGATCCGGCCGATCTCCGTGGGTTCAGCAGTCAAGCCAAGCTCTTCGCGCAGTTCCCGGCTAGCGCAGGCGTCATAGGATTCTCCGGAATCGACATGCCCGGCCGCACTGGAATCCCAGCTCCTGGGGAAAGTATCTTTACGGTAAGAACGGCGTTGCAGAAACAATTCGCCTGCCCCGTTCAGCACGAAAATATGGACTGCGCGATGCAATAATTTCTCGGCGTGCACGGTTGCCCGATCGACACTTCGGATCGGGTGATCGTGCGCATCCACAACTTGCAGACTCTCTAAACCGGTAGGGACGAGCTCCTGCTCGTCGATTCGGCGACGCGTTACAAATTCCTCGGACGAGCGGGAGCTCGTCCCTTGAGCTGGTCTACTTTCGCCAAGACGTTTCGCCAGATTGACCCAGGCCTCGGGCGACAGCTCTTCGGCCCGAGAAAGTCCGCTAAGCCCACCGGCAGCCAAGGCTTCCTCTACCGCTCTTGAGGGCATCAATTTGGCGAGCGTATTGGTCAGCTTCTTCCGTCTTTCAGAGAATCCGACCTTCACGACTTTGGCGAACCACTGCTCGCTGATTTCCGGCATGTCTGTCGGCAGCTTTTTGCTCAGCCCGACTACCACTGAATCGACTTCTGGCCGAGGGAGAAACACGCTTGCCGGGAGCACCCTCAACCGCTTAATCTGCCACCGGCGTTGTAGCACAACGGAAAGGGAACCGTACTCTCCGGATCTAGGGGAAGCGGTCAGGCGGTCGCCGACTTCCTTCTGAACCGTCAATACCATGCGAGAGATTGGGCACGGCTCAGCCGAGAAATGGAACAGCAGAGCCGTCGATACGTAGTAAGGCAAGTTGCCGACCAGCTTAACCTCTCCTTTGCAGAAAAGAGCCCGTTTATCGTAATGAAGCGCGTCGCCGAGCCTGACCTCGACAGAGGGTTCACTAAATCGTTCCTGGAGAAACGGAGCGAACAAACGGTCCTTCTCGAGCAAAGTTGCCGACACCCGATCGAGGGGGAGCCACTCGGTCAGAGCGCCCAACCCAGGGCCGATCTCCAACACATGATCGCCAGGCGCCAATTCGAGACGCTCGACGATCCACCGAGCAAGGTTATTGTCATGTAAGAAGTTTTGCCCGAGTGACTTACGTGGAGAAGCTCCCAATCTCTCCAGTGTTGACATTATTTCAGAGATCTTCACTCAGCCCAAGTCGATCACGAGGCAGTTGCTACCACGTTTTCCTCAAAAAGGGGTAACTTCTTAACAAGTTATTCACACCCCTTTCCCTCTTTCACGGGTCTTTGCCTCGGCCTGTTTCACATCCTCTAAATCGGCGGCTCCTCGCTTTCTCCAGCGCTTGAGGCGCCGCCCAACGAAACGGCGGACGTCGGCTAGCGGAAGTCCGTCAATGAAGTAAGAAGTCGCCGCCCTTCCGATTCCGTACGTACCGGCTGCGGCGATCCCTCCGGAGATGGCATTACCCCAACCGGGCAAAACCTTCACCGCAGCGCGAGCGCCTTCGCGAAAGACCATACCGAAGCCAATATTCGCTCCCAAAGCTCCCACGAATTCAGCGGCAGCTCGAAAACTGAGCTCACGACCGCCGATATGCATTACGCCGGCTACCATCGCGAACTGCAGCGTGGTCAATATTGGAAAATCCGCCAACGGGATGGGCTGACAACCCACCGCGGCAGTGATGGCCGTGACCGACCGTACCAGTCGCATCGATAGCTCTGTCTGGAGCTGTTTGGCTCCAACCAGGCGGGCCATGTCAACTTGCGCTTCGTCGGGCAATTCCCTCGCCAATAAATCACCTAGCAGGCGAATGTTTCGCCTTTCGTCGCGCTCCGGATCGAGAGTGCCGTCTTGACGAAACCGGACGAAGGAAGATACCGCCACGGCTCGGACAAAGTGAGAGGCGATCCCTCCTTGGCCACTGAGCCAGGACTGCAACTCCACCCGGCGTTTGTCCACCGTTTCCTGAGGAAGTACTGCCGGGAAATCGATGACGCCAATCAACGGGACTTTGCGGTCGTGACGCTCGCGAACAAAGTCCAATACTCGAACAGTCTGTTCACTGTTAGCGGCGAGGTCCCCCGGTTTGTTTCCATCGACCAAGAACAGGCATAGGTCCGGTGCTTCTTCCGCAAGAACATTCGTGAGATCAGCCCAAGACCGACTGCTTTGATTTACCTGGCGTGCGTCGAGTACGCGGAACCCTCCTTTCCCTTTCTGTTCGTAATTGACCCAGCCAGAGCTCTGGTTCGGCTCGATCAATCTGAGCTCAGAACCGAGGAGCGCCGAGAGAAGGGCGGATGCGTTCGCGGGCGCTTGGCCAAGTAAAGCGATACGGGCCGGGCGTTGAGCGATAAAGATCTGCTTGATAGGCCGCAACTCATTCAGCACGGCGCTTTGTAACGGACCGGGAAGACGGCTGACCAAAGCTTCGATCTTCTCGTAGATGTTAAGCAAGAGCTGCTGGTTCATGGGAGGCGCTTCGTTCTCGTCCTCGTCGTCGTCCTTCCGCCTCCGCCGACGGCCTTGTCCTGGAGCGCGCCTCGCTTGCGAGGCCGACCTTGAGCGGATGGCACCATAGAGCGTTGGCTACGGCGGACAGGCTGTCCTCGTTACGCAGTCGCCTGTTCCAAAAGCGCTTTTGCTAGTAGGGTCACGTGCTCGGCCGGTTTTACTCTCTTCAAGATAGTAACGATTCGGAGGTCCGGGCCGATGACAAAGGTACTCCTTTCGGTTCCGAAATATTTCTTTCCATACATGCTCTTTTCGACCCACACGCCGTAGCTCTGAACTATCTTCTTATCCGCATCGCTCAGGAGAGGGAAAGGCAGTCCATGTTTCTTGATGAATTTCTCATGACTCTCAGCGGTATCGACGCTGACGCCAAAAAGCTCCGCTCGGGATTGAATTTCACCCCAGGTATCTCGGAGATCGCACGCCTGCCGCGTGCATCCCGGCGTGTCATTCTTGGGATAAAAGTAAAGAACCAAGATCGATCCTTTGAAATCGTCCAATTTCACCGGTTGTCCGGCTCCATAAATGCCCCCGACGGCAGTTGCCTGAAAAGCCGGGGCAGCATCACCAATTTTCAGCTCTATATTCACGAGTGGCGAAAGCTCTCACGCCTCCGCGGCCTGCGCAATCCACTTCACCGCGCCTTCCCCCGCAATTTTGCCGGTGGCGTAGCAGCCCTGGAGTAGATAGCCGCCGGTCGGCGCATCCCAGTCAATCATCTCTCCGGCGCAGAAGACACCAGGGATTTGCCGAAGCATTAGATAATCGTCGAGCTCGCTCCAGTCGACTCCCCCCGCCGAGGAGATGGCTTCGTCAATTGGGCGAGGATTATGCAATCGAAGGTTGCAATGGCGCACCGCCGCCAGCAGCGAGTTAAAGTCTGTTGGCTTCATAGTCTCATCGATTAGAGCGATAGCGGCGGGACTCAAACGCCAGTACTTGGAAGCGCCTTCCTGTAGGCTAGAACCGGTCCGCCACTTTTTCTGAAGTTCCTCTTCTGTGAGATCGGGTTTAAAATCGATTTCAATCGAAGAATCCAATTTGAGCCGCCGGCTCAACTGATAAAGGGCTCCGCCCTCTAACCCATACTTAGTGATCAGGAGTTCTCCCCTAACCCTTTGCCCGGCACAGGTAACCGCTAGATTTTTCAAAGGCTTACCGTCTGCCACGCTTAAGAATTCGGGAGACCACTTATATTCCCAGCCAACATTGGATGGGGAAAACGGATTGATCCGGATCCCCATTTTCGCGAACTGCTGAGTCCAATGGCCATCAGAACCGGTTTGCGGCCAGGACGCTCCTCCCAGTGCAAAAACCACTGCTGAGGCGTCCACGGGTGAAATCTCCTGTCCCTTCTGAAACACAACTTCCGGGGAGCGACCGTTGACTGAAAGTTGATGGAACTTATAACCTAAGCGGATATCGCATCCGAGCTCATAAAGCCGCTCCAACCAACGTTCTAGAATCTCAGGAGCACGCATAGAACGCGGAAATACCCGTCCGCTCGTCCCAATGTAGGTCGGTACGCCTAGATCCTCGAACCAGGTCTTGAGCCGATGAGGCGGAAAACGCTGCAAGAAGGCTTGCCAGAGTTTTGGATTGTCATAGCGCGATGCGAACAGGTCGAGCTCTTCGGAGTGCGTAATATTGAGACCTCCGCGACCAGCAACCAGAAATTTCCGGCCAAGCGATGGCTTATGATCAAAAATCCAGACAGTAATCCCTGCAATCCCCAAGGTCTCGGCTGCCCACAATCCGGCCGGCCCAGCCCCAATCACCACCGCGCCATCGAATTTCACTTAAGTTCAAGCATCCGCAGAATCGGTTGCTCGGCTCGCTTTCTAATCGCTTCAGGAATCACGATTTCGGGCTGAAGCGCATCCAACGCATCCCGCAGTTTTTCCAGGGTGTTGCGTTTCATGAACCGGCAATCGGCGCAAGAACAATGATCCGTCGGGCCTGGGATAAACTCCTTGTTCGGTAACTCTTTCTTCAGGCGATGCAACATTCCGGATTCGGTGACGATAATAAAAGCTTCGGCGGGTGAATTCCGGCAGTAGCTCACCATTTTTTCGGTCGAGCAAACTTCGTCTGCTAACATCCGAACCGCATAGGTGCATTCGGGATGGGCCACAACCGGCGCATCCGGGTACACGTCTCGAATCTTTTGGATACTGTTCTGCGTAAATTCAACATGGACATAACAGGCCCCCCTCCAAAGGTCCATCTTCCTGCCTGTCTGCTCCATCACCCAGGAACCTAGGTTCTGGTCCGGCACAAAGAGTATATTTCTATCGGCTGGCGCATTTTCTACCACTTTGACCGCGTTACCGCTAGTACAAATGATATCGGTCAAGGCCTTAACGCCGGCGCTACAATTGATATAGGCAATGACGTAGTAATTCTTGTCCGAGTGCCGGCTTAGAAAATCAGCCAGTTGGTCGGCAGGGCATGAGTCGGCAAGCGAGCAGCCCGCATCCAAGTCCGGCAGAATTACCGTGCGGCCAGGGTTTACTATTTTGGCGGTCTCGGCCATGAAGTGGACTCCGCAGAAAACAATGACATCCGCGTCAGTCTCTTTTGCTCGATAGCTGAGCCCGAGAGAGTCCCCGACAAAATCCGCAACATCTTGAATTTCAGGTACTTGGTAATTGTGCGCGAGGATAACCGCGTTTCGTTCGACCTTCAGACGCCGCACCTCACTCGCGAGGTCGTAGCCTTCCTTTAGAGCAACCATTTGATTTAAATGAGTATGGGTTCTGAATCTTTGAGATTCAATCTTGTTTTCACTTGCACATTCGGAAAGCGGATAGTTCGGTTGGAGACGAGTTCCCGCTCGTCCGTATCTGTTCGCCGCCACGACATCGGCGACGCGCGGACGAGCGGGACCTCGTCCCTACCGGGTTAATAAGACCACCTCTACGGTTTGATCTTCCGGAATTTGTTCGCCGGCATCGATTCGTAACAGGGCGTTTGCTCGCGATAAACCAAACAGCGCGTGAGATTCCTGGTTTTCAAACGGCATGAACCGGCCTGCCTCGAAGCATCCTCGCAGATAATGCGGACGCTCGCCCTTGTTAGTCACTGATTTGGACAAGGTGGCCCGGGTCTTGCTAACCGAAACACCTCGCCAACCTTGCATCGCGAGAAGAGCAGGTCGCACAAATAAGAGAAAAGTCACAAAGGCGGAGACTGGATTACCCGGCAATCCGAAGACCCACTTTTCGTTTAATCGACCAAACAAAAAGGGCTTCCCAGGGCGCACCGCAACCCGCCACAACTCGATATCGCACCCGAGTTTCTTAAGGGTCGATTTTACCAAGTCTCGCTCTCCCACGGAAACACCGCCCGCAATCACGATCACATCGTCAGATGCTGCGTCCCGGAACGCGCGCAGGTGTTCCTCGTCCTGATCCGGCACGGGATTGAACAGGCGGGCTATCCCACCAGCGTTGCGGACCAACTCCTGCAACATCACGCGATTAGTTTCGTAAATCTCACCCGGTCCAAGCGGTTCTCCCGGGCTCCTCAATTCACTGCCCGTTGCCAAAATCGCCACCTTCGGCCGTCGAAAGACCTGGATTCGATCGATTCCTTGGGAAGCAATGGCGCCAAGCAACGGTCCGCTAAGACGCGCGCCAACCTCCGCGATCTTCTGGCCTTCACAGAGGTCTCCGCCGCGTAACCGAATAAATTCTCCAGGGACGGCAGATTCTCTGATGGTCACCTGATCCCCTCGTCGATCGCAGTCCTCTTGCATAACCACCGCGTTCGCGCCGGCTGGAATTGGCGCACCTGTGTACACGCGCACGGCAGTCCCAGCGTCGATCTTCAGACCTTGGTCCGGACCGGCTGGTTGCTCACCGCTGACTCGGAGTACTGCTCCTGCAACGGCGTCAGCAGCCTGGACCGCATAACCGTCCATCGAGGAGTTATCGAACCGTGGTAGACTAACTCGGGCCAAAACCGATTCGGCCAAAATCCGGTCGCCAGCCTCGAACAACCCCAGTTCTTCTGTCTCCAGCGGCCGAATCGCCGCCAGAATCGAACTCAGCGCATCCTGTTCTGTGAGCATGGAGTCAACAGAACAATGTCACAGATTCGGGCGAACAGCGAATCGGGAGCCTCTCGCTAGGCGCTTCGTTCTCGTTCTCCTAAGGAACCCGGCGTCGCATGCCCAAGGTCTGGAGGAGAGCCGCTTTACAAGATGGCAGCTCTATGGGTTGCCAGCAGGCGGCTCCCGGGAACGTCTCGAGGCGTGGCAGTTCTATGGTCCGGTTGTATCCACCACACGGAATAGACGCGATGGGCAAAACATTGCGCTGAGACGTTCCCGGGACCCGCCTGCTGCTAACCGATAGAGCTGCCATGCTATAAAGCGGCTCCCCTCCAGGCGTTCGGTCCGCTCAATACGCGGCGCTTGCGGTCGTTCTCAGATCTTTCGGGAGCCGCGCCCTACCAGTAAATCTACGATTTACTGCGGGACAGGATGTACGGGCTTGTTGTACTGGTCACTTGAGCGATTATCATCGTCGTCATCGTCCTCATCTTTGGTCCGCGGCGGACTAATTGTATCCTGACCAGTCGCTTTTTTCTGAATCCAACCTCCGGCTCTTAGAAATGGCCGCTCGAGGCGATTGAGTACGGAACGACCGATGTTCCCGGCACGGTCGGTCACGGAGGCAGACTGTTGTTGTTGACCAGAATCCCCAGAGTTGTCCTGTTCTTGCGCGTAACGCTGAGGTGTTTGCGTTTCGGCCTGCACCTGTGTCTGTGCCCTCGGGGTTTCTTCCTGCTCTTGAGTATGGCGAGCCGGGGTCTGTGATTCAGAGCTATTTAGAAAACGTTCATCCGAGTTTTCCGTTGTCCGTTGTTGCGCCAACAAATTAGGTGTGTCCGCTCCCCAGGCCGAACTTACCGTAGTCCCCGAATCAGCATTAATCTTGATTGCGCCGACCCGTTGATCCTTGCCGTCGGCCATTTGTACTGTCCACCCAGGTTTACCGGTAGCCCGGTCGGCGGCTAACTGAAATTGTAGCTTGGAAAATTCAATCCCTTTCTTTTTCGCCTCTTGCGTTGCCACCTGATACGCACCGTCCGAATCGAGATTAAGATGAGCCAAATCCATGTTTTTGCCGCCGGCCCATTCCGACTTAACCGGGGTTCGCTCGGAAGTAATCTGGTTGCCCGAAACTTCCAATTCACGCACTCCACCGCGCGCGGCTGGATCATCAATCCAGATTTTCCAACGGGTCGGTTGAGCGTTTGATCCTTCGCCGGAGACGGCGAGTAATTGGCTCAGCACCTTTTCTCCGCGGCTTGAACCGACAGTCCGCAAAGCCGCATAAGCGGTGGCCTGAGCATGACTAATTCCAGCAAATAAGATGGCTGATGCACAAACTAACGGCCAGCTACGCATAACAACCGGCATGTTATACGCTCCCCCGGTGGGGATAGCAACATCTTATCGCGTTTGTTGTGAACGGTTGGTAGGAAACGGAGTGATGGAGTGATGGAGTGGCGGAGTGGTGGAGTGGTGGAGTGGTGGAGTGGTGGAGTGGTGGAGTGGTGGAGTGGTGGAGTGGTGGAGTGGGGGAGTGGTGGAGTGGTGGAGTGGTGGAGTGGTGGAGTGGTGGAG